>JACKQG010005653.1_pt1 | contig 13616 bp, 5 predicted proteins | sample 8237621 | NCBI WGS metagenome assembly JACKQG01 (sample SAMN15677084, study PRJNA649215) | marine metagenome | biome: marine; feature: Black Sea; material: saline water; isolation source: suspended particulate matter (SPM) from the Black Sea western gyre | collected 2013-06-09/2013-06-10 | depth...
CATCTGCTTAATGGAATTCGACCGGCTATCTTGCCCGCGCAGTGTGTAAGGCCTTGGACTGGGAGGGCTGGGCTGAGTGACTCTTGGCGCGCTTGATCTCGGCGGAGTGGAAGTCGGCCTTGGCGGAGTGAATGACGGCCTCGGTTGAGTGAACGTGCGCACTTCCGGCCTGCTGTATGTTGGGGTCGGCCGCCTAGTCGGGGCCGGACTGCTGCGAAACGATCTGGGGACGCTCGGTGGACTGGGTGCAACCGAGCGGCTGCGCGAAGCTGCGGGCGTTGGACGGCTGGGCGATTGGATGCGCGGGGCTGGCCTTGGCGAGGGCCTCGGTGTCGGAGTGCTCCTGGAACGCGAGCCAGACCACGCGCCGGGCGAATTACCGCGCGATTTGAACGCCTCACGCATGGACCTTGGCTGGGCTGCAAAGCTCAAGTGGGCGAATGCCAACAAGGTCAGCAGTGAGGCGATGCCCCCAATCCCGGGTGATTTCATTTTCGCGTGTACTCGGCACATGGCTCTTCCTCCTGGTCGGATAGGCGACCCGCGCCCAGACGGACGTTCTTCAATGAAAGTGATAGCAAGCCTCGTGCCCGGCCGACTCCGCCACTGTATGGTGCCGGGCGACGTGACGCAACATGGCAACAGCAAAAGACTTGCAGAATGATCTGGCAAGCATGGTCATGCTGTATCACGACACGCCGGAAAGCGAGAGTGTCATCATGTCGGCCTCTTAGTAATCAAAATGACGACACGTGGGTATCCTCAAGGTGGAGCCTCATCGAGGTGTTCAGCAGGAAATGTCACAAACACTCTTTCCCGTTTCACTCGTTTGACCATAGCCCATCGGCGATGCCTTCGAGCCCAATCTCGGTAAACTGGTCGTTGGCCACGAGGAAGAGGCGATCGTCACGGCGGACGAACCGGGGCGCATCCGGTCGAGAGCAATCCGGCTTCCAACTCGCCATGATCTTGCCATCATGGAGGCCGACGGCTGCGAAATCAATTCCTGCGAACAAAACGTACGCGCCCTCAATCGCCACCGACGGATAAGTACTGACGTGCGGTTGAACGGGTTCGGCAATCTCCCACTTGGCTTCGCCCGTTGTGCAGTCAATCAGCTTGAAACGGTGGGTGTGTCCCACGCTCGTGGCAAACAACGCCGTGGTCGTTTCAGGGACCCAGCTCACGAGATGTGCGTTTGGTCCCACCGAAATCGTCGTGCGCGTGCCGTCAGCGTCGTAGAACCGAAATACGACCGGTGGTTCCTCCCTGCCTTCGATTCTCGCCAGCACGCCCCGGCCGACGGGCGCGGCTTCAGGCGAGTCGACCGATTGGTCGCAGTCGACTCGGAATCGAACCTTGCCATCCGGACCCGTGACGACTATCTGCGCCTGTTTCTCGCCTTCTGTCTTCCATGTCAGCAACGCCAGACTGCCGTCGGCTGCCGGTCTTACATCCCGTCCACGATACTGCACAAACGGGCCGATCGTAGTGGCGAGCTTGCCTGATAGGTAGACGTCTACGGCAACTTGGTTTTCCTGGGGATGAAACTGGTGCAGGAAGGTCCGACCGTTGGTGCAGGCGGTGATGTAGCCGGACCTGCCGGGCTTGTCCGGTAGGACGAAGCTCCAATCACCGCGAACGCCGTGAATCGTTGTCCCGCCGGAGTTGGAGTCGCAAGTGAATTCGTGATGAACGTCCAGGCCCCGCCCGGCGAGCGTCCGAGTCACGTTGCCGTCAGTATCGAACCAACGCACGCGCGTTTCGCCGGCCCCACCGACGCGTTCCGTCATTGCGCAAACGAAGGGTGCCAACCACCGGCATTCCAGTTTCCCATGCGTGGCGCCGGGCAATGACCCCCGCGGCGGAGGCGGGGGAACTGCGCCCGCACGCCGAGCCATGGTCAGCCCTGCGACAATCGCGATGAACCAGCATGTAGTGATGCGCGTTTTTCGCTTGAGACCTGTCATCGGGCGGCTTCATCCTTATGCGAGGGACGGAGAAGGCAGGAATATTCGTGGCAGGAAAAAAGGCAGAGGCAATATTTCTGCCGCGAATCTTCCTGCCTCACTCTTCACCACGTTGATCGAGCGCGAACGAACCTTCGCACCTCACATTCTAACGCAAATCTGCTGGCACAACACGTGATAGGGCTCGGGCAATCGGAAGCACGCCGACTGCCGTCGTTCTTCGGGATTCCGGCACGATTCTCTTGACGCAACGAATTAATTCGTTATCATTCCACTTGCGTAACGAATTGTTTCGTTGCGGCTGTTTGACTGGCAGCAGAGATAATCGTAATCATGCAGCAAAGGCGTTCCTCATGCCCCGACGTCCCTCTTCGCAGCCGACCGAAGTCGAGTTGGCGATCCTTCAGGTTCTGTGGGAACATGGCCCTTGTCCCATGGGGACCATCCATGATGCGCTTTCCGCGACTCGCGACACGGGCTACACAACCACCCAAAAAATGATCCAAGTGATGCGGGATAAGGCACTAGTCGCCTGCGACGACTCGGTGCGCCCGCCGTTGTATGAAGCAGCTGACTCTCAAGAACAGACGCAACTGAGAATACTTGATGACCTTGCCCAGAAGGTGTTCGGCGGTAGCGCCAAGAAGCTGTTGATGAGTCTGGTTTCGGCAAAGCGAATCACCGCAGAAGAACTCAGCGAGATGCAACGGCTTCTGCGCGACGCGGAAGGAGGCGAGCGATGACCGTTCTCTCAGAACTAATGTCTTCCGATATGGCATGCCGACTTGGCTGGACGCTGCTCCACTCAGTATGGCAGTGCGTGCTGGTGGCCGCCGCTTTGGCGCTTGTACTGAAGACCCTTCGTCGGTCGGCCAACACGCGGTATGTTGCATCCTGCATCGGTATGGCCATCATGCTCGTCGCGTTTGTGGCGACGTTGCTGGCAGTGTCCGTGCCCGAGGACAAGCAGGCCGACGCGGTAATGCCGGTGATGGACCGGCAGCTTGCGACTCCTCCCATTCCAATGTCCGCCGGATCTCGCGATGGTGAAAACAGCAACCGCAACCATCATTTCGCGACCGAGTTTCATGCTGCACCAGGTGTTGATGCTGTTCCCAACTTCCGTTCCGGCGACAGCTTGCCGCCAGAGCCAGCCGCTCACGGCAGATCGAGCGGTCTCGCGCGATCGGTCTTCGAGAAACTCACAGCGACTCTTACTCGCTGGCTTCCTTGGATCGCCTTGGCGTGGCTCGTGGGAGTGCTTGTGCTTTCCTTGTGGAATGTGGGTGGATGGCTCACTGCCCATCGACTCCGGCTTGTGGGCACTTCTCCCGTGAGCAACGAAATCGCGAAGCGTCTTCGCCAATTGGCCGAACGCATGCGGGTCGCTCGACCGGCCCGCCTTCTGAGGTCGACGCTGGTCGAGGTCCCCGCCGTCGTGGGATGGTTCCGACCGACGATCCTTTTGCCTATTGGCCTGATCACCGGGTTAATGCCGTCGGAACTGGATGCGATCCTCATTCACGAGTTGGCCCACATTCGCCGATACGATTACCTCGTCAATCTGTTCCAGAGGGTGATCGAGACACTGTTGTTCTACCATCCAGCCGTCTGGTGGATCTCGCGCCGTATCCGCATTGAGCGCGAAAACTGTTGCGATGATTGGGTCGTTGCCGTGACCGGTGACTCGCTCTCTTACGCCAGGACGCTGACCCGCTTTGGCGAACTCCGCCACACAGGCGAAGGCCGGTTGTCTGCCGGCCAGGCTATTTCGGTCGACGGCGGGTCGCTATCGTCGCGCGTTCGCCGCCTGCTTCCAGGCGCGGGCAATGACCACACCCGACCACGCACTTGGCTCGTCGGCGTGATCACTTTGGCACTGCTGATCCCGCTGACAGTCTGGCTTGCCTCGGCTTCGCCTCTCCCGAGGGAAGAGGCCATACTCGCCAACACTCCGAAACTCCAGGAGAGAGCGAAACTTGCCAGCAGTGGGGCTCTGGGTTGCGGAGTCGGCCGTTTGACGTTGATCACGAGCAAAGGCCAAGTGGAAGTGTCGACCGGGCTGGACCCCATGCACGTCTTCGGCAATCCCGTCAGAGTCTCCGACTTGCTCACGTTGCTCAGGGCACGCGTCGAGTCGAACAAGACGGGGGTGCAGGGCCCGATGTCGGGTGACGCCAGCGACTTGTGCTATGTGTGCCTGTACACGTTGTCGTTCGCCAACGACCCCAAATCCGTGCCGGTGATCGCACAATTGCTGACAGACGACAGTGATGTGACCCGTGGGTGGGCCGCGATCGCTCTGTATGATCTGGGAGACCGTAGTGAAGCACTGCGGGCGGAGATCAAGAAGACGGTCTTTCCGAAGGCCGCCGTCGACAGCGCAGCAGCCAGAGGGCGAAAGCCGCCGGCTTGGGTCAGAACCGCAAACGACCTCGGAGATCCATCGGCCACCGACGCCGCCAGCACCACACGGCCAACGTCGCCGGCCACCGTTTCTGATCGCGCGCGAGAACTCATCCCCAGACTGCTCGAGCGGATGTCGGCGGAGGACGCGCTGACCCGTGCTGCGGTGGTGGATGAGTTGGTGGTCATCAGGCAAGACGACGATGTCACGATCGTATCGCTTCGGCACGAACTGCCCGCCGGCGACTACCAGTGTATTTTACAGCGCGTCTTGCCGGGGCTCATTCCAGAATTGGGCGATGTGGACCTGAAACGCCGTCTGGCTCTCAAGGTCTGCCATATCGCGGAGCACCACCGGCTGAAAGGCATGGAGCCAGCCGCGTCCGAAATTTTGAAAGATCCCGATCCGCAAGTGAAGAGCTACGGGATACAGATGGCCCAACTGCTCGAAGCGCGCAACTTGGCGCCGCTGATTGCCGCTTGCCTGAGTGACGCTTCGCTTGCCTATGATGCGGTCCGCGTGCTGGTAGCGTTCCGTTCGCCCTTGGTGAAGCCCTATCTGATCGAGCAGCTTCAACGCGGCCCAAAGGCGAATCGCCATGAGGTTGTGCAGGACTTGGCCTCCATCGGCGCCACGGATGCTGTGGTCCATCTTGAGCCCCTCCTGCGAGATCCCAGCGAGGACCTTCGCGTCTGGACTGTTCGGGCCTTGGCGACACTGGGGGCGAAGGATAGCCGAAATGCCGTCTTCGAGGCGATGGTTACGGAGAATGTCCACCCTGAAGCCGTTGCACTGCTCCTCCAATGGCAAGACGAACGGGGAATCCCTGTCGCCATGGCACGTTTCAAAGATGCGCGCCAGGGAGTCCGGAAGCTGATGGCCGATGCGTTGGCGGACTATCAGGCCACAGCCATTGTGCCGTCTCTGATCTATCTATTGGACGCGGCCGTACCCGTCACCCCCAACTCTGGCACGGATTTGAATATGTACCGCGACGCCATTGTCCTGGTGACGCAACTCAGGGCACATGCTGCGATTCCGACGTTGCGGCGAATTCTCAACGGCAACAACGACTTTCTCGCCGCAGCGGCCGGCAGCGCGCTCGCCTCTTTGGGAGACGAAGGAGCAATTCGAGATCTAATGAAGCAACTTAGCGGCGACTACTCCACGTGGACGGCCGCCGCATCGGCGCTGGCTCAATACGGCAAGCCTGAAACGGCGGCGGCCGTGATCGCGCGGCTTAGAGAAACGGATACAGGCAGCCATCGAGTCGAGACACTCGGTTTCCTCTCGTTGGCTTTCAACCCCAAGACTTGCCAAAGGCTGGAATCGGTTCAACTTCCGCCTGGTGAAGGTCTGGCGCCGGAAGCGTATGCCATCGCTCTGCGCGAGCGGATCCAGATCCCGGTTCAGATCAGTGTCCAGGCTCGCGAGGGTTTCGAAGACGCGAAAGTTGTCTGGCCGGCAGGTTCTGCTTGGCACGCTGTCAAGAGTCTGGTCGATGCGCTGAACTACCGTTCCTACCGTTGCTCCCTGTTCATTGATGATAAGGGGGCTATTCACATTGTCACGAACGGAGAGGCCTTCGGGTTGTGGGAAGCGCGTCTAACCGCGACGAACCGGGAGCAGTCCAACGCGGCAGACGGTGCCGCGGGAAACGTAGAGGCAGCAGACGTGGCATCCGGCGATCCTGAACTCGGCAAGACCATGAAGCAGCTTGTTACCGACGCGCTGGCTCCGCTGAAGAAACTGGAGGAGCGGGCGGCGCCGGTGCCCGGTAATCCCACCGGCGCGCAACCGGCCGGCGCAGCTTTCGTGATGCCCGATGCCGCATACAAACGCGCCCTTGACAGCTACGTTTCCAGCGGGCCGCGTTACGTGTTGGTCACGGTCGTGAATTCGACCACCGGGGAAAGGCGGCTGGCGTGCATTGAGCCGGAGTTCTTGTTGTCGGCAATCCACAAAGAGAAAGGTCTTACGCGGGACGAGGAAGGCTGGAAGCGGTCGATGGCGTTTGCCCTTGACCAAAAGGACCGGACGTTCCGCTTTTCCGATCCGGAGGCGTACAAGCAAGCGTGTCCACGATACACGCCGGAGATCCTAGCCGAAGTTCAGGAACGTGTGAAAGGAATGACCACGGACGAGATCGTCAAGGAGATGCGTAACCAGGAGTCCGCCTTGTATCGGTTCTGCTTCAGGGAGAAAGACCCGCCCTGCCTGGCTCCCATGGCCCACGTGCTCATGGAACGCGGCATCGCCTGCGGCCGAGGCTGCAAGCCGGGATTGTTGGACATCTACGGGAAGATGGACGATCAACATGGGGCGTTGCCGACCGGTCAAGAACCTTCTCCAGCCGCACGAAAGCTGGCAGACAGTCTGCCGGCCGGATGGCGGCTGACAGAGTCCAGTCGTTGCGCCGCGCCGGAGGAGTGGTCGGGAAAGACCGATTGTGAGTATCTCAGGTTTGTCCATGATACTCTGAAAGCAGTCGGTTTTCCGCGAGCCACACTAACGCTGTGGCTCACACCTCGGGACTATGTTGGCCGACACTTGCCCCACATAGACGATCAACCAGGCGGCGCATGGTTGTATGGCCAAAGTCGGGAGCACCTGCTGCTGTTCGAGATTGCACCTGTGGGTGACCCTCACTCGTCGGATGTAGAAGCCGCATTTCAGAAGTGCGGTTTTGCCAGACTAGGCGAAAGTGAAGTCACGCCGGCGGCAGAGGCGGCAACGAATAAGGCCGAGGAGGCGTCATGGGGCGAGCCAGTGGAAGGCGTGCAAGCCCGGCTACGGCCGGTGCATCCGCAGAACAAAGCAGACACCGTGATACGTCTGGCAGTCGAAGTGTGCAACCATGGGCAGCGCGATCTGACGGTCGCTCAGGCACAGGAACTGTGCGAACTGGAGATCGACGGACGGCGGTATCGCTGGGCTGGCCATGTCGACGTCAAGAGTTCCCCGTTTCCTCCGGGCCGGCACTACGACAACATCCAAGTCTCCCTGGTCAAGGACTGGAAATGCGGCGACGAGGCCTTGATGCTGAAGCCCGGGAAGGATTCCGTACGGGTTTGGTTCGTCGCCCAGCCTGCAAAGAAAGATGGGGGCAAGCCCGTTCGCTTCGCGACCAATTTCGTCGAGATCGTACCGGACGACAACCTTGCCGTGGATGCACTGAAGGAATTGGGTTGGCAGCCGATGGAAAAGGGCAACCTCGTATGGGACAGCAACGGCAGGGTCGTCAGCATCGAGCTTTACGGGCCGAGCCGCGACGTCCCCGTCACCGATGCCTGGCTGGTGCCCCTGAAGGGGATGACCGAACTCCGCTCCCTGTTCTTGGCGAACACGCACATCACCGACGCCGGACTGGCCAATCTCCGCGGCCTGACCAATCTCCAAGAGTTGCGGCTGCAGAACACGCGAATCGGCGATGCCGGACTGGCGCATCTCGCTGGCTTGACCAAGCTGGAGTGGCTGGAATTGACCGGCACTCAGGTCACCGACGCCGGGCTGGCACATCTCGAGCGAATGGCCAACCTGAAATCGCTGTTTCTCAGCGGCACCAAAGTCACGGAAGAAGGCGTGAAGAAGCTCACGCGAGCTCTGCCAAGCGTAGCTGTGGATTTCGATGCCATTTCTTGGGGCGAAGCTGTCAATGGGTTGCAGTTGGGGCTTGCTGTGGTGGAACGTCCCACGCCACTGCCCTTGGATCGCACACTGAAGCTCGGTCTGCACGTCCGGAACGTATCGGAAAACGACATCTACTTCCCACGAATGGACGCCTTGAGGAGAAAGCAGGGAAGCATACTGTTGGAGTTGAGCGTGGGCGGCAATATCCGCCCAGACAGTTTTCCGGGAACGCCTCAACCCATGGCGATCACCGATTACATCACATTGAAACCGAGAGACGTCTCTTCCGCCGAATACACGTTCCGCCCAAATCGTTGGAACCTGAAAGACGGCGAGAAAGCAAGCATCAGGTTCGTCCTGGATTCGAAGAACTTCTCTCGGGCGTGGGACCTGACTCCAGGAAAGGAAAAAGAAGTCACTGTGGAGAATTGCTGGATCGGGAAAGCGCGGCCTGGCGTTCAAGAGATCGAGATTGTCCGAAGCGCGACCGAGACGAAGGCCCCGCGTCGACTGCCCGGGAGCACGCGAGCCATCGGGCACGAGATGGCCCGCAGTGAATTCGCCTTTGCCGCCGTCTGCGAAGCGGCAGGCAGCGGGACCGTCGTCCAAGTGATCGACGACGGCGGAACGGCTCCGCATCCCGTCTATGAGACGGTCCAAGAGTACAACGTCCGGCAGGTCTTGGCAGGACAGGCGCCGCCCGAGGGGGCAATCAAGCTGCAGTACTCTCACCGGGATACCGAGCGCTGCCGCGAGAGGGCGGTTGCCAAGGGCGAGCGCGTGATTTGGCTCGTCTGCCGCTTCGATCACATCGAGGGCAAGTGGTACGGCGTCAAGGCCCTTGACGATACTCCGGAAAACCGCAAGGCAGTCGGCGCGTCTGAAGCGGTTCCGGGCGAGGCGGTCCACGGCCTGAGGTGCTCGGTCGGCGTCCAAGAGAACTCGCTCCGGGTGGGCGACGAGATCCGGATCGACGCCAAGTTCGAAAACGTGTCCGACAAGCCGGTCTCGTTCCCATACCCGCCGGACTACGCGGCGAAGCTGCTGCTGATGCTCGACGAGAAGGGACGGGCCGTGGAAAGTCGCATGACGGGCATCACCGAAGGATGGATGCACAACAAGCCCTTCCGGACACTTCAGCCGGGGGAGAGCTTTGCGGTCGCGTTTACCGGCAAGATCGCTTTCCGGACCGCCTCGGCGCGGCGCGAGGCTCAGCCGGAGCCGGCGCTGTCGATCGACTTCCACCAGGATGCGATGCTCTTCACGCTCCAGGCGCCTGGGAGCTTCACCGTGGCCCTGCGCCTGGCCGCGGACGACGAGGCCGCCGCGCGTCTGAGGAAGCAGGGCCTGGAGACGGTCTGGCAGGGATCGCTCTCCTCGAACGTCGCGCGGTTCGAGGTGAAGGCGGCCACGCGCGAGGAGTTGGATGCCGCCATCGCGGCCCTGTGCGGAGAAGCGGAGGCGAAGCGGCGGGAATCGATCCGGCTGCTGGGGGCGCACATGGATACGAAGGCGGTGTCGGCGCTGATGGATATCGTGCTGAAAGGCCCGCCCGAACTGAGGGCGGATGCCGCCGCCGCGTTGGGGGCGATCGGCGACTCCTCGATCGTGCCGGCCCTTGTCGCGGAATACCGTAGGGCCGGGTCCGTGCAGGATCGTCAACGTATTCTGGGCATCATTGAGGCCGCTTCCGACTGGACGCAGCAGTGGCCGCTGTACCTGGAGATCGCCAGGTCCGGTGGTTCGCACGAGGAGGCCTCTCACGCATGCTCGCGCTTGGCTGATCTCGGCCGGCCCGAGGTGGTGCCCGTCCTGGTCGAGCGGGCCAAGGGCGGCGTCCCGATGGTTCAGCGGGGCGCAATCGGCCAGATCGCCCAGATACTTGAATTCCACGCGAAGAAGCTGCCCGGCCAAACGACCGCCGGCCTGAAGGACGAGTTGATCGGCATCCTGAAGCGCGACCGGGACGACTCGGTCCGCAGCCGGGCTGCCACGGCGCTTGCCAAGGCCACGGGCGAGGACGTGGTGCCGGCCCTGCTGGAGGCGCTGAAGGATCCGGATGCGTTTGTCGGCTCCTACGCGGCGCACTCGCTGGGCCGGATCGCCGGTCCCGAAGCGATCTCCGGCCTGGAGGCGTACATCCAGACCGCGCCCAGGGAGAGCCAGAAACGGGCCGCCCAGGAGGCCATCGAGCGGATCCGAGAGCGGGCCAAAGCCGCAACCCAGCCCGCGGAGCAGCCGCCGACAGGAAGCCCTGCCCAGCCGGGCGCCGCAGGCACAGCACCGGACGCGAAGTCGGATGATTCTTGACTAGATCACAACAAACAAGCGAGGCACTTGAACGTTACAAACCTATTACCGGTCATGCTGCGTGCTTCTGGGATACTGTACAGGTGCCGAGCACATTCTCATCTATGAAAAGAGGAGCCAGTTCAATGCGCAGGCCGTGCGTTTGTCTCGTCATCGTGTTCCTGGTTGATACCGTCATGTTCAGCGAAGCCGGTGGACAGAACACGGGACGTCCCATCAATGTCGGTGTGAATGGACAGGTGACGCCACCCGTGGTGAAAGTTGGGGAACCGATTCCTCTCACCGTCACTGTTTCGAACGGGCTTGGCGTGCCCGTTTTCCATTCGACGTTTGCCTTGAAACCGAACGACTGGAACGGGGAGACGCACAACGTCAGCTTGGTAGACATTTACCGGGACGGCAAGGAATCTAACCTTCATCTTGCCAGGCCGGAGATAAACGTCCCGCACCTGGTTGCCGGTATCGGCCGCACGGGGGTCGAGCCGGGAAAGTCGCTGCAAATCGAGACCGATGCCCGCAAATGGAAGCTGCGGGACGGGTGGTTGCCGGGCCGCTACGAAGTGACCGTTCGCGTGGACGGGCTCGAAATCGATCCCTACTATCGCCTCTCCGTCTTGAGCGGTCCTTTCGAGTTCGAGATACAGGGCGAAACCGTCCCTGCTGTCTCATGGGGAAAGCCGAAGGACGGCGTCGTCTGCGGACTGTCGGTTGGGTGCGATCGGTACGTGCTGGGACAGCCCGTGGAGTTGGCGGTCTATCTCAAGAACACGCGAGATGAAAAAGTCACGTGCAACGTATCGCGTTTCCACGGTGCCTGGGTGCGAGGGCCACGTGACGACGAGTTATACATGATGGTCGACGCGCTGGGCGGCCAGCACGTGGAGGGCGAACCGCACACGATTCCGGCTGATCAAGTCCGCAGGATTCTCATCACAGAGTGCCCGACGCGGCCAACTGGGAACCGCGCCAGTGATCTACATTTCACACCCGGCCGGACGCGCGTCGTCGTGCGCTGCACACCGCTGTTTGACAAGACGGACGGAGGCATCTTTGCCGACAGAGGCTACGGAGCGTGTACGGGCGAGGTAAGCGTTGAAGTGGTAGATCCGCCCGAGCGGGACGGCGAAAGGGGCCGAGCGGAAGCGGACAGGAATGTCCCGGCGGGACCACCGGGGGGCGATCGCGCCGTTGTCCCGGTGAACACGCAGAAGACTCTTATAGAGGCGGTTGGAAAGCAGTTCACAGACACAGAATGGGAGTACCCGTCGGATCTCCTGCCGGACACGTTTCCAGGGCTGGAACATGTCAGCGGGCCGGGCGATCCCGGTGTGTCTGGAAAAGCTGCCTGGCGGAAGCCGGTCACCTTGAAGCACGGCCCGTCCGGAACCGAGGTTTTCGTCAATTGTTACCGCCGACGCAAGCAACTGGCACAACCCCTCGATCCTAACCTGCCGGGAACTCCGCTCCTGCCACTGACCGAGCCCGACTACCGGTACCAATCGGCCGACTTCCACGCGTTGAAAGCCGCGGCTGCGAGGGAAACGACTCGGGATGTCTTCGTGTTCCTTGACGGCGACATCATGTTCAAGGTCGAGGTATCCGGCGTAACTCTGGAACTGCGACGAGGGTTGGTACGCTCCACCGCGGAGGCAATCTGGAAGTTTCGGCATAGAAGAGACGCAGGGACCATCCGGGGATTCTTCAGGCCCACGAAAGAAAAGTTCTTTTCCGACGAGCCAATCACCGTCGAAATGGTCGTTCACAATGATGGAACGGAGGATTTCCGATTCCATAAGGGTGGCGATTATCGGCTCACAGGCGGCAGACACGATCGGTTCTTTGTGGCGTTCGGAGGCTCGAGTCCAATGTTCACTTCGAACGGCGGCGGATTGCACGGTCTTGGGATCGTGCCGGCCAAAGGAGTCTACAAAGAGGTGATCGACTTGACCCCATGGGGGCCGCCCGGACCGGACGACCAGGGCGTCATCCGCGTTACCTGCCGACGGACGTTGACCACCCAAGTAGCAACGAAGCTGTTAGTCAGGTGCCTGGAGCAAAAGCCGATCGACTACACGAGAAAGGACGCCAGGGCGATACTGATTGCTGAAATGACCCGCTTGAATCAGCGGCGAGCAGGCTTCGCTGACGATCGCGAAAAGCAGAAGGAGATCGAGCGAGTCGTGGATTTATACATGCGATATCCGCAGATTCAGTCTACTTTCGAGTGCAGAGTGAATGGACGTGTGAAAGCTGGACAGGCTCAAGAACATTCGATCGCCACGTTGGAGCCGGAGCAAGCCCTCCAATCTCGGCGGGCTGAGAACGAGGCGATCGAGCAAGCCATCGACCACATGCTCTCGGGCCTTGGTCACAAGACTGTGATGCAGGCACGGATCGACGCGGTTGTCGGCTTTGGGGAGGACGCAGTCCCGCTACTGATGAAACGTTATGGAATGACTGATGACGATAGGTCTTGGCCGCTGGTCAGTAGTCTGTGCCAAATCGCAACCCCCACCGCCCGGGAGTTTGTGCGGCAGATTTTGACCGATCACCGCGAGCGACGGGCCACCATAACCGTCATTAGGGATTACCCCGTTGAGCACGAGGGTGACATTGTTGGGCTGCTCATCGAGTTGCTTCATGTGCGGAGGCAGCAATACGATGCGAGCGAGCGACTCAAGGAAATTATCCAGAGGAAGCCAGCACGGGCAGGGGAACTTGTTCAGGCTTTGGAGGACGAAGCGGAGTCCGAGGGTTTCAGCTATCAGCTTGGAGAGATACTCGCCTTCGTATCGGGTTACAGTCACACGTGGTGTGTCTCGATTCCTCCCGGAGAAGATGTGGTCGTTTTCAGAAATGGCTTCTGGCGAGATTGGTGGTCTCGAAACCGGTACAAGGACGTATTCGGATGGCTTGTGGAGGCGGTGACCTCGGACAACGACTCCAGGAAGGCACGGGCGCTCCAGCGCATGGGGGCCTCAGGAGATCGGCGAGCCATCCCTTACTTCATCAAAGGCTTGAACAGCCAATCCGAAAGCGTCCAGTATTGGGCGGTTGTCGGGCTCAAGGGTATAGAGGGAAGTCTACCGGCGACTGGGTATCCCTACGAGAGCTTCGAGAGGGAGAAGATCAGGATCATCCCTCGTCTGAAACAAGAGTTCGAATAGGCCGAACCGGCGCACAGTTGGTCTGCGGAACCATGATCGAGCCACTGAGCAGAACCGGCATGTCGAGGCGTTGGATGTGAAACACGACTCAAGCAAAACCGCGTATAGGATGTTGGGCATGTTGTCAGGGGG
>JACKQG010005655.1_pt1 | contig 13615 bp, 13 predicted proteins | sample 8237621 | NCBI WGS metagenome assembly JACKQG01 (sample SAMN15677084, study PRJNA649215) | marine metagenome | biome: marine; feature: Black Sea; material: saline water; isolation source: suspended particulate matter (SPM) from the Black Sea western gyre | collected 2013-06-09/2013-06-10 | depth...
ATACCGGGAAAGAGTGGATGACATCCATGCAGACTTTCTCGCACAGGCATCCATAAAAAAAAAGAGGAAGCAGATATGAATCTACTTCCTCTATAAACTAGCAAGGCAGTCTCAAGAACTGCCAAAAGCAGGCTTAATTATACACAACCGGTTGGTTTAGGAAGACCAGCCATTTTACAGGCTCCTTTACCAGGTCCTGAAGGGAACAATTCATAGATTCTCTTCAGAGGAAAACCAGTGGTTTTGGAAAGAATACGAACCATAGGAGCAATACCGTTTTTCTTGTAGTAATCCTGGAGAGCATTAACAACTTTCCAGTGCTCATCGGTCATATCGCCGATTCCTTCAATGTCTTTCACATAGGTAACCCAATGCTCATTCCACTCTTCCATACCTTTTGTGAGGAAACCGTCCTCATCAACATCAAAACTGCTTCCGCCATGTTCGATAGTAGCCATAATAAGCCTCCTTTGAACTGAATTAATATAAATTTATCTACGATATAATAAGTCTCACAAATTTAAGATTACCTTAATTAATCTATGAGAAATATTTTGTCAAGCGACATTCAATTATTTTTAATAATTACTTCGGGCCAAATTGAGGCCTGCCGCGTAACCCGTTATCCCACGCACGATTTGGCGTGACAGATCATTGAGGAAGCGTTCATTTTTCATACGATTCTCCTCTTCTCTGTTACTCAAAAAAGCAATTTCCGTGAGAGCCGCGGGCATCTGTGCCCCTATTAAAACGATAAATGGTGCTTTCTTGACGCCGAGATTTTTTACCTCATACCGCGGTTTCAATCCCGCCACCACCTGCTCCTGAATATATTCAGCAAGCCTGGCCGATTCCTCTATTTTAGAATTATGCATCAGATCTGACAGGATTGTCTGCAGGTCGCTCAATTTGCTGGCAGATGTAGCATTTTCCCTTGCCGCTGCCCGCATCTCCTCCCGGCTGGTTGCAAGACTCAAAAAGTACGTCTCCACCCCGTTCGCTTTTTTATTGGGCGCGGAGTTGGCATGAATAGAAATAAAGATATCTGCCTCATTGGCATTGGCTATAGCAGTCCTTTCTTCAAGAGGCAGAAAAACATCACTGTTTCTTGTGAGAATAACTTTATAACGAGTCTCTCTTCTCAATATTTCTGCTACTTTCTGCGCTACTTTCAGAACTACATCTTTTTCCTTGAGGCCGTTGGCACCCAAAGCCCCGGGATCCTTGCCGCCATGCCCTGGGTCGATGACAATGGTGCCAACACTGAGCCCGAACTGCTCGGCAAGAGTCGGCGCCTGGCTAGGCTGCTGGGCAGACCGCTGAGGCTGAAGAGTCGAAGAAGGACCCGGAGAAACCTGCCGGGCAATTTTCGGCTGCTTACCGGCAGTTCCTATCACATCAATAACGACCCGAAAGGGATCTTCAAGACTGAAGATCTTATACTTGTCTACTGAATCGGTATCAAGCACCACCCGTACCGTGTCCTTATCAAACTGGGCGGCGCGAACCTGCCTAAGCAGACCATCACGTATAGGAATTGTATCCTGGTAATCCGGAGCAATACGGCAGTTGTATAAGTCCACATACAGTCGACGGGGATTACCCGGGGTTTCACTTAACAGAAACTCTTTAAAACGGACCTCTTCCGAAGCCTCGACAACAACCCGGGTATAGGCGTTAGTCGACCAGTATCGCACAGCACGGCTCAAATGCGCCAAAGGACCCGCCTGAGAACCCTTCCCAACAGACCCTCCGGCGCCATTCATCCCTCTGAGCTGGATGGCCGCAGAAGCAGCCATATCCCCCTTGGGATAAACAGCGATTATTCTGGCAAAAAAACGTTGTGCCTTTTTCGTATCATTCTGAGGAGAAACAGCAAATTGGCCCAGGGCAAACAAGGCATCATCCGCCAGAGAATGGCCCGGGAAAATATATGCCAGGTCTTCATAATAGGCAACCGCCTCCCCCAGGTCAATTTTCTGCCCAAACCGCTGAAACATCTGACCGTGCAGCATACCCAGCATATACAGACATTTTGGAGCAATACTATGGGTGGGGGCCGACTGATAAATCTTATAAAAATTATCGACACAGGCCTGCCATTTCTCTCTTTGCTGCCGCTGATTTCGATCAAACTTCATATTATGATAATATGCGGCCGCCTGCTGATAACGCTTTGTTGTCACATCGGGGAAATGGGTCCTGGCACTGACGGAAAAAGGCAGAAAGAAAAGGGAAAAAGACAAAACACATATAAAAAAAAGAATGGTCTTAACCGGTTTTCGAAAAAAAAGAGGAGCAAAGCACGCATACTCCTTTATGGATGGTCTTACCTTATTTTGTAGCATCTTTTTTCAACTCATACAACACGTTCAAGGCCTCAAGGGGGGTCAGACTGTTCGGATCAATATCTTTCAAACGTTTACGCAGGGCATCATTTTCTGAAGAAAACAAAGCGGGTTGACTGGGATGTTTTGATTTTCCTGCCTTCCGGGGAGCAATCCTGGGCTGCCCTTCACTTGTAAACTCACCCTTTTCTATATTATGCAGCAATTCATTAGCCCGGTTTACAACTCGTTTCGGCACTCCAGCAAGAGCCGCCACCTGAATTCCATAACTGCGGTTTGTTCCACCGGGAAGCAGTTTATGGAGGAAAATAATAGTATCATCCCACTCCCGTACGGCAATATTAAAATTTTTGACCCGTTTATGAAGCCGACTCAACTCTGTTAATTCATGATAATGGGTGGCAAATATTGTTTTAACACCCTTGCCGTTTTTATTCACCAGATCTTCTGTAACGGCCCAGGCTATGGCAAGACCGTCAAATGTGCTTGTCCCCCTGCCGATCTCATCGAGAATCACCAGGCTCTTCTCAGTGGCATTATTGAGAATATTTGCCGTTTCATTCATCTCAACCATAAAGGTTGACTGGCCCCGCCGCAGATCATCCATGGCGCCAACCCTGGTAAATATGCGATCGGTCAAACCTATTTTTGCTTCAGCGGCAGGAACAAAGCTTCCCATGTGGGCCATGAGGGCAATAAGGGCTGTCTGTCGCAGCACAGTAGATTTCCCAGCCATATTGGGTCCTGTTATGATCAAGACTCTCTGACTGTTCTGATCCAGATGGACATCATTGGGCACAAACTTGCCTGCTGGGAGAGACCGCTCGATGACCGGATGCCTCCCTTCCCTGATGACAATTTCATCATCATCGCTTACCTGCGGCCTTATATAATGAAAACGGCTGGCAACCTCGGCAAGACCGGCAAAAAAATCTACCTGGGCAATGAAAGAAGCTGCCATGAGAATACGTGAGCTCGCTGCGGCTACTTTACTTCGAATATCGATAAAAAGCCGGTATTCCAGTTCGAGCCTCTTTTCTTCGGCACCAAGAACCCGGCTCTCAAAATCCTTCAACTCAGGAGTGATAAAACGTTCAGCATTGACAAGCGTCTGCTTGCGGATATAGTTTTCAGGTACGTTATCGAGCTGCCCCCGGCTTATCTCCAGATAATACCCGAAAACCCTGTTAAAGCCGATTTTCAGCTTGGCGATACCTGTCCTCTCTCTCTCCTTTGCCTCAAGAGCCAGGATATGTTTCTTGCCATCCGTTAAAATGGACACCAGCTCATCAAGTTCTTCGCTACACCCTCTCTTGATGAGCTTTCCATCGCGGAGACTTACAGGAGAATCTTCCCTTATACTTTCCTCGAGAAGACCATGAACATCTGCCAAGATATCAAGCTGTACGCTGTCATCCTTCAGGATACCCCGCGTGCCGGCTGCCAGCTCTCTCAACCGGGGAAGACTTGCCAGCGAAAGCTTGAGCGCCGTCAGATCCCGAGCATTGGCGCTGCCAAGAACCACCCTGCTGTTCAAGCGCTCCACATCATAAACACCTGCCAGGGTCTCACGTAACGCCTCACGCAGATTTCCCAGATTCTTTCTACCCGGAGAAAAATTATCAATACCGAGACTTGTCAGTGACGCCGGTGAAAATTCATTTCCACCATGGAGAAACTCAACTGTATCCAGTCTTCGGTTTATTTCAAGGGAATCGCGTAAAGGGAAAAGAAGATTCTTCTTTAGGAGCCGGGCTCCCATGGGAGTAACCGTCATATCGAGGGTTGCCAGCAGAGATCCTTCACGGTTTCCGCCGACAATAGTCTGGATCAACTCCAGATTCCGCCGTGAAGAATCATCGACGACAAGCACATTCTCAGGATCAATAACAGTCAGTTTCTCAATGTGCCCGAGAGCCGTTTTCTGGGTATCCTGAAGGTAGGAAAGCAGGGCGCCTGCGGCGTTGATGCCGGCACGCATATGATCACACCCAAAACCTGCAAGATTTGATACCTGGAAATGATCCAGCAATGCTTCACGGGCATTTTCCCTGTGAAAAATCGATGCGGGCCTCCGGGTCAGACACACTGCATCCAGCTGAGACAATATATCCTCCGGATCATCACCGTCATCAGCCACTAGCAGTTCTGCAGGCGCCATCCTGGTGAGTTCATCTACCAACCCTGATTCTTCCTCATGTTCTGCAACCAGAAATTCACCAGTGGAAATATCAATAAAACTGACTCCCCACACATCTTTCCGGAATACACAGGCCAGATAGCGATTTGCCTTCTCGTCAAGAATCTGGTCCTCCGTAACCACACCCGGGCTCACGACACGAACAACCTCCCGCTTGACAACACCTTTCGCCTCGCTTGGATCTTCAACCTGTTCGCAGACAGCAACGCGGTAACCGGAATTCACCAGCTTGGCAAGATAGGAAGAAGCAGCATGATGGGGAACACCACAGAGGGGAATTCTATTCTCATCGTCCTTGCTGTTTCGGGATGTCAAGGTTATGCCCAGTACCTTGGAGGCAACTACGGCATCATCAAAAAACATCTCATAAAAATCGCCGAGACGATAAAAAAGAATTGCATCCTGGTGCTGCTCCTTAATCGCCAGATACTGACGGAGCATGGGTGTTATTTTAAGCTTCGTTTTTTCAGGTTCCGACATAACAGGTGAAAATTAGAATCTCCGAATATATTTCGTATAAAGGGCAAATGACAAACTATACCTGCCACAGCGAACTTTTCAAGAAAAATCGTTTGAGAATCAGGAGGTTAGTCTTCCTGTGGCACATCTAGAATATGACAGATGAGACTCTCGCCGGCCTCCATAACAGCATATGTTCCAGGAGCGCCATATCTGCCACTTCCCATAAAACTTCCCGGATTTACAAACAGAATTCCATACAACCGGTGACACACAGGCCTGTGTGTATGCCCGGAAACAATACAGTCCACATCATCAAAAAGCTGCATCAGGTGATCTTCTATATGGGAGTGAATACCCATCCCATGGGTTAAACCAATCCTGAAGCCGCCAATCTCAATAACCCGCTGGCGGGGCAGGCTGTTTCTTGATGAGCCATGGCACATATTGCCGTGAACAGCATACATTTCTTTGTCATTGAACACATCAAGCACACTTAAAGCAGTAAGATCTCCGGCATGGAGAATAACGGAAACATCCGCAAAACAACGGGCAGCCTGATCGCGGAAAGCGTCCGTTGGCCGAATCATATGGGTGTCTGACAAAACGCCTATTTTTATATTCATACAAATAATTACATACTCAATTATTAACAGGATATCTCATGCCAGGTTTCTGATTCAGCGGCCAATCAACCAGATATTCGCCGTATAGTCAAAAAATAATAGCAGCCCTCCTGACCCAAACTTATTGACAACTCTGTGATTACCGATATGTTATCGCGAGAATTAATAAAGAAAATGTAACTGTTCAGCAATGGCCCAGATGCGCACAAGCAGGCCGCCGAACTATATAACCATATGTGAGAAGGCCTGATCGTGTGTAGATGGGGTGCTGCTGAATAGTTACAAGAAAATAATCGACCTGAGAAGACAATTAAGGATTTCCTTTCATGGAAGCTCATATATTTTTTGGAAGCACTGAAGTCCAGCGCCCCTGTACCAATGAGACGAAGAGTCCCTATTCGGGCGAAGTTGTCTCCAGGTATCCTGAATGTACTGCCGAGGATGCGCACACAGCTCTCAAAATTGCAGATAAAGCCAGAAAAGCGATGCGGACCTCGACTCTTGCCCGGCGTATCAAGTGGCTGGAAGACGTTGCCCGCGCAGTTGACGAGAATATTGAAGAACTGGCACAGATTATTACTGACGAGGTAGGAAAAACCATACACTTCTCCAGGATCGAAGCCCAGCGCTGCGCAGAAACCATTCGCCTGAGCATTCATGCCGCCGTGGAACTGGGAGGGGAGACTTTCAACAGTGACGCCATGCCCAGCGGCAGAAAATCCCTCAGCTTTTACCAGCGGGTTCCTGCCGGGGTGGTCGCAGCCATAACCCCGTTTAATTTCCCCCTGAACCTGATTATCCACAAAGTCGCACCGGCCCTTGCCGCCGGCAACAGTATTGTGCTCAAGCCGGCCCCGGAAGCACCTCGTATTGCGTACCGACTTATCAAGTATTTCGTAGACAGTCCCTATGCCATCGAGGATGCAATCAGCCTGATATACGGCGATGCAGAGGTGGGAACAGCACTTGTGCAAAGCCCCATCCCCAGGGTAATCAGTTTTACCGGAAGTGCCGCGGTCGGCAAACGTATCATGCGGAATGCCGGTATTAAAAAAGTGGCCCTGGAACTTGGCGGCAATGCGGCAACCTATATAGACAAAAGCGTTGATCTTGTTGACGCTGCCCGGAAATGCGCCATGGGTTCTTTCTACAATGCCGGCCAGGCATGCGTTTCCCTTCAGCGCATATACGTCCACAAGGACGTATATGACTCTTTCACACAACTCCTTGTCACAGAAACAACAAAACTTAAAGTAGGCGACCCGAATGACCCAGACACTTTCATGGGACCTCTTATCAACAAGGAAACGGCTGAGCGTGCTGAAAACTGGGTGAAATCTGCTGTGGATGAAGGAGCGAAAATTCTATTCGGGGGAAACCGTGAAGGCCTTTACTTTTACCCTACTATCATGTCCAGTGTGACAGACTCCATGAATATTATCTGCGAAGAGGTTTTTGCTCCGATAGTTTCCCTTATGAATGTCGGCAGCTTTGACGAGGCACTTTCCCAGATAAACAACTCACAGTATGGTTTACAATACTCAATATTTGCCAATGATCTATCTCTGGTTCGCAGAGCTATCGATGACTTTGAATGTGGTGGAGTAGTGGTAAACGACATACCAACTTTTCGATACCTCCAGCCTTATGGGGGAACAAAACAAAGCGGAATTGGCAAAGAAGGGCCTCGATATGCCCTCGAAGAGTTCACTGAAATCAAATCCGTTGTCATTTTCTAATCCGGACTTTCTGAAAGTCGTACCTTGTTGCTGCGGGGAAACTCTTTTTTGAGTAATGTCCTCAATGTTTTTTTCAGCTTGGCAACAGGAATAATGATTTCATTCTTGTCAAAACCGTCTTCAATAATTTTAAGCTGATCAGCGGCAAGTTTTATAATAGTAACCCCACGATCGCGCTTATACGTCTTTAGTTCCAGCCTTTTACCAATTTCAATTGCATCTATTCTCTTCAGAACGACTGGAATAATTGTCTTTATATCAAACACTTACCCACCAAAAGCCCCCGAGAAACTTTTTTTATAATTGCCTAACGCTCTCCGATCGGATAATAATCAGTATTCTCAATTTCTGATACACCAACTGACAAAATGAAGAAAGGAGGAAGCATATGGAAAATTTCGCTGACACAGTAACTCTTTGGGTAAGCATGTATGCCGTAAAACTGGTTGTTGCTCTGGCCATTTTTATCATAGGAAAGTGGCTGGCCAAATGGGTAACAGCCCTTATTGACAAGGCAATGAGAAAAGCCACTGTCGAAGAAACCCTGATCAAGTTCCTCACCAAATTAACCTATTACATTTTAATGGTTGTCGTCCTGATAACGGCAGCGGGTCAACTTGGCATCAAAACAACTTCATTACTGACCATCCTCGCTGCTGGCGGCCTTGCTGTCGGCCTTGCCCTCAAAGATTCGCTGTCAAATTTTGCTTCAGGCGTAATGATTATTCTCTTTCGGCCATTCAAGGTCGGCGATTTTATCACTGCTGCCGGAAGCTCAGGGTCAGTAAGACGTATTGATATTTTCAATACCGTGCTCATGACAGGTGACAATCAACGAATCATTATTCCCAACAGCGCAGTAACAGGAGGAGCAATCACCAACGTAAACTCCGAGGAAACCCGGCGTATCGATCTGGTAATGGGGATTGGTTATGATGATGATATTCGCGAGGCAAAAGCAATTCTGCAAGAGATTGTGAAAGGCGACAGCCGAATTCTTGATGCTCCGGCACCAACAATAGCCGTGGCAGAACTCGCCGACAGCAGCGTTAATTTTGTTGTCCGCCCCTGGGTCAAGACTGCCGACTACTGGGCTGTTCGTTTTGATCTCACCGAAAAGATCAAACTTACATTTGATGAAAAAGGCATCTCCATACCATACCCACAGCAGGATGTGCATATGTACCAGGAGAATGCCGCATAAAAAGACAGTCCACAAAACGATTGGCCCGGGGCCGTTAACAGGCTCCGGGCAGGCATCACATGATTCCCTGAAGCCTGAGCCGGGCAGCCTCAAGAGTAATATGCGCAAGCTGGCATTGCTTATGGCGACTCTGGTGGCCAGAGGTTATGACCACATCAGCTTTAGACAGTTTGAAAAACCTGGCCAGAAAAGCGATGACCGCTTTATTGGCTTTCCCATCCACCGGGGGAGCCGTAATCGCCAGTTTCAACTCCTCCCCGTGAACACCAAGTAAACGATTTCTGGATGCCTTTGGCTGAACATAGATTGCCAGAACAATGGTTCCATTTCCATCATCCCGAATATACGGCTCAGAATCCGTTTTTTCTATCATCTCCTTCCAGCTTTCCTATAACAACGGCAGGCTCATGCTCCCTGTCAACGGGATCATTCATGGAAAACATCATGTCCCCGTCCAGATCCGGGAGCAAAGAACTTTCTTCTTCACCTTCAAGATCCTCAGCGTGATCTTCAGTGTCTTCGTCTGCCATACCAAAGGATACTTCCTCGGACTCTCCACCGATGCCTGAAAGATTCATCTCAGCCTGCAGTTCAATCTTTTCGTATAAATCTTCAAGGTCATCATCAGCCGCTTCGGCCGGTTCTTCACCTTTCATCACGGATTGGCCAAGAGACGGCAAAGACACATCATCTCGACCCAGAGCATCAAGACATGACATCAGGTAAACCTTGAGCTCTCCCTGAATATTTTTCCTGGCGCCCTTGAGCTCATCAAGCTGTCTTTCCAGTGCCACAATTTCTGCATTTGCTCCTTCCTGGAGACGCTGGACTTCTTCTTCAGCCTGCGCCAGTCGCTCCTCTGCTTCCCGGCGACTTTTTGCTTCTATTTCATCAGCAATTTTCTGGGTGGAGAGAATGGCATGATGGAAAGTCTTTTCCCGGCTCTCAAAATCCTTCATATCCATTTTGAGCTTATTAAGCTCATCGCTCAGCTCTTTCTTTTCATGGGCAAGCAGCATATAATTTTCTGCTACCTGCTCCAGAAAGGCGTCCACTTCTTCTATATCAAATCCGCGAAAACGAACATTAAACTGTTTTGTCTGGATATCTTCAGCTGTAAATGACATACCTTTTCTCCAAAATTTCTTCGTTTCCGATTTGGAAACAACTTATTAAGCTCTAAAAACAACTGATCTTCTGTCCCCGCCATCACCCTGCAGAGCGCGGCTAACCGAAAGAGCGTGCTATCCCATGCAGTGTCGGCACAAGGAAACTCTGCAAAAACAACACCATCAAAATAAGTATTATTGGCGAAAAGTCTATACCGGCCGCCGAAGTAAATGGTAAAAAACGGCGGATTCTTGCGAGAACAGGCTCCGTCACATCATTTAAAAACCGGACAATTGGATTGTATGGATCAGGATTCACCCAGGAAATAATGGCCCTGCCAACAATAACCCACATATATGCCCCCAGGACAAAGTTGATCAAATTCGCCAGTGCATTGATAAAATTAGCTAACACAAACATTCATAACTCCTTATAATGACACGATATTACACCGTTATACAGCGGTCAGCTCTTCAACAAAACCGCGACTCAACTGTTTAAGTGCACGAGCTGCCCGACTGTCAGGCTCTTTTTGCAGAAAAGGCTGCTGGCTCCGAACCCCACGGATTACAGCATTGTCACGGGGGATGGATCCCAGGAACTTAGGCGTTATACCCAAAAACCGGGTCAGGACACTTTCCATATTTAAAAATATTTCCTTTCCTTCCTTTACACTCTCGACCTGATTTACAATAAGATAAAAATTCTTCTTATCATAGCGGGTTGTTAAAACTTTTATAAGGGCATAAGCGTCAGTCATGGACGTAGGATCTGGAGAAAAAATGATGCAGTGCTTATTCACCCAGTTGTTAAACCAGAGAACAGACTCACCAATACCTGCTGCCGTATCAACAAGAACATAATCAAAATCTTCGGCAACACCTTCCAGGGAGCTGAGAAGGAGCTCCTGATCCTGACTCGAAAGCCTGGTCATCTCCGGGACTCCCGAGCTCGCCGGTAAAACCGAAAAACCCGGCGCAATGCGCATAAGAGTGTCCTTTAAATCACGACCTTCCTGAACAGTTTCCCGTATTGTATGACGAACATTAAGCCCCAGAACCACATCGACATTGGCCAGCCCCAGATCGCCGTCAATCAACAGAACACGTTTCCCGGCCAATGAAAGACAGAGGGAGAGATTTACCGCCACAGTTGTCTTGCCGACACCGCCTTTCCCGCTGCTGATGGTTACAATGCATGGCCCGCCCCGAGCTGTCATTTCGACTCACCCCCATCTCCCTTCTTCAAAAAGCTGAAGAGCTGCGCCCTTTCCTCCGGAGAGACCTGACATGAATCTTTTCGGGCAAGAGAATTATTATGTGACGGAACGTTTAGCCCCGAAAGCCTGGAAAAAGTTGAGGACAGAAAGTTTTTCCGTGTTTCCGGGATAGCATTGTCAAAAACAAAGAGCCCCTGCCACCAGTCATCGCCATCCGTCAGACGTAAACACTCCACAGGAAAACCACCAGCTTCCGCTTCCAACTTCCGGAAAAAATCTTCTATTTTTTTACGGCGGGTCACAGCTATAACACCTTGGCCTGTCTCAAGACACCCGGCTTCCCGGAGCAACAATTTCCGACACCCCGGACAGCATGAGCCTGTCACCGTCCCTGGCCGCCAGAACCAAACCATGGGACAGAACGCCCATAAGCTTCACAGGCTTCAGGTTAGCGACAATAATCACCTGCTTTCCGACAACATCTTCAGGCTGATAATGTTCGGCGACTCCGGCCACAATAGTTCTTTCTTCCGGGGCTTTGACAGTCAGCTTCAGCAGGCGATCGGATTTTTTCACTTTTTCGGCAGCAACAATTTCACCGACCCGCAAATCAAGCTTTTTAAAATCGTCAAAAGAAATGAGTTCTGAGTCTTCGGACTCCTCAGTTTTTTCTGGAGAAGAGGCGACAGCCTTTTCCGATTGTTTCTTTAACTCTTCAAGATCAAGGCGCGGGAACAGCGACGCCGGGCGTTTTACTTCCATGCCAGGCTGCAGTTTTCCCCACTGTGCAAGCTCTTCCAGGGTTCCCTCCCTGTCCAGGCCCAGGGCATCAAACATCTTTTCGGCAGTATCAGGCATGATAGGCTGCACCACTACAGCAATCAGCCGGAGAGACTCTAGAAGATGATAAAAAACAGTATTCAGCCGATCGCTATTCTTTGGATCCTTTGCCAGCTCCCACGGTGCAGTCACAACAATATACTTATTGGCCCTGCCGACAAGATCCCATATTGCCTGGATGGCTTTGTGAAAAGAAAAATCATCCATTTCCCTCTGGTATGCTGCCACCATTTCCCGGGCAGCATCAGCGAGCTGACTGTCAATCCCCTGAGGGTCTCCCGGTTCCGGAACTTTCCCCCCTGCAAATTTCTTCACCATGGTAAGGGACCGACTGAACAGATTGCCAAGATCATTGGCCAGGTCCGCATTCTGTCGGGCAACTACTGCTTCCGGAGTGTATCCGGAATCAAGCCCAAACGACATGTCCCGCAGAAGAAAATAGCGCACAGCATCAACCCCGAAACTTGCAGCCATTTCTACCGGTCGAACAACGTTTCCCAGGCTCTTGCTCATCTTGGTTTCACCAATCTTCCAATATCCATGGACATGAAGCTTGGCATAGGGCTCAAGGCCCATGGCTTTCAGCATTGTCGGCCAGTAAATCGCATGGGGCTTGAGTATATCCTTGGCAATGACATGTTCAGCCACCTGCCAGTATTTCTCAAATTCCGCACCGTCTGGATAGCCGATGCCGGTCAAATAGTTTATCAGAGCATCAAACCAGACATACGTAACAAAACGATCGTCAAAAGGAAACGGTATGCCCCAGGTCAATCTGCTTGTTGGCCTGGATATGCATAAATCTTCCAGAGGCTCCTTCAGGAAGGAAAGCACTTCATTCCGGTAACGTTCAGGGGTTATGAATTCAGGATTATTCTGAATATGATCAATAAGCCACTGCTGATAATTTCCCATGCGGAAGAAATAATTCTGCTCACAGATTTCCTCAGGAACCGTCAAATGGTCGGGGCATTTATCGTCAACAAGCTCCTTTTCTGTCAGAAAACGCTCACACCCCTTACAGTACAGGCCTGTATACTCATCAAAATAAATATCTCCCCGGTCATAGACCTTCTGGAGAATATCCTGAACTGTACGGACATGACTGCTGTCGGTAGTCCGGATAAAATTGTCCGGCTTGATTGTTAATACCGGCCATGCTTCGCGAAACAGCGTGCTGATTTTATCAACATATTCTTTTGGAGAAACACCGGCATCCTGTGCTGCCTGGACTATTTTTTCCCCGTGTTCATCTGTTCCCGTCTGAAACCGGACATCATTCCCACACAACCGTTTGTACCTGCTGTATGCATCAGCCACAATGGTTGTATAGGCATGCCCCAGATGCGGCTGGGCGTTTACATAAAAAATAGGTGTTGTTATATATGTGTTCATCTCTTCCTACCCCTTGCCCCTCTTCCCTTCCTGACAGGTTTCTCTTTTTTCTCTTCTGAAGATTTATGGACAGGAGCTGTTTTTTTAGGACGCGCCGGGCGTCGCATTGAAGCCTCCCACTCCTCTCTCGCCAAAACCCTCTGGCTTTCCGGCTTATCCTGTTCCTGAACGGTAACCGTTTCCTCTAAAACGTTGCAGTGAATCACTGTATACTGGGTATTATCGACAGTCAGCGGCTTGCCGGGCTTGGGCATAATCTTTTTGGTCTCGCGATATGTGTCATATTCATAGGTAAGACAACATAAAAGACGATTGCAGATTCCTGAAATCTTGGAGGGATTCAGCGGCAGATCCTGCTCTTTGGCCATTTTAATAGAAACAGGGGCAAAGGTGCGGATATAGGAGGAACAGCACAACTCACGCCCACAGCAGCCGATACCGCCAATCATTTTACTTTCATGGCGCACACCGATCT
>JACKQG010005656.1_pt1 | contig 13615 bp, 9 predicted proteins | sample 8237621 | NCBI WGS metagenome assembly JACKQG01 (sample SAMN15677084, study PRJNA649215) | marine metagenome | biome: marine; feature: Black Sea; material: saline water; isolation source: suspended particulate matter (SPM) from the Black Sea western gyre | collected 2013-06-09/2013-06-10 | depth...
CCGGATGGACTCGGAGGAGGGACAGACATGGGCAGAAGCTGATGGAGAGCCGGCGGAAGAGATGGACGTGCAAGATTTCTACGCACGAGACGCGTTCCGGTGGGGGGGCGACCACCAACTTACCCCCTACCCCACCGAGGACAACGAACTTCGCTATATTCCCTTGGGCATTGGTGCTGTCATTCCCCCTTGGAACTTTCCATTGGCTATTCTGTCAGGAATGACGACTGCGGCATGGGTAACGGGCAACACGGTCATCTTGAAACCCTCCAGTGATAGTCCAGCGATCGGCTATCGATATATGGAACTCTTAGAGGAAGCGGGCTTGCCCCATGGTGTGGTGAACTTCCTCCCTGGACCCGGATCTACTGTGGGTGACAAGATGGTCAAGGATGCCCGCACACGCTTTATCTCTTTTACCGGTTCTATGGATGTGGGATTAGGCATCAACGAGGCAGCCGCAAAGACGGTCCAAGGTCAAATATGGATCAAGAGAGTGGTCGCAGAAATGGGGGGCAAAGACGCTATCTTGGTCGATGAAACAGCCGATATTGAAGCTGCTGCCGCAGGCATCGTCTCTGCCGCATTCGGGTTCCAAGGACAGAAATGTTCAGCCTGCTCTAGGCTGATTGCTCATGAATCCATACATGACGAGCTATTAGAGCGTGTTGTGGCTGGTGCCCGCGCCATTCAAGTAGGGCATCCCGAAGAGCAATCCACCCAAATGGGAGCTGTCATCAACGAGCGAGCCTTCAATGAGATCCTTGGGTATATCCGTGTGGGACGGGAAGAGGGTGAAGTCTTGGCTGGGGGGCAACCCATGCCTGGATCGGGTTGGACAATCATGCCCACCGTCATCTCGGGCCTTGCCCCTAACGACCGCATTATGCAAGAGGAGATCTTCGGTCCTGTATTGGGCGTAACGAAGGTTCGTTCGTTTGAAGAAGGTCTTGATGTCGCCAACGGTACCATTTACGGACTAACAGGTGCGTTTTATACGAAAGACCCAGCCCGTGTTGCTATGGGCAAGGATCGGTTCCATGTGGGCAACCTCTATGTCAATCGCAAATGCACAGGGGCTCTTGTAGGTGCCCACCCATTTGGGGGCTTCAACATGAGTGGGACGGATAGCAAAGCGGGAAGCCGAGACTATCTAGGATTGTTCCTCCAAGCGAAACTCATCTCTACCCTACGCACCTAAACCCAAAACGAACCTTGTAAGAGCCTCTCTCCACGCCCTAGATCCAGCACGAACAGAAAAAGGGCAGGTTCAAGATGAAATCTCTAGGAGCCCCGATGGGAGTTCTTCAGAGGATAATAACCCTATGAAACAGAGTCTAGAAGATATCGCCAAAGCACTCGTTGAGGGACATCCTTCACAGGACATTCCTGACCACTTAGGACATCCGAGAATCCCCTCCACACAAAACCTCTCTCAACTCCTATCACTGTATGAGACGCTCTTGTTTCCAGACCTCCTTGGGAAACCAGACCTCCCGTCAAAGGATTTTTCTAGATGGACAGAAAGAACTGTCGTTCAGTTCCAAGATATTCTTGCTAGGGAAGGCGCACGAACCCTAAGGTTCCTTGGAGAAGAAGATAGTGAAGAGCGGAGCAGAGATTGTGCCCAAAGAGTGACTTCCTGCCTACCCGATCTCAAGAGTGCGATGGCGAAGGATGCTCTTGCTGGTCTCAAGGGTGACCCTGCTGCCCGTTCGGTAGAAGAGATCATTCTTTGCTATCCAGGATTCAAAGCTGTGATGGTCCATCGCCTAGCCCATCTCCTCTGGCAAGAAAGACTCCCTCTCCTCCCTAGGATTCTTTCTGAACTCGCTCACGCCAAAACGGGGTGTGACATTCATCCTGGTGCAACGATTGGGACGTCATTCTTCATTGACCACGCAACGGGTGTGGTCATCGGGGAAACCGCCGTCATTGGAGACCGTGTGCGTATCTATCAGGGAGTTACTCTTGGGGGTCGCTCCTATGAGAAAGATGCAGAGGGTGCCCTCCTTCGCGCTGGAAAACGCCATCCCACTGTGGAGGATGACTGCGTCATCTATGCGAACGCTACAATCCTAGGAGGCAACACGGTCTTGGGATCAAAATCAGTGGTGGGTGGAAATGTTTTTCTCACACACTCTGTTCCTGCTGGGAGCATCGTGAGTAGCCAAAAGACTCATCTAACAAGGTAACCAGGGTTAGGAAGGGTCAGGGTGGCGAGAGGCGGGCTCGAACCGCCGACACATGGATTTTCAGTCCACTGCTCTACCAACTGAGCTATCTCGCCAATTCGTCTCCAACCTAATCACAAGAACAATGCTCCAATGCCTTGCTCTCTAGCCCACTCAAGTTTCAAGATTGTCCGGGCGGGGCTGACGGGAATCGAACCCGCGACCTCTTCCTTGACAGGGAAGCATGCTAAACCGCTACACCACAGCCCCATCCCGGACGCTCGCCACACTCTAAGGTATGGTGGGCGATGCTGGACTTGAACCAGCGACCTCCCGCGTGTGAGGCGGGCGCTCTATCCAGCTGAGCTAATCACCCAACTCTAGGGATTCTATTCGGGATTTGCCTACAAGGCAAGGGTCAGAGAGCATGCCTTGGGACTTATGGGCTTTGCCACCTCTATCTATAGGCGCCTCACCGAGGATTTCCTATGGAAAACCAAACTAGAATCCCCCATTGCAGGGTGCCCCGTTCGTCTATCGGCTAGGACGTCACCCTTTCAAGGTGGAGAGAGGGGTTCGATTCCCCTACGGGGCAGAAGAGGGGCCATGGCGCAACGGTAGCGCAGCGGGCTTTTAACCCGTTGGTTGGGGGTTCGAATCCCTCTGGCCCCAAAGTTTCTCGTTGCCCCCCTACCCCTAGAGTTATTCAACTCAAGTAAATAGTCCTGAATATCCATGACTCTTCTAGAGTAGATTACCCAAGTGGTAATTGAGAGATTCGTGAAATGAGGCGGCGTCGTTAAGTTCGCCAAGCGAGCTCGTCCATGCCAGGACCTGTGCTTACGGCAACGATGGGGGCACCCACTTCCTCTTCAATAAAAGAACAATAGTCCTTTAAGCCTTGAGGAAGGGTCTCATAATCGGAACCACCAGAAAACGCCTCCCAACCTGGTACTTCCACATATTGTGGCTCTGCTTCGTCCCAAACGCGCGGGTCTTCGGGCAGCTGTCTATATTCTCTACCGCGCCAAAGCCAGCTTGTAGCGACTTTCAACGGCCCCATTCCTCCCAAAACATCCGCCTTGGTAAGAACGATCCCAGTAAACCCACAAAGCCTATGGGCATACCTCAACAACACCAAGTCCAACCAACCACAGTCTCTTGGCCTACCCGTGGTCGCTCCAAACTCTCCCCCCGCTTTTCTTACTCTTTCGTCCCAATCTGAATCCATCTTGGTGGGGAAGGGTCCTGCGCCTACCCTCGTAATGTACGCCTTGGCAATGCCATAAGTCTTATCAATCGCGGAAGGCGCAATACCCGTATTCACACAAGCCGAACCACTAATGGTATGGCTACTTGTAACGAAGGGATATGTGCCAAACCCTACATCCAACAGACAACCTTGAGCCCCTTCTAACAAGACGTTTTTTCCCTTGTCCAAGAGAGAGTGAATCGCTTCCATAGTGTCACCCACATAAGGGCGGATCATCTCCCTTGCCTTGGCCAGATCTTCCAGAAGCCGATCGGCGTCTAACCGCCGGGACGCTACCTTGCTATAGACACCATCTAAGACACCATTTGCTCGGTCTACGAAACCTTGTACCCGTCCAGGAAGATCGTCAGCAAAAAGATGTCCCACGCGCAATCCCCTTCGGGCTGTTCGATCGGTACTAGCCGGTCCAATACCGCGATAGGTGGTCCCAATCTTTCCTTCTCCCCGTCTCAACTCTTCCAATTTGTCAAACCAACGGTGGTGTGGCAACACAAGAAAAGCTTGAGGACTTACCAACAAGTCCAAAGGACCATTCTCTTGTTCAAGTTGGCCCATCTCTTCGGCAAGGAGTTCCAAATCCAACGCAACACCCCGAGCAATGACACTTCTTACACCTTTATGAAGAACGCCACAAGGGAGCAAATGGAATTTATACGCTGTTTCTCCTCTGTATACGGTATGTCCAGCGTTCGCCCCACCCTGAAACCGCACGACCATTTCGGCTCGCTCGGCAAGGTAGTCCACAATCTTTCCCTTTCCCTCGTCGCCCCATTGGGCTCCCACGACAACAGTGACGCCCATAGGGGGGATTGTAAGAGATAGCAGAAGTAGAATCTCCACTATGAAGAAGTATGCCCCCAAAGAGGAGCTCGTTGCCCTTAATCTAGAGGGAAAGATCGCCCATATGCGACAAGTGATGGAGGATGCCCTTCGCACATTCGGCAGCGACCGCGTCATCTTGGCTTGGACGGGTGGAAAAGATAGCACCCTTCTACTCTGGGTATTGAAAGAACTCTGCGAAACTGAAAACCTCCCTATGCCCCGTTCTCTGTTCATAAATGAAGGACATGTATTTGACGAAATTATGGACTTTGTAAAGGACTGGACAGAAAAACTGGGTTTAGATGTAGACCATGTCAAAAACGACGATGTCTACAACCTAGCTAAGGGGGTCATTGGTTCAACGATTCAAGTCGCAGACCTAGACGAACGGAACCAAAAAGAGATAGTTCGACTTAAGTATGAAAAGCCCTCATTCGTTTACGAAGCCGAGAGCTATATTGGGAACCACCTTATGAAAACAGTCGCTATGAATCGGTTTTTAGAAGGGGCAGGTGTGGATGCCGTGATAACGGGTATTCGATGGGACGAACAAGATGCACGGAAGAACGAAACGGAGTTTAGCCCCCGAAAGAACCCCGACCACACACGCATCCACCCCATCCTTCCCTTCGACGAGCGCGAAATATGGGATGCCCATTTCCACCTCAAAGTCCCTTTCTGCTCTCTTTACAGAGAAGGGTATCGCAGCTTGGGAGCTGCAGGCACCACCACAAAGACCACGGACACGCCCGCTTGGGAACAGGATCTGGAGGGCACAATAGAACGGGGAGGTCGCCGTCAGGATAAAGAGAATCTGATGGAACGCCTTCGCGATTTGGGCTACATGTAACCCAAGGGGTTCTAGGACTAGAATCGTTCGCATATGAGTCCACTTCTATTCGTTCTTTCTCTTGTTGCCCCTGTTTGGCAAGGGGAAGGACCTTTAGGTCCTGCCTTCTATGTGGACGCCGTTGAAGGCGCTTTTGCCCTTCCCCTTCCCGCCCAAGAAGAGCCCCAAGATGTTGTGGGTTGGACAGTTGTTCATGAGACAGCTTGGGTGCTTTTGGAGAATAAGAGCGTTCTGGGCTTGACATGGGATGGGGGTCCTCAGTGGTCTTACTTATCGGCAGAGGATGCCCCCACTCTTCAAACAGAATCGGGTGCCCCTCTTCTGTTTTCAACGACGTCTCCATTTCAAACCACCCTTCCAACCCGTTCGTGGTTCCCATGGGGGCTAACAACCTCGGCGGCAATTCCTCCCCGCCCCCCTGTTGAATACTTGATTTCCCCTTATGACCTGATTCATCTCTCTGTTTGGGATGGTTCCAAATCTCATCAAGCTGATATCCAAGTAGATGCCCACGGAGAGATTCAATTCCAGATGGTGAACATCAACGTTTCTGGTTTGACTGAAAAAGAGGCTGAATCCTCACTAAACGATGCCCTTTCTTCGTATTACTTGAACCCCCTGGCAGACCTTCGTGTAACCGGGAAAACCGAGTATCGGATTACGGTGTTAGGAGCTGTTCGACAACCCAGCAACCTGACGCGTCTTGAACCCTTTTCAGTCTTTGAAGCATTGGGCGAAGCTGGTGGTGCAGATACAGCGGGAGACATCTCACGAGTTACCCTTCTTTACCCCAATGGGGCTACCGAAGAATGGGATCTTTTTTCCCTTTTGGGGGATTCCGAAACACCGATTCAACTGATACCCGACGGCACTGTTCTATACATTCCATTCTTAGCGGACGACCCCCGTGTCGTTCACATTCTTGGAGAAGTCGCAGAACCGGGCTCTTTACGGTGGACTGCCGACATGACAATACTAGAGGGTCTTGCTGGGGCAAAAGGGACGAAAGTAACGGCAGATAACGATGCCCTTCTCCTGAGGGCAGATGGTTCTCAAGTCCTTGTCAATCTCCACCCCCAAGATGGAGACTTTGATCTTGAGCTTTACCCTGGTGATGCCCTAGTGGTCAAGATGGATTCCCTTTCGTCTTTTGGCACTGTTTTCAGGAAAATACAACCCTTCATCGCAGCGATTCTCTCCCCTCTCCAGATCATCGCTTTCGCCGACAATCTCTAGCCTTTTTCCTTGCGCCTTTTTTGGGTTGCTCTCCTTATCACCCTTCCCCTTCTGGCGGGGGAAAGGGAGGATTGGTCGATTCTTCAAGATAGTGGACTCCTTGATTCGGCACACCTCTTTTCTGGTCGTCCTACACCTGAAGAAAGAGTGAGGAGGCTGAATGAAGCAGCAGTCAGGTTAGATGATGCCACGCTCCTCCAACAACAAGCGTATGAACGGCTTTCTTCTGACCTCTCTTTCGTTGTCTTCCATCTCACCGAAAAAGACCCCAATCTTCTCCATAACGAAGGGAGAACTTGGCCTTCGGGACTCTCAATATCTACCGAACCCTCTATGGGGGGAGTATTCTCGTGGAAGCCTCGCCTCCTTCTGGGGTCTAAAACCGTAAAGCTCTCTATCCACGAGGGCACATGGCAACTGGGTCATGGTATTCGCCTTGAAATCGGGAGGTGGTCTGCCCAGTGGGGTCCAGGATTGGACGGGCTACTCCTTACCGACCACGCCCGACCCTTGGATGGATTGTGGATTCAAGATGAATCACCTAAGGAGTCCGTTTGGTTGCCCGCACTCTTAGGCACTTACCACCGTGAGTTCTTCCTGACGCGATTGGGAAAGGGACGAACAGTCCCTCGCCCTTGGCTTATGGGTATGGCGTTTTCGGCAAAGCCTAGCCCCCGATGGGAATGGGGGATTCACCGAACAGCGCTCTTTGGAGGTGCAGGACAGAGTATTGATTTTCTTCAGGTCCTTATTGGTTCAGGAGAAAACGACCCCTCTTCCTCCAGCCCAGGCGACCAAAAAGCGGGAGGTTTTATCAGGCATAGGTTTTCTTGGGGAAAAACATCGGGGGCTACTTACCTAGAAGCCGCCGGAGAAGATAGTGCAGGTGGCTTACCCAGTAAGTGGGCTTTTTTAGGAGGCCTCCATATTCCCAGCATCGGAGGAAGCAACTTTGGATTGCGGTTAGAGGCTACTAATACCCGCATCAGTCTTTCGGGTACACCTTGGTACACTCATAACACCTACCAAAGTGGTTATAACTATCACCTAGAACCTCTAGGAGCAAGAACAGGCTCGGATGGTCGTTCTCTGGGCATCCAACTCTCAGCCGCGACCGTTCGCGGGGCATGGGTAGGCAACCTTTACAGGTGGCATTCATACCTGTCAACCACAACACCAGAATCGGGGTGGCTAGGCTCTTTGGGTTGGGCATCCGAATCATATAAAGCGACGGTATCCTGCTCTCAAGTCGACAACCTAGGAAGCATCTCTACTCCCCAAGAGACGACTTGCCTTGCCTCGCTAAGTTGGCACTACTAAGAAATCCCCTCTCTTATCCAATCACTTTTTTCGATCGCCTCACTCTCTATGCGCTTGACCTCTCGCAAACTCTCTTTGACTTTCGTTACGGCGTCTTGTGGAGCGTTATCGATGAACCCCCTATTTGCCAACTGACCTTCTAGTCTAGAGATGCGATTCCTCGCCTCTTTGATCTCAAGACCTAGAACATTCAGCCTCTGCTCTGCATCCTTCCCCTCAATCCCTAACACCAACCTACCCAAATCGGTCTCAACCTCTATCCCCATCACTTCTTCTAGGGGCTTCACTCTTGCCAAATGGGCAAAGAGGTCCTTCCCTCTTTCCCAGCCCTGAAGTGAGAGCGGTGGGGGAGATTCGGGCGTCAATCCCAAAGCCCGTAGGGACTCTCGGTATGCCATCACAGAAGACCTTACTCGCCCAAACGCCGCCCCACCCTCTGTGTCAATCTTCTGGGGCCAGCTAGATAGAGCAACCAACCCCTCGCACTCCAATAATGTCCAAGCTTCTTCAGCGATGAAGGGGCAAAATGGTGAGAGTATTTTGAGGGTCTCTCCCATGACATGACGCAAGTTCACCGAAGCTTGAACAACACCTTCTCCCCTTAGCCTTCGTTTGATTGCTTCCAGATACCAATCACACAAGTCGTCCCAGAAGAATCGATACACCACCCGAATCGCTACTCTGACTTCCCGCTTCTGAAGCGCTTCGTCTACGCCTTCCAAAGCCTCGTTGAATCGAGAAGCAATCCAATCATCCTCTATCCGCTCTGACTCAAATAAGCCCGGACGAGCCGGCAAGGCGAGCCGTGTGGCATTCCATACCTTGTTCAAGAATCTTCTGCCCGTCACCACTTGGTCCTCACCAAAGGGAATCACTTCACTATGGGTATAGTTAAACAGCAAGGCAAAGCGAAGAGCATCTGCACCATCCTCTCCAATCACTTTCAAAGGGTCAACGACATTCCCCTTAGATTTACTCATCTTTGTGCCGCTCATGTCACAAATGAGCCCATGGAGAATAACCTCCCCAAAAGGAACTTCGCCCTCTAGCGCGATTCCCATAAGCGCCATCTTCAACACCCAGAAAAAGAGGATGTCATACCCCGTAACCAACAAGGTGGTCGGAAACTCCCCCGATTGCCTAGGGTCAATTTCAGGCCAACCAAACGACACTAGGGGCCACAGCGCACTACTAAACCAAGTATCTAGTACATCCTCCTCCTGAACCATATCTCTTGACCCACAACAGGGACAAGAATCGGGAGGCTCCTCTGCAACCACAGGCTTCTTGCAGCCCAGAAGACACCGCTCCATATCATTCCCTCGACACCGCCAAACAGGAAGTTGGTGGCCCCACCACAACTGGCGAGAAATACACCAATCACCCGCTACCTCCCACCAATCCCTATAGATCTTTTCCCAACGAGGTGGTAGGAAAGTCGGTTTTCCTTTCGCTAAGTGATCAAGAGCCTCTTTTCGGAATCGTTCCATGTTCAAGAACCATTGTTGCGACAGCCGCGGTTCAATCACCGCTCCTGACCGTTGGGAAATCCCCACAGCTGAAGTATGGGGCTTCTCGTCCACACATTGTCCTGCTTCTTTCAGCATCGCTACCACTTTTTCTCTAGCCATAGATACATCTAGCCCTTGCACCTCAATGGGTACACGATGATCCTTGACCATCTTGCCATCTGGGGTCAAGATATCTTCCATCGGCAAGTTATGCCTCAATCCAATCTCAAAATCTAAGGGGTCGTGGGCGGGTGTAACCTTCAATGCTCCCTCCCCAAACGCTCGATCTACCCCCTCGTCGGCGATAAGAGGAATCTCCTTCCCTATCAGAGGAATCTTGGCAGAAGCTCCTTGGGCTAGTAAGGATACAAATCTCTCATCCTTAGGATGGACAGCAATCGCTACATCAGCAAAGATCGTCTCTGGGCGTGTCGTCGCAATCCGTATCTCTCCACCTCCAACAAGCTGATAACTGAGCGTCCATAACAGCCCCTCTTTTTCAACGCGTTCAACCTCAATATCAGATAACGCCGTCTCTAGCCTTGTATCCCAGTTCACCAACCGCTTCCCTTCTTTGATAATCCCTCGGTCATAAAGGGCAACGAATGCTTTTCTTACACCACGGTTACACCTCTCATCCATGGTGAACCTCTCCCTTGGCCAGTAAGGAGTAACGCCCAACCTCTTGAGTTGCCCCACAATGCGGTCTCGGTGGTTCTCTTTCCATGCCCATGCCTTCTCCAATAGCTCCTGGCTTGAAAGGGATTTGGGATCGATACCTTCGGCATCCAATGCCCGCTCTAGGACCATCTGTGTGGCAATCCCTGCATGGTCTGTACCCGGAATCCAACGGACGCATTTTCCTCTAAGCCTTGCCCACCTGACAAGAACATCTTGGAGCGTATTATTTAAGGCATGCCCCAAATGAAGAACCCCCGTGACATTGGGGGGTGGAATCACCAGCGAGAAAGGATCTCCTTGGGATTGGGCATCAAAGAGGGGTACCTCGTCTTCCCATCGCAACAGCCACCGATCCTCCCTCTCCTTGGGATCGTACGCTCCTTTCATCAGGCTCCCTTCCTTTCCTCCCGCTCTATCACGGCGGGCAATACCCCACCTAGGATATTCTCCTTAGCCACGCGTACCTCTGCCCCTCTTGGCAAATGACCAAACTCAAACATGACGGGGTTCAAGATCCTCTCCACTACGGCGCGTAATCCTCGCGCCCCCGTTCCTCTTGATAACGCCTCTTCGGCAATACTGTCCAAGGCTCCAGGGGTAAATACCAACCCCAGACCTTCCAACGAAAAAAGATACTTATATTGGGAGATTAGAGCGTTCTTTGGCTGTGTCAGAATCAACTTGAGTTCTTCCTTTGTCAAAGAAATCGTCTCTTGAATCACTGGGACTCGCCCTACGAACTCGGGAATAAAACCATAAGAAGTCAAGTCTTCAGGCAATAACCCCAACTCTCCTTCCCCCTCTTCACCACTCTCTCCACCCCCAAACCCCAATCTTCTCTTGTCTTTCCTCCTGTCCACAATCTGCCCCAACCCGTCAAAAGCGCCCGCCAAAATAAAGAGGACATTCTCTGTATTGAAAGGAATCATCTCTTGCTGAGGATGTTTTCGCCCTCCCATAGGTGGCACATGTGCCACTGTTCCCTCTATGATTTTCAAGAGCGACTGTTGGACTCCTTCTCCGCTGACATCTCTGGTAATACTTGGGTTATCCCCTTCTTTCCTAGCCAACTTATCGACCTCATCAAGGTAAACAATCCCATTCTCTGCCCAAGCCTGGTCTTCGCCAGCGGCACGGTATAACGAAAGGAGAATGTTCTCAACATCTTCTCCCACATAGCCTGCCTCAGTGAGTGCTGTAGCATCACACACCGCAAAGGGGATATTGAGTATTTTGGCTAGTGTTCGAGCCAACAATGTCTTTCCACTTCCACTAGGACCTATCAAGAAGAGATTGCTTTTTTCAAGGACGACGCCTTGGGGGTCTTTCTCGGAGAGAATTCGGCGATAATGCATATACACTGCTACCGCAATCCCTCGCTTGGCATCCTCCTGCCCCACCACCCATTGGTCCAACTGATCCTTTATGTCTCGGGGTGTGGGTAATCGAAGCGTCTTCTTACCACCCCCGCCCTCAGGGGGAATACCCTCATCCATCAGGAACTCAAGACGCGGTCAATCACACCGTACGCCTTTGCCTCAGAGGCTGTCATCCAATGGTTCCTATCTGTATCTTTGGCAATCCTCTTGATCGTCTTCTTTGTTGCCTTGGCAAGTAATCCGTCTAGTGTAGCCTTCACTTTCAGAATCTCTTTCGCCTCAATCTCAATATCCGTTGCCTGCCCACTAACACCCCCCATCGGTTGATGAATCATCACTTTGGCATGGGGTAAAGAAGAACGCCTCCCTTTTTCGCCACAAGCCAACAGGACAGCACCCATGGAAGCCGCCAACCCTACAGAAGTGGTAGCGACTCTGGGTTTGACCAGATTCATCGTATCTAGGATAGCGAGCCCCGCAGTCACTTCGCCGCCAGGACTGTTGATGTACAACTCAATGTCTTTGGTGGGGTCTTCTCTCTCTAGGAACAACATCTGGGCGACTACGAGATTTGCCATGTGGGTTTCTATGGGGCCATGAATAAAGATAATCCGCTCTCGTAAAAGCCTAGAGTAGATATCGAATGCTCGCTCGCCCCTTGCTGTCTGCTCTACCACCATCGGAATCAAGGACATCACTTACCTCCCTTTCGGTCCATAATCTCTCGCACCAGCCGTCGACGGGTCTTTTGCCTGCGCAGGTTCCGTGCTACTTTTCCTATCTCTCCCCGTTTCCTTGCTTCAGATACGATCTTCTTTAGGGGGCGTCGGACACGCCTAGCTACATCTTGGTAAAACATCTGAAGATCTTCCTCTGTCACTTCGATCGCCCTTTCATCAGCAACCGCATCTAGGATGAGGTTCGAGGCAACTCCTTTCATCACATCCTCCTCTACACTTTCCCACCACTCTTCCTCTTCGGGTGCTTCTTCCCCTGCCCTATCCGCTTCTTCTAGAACCCTAAGCCAAGCCTCTTCTTTTTCTTGAGCTACTAAGGTTGGTGGGGGTACATAACGACGATTCAATGCCCAAAAAGCATCCGGCAAACCTGCCATTCCTTTTTCCATGGATTCTTCTTCCCTCGTTACCCCTAAGTGCTCTCTTAGCCTCTTCTCAAAAGAGGCGGCATCCCCAAACCCATACCTCTGAGACATCTCTTCCCTCGTTGGGCGAATTTCTCGAAAAGCAGAAACGACTTCAACTTTGACATCCACCATCTTTCCAGCCAACTCTGGTCGGGGGTAGGTCTCGGAGAACTTCGTTTTGAACACCAAGCCATCCCCCTCCTTTGCACCCACCACCTTTCCCAAGAAGGCTGTTGATGGCAGGAGTTGTTCTCTAGCCTCAAACCCCCTCTCTACCTCTTCTTCCTCTTCTCCGGATTTGAAGAGACCCTTCAGCCTAAGGAAATCCCCCTCTTCCACAAGAGTGACAGGCACCATCTCTGTTGATTCTTCAATCAACCTAGAAATCTCATCCTTTACATCCGCATCTTTCACGGGCTTGGGCAACTCAAAATCTACCTTGAGCCTCTTTATCTTCCGCAAGTCAAACGGGGGCACCGCCTCAAGTATCGCCGTGATTTGAACCCCCCCACGCCACGGCTTGTTGGTTAGCTCCTCTAGCCGTACAGCGGTTACGCCCTTTTTTTCTAGTATCTCCTCGGCATGCTTTTCCCAAATTTGTGAGGACAGCTCTTCGCGAAGTCCTTCCTCGTTGATCATCTTCTGGACCATCTCAACGGGCACTTTTCCCTTCCTAAATCCATCTAACCGAATCGTCTTTGCTAACTCCTTTACAGCCCCAGCTTTTTCGGATTCAAAATCCTGACGACCCATGCGAAGCACAATGCGCACCTTAGTAGGCGATAGGCGCTTGAGTGAATTAGTTATCTTCATTCGTATTTAAAATGTCCTAAGCGGAAGAGGGGATTCGAACCCCCGACCCTCACGTTGGCAACGTGATGCTCTACCACTGAGCTACTTCCGCAAACACTGAGCCGTGAGGGACTCGAACCCCCAACACGCGGGTTAAGAGCCCGCTGCTCTGCCAGTTGAGCTAACGGCCCAAACATCGGTGCATTCTATCAGTCTTCCACTTCTCCAACCCGCGTGTTGTCACACGGGGCGTCCTACGGACGCTTGTCGGATTCCTTCCGGATAAGCGATGCCCGCGCTTTGCCCCCCTTCCCTTCTACGAATAATCCACAAACTCCGTTCGCGTAACTTCTTGAAGGGAAGGGGAAACCACCTGCGGTTTCTGGCATCGCTTACCTCTCCAACACCCCTCGGAAAAGAGCCCGCTGCTCTG
>JACKQG010005657.1_pt1 | contig 13615 bp, 10 predicted proteins | sample 8237621 | NCBI WGS metagenome assembly JACKQG01 (sample SAMN15677084, study PRJNA649215) | marine metagenome | biome: marine; feature: Black Sea; material: saline water; isolation source: suspended particulate matter (SPM) from the Black Sea western gyre | collected 2013-06-09/2013-06-10 | depth...
GCCGTGGAACTACGAATACGCCCTGAGGCATCTCAGTGGCGAGTGGGACGAGAACAGGCTCCTCCAAGAGATGTCCGGATCAAAGATTAAGACATCTTTTGCCCACTGCTGCATAGCGTTCAAGCTTCTTTGGTGCAACGGTCCGCGAGAACGGGCCATCATGCATTTCGAGCAGTGCGTTGCGCAGGGTGTCGTCCGCACCAGCTTCCACGGTTTTGCGAAGGCGCTCATCGAGTTGCTGAAGGATCAAGACTTTCCCAGATGGGGGCCTTGTGCGACAAGGCTCGCCGCTGAGGAAGCGAACCAAGTCCCATGAGTCGAGGCTGGAACAGAAGCGTCGCCCAACTTCCCGAAGACTCGCACTGAGTTTAGAGCCCAAAGGAGCCAAGAAGCTTTCCTGTGAGCGATGAGCCGCGCGGGCGGGACAGAGTGACGTGGATCACTCACGTGACCCACGCGATGGACCCACCACCGGCCGCCAAAGACCCAAGATCGAACTGGGAGATTGCGTCATGCGCGGAGCACCCGGAAGTATTCACCACACGGTCGTCTAACCCAGATTGCGCACGGTGCCGCTAACGCCACAACTTGTTGCGATAGCATGCATTGCACTGGTACGAGACTCTGTATTGCTAGCTGGCCGTGCACAATTCGGGCTAACCTTGTTAGATCGGAGTCAGCCCCTGGCACCCCGAGCTGGGCAAATGACATAGAGTTATCTTCTCTTCCCCAGAAGCGGTAGGAAGACGCGCGGTACGAATCTACCTGCGTGCAGAGGGAAGGACGTGGCGGGACAATTGCCCGTTTGTCCGAACGCACTTCGGTTATCCTGCAGTTCCGCGTGCCAGACCGATCCAGTCGATGTCCCCATCGAAACCGGGGGCTCCCCAACCAAGGTGTGCCAACACGGGCGGCACGCAGTGGGACGCGAGTTCGGTGCGATTACTGCTGGTGCTGGCGTCATCGCCCGCGAGGCGGCGGATGTCGTTCAACACGACGCCTGCCACGTCGATTCCTTCGCGGAAAGTGGCGGCGGTGATCAGCGTTTGGAGCGATTGATTGATTACACCCAAAGCGTTTGGGGCGACGACGATCAGCGGGAAGCCGAATTCGAACGCGAGATCGGCCACATAGTCCTCGTCGCTCACGGGCGTCATCAGACCGCCCACGCCTTCCACCAGAACAAAATCTGAACGGTCCGCCCAGTAGTCCAAACCAGCACGCAGTAATTCTGCGTCGACCTGCTTGCCTTCCTCGCGAGCAGCCACGTTCGGCGCCAGCGGGGCTTCGAAACACTGAAGACAGACGGCCGAAAGTTCGCCGGGCTGCCCCGCCGCTTCCCATAAAGCCACCGCATCGTCGGAAACGAGTTCTCCGTCCCGACGGTGGCAGCCACTGGCGACCGGCTTGTAGACGCCTACGCGATGTCCTTGGTCGGTCAGAGTCGAGGCAATGATCGCAGCGACGTACGTCTTGCCGACTTCCGTGTCCGTGCCGGTGATGAAGAGCCCGGGAGTTGATAGCGTAGCCATGCGGCTACTTTACACCGATAGAGCTTCCTCGCCAATGTACAACTGCAGAATCTGGCTTTGTACTTTGATGGCGCGGATCAGTATCCAGATCTGGTCGGCCGTGAATTTCTTCGGGTCCGATTGTGCCAGGTTTTCCAGTTCTTCCGTCATTGCTGCGTGTTGGTCCGCGGTTGCCTGCATTCGCAAATGAACCTCCCGCCAAGCTTCAGCAAGCGTGTTCTCGTTTACCAACTGCTCGAGGTCGTCGGTGGTGTTCGATAGCAGCAAGCACAATCGAGCGACATCGCGTGCCCCTGCCTCTGGTTGTAGTGTCTCGATGCGGCGAGCAAGTTCTTGGCAATTCATGGTTGCATTCGCACGGTTTATGACGGATGTGAAACGCTGGGCCCGGAAACCAGGTAGACGCGGTCTGCATCCCAAAGCGAGAGAATGCTCGCAAGGCGTGCCCACGACTCCTATGAAACCATAGGTTACGATTTCGAGCTATTGATGTTTTTTGCCGGGTGGCGATGTGGGTCGCGGAGGTGTTGATTTTCCGTAGCGACAAGCTGGCAACTTGCGGTTACGGACATCTTGAACCGGCTTACGGCATGACTGATGAGTACCGGGACTTATTGGATCCGTGCAGGCTGCGGGAATTCAATCGTGAATTGAGTGCCGCGATCGACTTCGCTGTGCACGCTGATCCGACCGCCGTGGGCTTCGATGATCTTCCGAGCGGTGGGTAATCCAAGGCCGGAACCTCCGTTCTTGGTCGAGTAGAAGGCGTCGAACATGTTCATCGCCGTCTGGCTGTCCATCCCACAGCCCGTATCGATCAAATCCATAGCGACGCCGGTGCGAGTACCTCGGGTGCGAGCTAACAGTTGCCCGCCGTCGGGCATCGCCTCCAAGCTGTTCTTGACAAGATTCAACAAAGCGGCGTGTAGCGTCTGGTCATCCATCTTAATGCTCGGCAACGCCGGATCCAGGTACCGGATGATCTCGACGTCCGTTTCGCGCGCCTGCGGCTCGAACAGATCCAGCACGCGCCCGACCACCTCGTTCAGGCTTCCCGAGGACAACTCCAAGTCACGCAGTCGCGCAAACTTCAGGAAGTCGCGCAGCAAGTTCTCCAGACGCGTGCACTGCCTTTGGACGGTGTCGATTTTGGTCAACGCGCGGCGCTCTCGCGGGCTTTCCGCCTCCGCGAAATCCTCCGCCAGCAGATCCATGTTCATCCGGATTACGGACAGCGGGTTCTTGATCTCATGGGCCAGCGAACCTGCCAACTCGGCCAACTCGTTGTACTGGGTTCGCAGCCGCTGAGTGATGTCTTCCGCTTTCGAGCCGGTGTCAGACATTCGGCTATTTCTCCTCGTCATACGGTTCGCCCAGTCGAAACTGCGGGCGGCCGGCCAAATAGTCGACGATACGCTCTTCGCGTTGGATCGCGCCGGCCAAGAACTCGATGGCTTCCGACAGACGAGCGTCGGATTCCGCGCAACTGAAACGCACGAAACCTCTGCCCGCCTGGCCGAAGCATTCGCCGCCCAGGCATGCCACGCCTTTGCGGTCGTCGGCGCCCTCCAGCAGGTACATTGCCAAGCCGTGGGAAGTAATCTGGAATCGGTTGCATACAGGCGCCACCGACGGAAAAGCGTAGAAGGTACCTCCTGGGCGCAGACAACGAATTCCTTCGATTTCGTTCAATCCGTCGACTAGCAAGTGGACTTTGCCGCGAAACAAGTCCATCTGACGGTCGCGTTCAGCGATGTCGTGATTCAACGCTGCAATTCCGGCCAACTGCGCGAAAGGAGGCACGCAGGACAGCGAGGAATTGACCAATTTGGCAAAAATGTCGATGACCGCGCGGCTGCTCACGGCAAAACCGATTCGCCAGCCGCTCATGCTGAACGATTTGCTGAACGTGTACGCCGCGACACACTGATCTATCATGCCCGGCTGGGAGAGAATGGTGTGATGTCGGCCATGCCAAACCATGCGATCGTAGGGCTCGTCGCTGAAGACCGCGACGTCACGCCCGCGCACTAGTTCGGCCAACTCGACCAGGTCCTCCTCAAGTGCCACGCCGCCGGTTGGGTTGTGCGGGCTGTTCAAAAAAATGGCCTTGGGTTGCGGGTCGTTGGACAGAAAATCTCTCACGTCGTCCAGATTGGGGCGAAAGTCGCGGACCTGACGCAGCGGAGATAGTACGATGCGAGCGCCTCGCCGGGCAATGTTCGGATCGTAAGTAGGAAAATGAGGGCTGAAAACCAAGACGCCATCATCGGGATTCAGAAACGCCTCGCAGAAGAACTGTTCGAACGGCTTCCCGCCGTGCCCTGCAACGATATTGTCTGCCGTAGTCTCCAGCCCGTATTCACGGTTGACGTATTCGGACGCCGCCTGGCGAAATTCCGGTAGACCAACGGCCGGGCCATAGTGACACTGATCTTCCTCGATCGCTCGAATTCCAGACCTGGCTGCAGCCGGCGACGTGGGAAAAGGGCTGTCGCCGATTTCCAGTTCAATCACGTCCTTGCCGACCGCTTTCAACTTGCGGGCAGTAGCCAACACGTCAAACGCTCCCTCGAATTCGACGGAATTGGCGAAATTGCTAAATCGAGGCTGCATGAGTCATTGTCTCCAATCAAGCCCAACATCCAAGCTCACCGCCGAGTGCGTGAGCGCCCCGACGCTGATTCGGTCGACGCCCGTCTCGGCGATTGCGCGAACTGTTTGCAGGGTTACGCCGCCGGATGCCTCCAATTCCACGGCCGGGTTTGCCGCGCCCCGGCGGGAAACGGCGTCTCGCAACTGGTCCGGCGACATGTTATCCAACAGAACGATATCCGGCCCGTGCGGCAATACGTCGTCCAACTGCTCCAGGCGATCCACCTCGACCTCGACGATCATCTGCCCCGCACGCGGTCCGCTCGGCATCATCTCGTGCAGGAACTGCCTGGCCCGCTGAACGGCATCCTCCGGCGAACACGCAGCCAATGCCAAGTGGTTGTCCTTGATCAACACGGCATCGAACAACCCGGTCCGGTGATTCCGGCCTCCGCCACATCGGACTGCGTATTTCTCCAGCCGCCGCCAACCGGGCGTGGTCTTGCGAGTATCGTAGATACGAGCGCCGGTCCCCTGCACTGCGTCGACGTATTGTCGTGTCAACGTAGCGATCCCGGACAGACGCCCGATCAGGTTTAGCAGTATCCGCTCGGAGATCAAGAGATCACGAATCGGAGCTTCGATTTCCGCGACGCACTCGCCCGCCACGACCGGCTGGCCATCTCGTGCGGCTGGCTTCCAAGCAGCCTTGATTTCCATTTCATCCAGCGCGACTTCCGCGGCCTTAAGCCCCGCAATTGTTCCGTCCCGGCGGGCCATCACGGCGGTCTGCCCGCGTTGATCGGCGGGGGCCAATGCCAAGGTGGTCCAATCGCAAAACCGATCGAGATCTTCGCGAACCGCCAGCCGGACGATCTGGCGGCAGTCGTCTATCAATCGTTCGTCCCAGTCGATTTGCGAGAATTCCTTGACCATAATTCTTCAGTCTTCCATCTAGCGGCTCGCTTTCACGTCCCAAACATTCCATAATAACGTGTTGTCGACAAGCCGACACGGGCCCCCAGAAAAGATGCAGAGGCGTCGCACATGACGTCAGCGAAGGAGAATCCCGGACAGACCAGTCGATGGCCGCGTCCGCTGTTGCGGCGTTTCGAGCAGGCGGTTGTGGCCACGATTCTGGCATTCTCCCTGATAGCGATTGCCGTTTCGTTGATCACCCGTGGCGCTCACCGCGGCGATCTGATCGAAATCGACCGCGCCGAACCGCAGAACGTCAAGTTTCAGCTCGATATTAACCACGCAACATGGCCCGAATTCGCGCTTCTACCGGACGTTGGCGAGACGTTGGCGAGGCGAATCGTGGAGTCCCGTAAGAAAGACGGGCCGTTCCTGGATCACGAGGATTTGCGCCGGGTGCGAGGGATCGGCCCGAAAACGCTCGACGCGGCCCGACCGTATCTAATGCCTTTGCCGGACGCCGAGACGTTGGTGGGCTACTGATACACTGGGCCGGTGCGGTCCATCCTGCTCGAAACAACGGAGGCTATCCCATGAACTCAAAAAGCCTGCGGCTCTTGCCTGTCTCATTCCTGCTGCTATTCGGCACGATGGGCCGAGGGGAACAGCCGGCTCCAGTCGCACAGCGATCCAATGTGTACTCTCCTCGTGACGGTTTGTCGCCGGCGCAATTGGTCAAGTTCATCTCTGACATGCAGGTAAAGCCTCGCGCCATACAGAAACGGCGCGGGTTCAATGCGGCCGTGGTGGAAGCGGCTGAACGACTGCTTGACGGCGATTCCAGTGATAAGCAAAAGGAAGTCGCCATCCTCGCCAAGATCGAATTCCTGTACCGCGACGTCGACGGGGGAAATGAAGCGGCCGATGCGAAACTTGAGGCCTTCGTCAAGTCGCTGAAAGACAATCAAAGCGAGAAGGTAGCGGCGCAAGTGCGGTTTTATGCGCTCGAATACCGCGCGTTGGCCGCCAAGGGGCTTTCGGCCGCGAAACTTCGTGATCTGCTGGCCGATTTGGGGACGTTCTTCAAGGAAACCACACTCACCGAACGGCACTCGCGGATTGCGACAGCGGCAGTCGCCGCCATCGACCGCCTCGCCGAAGGCAAAGAGCGCGAAGCATATTTCAGGACGTTTGGCAACATGTTTGCCAAGAACAAGGATCGCACGCTGGCGCAGTATGGCACGGACGTTCTGAAACGGCTGGAAGACGAAGCCGCGAAGAACTCCCGCCCCAACGAATACTGGGACGTATGCGAAGCCGTGTTTCGCTACCAATTCGGGCATAACGCCTCCGGCGCCCAGCAGAGAGCCAAGGCGTATTTTCTTTCCGTCGGCGGCACGGACCCACCGGCAAAATTCCTCCGGCGTTTTGAAAGACACAGGCCCCTGGTGAAACCCGGTTCCCAGTTCAAGGTGGGCGCCGGTTTACAGTTCCGGATCGGCTCGTTCAAGTGGACGGGCGAAACCACAGCCGAGGTGGAAGGCGGGTACTATGAAGGCAACCTCAGCTCTTCGGGCAACACCTATAAAGTCCAGAAGACGGACGCCGGATGGAAGGTCACAGGTCGCATCATGTCGTGGATATCGCAAGGTGGCAAGTCCGCAACCGGTACGGCGACTTGGTGCGTACTTCAAGTTGCGAGACCGAAACGCGAGCCAGCTTCGGTTCAACGATTGGTTCGGGAGGATCGCAAGCGGGAATCTATCCAAGTGGGATCGCGTCGACAATCCAAGATTGCATAGATATTGATTCGGGTTTCATCAACGAGGTAGTAGACCGCAAATGGAAAACGTTCACAAGCATCCGATGGAATCCACCGGCTTTCGCGTGAATACCCGCGTAGATGAGAAGCGATCTGACGTCTGATTGAACGCAATCCAGGAAGTAATCACCAAGTCCGTCGGATTGAGCCTCGTAGAATCGATACCCCTCCCGAAGGTCTTCCGTGGCCGCTTCAAGAAGTTGAATTTCCACGAAGTTCACCTCGGAGTTCGGCGATCGCGGTGTCCCAATTCTGGAATTCCAATTGACCCTCTTCTACAAGGCGTTTTCGCTCTTGCAGCACGTCTCGATGCCAATCCGGTGAAGGCAGTTGATCTGCCCGACTGGACAGGTCTGCCCACAACGCTTCCATTGTCTGGAGTTTGTCGGCGATGGTCATCTGAGCGAGTGGCAATTCAATCTGCATAAGCCTCATCCTCGTCGGCGGAAAACACAAACCATTATACCCTTCCGGTATTCTACAACGGCCAAAGTGCAAAGCCAACCACAATGCGTCGCGAACCACTGCCCGGCCCCCGAACATTTCACCGCCTTCGTCGTGTCCAACGTAGGCACGGGGGCCGAAAGCATGTTACAGTAGCCCTTGGGTATCTGTGGTTCTGCTCTTCGTCTTGCCAGCAAATGCCAACAACAGGGGGAAGCCCGCCATGAGTGAAAACAGGAAAGAGACCACGTCGCGTCGCGACTTCCTGAAGAACACCGGTCGGATCGCTGCGGCCTCGGTCGTGGCAACCGCGGTCGTTCCGCACGTCCACGCGGGGGAGGATAACACGATCCAGGTCGCTCTGGTTGGTTGCGGGGGTCGAGGCACTGGTGCCGCGGCGCAGGCACTGTCGGTTCAGAACGGTCCGATCAAACTGGTGGCCATGGCCGATGTCTTCGAGCACAAACTGACGGGCAGTTACGACCGTCTCAAGAAGCGGTATCCGGACCAGGTCGACGTGCCGGAGGATCGCAAGTTCATCGGTTTTGACGGCTGCAAGAAAGCGCTGGATTGCCTCAACCCGGGCGACGTGGCAATCTTCGCCACTTACCCCGCCTTCCGCTGGGTCCACTTCGGCTATGCCATCCAGAAGGGTATCAATACCTTCATGGAAAAACCGGTCACGGTCGACGGTCCCACGACGCGAAAAATGTTCAACCTGGCCGAAGAGGCGACGAAGAAGAACATCAAGGTGGGTGTGGGCTTGATGATCCGCCACTGCCACGGCCGGCAGCAACTCGAACAGCGGCTCAGGGACGGCGAGATCGGCGACATCACCTCGATGCGCGCCTACCGCATGTCGGGGCCGATCAGCTCCTTCCAGTCCGGTCCGAAGCCGGAGGGCATCAGCGAATTGCTGTACCAGATCCAGCGGTCTGTGAGTTTTCTTTGGGCCAGCGGCGGTTGCTTTAACGACTTTTACATCCACCAGATCGACGAGTGCTCCTGGATGAAGGGCGCCTGGCCGATCCGGGCCAAGGCATCCGGCGGCCGCCACTACCGTGGCGACTTCATCGACCAGAACCTGGATAACTACTCGGTCGAATACACCTATCCCGATGGCACAAAGCTATTCTTCTTTGGTCGGTGCATCACCGGGTGCCACACCGAGTTCGCCAGCTACGCTCACGCCACCCAGGGCTCGGCCATTATTACCACCGCGCGGCATACACCGGGCAAAGTCCGCACGTTCAGTGGGCAGGACTTCGACAACGAAGCCAATCTACTCTGGGCTTACCCGCAGCCCGAAGAGAGTCCGTACCAACTGGAATGGAACGACCTGATCGACGCCATCCGCGAAGACAAGCCCTACAACGAGGCAAAACGCGGCGCCGAGGCCAGCCTGGTTTCGTCCATGGGTCGCATGGCCGCCCACACCGGCCAGGTCATCACCTTCGACCAGATCCTGAACCACGAGCACGAATTCGCACCGGACCTGGACAAACTAACCATGGATTCTCCTGCACCACTTCAGGCGGGAATCGACGGCAAGTACCCCGTCCCGATGCCGGGAATCATCAGGAAGCAGGAGTACGAGTAGGGAGCGGTAGCCAATTCATCCGCTGGCGTCCTGAATTCGTTGGGGTAGAAGGAAGGTCCCAACGAATTCAGGGCGGCAACGAATCAAGCATACACCGACAATCTACACGCCGATCTCGCTATTCACTCCTTTTCGATCGGCGGCATAAGCGAGAGATCTTGTTCAGCGAGCGGTTGCCCAGGTTCTTCATCGCGCGGTCGACACGGGTTTCCCATGATCGCTGAAACCCGCTGACGAGGGCAGCAGCGCCGACCGCGACTGCAACCGTTTGCTCGTTGCCCGGCTCGTGCTGATTGGAAACGTTCGAGACATCGGGGGCCACTATTGGATGATCCTGGCCGACAGAGAGGTCAGCGGGGCGAAGTGAGAGTTCGCCACTGTTAGCATCGTCGGCCTTTGCTTCTGAATCGACATTGTCGCTTGGACCATCAGCCAAGACATTCTGAGCGGCATCCGCTGCTTGGCTCTGCGCCGTTACCGGCGGCGGTAGCGGAATGCCGTCTTTCACCAAGACATCAAAATAACGCTCAAGTTTCTCGCCATCGCGCATCAAATACAATCGGTAGTGATCGTTGTCCAAGCCGCCAAACAGCCTCGGCAAATCGTCCAGCGCGGACGCATCTCCGTCGTCCCATCTCTTCACGGGGATCTCCTCGTCCTCCACGGCCACTCGGAACAATTCCAAGTGGTCCTGGGGATCAATCGCAGCACCGGGCAGGGGCGAGATCAGCTCGAAGCCGGGCGTTTCCGTGGAACTGGTTTTCGAGATCGTCCGTGTTTCGGGCACACTCACCTCGACCTTTGCCTCCTCACGTGGGGTTTGCAGGAATTGCGGTGCGCCAACGTTGGGCAGGCGAAGTCGGACTGTTTCCGCTACGGTCACTCTGACGACTACCGGTTGAGTTGTGTCCTCGAACAACTGAATGCCGTTACTGACAAAATCATCCCCGGGAGTGCCCCCGCGATAGTCGAAGCTAAACGTAAACACCGCAAAGATATCAGCCGACGTGTCCGGCCGGAGTTGGAGCGCAATCGTCGGATATTCGTGGGTTACCGTGTGGACGGTGGTCGCGTCGATCTGAGATGTCGGAACCGCTGACGGGGCCAGTTCGCCCGTGACGATGTCGACTACTTGGTAAACAAGGTTCTGGCTCGGGTCGCCGCTCACGCCCCAGTCGGTATCCACCCGGTAATTGGTGCCCTGAACGTCTCCTACGATCAACTGATCCATGGTGGCTGTAGACACAATATTACCGACGTCGACTTCCTCGTTGGGCCGAAACTGGTGAGGCGTGATCGTCACGGTCGGGGTTATCGTGCTGATTCGTCCAGTCGCCGTCTCGATCACGACAGCCGCTGCCGCATTCAATTGCAGGTTGCCTCCGGCACGGCCGGTAATGGTGCCGTTTCCGGTGGTCGTCACGCTGGCGTTGATCGTCAGGTCGCCGACCACCGCCGATAGGAGAATATTATCGGCGGCGCCACCATTTGCGATCGTCACGCCCGAGGTACCGTCGACCGTTGCGATGGTCAAGCCGCCAGCAGCGTCTTCGACGTTGAAATCTCCGGTATGGGTGACGCCGGCCAACGTAGCGACCTGCGTATCCAGGTCCTCGCTATCGTCAGCAACTCCCGTGCCGGCCCGCAATACCGTTTCGTCGGACGTGATATTGACCGCCTCGCCACCGGCAACGATGCCGGCCGACAGGTTGTCGCTGATGGCCCCGTTATTGTCGCTCAATCCGCCTGACGCACCGTTGTAGTCCGCGGTGACGAACACGTCGCCAAGCGTCGCATCGCCATCGCTGTTGGCGTTCAGCACACTCACTTGAACGTTCCCCGGCGCTCGGAGCATGATGTCACCATCGGCATCGACGTCATCGTCCTCGGTACTGATCGTCGAACCATCCTGCATCACAATATCGCCGCTGGCGTTCCCGTTCTGAGGTGCAGCGTCGTTGAAGTCGGTGCCGGCACTCAGCAACACCTCGCCATTGCCCACCGCCGATACGACGACTGCCGACAAGGCCAAATTGATCGTATCCCCCGCGTATAGATTGATGTTGCCGTTGCCGCCGATCGCCGTGATGTTGTCGTTAAGCGTCAAATCGTCGGTTGCCGCATTGCCTTCTGCGGCCATCGTGATGTTGCCGCCATCGTTGTTCACAACGGGATTTCCAGCAGCGGACGTGAGGGGGCTGGTGGCTCGGATCGTGACATGGTCGGCCCCGCTGTTGTCATCGCCAGCATCCGCAATCGTGACGCCGGAAAGGCCGTCGAACGTATCGATCGTCAGGGCACCGCCATTCTGCAGGTGAATGTCGCCGGAGTCAGTCACCGCGGCCAGGACGTTGACCGCCATATCGATGTCCGCAGCGTTCGACGCCTCGCCGTCGCCGATGCCCGTGCCGGCTCGCAACGCTGTCTCGTCGCCCGTGATATTGGCGGTTTCGGCAGCCGAGTTATCGCTAATGGCACCGTCATTATTGCTGTCGTAAAGCGAACTGCCCGTGCCATCCGGACCGGCATAGTCGGCGGTGACAATCACGTCGCCGAGCGTGGCGTCACTGTTGCTGTTCGCATTGACGGTGCTCAACTGGACGTTGTCCGGGGCCAGCAGCGTGATATTGCCGTCTTCGGAACTCACCGCTGCGCCGCTTGTCATCAACACGTCGCCGTCGCTGTTGCCGTCGGCAAGTGGACTGCTGTTGTCGTTGAAGTCCGTACCGGCACTCAACAACACGCCGCCGTTGCCCGTGGTCGAGACGACGACCGTTGCGAGGGCCAAATCGACGGTGTCGCCGGCGTACAAGCTGACGTTTCCACTGCCACCGGCTGACGTTACGTTGGCGTTGATTGTCAAGTCGTCAGTCGCCGCATTTCCTTCTGCGGCCAACGTGACGTTGCCGCCGTCGTTGTTGACCACCGGATCAGCCGCGTCGATGGTCAGCGGACTGGTCGCTCGGATCGTGATGTGATCGCCACCGCTGTTGTCATCCGCTGCATCGGTAATCGTCACTCCGGACAAGCCGTTGAAGGTGTCTACCGTCAATTCGCCGCTGTTCTGCACATGGATATCGCCGGAATCGGTCACCGCAGCCAGAACGTTGATCGCAGTGTCAATATCCGCTGTGTTCGACGCTTCGCCATCGCCGATACCGGTACCAGCGCGCATTGCCAGTTCATCACCCGTGACGTTCGCATTCTCGCCTGCCAAGGTGTCGCTTATGGCACCGTCGTCATTGCTGGCATACCGCGAAGCGCCGGTGCTGTCCGGGCCGGCGTAGTCTGCGGTTACAATCACGTGGCCCACCGTGGCGTCAATGTCGCTGTTGGCATTGATGATGCTCAACTGAATGTCGTCCGGTGCCAGCAAAGTGATGTTCCCGTCTTCGGCATTCACGGCCGCACCGCTGGTCATCAACACGTCGCCTTCGCTGTTGCCGTCGCGGAGCGGAACGCTGTTGTCGTTGAAGTCGGTGCCCGCGCTCAGCAAGACATCGCCCGTGCCCACGGCCGAAACGACGACTGCCCCGGAGGCCAGGTCGATCGTATCGCCCGCGTACAAATGGACGTTTCCGGTGCCGTCGGCCGACGTGACGTTGGCATTGACCGTCAGATCGTCAGCGGCTGCGCTGCCCTCGGCGGCGAGCGTGATGTTGCCGCCGTCGTTGTTGACCACGGGATCGCCCGTGTCGACCGTCAGCGGACCGGTCGAGCGGATCGTGACATGGTCGGCGCCGCTATTGTCATTGGCGGAATCGATGATGGTGACGCCGGACAAACTGTCAAATGTACTGATCGTCAGAGCGCCGCTGTTCTGTACGTGGATATCGCCGGAATCTGTCACCGCGGCCAGAGAATTCACGGCCATGTCAATGTCCGCCGCATTCGACGCCTCGCCGTCGCCGATGCCGTTGGCGGCTCGCAAGGCTGCTTGGTCGCCGGTGATATTGGCGGCTTCGCCCGTCAGGTTATCGCTAATCGCGCCTGTGCTGTCACTCAGGCCACCGTCGACACCGTCGTAGTCGGCGGTGACAATCACGTCGCCGAGCGTCGCGTCAATGTTACTGTTGGCATTGACCATGCTCAACTGGATGTCGTCGGGCGCCCGGACCGTCAGGTTCCCATCTTCCGATTGAATCGCAGAACCGTCTCCCATCGCGACATCACCGGCAGGGTTCCCGTCCAGAGGCGCGCCGTTATTGAAGTCCGTACCGGCGCTGGCCAGAACCGCCCCGGACCCCGCGGCGCTGATCGTGACCGACGGGTCGATATCGATCGAATCGCCTGCGTAAAGATTGATATTCCCGCTGCCCCCGGTCGCCATTATGTTGGCATTGATGTCCAGATCATCCGTCAAGGCGTTTCCTTCGGAAGCCAGCGTCGTATTGCCGCCATCGTGGTTGGCCACTGCCTGGTTGACGGTCAGGGCGCCGCCCGACCGAATGGTGATTTGGCCGCCGCCGTTGCTGTCCGCGGCGTCGATTAGCGTGACGCCCACGACGGCATCCACCGTGTCGACGCGAAGATCGTCTACGTCGAAAAACGTCAGGTTCTGGCCGGAATCCTGAAGGGCGACCGCCAAGCTGTCCACGTCGTTGGCTTCGGTCAGTGTGACCGCTTGCGTAGCGGTTATGGCAAGGTCGGGTTCCGTGATCGTCGAACCGCCGGTCTGGCTGGCCGTGCTGCCGCTTAGCCCGC
>JACKQG010005658.1_pt1 | contig 13612 bp, 11 predicted proteins | sample 8237621 | NCBI WGS metagenome assembly JACKQG01 (sample SAMN15677084, study PRJNA649215) | marine metagenome | biome: marine; feature: Black Sea; material: saline water; isolation source: suspended particulate matter (SPM) from the Black Sea western gyre | collected 2013-06-09/2013-06-10 | depth...
ACGGTTTAGTCTGGGGGTCATGGCCCCAGGGCAGGTATTCGCACAGGTGACTGTCACCGGGGCCGGGGCATAGCCCAAAGACTTCGAACATCTTGCGAGTCAGGGGCTCAAGGTGGGGGCTGTAGGTGCGATACCGCTGGCGGAACAGCGGGTAGAGGTCTTCGCCGGTGGCCTTGTCGCGAATGTCCACGATCCAGATGAAGTGATTGAGCCCCACGGCCTTGACGTCGAGCTTTTCGTGGGCCAGGTCGACCCACTTGCCGGTGTCACGAGTAGACTTCGGATCGGGGTGACTATCCAGGTCGGGGGGCACCTGGATGCCCCAACGCTCGGCCAGCACAGCGAAGGCGATGACGTAGGCCACGTGAAGTTGGTGGCACAGCCCAACGGTTTGGACCTGGGTGTAGCGCGTGGCGGCCAGGCAGAGGCGGGGCACCGGATTGGTAAAGTTGATGAGCCAGGCATTGGGGCAGAGGCGCTCCATATCCCGAGCAACCCCCAACAGGACGGGGATGTTGCGCGCCGTGTGGGCGAACCCGCCAGGGCCGCCATTCTCGGCGTAAGGCTGCCGCAGGCCGTACCGCAGGGGGATCTCCCAGTCTTGCCGCCACAACTTCTCGCGAGGGCCGGGCTCAATGGACAGGATGACGAAATCGGCCCCCGACAGCAAGTCGGCGCGCTCGGTCGAGGACTCGATGGTCACCTGGGCATCCCATTCGCGGTTCATCCGTACCCCCAAGGCGGACATAGTCTCCAGACCCTTGCGATCTATGTCCACCAGGCCCACGGTGCTGCCGCGCAGGGCCTGGCTGCGCATGATAGTGGCCAACGTGCTCAGGCCAAAGCTGGCGCTGCCCGCGCCGATGACGACGATTTTGGTGACAGGCATGAGATTGTTTCCTTTCCATACTGTGATGTGTCCGTAATTATACCACGCGGGGGAGAGATTTGCCAGAAACGATGGACGTCAGATTTCAGCGACTTTGGCAATAGCAAAAAGCCACGCATGTTAGTTCTGCTGTCCTGTCAGTAGCTCTGGAAGCAACTTGCCTTTTCACGAGATTTGTAATAAAATCGTCTCACATTCTCCAACGAGTCCATGAGGCCTAACTAGCCCGGGATAGGCGACAACATGCCCAAGAAAGGTTCTGCCAGGCAGAAATCGTCTGGTCGTTTTCTTCTCCTTGCAGCGCTGCTTCGTGCGAGGCATCCTGGCGGGATCGGTGAAAGGCTAGATCAAATACTTGGAGAGCATCATGTACCTCGTGCTGCTTGGCCCGCCTGGCTCCGGGAAGGGCACCCAGGCGGAACGACTGAAGGAACAACTCGGATTGCCTCACGTGGCCAGCGGCGATCTCTTCCGCGAGAATATCGGGAACGAGACGGAGCTGGGGCTATTGGCCAAGGGATACATTGATCGGGGCCAGCTCGTGCCCGACGATGTCACTATCGCCATGGTGCGGGAACGATTGCGGCAGCCCGATTGCGACGATGGCGTTATCCTCGATGGCTTCCCCCGTACCCTGGCTCAGGCCCAGGCTCTGGACAGGATACTGGCCGGCACAGGCCGCGCCCTGGCCGGCGTGCTGTACATCAACCTCCCCGATGAGGAGACGGTGCGGCGATTGTCGGGGCGGTGGATTTGTGGGCAATGCCAGACACCGTATCACGTGGTCTTCAGTCCCCCTGCCGAAGAGGGCGTGTGTGATGAATGTGGCGGGGAACTCTACCAGCGAGACGATGACAGGCCGGAGACAGTGCGGGCTCGTCTCAGGGTCTACCACGAGCAGACGGCGCCCCTCATAGACTACTATCGTCAAGCAAGCCTGCTGGTGGAAGTGGATGGCGCTGGGGGCATCGAGACCGTCAGCGCGGCCTTGCTGGATGCGGTTCGAAGCCTGGCGAGTTAGAGAAATGGAACTACTACTGGGAGAAAACTTCTGGCAAGCGGTGCGGGACTGGCTTTTGACGAGCGGCCTGCGTATCGCCATTATTGTGCTCGGTGGCCTGGTCGCTTATCGTTCTTTGCGGGTCTTGACTACTCGCCTCGAAATGCTGATTGCCGGGGTGCCTCCTACTGACGAGGGGGCGCGGCGAGCCCGGACTCTGGCCAGGGTGATCCGCAGCACCGCTCTGGTGACTATCGTGATTGTCGCCGGACTGATGCTCTTGGTGGAGCTGGGCCTTGACATCACTCCGCTCATCGCCGGCGCTGGTGTCGCTGGTGTGGCTTTGGGTTTGGGCGCTCAAACCCTGATCCGAGATATTATCGGCGGGTTCCTCATTCTGGCGGAAGACCAGTTTGCCGTCGGTGACGCCATCCAGGTGGGGAACATCGCCGGAAGCGTGGAGAAGATGACCTTGCGGGCTACCTTCCTGCGAGATCTGGAGGGGACGCTGCACGTCGTCCCCAACGGTGAGATGCGCATCGTCTCCAACCGCACCAAAGATTGGTCGCGGGCGGTAGTGGACCTGGGCGTGGCCTACGATGAGGACATCGGGAGGGTGGTGGCCGCTCTGGACAAGATCGGCCGAGAACTCTACCAGGATGAGGAGTTCGCGCCCCTGATTCTGGAGGAGCCGATGGTCACCGGGGTGGAGGCCCTGGGCGACTGGGCGGTGACAGTGCGGATCATGGTCAAGACCAGGCCGGGCAAGCAATGGGATGTGGCTCGGGAGCTTCGCCGCCGCGTCAAAGAGTCCTTCGAGCGGGAGGGGATCGAGATGCCCTATCCGCGGCAGGAGGTGCTAGTGAGCAAGGGGCAAGGGAGCAAGGGAGCAGAGGAGCAAGGGGGCAAAGAAGCAAACATCCAACTTCCAACTTCTAACATCCAAAGGAGGACATAATGTTACAAAAAGTCGAGTTAGCGAGCAAATCCTTAGAGGACTACCGGCCCATAGTGGGCGATGAGGTCATCGCTGAGATTCGCGAACTGGCCGAGAGCCTGCGGGGCGCGCGGGTGGTGCACGTCAACGCCACGGCCTTCGGCGGCGGCGTGGCCGAGATGCTCTACACCCTTATCCCCCTGATGCGCGACGTCGGCCTGGACGCCGAATGGCAGGTGATCGAGGGTACTGATGAGTTCTTCAACGTCACCAAGGCCTTCCATAACGGGCTACAAGGGATGGATATTCCGCTGACCGAGGAGATGAAGGCCATCTGGCAGCGGTACAATCAATTGAACGCCGAGAAGTTCGAGGGCCAGTACGACTATGTGGTCATGCACGACCCTCAGCCGGCCGGAGTGCTGCACTATCATGGTGGGTCATGCGGCAGCCACTGGGTCTGGCGCTGCCACATTGATACTTCGCACCCCAACATGGCCTACTGGGAGTTCATCGCCCCCTACATCAGCGCGCATGAAGCGGCTATCTTCACCCTGGAGCAGTACGTTGGCCCTGGTGTGGAATTCGACCACCTGGCCATCATCACCCCGACCATTGACCCCCTGTCGCCTAAGAATGTTCCCCTTCCATTGGACAAAGCTCGCCAGATCGTGGCCGGCTTCGGCGTTGATGTCAGCCGGCCGCTGATCACCCAGGTCAGCCGCTTCGATCCCTGGAAGGACCCTTTGGGGGTGATTGACGCCTACAAGATCGTCAAAAAGAGAGTGCCAGATGCGCAGTTGGCCCTGGTCGGCTCGATGGCCTCCGATGATCCTGAGGGATGGTACTACCTGGACAAGACGAGCCGCCATGCCGGAGAGGACGACGACATTTACATCTTGCACAACTTCCACGGCGTTGGCGCGCTGGAGGTAGGAGCCTTTCAGACGGCTAGCGACGTTGTCATCCAAAAGTCTACTCGGGAGGGGTTCGGCCTGGTTGTTACCGAGGTCTTGTGGAAGGGCAAGCCCGTGGTGGGAGGCAACGTTGGCGGCATCCCGCTGCAGGTCATTGATGGTAAGACGGGCTTCCTGGTGGACAGCGTAGAAGAGTGCGCCGAGAAGGCCCTTTACCTCTTGCAGCACCCAGAGGAGTCCGAGCGCATGGGTAAGAGGGCGCGGGAGCACGTGCGGAAGAATTTCCTGACCACCCGTCACTTGAGGGATTATCTAAGGCTTTTCGGCGATTTGGCGGGGGGCGATTAGACATGCCAAAACTCATTCAGAAAACATCGAAAAAGGCGGGGCTCCCGCCCGGAGACCTCGTTCATATAGGGGAGAAAAGGGCCGAGGAGGTAAAGATTACAATAGTAGATTACGACGAGGCGTGTTTTCAAGAAATAGAAGCAAAAACGATTGAGGAATGTTTTCCCTTTAGAGACAAACCTACCGTAACATGGATAAACATAGATGGTATCCACCAAATTGAGATTATGGAGAAACTTGGTGATAGCTTTGGTTTGCATCCTCTTGTACTGGAAGACATCCTGAACACGGGCCAACGTCCAAAGTTGGAGGATTTTGGCGACTACATCTACATCGCTCTGAAGATGTTTTATCCCGAAGACGAGAACGACGAAATCGCTGAAGAGCAGCTAAGTCTAATCCTTGGACCGAAGTTCGTCATCTCTTTTCAAGAGGTAGTAGGAGATGTTTTTAACCCCGTCAGGGAGCGAATAAGGAGCGGGATAGGCCGCATACGAAAAATGGGGGCGGATTATCTTGCCTATGCCTTGATAGATTCAGTCGTTGACAACTATTTTCTAGTCTTGGAAGAACTCGGGGAAAAGATAGAGTTCCTGGAAGAAGAGTTGGTTACCAATCCAACAACAGAAACCTTACAGATAATCCACAAGCTAAAAAGAGAGATGGTGTTCCTACGTAAATCAGTCTGGCCTTTTAGGGAAGTGATCAGTAGTCTGGAGAGAGGAGAATCAGCGCTGATTCAGGAATCCACAGCGATATACCTTAGAGACGTTTACGATCACACCATTCAGGTGATTGACACGGTAGAGACATTCCGGGACATCATCTCCGGGATGCTGGATATTTATCTTTCCAGCGTCAGCAACAGGATGAACGAGGTCATGAAAGTGCTAACCATCATCGCCACTATCTTCATACCGCTCACGCTCATCGCTGGAATCTACGGGATGAATTTCCAATACATGCCAGAACTTGGGTGGCGTTGGGGTTATCCCCTGGTTTGGCTTATCATGCTTGTTATCGGAACTTTGATGCTAGTCTACTTCAGAAGGAAGAGATGGATGTAGTTGTAGCGGAGCCTGATAACTACCGAGGTGATTGTGAGAATTTATACTTCACAAGAAAGGAGATTACGATGACAAGTTCTAAGCGTTTTACCACTGAAGAAGCCAAGAAGATCGGCGAGGCACTCGGTATTGATTGGAGCGAGTTCGATGTCGAGCAGTACAGAATGGGCCTCGACGTCGAGCTCGAGCACGGCACGATCAACCCAGCCACAAACGTGACCAACGATGATCCGATAATGACTGGCAAGATCGCGCTGGCACACTTGAACGAGTTTCCAGACTATTACACGAGACTCGCCCAAATGGAACAAGAAGCGGAGCTATTTCACGGCGAGCATGAGGATACTCAATAGGGACAGCAAATCCTCCCACGTAGTATCCGTATCCCCTTGAACATTATTTGATGGGGGTGACATATGTTCACACTGGCGATACCGGGCTGGGACATCGTGCTGCGCACGGTTGCCATCTACCTGGTCATCCTGATCGGATTGCGGCTGGCCGGCAAGCGCGAGATCAGGCAGATGACGGTATTCGACCTGGTGGTGCTGCTCCTGATAGCCAACGCCGTGCAAAATGCCATGCTCGGCCCCGACATGTCGCTGACCGGCGGAATCCTGGCTGCCGTTGTGCTCCTGGTGCTGAACGCCATCGTGGCTCGGCTGCGCCTGCGCTGGCCTAGGCTGCGCCGCATGGTCGAAGGCTCGCCGACCCTGCTGGTGCTCCGTGGCGAAGTAATTGCCGATCACCTGCGGCGCGAGGGGCTGGACCAGGAGACCCTGGAAGCGGCCCTGCGCGAGCACGGTGTCGCTGACCTGAGCGAGGTCGAGATGGCGGTACTGGAAATTGACGGTTCCATCAGCGTGGTGCCGGCCGGCGGAACCACCAAGCGCGTCAAGCGTCCCGTGAAGTATCTTCGGCATCAGTGACGTACCCAGGTAGTTCCCCTGAGTTCCTCTGAGTTCCCTAGAGCCCCTTCCTGAGTACTCCTGGAAACTCGGGGGAACTCAGGAGGGTTCATCATTAGTGAAAGCGATTGAGAGATGGAAACAACGAGCCAGGGAACTGAAAACGGAGACCTACGCTGTCTACCTGGCCTATAAAGACCCCAGAACCCCTTGGTACGCCAGGCTGTTTGCTGCCTGCGTGGTAGGATATGCCTTCAGCCCCATAGACCTGATTCCAGACCCCATCCCCGTCTTGGGGTATCTGGATGACCTTATCCTGGTCCCTCTGGGCATCGCGGTGGCGCTGAAGATGCTCCCGCCGCCTGTTCTGGCCGAGTGCCGAGAAAAGGCTCAGGCGGCCATGAGTCAAGGCAAACCGACCAACTGGGCCGCCGCTGCGGTTATCGTCGCTATCTGGCTACTCCTGGTGGCGTTGGCCATTGTCATGATCGTACGAACTATCCAAAGGTAGGAGATTGCATGACCGATCAACCCAGCCAGTATTGGAGCGAATCCCCTGACAGCCTGCTGGCTGCGCTGTATAGCACGGCCGAGGGCCTCAGCACCGACGATGCCAGGCAGCGCCTGGAACAGTTCGGCCCCAATGTGCTGAAAGTTAAAGAGAAAACGACGGCGCTGGGACTCTTCCTTAACCAGTTCAAGAGCCCCATCATCCTCATCCTGCTCTTCGCTACCGGCGTGTCGGCGGTGACGAAGGAATGGGTGGATGCCCTGATCATTCTGACCATCGTGCTGGGCAGCGCCGTCTTGAGTTTCTGGCAGGAGTACAGCGCCAACACCGCCGCCGAGAAGTTACGTGCTCAGGTGATGATCAAGGCCACCGTGCTGCGCGACGGCCAGCCACAGACGATTCCCGCCGAGGAGGTCGTGCCCGGTGACGTGGTGCTCCTCTCGGCTGGCAGCCTGATACCCGCCGATGGCGTCCTGCTGGAAGCCAGGGACTTCTACGTCAACCAGGCAGTGCTGACAGGCGAGACCTTTCCAGTCGAGAAGAAGCCCGGCCCGGTTGCGGTGCAAGCCAGCCTGGCGCAGCGCATCAACTGCGTGTTCATGGGCACCAACGTGCGTAGCGGCAGCGCCCGTGCCCTGATCGTGCAGACCGGTAAGGCCACTGCCTTTGGCCAGATCGCCGAGCGCCTGTCCCTGCGCCCACCGGAGACCGAGTTCGAGCGCGGTGTCCGACGTTTCGGGTATTTGCTGACTGAGGTGATGTTGATCCTGGTGCTGATCGTCTTTGCGATCAACGTCTTCTTCCACAAGCCGGTTCTCGACTCGCTGCTCTTCTCGGTTGCCCTGGCCGTGGGGCTGACACCACAATTGCTGCCGGCCATCATCAGCATCAACCTATCCAAGGGCTCGCAGGCCATGGCCGCTGACGGCGTCATCGTGCGCCGCCTGGAATCCATCGAGAACTTCGGCAGCATGGACGTGCTGTGCACCGACAAGACGGGCACGCTGACCGAAGGGGTCGTGCAACTGGATGGGGCATTGAACGTGGCCGGCCAGCCTTCAGACCAAGTCTTTCGCTATGCCTACCTCAATGCCCACTTCCAGACCGGCTTGGCCAACCCGCTGGACGAAGCCATCCTCTCCGCAGGTGCAACGCACTTTGGAAGTGCGTTGCACCTGGACGACGTTACCAAAGTGGACGAGGTGCCCTACGACTTCGTGCGCAAGCGGCTGAGCGTAGTGGTGCAGGATGGGGAACAACGCCTACTCATCAGCAAAGGGGCGTTGGACAACGTACTGGCTGTGTGCATCCAGGTTAAGGATGGCGAGGCCATCATTCCGCTAGGCGATGCCGACCGAACTCAGATCCAGCAGCGCTTTGAGGGATGGAGCGGGCAGGGTTTCCGCGTGTTGGGCGTGGCCATGAAGCCAGTGCTATCGCAACTGGCCTACACCCGCGCCGACGAGCACGACCTGATCTTTGTGGGTTTCCTGCTCTTCTTCGACCCACCCAAGCCCGGCGTGCAGGAGACCATCGCCGACCTGGCCCAACTGGGCGTGCAACTCAAGATCATCACCGGCGATAACCGGCTGGTGGCTTTACACACCGCCGAGGCCGTTGGACTGGAAGTAACCGGCGTGCTGACTGGTGCCCAATTGGGCGACCTGCGCGATGAGGCGCTCTGGCAGGCCGCCGAGCGCGCCAACCTCTTCGTCGAGGTGGATCCCAACCAGAAGGAACGCATCATCCTGGCCTTGCAGAAGATGGGACACGTAGTGGGCTACATGGGCGACGGTATCAACGATGCGCCCGCCCTCCACACCGCCGACGTGGGCATCTCAGTGGACAAGGCAGTGGACGTGGCCAAGGAAGCCGCCGACTTTGTGTTGCTGGAGCGGGACCTTGCTGTACTACATCAAGGTATTGTGCTGGGGCGTACCACCTTTGCCAATACCTTAAAGTACGTGTTCATCACCACCAGCGCCAATTTCGGCAACATGTTCAGCATGGCCGGCGCATCTCTCTTCCTGCCCTTCCTGCCCATGCTGCCCATGCAGATCCTGCTGACGAACTTTTTGACCGACTTTCCAGCCATGACCATTGCCGGCGACAGCGTGGATCGTGAGTTGGTGGAGAGACCTCGACGCTGGAACATCAAGTTCATCCGCGACTTCATGATAACCTTCGGCCTCGTGAGCTCGGTGTTCGACTATCTTACCTTCGGTACGCTCCTGTTTATCGTCCGTGCTACAACGGATCAGTTTAGAACGGGGTGGTTTCTGGAGTCTGTCCTGACAGAGTTGTTGATTCTGCTGGTCATCCGCACCCAAAGACCTTTCTTCAAGAGCGCGCCGGGCAGGTATCTGCTGATCGCCGCCCTGATCGTCGGCGGGGTCACGCTGGTTTTGCCCTACACCCCGCTAAGCGGGCTCCTGGGATTCACCCCATTGCCGACATCGCTTCTCTTAGTCCTTGGAGGCATTGCAGTGCTTTACGTCGTCTCGTCGGAACTGGCGAAGAAGTTCTTCTACCAACGGGTACAAATGTGAGGGGATTTATGAAACGCATCGCCGTATTAACCAGCGGGGGCGACGCTCCTGGCATGAACGCTGCCATACGAGCTGTGGTGCGGACTGGGATCGAAAAGGGCTGGGAGGTCTTCGGTGTCCATCACGGCTATGTGGGGCTCATCGCCGGCGATATGGCCCCCCTGGGAGCCCGTGACGTGGGCGGCATCATCCAGCAAGGCGGCACGGTGCTGGGCAGCGCCCGCTGCCCTGAGTTCAAGACCGAAGAGGGACGTCTGAAGGCGCTACACACGCTCCATCAACATGACATCGAGGCCTTGGTCGTCATTGGTGGCAATGGATCTCAGACCGGTGCCCATGCCCTGTCCCAGATGGGGTTTCCGGTGGTCGGTGTAGCTTCGACCATTGACAACGACCTCTACGGGACGGATATTTCGATTGGCGTGGATACCGCTCTTGATGTTGCGTTGGAGGCTATCGATCGGCTGAAGGTCACTGCCTCGTCCCACCAACGGGCCTTTCTAGTCGAAGTCATGGGCCGCGAGTGTGGCTACCTGGCCCTGGTGGCTGGCATTGCTGGTGGTGCTGAGGCCATCATCATCCCGGAGGTACAGACGGATCCGGAAGCCGTAGCTGCCGAACTGCGTGCCGCCTATGCTCGTGGCAAACCTCATGCCCTGGTAGTGGTCGCCGAAGGTGCCCAATACAATGCCGAGGGGTTAGCCCGGTATTTCCAGGAACATCATGACCGGTTGGGCTTCGAGTTGCGGGTGACGACCTTGGGCCACGTACAGAGGGGCGGTGCACCTGGCGCCTTCGACCGACTGCTGGCTACCCGGCTGGGTGCGGCAGCCACCGAGCAGCTCGCCCGGGGCGAGCGCGGGTTACTGGTGGGCCTGCTCAAGGGCGAGATGGCAGCCACACCTTTGGCTGAGGTCGTCGCCAACAAGAAACCGCTGGACCTGCGCCTGCTGGAGCTGGCGCGAGTGCTAGCAAAATAGCGGATTCAATTTGCTAAAGGTAGGCTCCCTGTCTGGGCCTGGGTTGACGCCCTCGAGTTGGTGAGCAGCAAAAGCCACCAGGTACAGATTGATCCACAAAAGACGGGGTTTCGCCATCAGGGCGAACAAAACTTCTGCCAATCAAGGGGTTATCCGACATCACCGCAAGAGGAGATTCAGTATGCCGCAAATTCCAGCAATTTATTTGGACATAATCCGAAAATTCATCTCTTCACTGGTGGTCCTGCTGCTCACATTGGGGACTAACCGCGCCGCCAGTGAACTGTTGAAGACACGCGTCAAAGATCCGTCCCATGCGCACACTTTACGTATGCTGGTTCGCAACACAGTGCTCATCATAGGGTGTGTTGTCATTTTGGCAATCTGGCTAGGCTTCGGCAGCAGCTTCACTGTAGCTATGGGTATCCTTGGCGCTGGCATTGCCTTCGCCTCGCAGGAAGTTATCGGCTCCTTCGCTGGCTATTTGAACATCGTCACCGGAAACCTTTTCCGCATCGGTGACCGGATACGGCTTGGTAACGTCGTAGGGGATGTGTTGGATATCAGTATGCTGCGCACGACGGTGATGGAGATTGGCGAGTGGGTCAAGGCTGATCAGTACACAGGGCGTATAGTTTCTATCGCTAATCGCGTGGTCTTTTCCGATCCGGTTTTCAACTACACTCAGCATTGGCATTACCTCTGGGATGAGATCACCATCCCCATTACCTACGACAGCGATTGGCGCCGGGCGGGCGAGATCATGCTCGAGCATGGTCAGGAATACAGCTCTGGCTTCCAAGCCGAAGCTCAAGCCGAATTAGGTGGGATGATGAAACGCTATCTGCTGCATGACACGTCGGTGGAGCCGATGCTATACATCGTCATGACCGACAACTGGATCGAGATGACACTGCGCTATGTCGTTGAGGCGTGGAAGCGTCGAGAGGTAAAAGGGCAACTCCACCACGAACTTTTGCAGCACTTTGAAGCGGAGCCTGACATGACGGTAGCGTCAACAACGCTTGAAATCGTCGGCTTTCCAGCGTTGAAGAGCGATGTTGGGCGATGAGGGTTGTGCAATGACGGCTTTCGACCTCGTGTTGGCTAACGGCAGAATCCTAGACGGGTGCGGAAATCCCTGGTTCTGGGGCGATGTGGCTATTGAAGGCGGTCGGATCGCCCAGGTTGCTCCAGCCAGTACGCTCCGGGGACGGGAAGTTGTTGATGTGGACGGCCGCTTTGTCGCGCCGGGGTTCATTGATGTCCACACCCACTCTGACCTTTCTATCCTGGTGAATCGCCGCGCGGAGAGTGCCGTCCACCAGGGTGCCACGACCCACATCATCGGAAATTGCGGGATGTCCCCGGCCCCGGTGGACGAGCATCACCTGGCCGACATGCGTCACTACTGGGGGCGCATCTCCGATCGGCCAGAAGTCACCTGGGAGTGGCGAACCTTTGACCAGTATCTGCAAACCCTGGGGAGCGGCGGCCTGGCTATCAACGTGGGCTCTCTGGCAGGACATGCGGCGCTGCGCATGGCCGTCATGGGCCTCGACGACCGCCAGCCCACGCCTGCCGAGCTAGCCAGGATGCAGAAGTTATTGGCCGAGGCGATGGAGGCCGGAGCCTTCGGACTGTCTACCGGCCTGGTTTATCCCCCTGGTTGCTTTGCCAGCACCGAGGAGATCATCGCCCTGTGCCAGGTTATCGCACGCTACCATGGGCTTTACGCTACTCACGTCCGAGGAGAGCGGGAGACCATCCTGGAAGCGGTCACCGAGGCCATCCACATCGGGCGTGAGGCTGGCGTGCCCGTGCAGATCTCCCACAACGCCCCCAAGTTTGGCGCACCCTGCGATGCCACCGCCAACCTGCGGCTGGTAGAAGAAGCGCGGGCGCAGGGCCAGGACGTTACGGTGGACAACGATGTGCATACCGACCTGGGGCCCCCGCTGACCGGCGGATTGCCCCAGCACATCCAGGAGCGCCCCGTCGCCGAGATCGCTGTCCTGCTCCAAGACCCTGACACGCGGCGCCACATCCAAGAGGAAATCATCCTCGACCGCCGGCCCGCCTTTGGCCCGGCAGGGCTTTTGAAGCACGGCCAGTGGCACCGGATCACCATCCTGCACGCCCCCAAGAGTCCGGACGTCGTTGGCAAGACCATCGAGACCATCGCCCGCGAGCGAGGCCGGGATCCTTTCGACGTCTACTTCGACCTGATCGTGGAAAACGGCCACGACGCGGAGGCCATCTTTGATTACATTGACGAGGCCAACATCCGCACCCTGCTCCAGCACCCGGCGGTGATGATCTGTTCCGACGGCCAGGCGTTAGCCCCCTACGGCTTCCTGAACGATCCGCCGCCCTACTCCCCCTGCAGCTACGGCGAGTTTCCGGGGGTGCTGGAGCGTTACGTACGGGATGACCCGGTGTTGACCCTCGAGGAGGCCATTCGCAAGATGACCTCCTTCCCTGCCCAGCGGTTCGGGCTGATGGATCGGGGGGTGCTGCGGCCTGGCGCGTGGGCAGACGTCGTCGTCTTCGATTTGGAGCGCATCCGCGACCGAGCGACGAATCTGTATCCCCACCAATACCCGGAGGGGGTGGACTACGTCTTTGTCAACGGGGTCCTGGTCGTCGAGGGGCCTGCCCTGAGCACAGCCTGCCCTGAGCACAGTCGAAGGGTCGAAGGGGAAAAGCACACCGGCGCCTTGCCGGGCAAGGTTCTGAGGCATCGGAGAGAAACAACAACATGATTCGACTCACTGTTTTATCCGACGAAGAAGTGGAGGCGATTCACCAGGCTACACTACGCATCCTGAGTGAGGTCGGCATTGTGCTAACCCACCCAGAGGCCCGCGAGGTTCTGGCCGGGGCGGGAGCCACGGTGCGGGGCGACCGGGTCCTCCTGCCGCCTGACATGGTCGAGCAGGAGGTAGCCAGATGCCCACGCCAGGTGACCGTCCGTGGCCGTAGTGGACAGACAGTGGTGCTGGGGGACGACAACCTGCACTGGCACAACCTGGGCGGTGCGCGCGACGTCTATGACCCCCTCACGGGCCAGCGTCGTGATGCTACAGTGCAGGACGTATGCGATAGCGCCCGTCTTCTCGATGCGCTAGACGGCGTCACCACCATCACCCCCTTCTTCACCCCCCAGAACGTGCCCGGGGCGCTGATGTCACTGGCGATGTACCGGCACACCCTGCCCCACACCACCAAGCCGGTTCAAGGGCCGGGCGTGCAGACCGCCACCGAGGTGCGCTACGTCGCCCGGATGGCCGCCGTCGTTGGTCCACCCGCCGAGGTGCTCACCCTGGGCATTTCCCCCGTCAGCCCGCTGACCTTTCCCGACGACGTGGCGGAGGCGATGATGGAAACCGCTCGGCTGGGGGTGCCGCTGGGGTCGCTGCCGTGCCCTACCGCCGGAGCCACCGCACCCATGTCGCTGGCCGGGTCGTTGGCGCAGCAAAACGCGGAGGTACTGGCTTCGGTGG
>JACKQG010005659.1_pt1 | contig 13611 bp, 4 predicted proteins | sample 8237621 | NCBI WGS metagenome assembly JACKQG01 (sample SAMN15677084, study PRJNA649215) | marine metagenome | biome: marine; feature: Black Sea; material: saline water; isolation source: suspended particulate matter (SPM) from the Black Sea western gyre | collected 2013-06-09/2013-06-10 | depth...
TCGCCACGTCGTCGCCGTCGAAGTCCCAGCTCCAACCGACAATCGAGTCCGGAGAACTCGTCGACTCGTCCGTGAACTGTACCGCCGAACCTTCGTCCTGCGGTTCCGGCGCCCAGGTGAAGGCCGCTGTCGGGGCCAGGTCGAGTACCGTCAACGTTACCTGGGCTGTATCCGTTTCCGTGCCGTCGGAGACTTCGACGAAGACGTCGCCCGAATAGGGGCCGTTATCGATACCCAGCGCCACCAGGTCGTTCCAGGTACGTGTGGGTGCCTCGCCAGTGACATTTTCATCGTAGTCGCCATCGCCGTCCACGTCCCAAAGGAACGTGAGCGAATCCAGATTGGCGTCCCACGAACCGGAGGCGTCGAGCGCTAGTCCATCTCCTTCGTCGATCGTGTACGGACCGCCCGCATCGGCGATGGGCGGTTGATTCTGGACCTCGTACGCACCCATATCGTACTCGGGTGTACCATCGCCATCACCTTCGTACGGACGGGGACTGTAGTCCAAGTCGAAACCGGGCGCCCCGACGTCGGTTCCGGCGTCAATCGCCGGCGAACCAGGTAACAGGTGAAGGTCGCCACCCGCTGCATCGACGAACTGCGGGTTGGCGTTCAGGTTGCCCGCGCCGCCCCATCCACCCTGGACGATGCTGTAGTCAACAGTGACGGCGCCGCCCGTGGAGTCGTTGTAGATCTGCGGCCCGTAGCTTGCCGTGTTGCCCCAGAAAATGCTGTTGGCGACCACCGGCGGATTGGACGAGACGACGAAGTTGTACATGCCGCCGCCGAGTCTGGCCGAGTTGTCGCTGAAGGTGACGTTAGTCACCGTCGGCCCACTGTTGGAGTAATTGTGAATGCCGCCGCCATAGTCGGCCGAGTTGCCAGTGAAGATGACGTTGGTCAATGTCGGTGAGCTGTGAATATTGTAGATGCCGCCTCCGCCCCCGAGATAACCGTCGGCCGAGTTGCCCGTGAAAATGACGTTCGTCAACGTGGGTGAACTGCCGGAGTTGTAAATCCCGCCGCCGCCATGCCAATTGTTGCCGTCGGTGTAGTCGGCCGAGTTAGCGCTGAAGATGACGTTGGTCACTGTGGGCGAGCTGCTGTTGTTGTACATTCCGCCGCCGTACCGGTGCTGCAGCGACGCGGCATTGCCTGCCGTGACTGTGAAACCGTCCAGCGTGACGTTTGTAACGCCGGATGCGTAGAGCACGTGATAGCTATTGTCGCTCGTGTCGCCGAGCGTGCCGATGTCCCCGCTGAGGGTCGTTACGTTCGTTGTCCAGTCACGCTGTTCGCGAAGGGTCTCTGTGCCGGCAAAGCCGCCGAAGATATCGACGCCCGTCTCCAAGTTGAACGAAATCGTGCGATCCGTGTCATCGGTCGGATAGTACGTCCCCTCGGCCACCCAGATTTCGTCGCCCGCGTCGGCCACAAGTAGCGCGGTCTGCAGGTCCGTGAATGCATTGGACCAGCTTGTGCCATTGTTCGCGCCCCCGATGGTGTCTCGGTCCACGTAGAAGCGGAAGTCCGCCGGATATCCGATCGTCAGCACCACGTCGTCGCCATCACCGCCGGCATAGGTAATGGTGGCATCCAACCCGCTCCCTAGGAAGTCGGTGCTGACGGTGGCCCCTTCGCCGAGTCCCGCGAAGGTGCCGCTGCCGCCCGTCCGCTCGATGATCGTGAAGCTGTTGCCGGGCGACGGGGTGAAGCCGTTCCAGGCGGACGTGGTCAGCGTGACGTTCGACCCGATGGTGACGCTACCGGTGGCGGAAAGCTGGTCGTGATTGCTGTCGGTTTCGCCCGGAGTGGTGCCGCCGATCTCGACCGTGAAGGTGTCATTGCCGGCAAACACGAAATCGCCGCTGATACTTAGAATTCCTGGCGATTGGCCGGGTGAAACGTTGCCGTCGAACGTGACCGTGGGCGCGGTGATATCCGTGCCCGCATGGTCGTGGATCACGCCGCCGGAGATAGTGACCGGGTCGAGGAACGTGGCCGTGTTGATATCCACGTCGCCCGTGCCGGCGGCCGTATCGCCGATGGTGATCGAGCTGAAACCGTTTTGTGGTGCATTGGTGTTGATTTGAAGTGTCCCTGCACCGCCGCTGATTCCAATCGACGTGTCCGCGCTCTTCGGTTGGATCACCAGTGCTGCGGGCCCGCCGAGTGTGCCGTTCAGGTCGGCCTTATCGGTCGTCATTGTCAAGAGTCCACCGCGAGCGTTGATGGACGACCCACTAGCCATGTTGAGACCACCTGCGGCACTCGAACCGAATCGGGCGAGCGCGAACTGGGTTTCTGCTGCCAGCGTGTATCCTGCCGCCACGATTCCGCCGTCGGACTGAACCGCGACGCCAAACGCCTCGTCCTGACCGCCGAAATCAACCGTGGCCTGACCACCCGAGCCGAACGCCGTGTCAAGACTGCCGTCCGAGTTGAAGCGACGAACCGCCATATTGTCGGAATCAAAACCGCCAACCACGACAATCTTGCCGTCGGGCTGCAGTGCGACCGCACGGGCGCTTTCGAGCGGCGGAGGATCGGGATTCGCGGTGTTGCTGCCGAAGGATTGAACGACGATTCCTCCCGATCCGAACGTGTCGTCCAGTGCTCCGTCAACGGTGTAGCGTGCCAAGCCAATATCCAGGCCATCGCCTACGTCACCGACAGCCACGATCTTTTCGTCGGGCTGCAGGGCTAGCGCGAAGACAACGTCGGACGTATCTGGACTGTCCCCCGTCACCATGTCCGTCTGAACTACACCGCCTGTGCCGAATGCAGTGTCGAGGTCTCCATCCGATTCAAAGCCAACGAGCACGAAGTCCTGGACCGGCCCGAGGCTCAGGCGCGTGCCACCCACGACAATCCGGCCGCTGCTGCTCTGGACGACGACGTCGTAACCCAGGTAAGTCACGTTCAATTCCGGTCCATACGTGCTGAAGCCGTCAGGAAACCCGAAGCTGGTGTCTAGGTCTCCGGCGCTGGTGTACCGGGCCACTAGCAGGTCGCCACCATCGGCAGTCCCGGCGACCACGATCTTGCCGTCGGACTGCAGTTTCAGACCATTGAGTTCCTCAGAACCGCCAATCAGGTTACTGACCACGATACCGTCGCCCCCTCCAAAGCTGGTATCAAGTGTGCCGTTCACGTTGTACCGCACCAGGCCCAGTTGCTCGCCGTCGATCGTGCCGCCAGCCACAATCTTGCCATCGGACTGAATGGCCAGGCTGCTGATCGTCTGCACGGCGGAAGTGCCGGTCAGATTCGTCGTGACCAGACCGTCGCCATCAAAAGTGGTGTCGAGGCTGCCGCTCGAGTTGTAGCGGGCCAAGGCAAACACGCCTCCGGAAGCCCCCCCCGCGATGATCTTGCCGTCCGACTGCACCGCGACGGCGAACGTGGTGTCGGCTTCGATCGAGCCGAAGTCGGTCGTGACTTTGCCGTCGCCACCGAAACCGGGATCCAGCGTCCCATTCGAGCTGCCGCCGGCGGAAATCGCGTTGTCCACCGTGATCGTCACCGCTGCTGTGCTGCCCGACTGGGTGTCGATCGAACCATTTGCTGTAAACGCAACGCCGTTGTCGGCCAGCAGGCTGAGGGCACCGCCGCCGGTCAGAATATCCGCATCCACCTCGATCAAATCGGCGGTCACCGTTAACGCTCCGCCACCGGTATCCGTTGGATTTGTTCGGAAGCTAACGGCATCAGCACCGCCCTGGCCGTTGATGGTCAAGTCGGCGGAAAACCCGGTGCCCAGCCCGGTCACTTCGATCGCATCAGCGCCCGTGTCACCGGCGTTGATCGTCAGCGCGCCCGTCGGATTATTGAATTCAGTAGACTCACCCGCCGTCGAACCGACTGCTGTTCGCCCCGCGCCGGCACTGGCGATCGAGATGCTCTCCGACGCGGTACTGAAATTCAAAGTAACATCCGTCGCGTTGATCAGGGAATCGATCGGCTCCAAGTCGGCGTAGGTAATTTTGGCATTGCCCGAGATGCTGATCTCGCCGCTGGAGGCATCGGTGTAGTCGAACTGGGCCGAGGCGAAGGTGCCGCCTCCCTGGAGAATCACCTGGTCCCCCGTCGCGCCATTCTCGCCGCCCAGATAGTCGATCTGGCGAGTGAAGTTGCCTGTCGAGAAGTCGACGGTCAACGTGTCGTCGCCGGCCAGCGAGTCGACGATGATTTTTCCCGTGAACGAGGTCAGCGGCACGTTCACGGTGTTGGTCTCACTGCCCGTGGCGCCCGTGATAGCGGTGACCAGCAAGTTGGCCGGATCGGTCACGATCACATCCGTACCATCGGTCTTGACGGTCAGCGTGTCGTCGGCGTTTCCTCCGTTGATGTCCGCAATGACCAGGTTGCCCGAGCCGTCGATTGTAAGTCCGGTTTCCGCTACGGTCCCGTTGAACTGATTCCCGAAGTCGATATTATCGAGCAATTGTCCGCTGGTCAGCGTGACCAGATGGGACCCCGTCTGATTCAGCAGTACGGAGACTCGACCGCTGTCCGCCCAATGCGGGACCGCCAGATCCAAGTCGCCGTCGCCGTCCAGGTCGGCCGCCACCGAGAGAGCCGGGTTGCCATGGTCCAGAGTCAGCACGTTGAACGTGTCGAACAAGAATGCACCATCATTAAACCTGATTTGAACTTGGAACGACGTCCCACCGGAGACCGGAATAATCAGATCCTGATCACCATCGCCGTCGACATCCGCGATCGTCGTAAACGTCAGCGATGATGCTGGGGGTACGGTACCTACATCTGAGAAACCTCCCGCTCCGTCGTTCGAGAACAGCGTGACTCCCGAGTACTGAGTCGGCACGGCAAGATCGACGTCACCATCGCCATCCAGATCACCTGCCGTCACGTACACCGGGTGACTTCCACTTCCGACGCCGTAGACGCCGTAAGGCGATGTGACGGGGGCGCTGAAGCTGGCCGATCCATTATTCAGCATGACCGCTACGGAGTGTGACCCCGCTCCCGCGATGATAGCATCCAAATCGGCATCGTTGTCAACGTCGGCCAACGTTCCGAACCGGGCATCAACGCCTATTCCAAAATGCACGCCCGAGGCAAAACTGAACGATCCATCCTCCACTCGCCTGTTGATGAGTACGGTCATCTTGTTTTGGCCGCCAGCATTACCGGTGACCAGATCCAGGTCCCCGTCGCCGTCCAGGTCACCCAATCCGATCAGGTAGGGATAGTTTCCCGCGGGATAGTTGATCCTCCCCCCGAAGTCGACATCGTCGTCGTCATCAATGTCGCCAAGGTTAAATAGCACGGAGATGTTTGCGGAATCTTCGTTGACCGTGACGATATCTGTGTCGCCATCGAGGTCCACATCTCCCAGTGCCAGCGCCGAAGGCGTAGTACCGACGGCGTCGTTTGAATTAGGTTGCGTGAATCTTCCCGTCCCGTCGTTCAGAAGCACCGAGACGTTTCCGCCGCGATTTGCCACCGCCAGATCGAGATCTCCATCGCCGTCAAAGTCTGCGGCGGCAGACCACTGCGACTGGTAGCCGGTTGGGTCGCTGTCTGCAGCCCCGAAGCCGAAACTCTTGGGGAACGTCTGTTGCCAGCTCTCCTGCAATACTTCGCGAACTTCGTAGTCACCTGCGTCGAGACCGGTGAACGAATACAGCCCGCTCTCGGTCTCTGGATCGATGGCGCCGCTGTTGTCCAGGTCCGTGCTGTGCGTGACCTGCGTGGCGACGACCAAACCGCTGGCCGTGTCGATCAGTTCGACAGTCCACCCGTCTAACCCCGGCTCACCCGGATCGCGCTCGCCATCGCCGTCCACATTCTCGAACTTCTGGCCGTGAATCCTCGCCTGGACCAGCTTCCAGACGAGGGCATCTTGATAACCGTCCACTGTTTGGGTCTGTTGCGGCGTGCCGCTGCTGTTCAACGGGATCGTGATGTCCGACCGGAAGTAAGCCGCCATATAGAGGTCGCCGTGGGGCGTAACTTTAGCCCCGCCACGCATGTTGGACTGATCGCTACTCGACGTCGTCACCTGCCAATCGACGTTGCCATCGTCGGGCGACACACGAGCCACGAACAATTCTCGGTCGTTAAAGCCAGCCAGAAACGTTCCCGACACGTAGAGATTTCCCCCCGCATCCACCGACAGTCCGGAGGACGCCGAACCGTTTGTCGTTCGTACCGGCGTCGACCAGACCGGCACAGTGGGCTCGCCGCTGGCGTCAAGCGTTAACCGCGTGAGCTGAACTCCCGAATCGTTGACACCGGAAGACATAAAGTAATCTCCGCCGGCTACCTCGTACACGCCCGCCGTCTTCTCGGTCCATCCGTGAGCCCACAGCGCGTAGCCCGTAGCGCTATCGAGCTTGACCAAATACCCATTGCCACCGCTAATCGGTGGGATCGCTCCTGGTGGATTGGCCGGCACAGTGAGCGTCCCAGTGTATTGCCCCGTGACCAACAGATTGCCGTCCTGGCCGACTTCCAGATCGAAGGGATAGGAATTGCTCCCGGTGACGAAGGGCCGTTGCCAGGCCCAGTTGCCTGCGGAGACGTCGTACTTCGACACCGAAAAAGAACTGGAGCCGTGACTTGCCACGTAGACATCGCCCTCGTCGTCCAGCGCGCGAACGTCGGCCCAGGTATGACCCAGGATCGTGCCGAGGTCGGTCCATTGCATGTTGCTCGTCACCGGGTCCCATGAGCCGTGACGTAGGCGTGCGGGACTCCAGGCAGACTCGTGGACGAAGAACACATTTTCGCCTGCTGCGTCAACGACCATGCTGGAACCGAGATCCGCGTCGGCCGTGGTCGTGAATGTATCGACCCACTGCAACTCGCCTTGCGCGTTGTATTTGGCGACGTAGGCGTCTTGCGAGCCATTAACGGCGGGCGTGACGACTCCCGGACTGGGATCGAAGTCCGTGCCCGCCTGGAAGTTACCGGTGATGTAGAAGTTATTCTGGGCGTCCAGGGCGATGTCGTAGGCAACCTCATTTCCGAGTCCGCCGATGTCGAAGCCGAAGCCGTCCAGCACGATTCGTTGCTCCAGCGGTTCCAAGTGCAGGTGGCGTCGAGCGGAGTTCAGGAACGACTTACGTTTGCTGCTGAGTCGTCGTGGGGAAAACTTGCGCCGTGATCTGTTTCGGCGACGACGGCGGGAGTTATCGGACAACATGGTGCGGGCTCCTTTGAGCAGTTGGCGCATAGCAATCCACGGAGTGCCTCTTCTCCGGTGCTGAGTGCATCGCGCAAAATGCGCACGAGTTACGGATATTAATAGCAACTTATGAAGCTTGCAAGAAAAAATCGCTTATCTTTGGTAGGGGAGCAGGCCCGTCCGTATTGGCCGTGATGGGGTAGGGGATCGCGTCTGTCTTGTGCAAGCAACCTTGAGTTGCCTTGTCCGCGGGGCGCTGTGATGTTCCGCCATTGCAGGGCGGACAGTAGAGGGCGATGTCTAGCGGCGTGGCGCGTCAGTGTTCCGGCCTTGATCATAACTCCGGCAAATTCTGGCGACGCCAGTACGTGGGGCACGTTTCTAACGTGCCGTAGCTAAACCAGCTTCCACCGATTGGCACGTTAGAAACGTGCCCCACATTGACAAAGTCACGATCAAAGCCCGGTGTTCCAGTCGACGACCACTCCGTCCACCAGCATCCGCCGGCCCTTCCGCTCCCGCGTTTTGCCAGTTGGGACGACCACGAACACTGCGGCAGAATCCGGCGTCAGCGTGACGTTCGCATTTCCGGTGACGTGGCGCGCCACGAATTCGTGTCGCGCGGCGTCGTACAAGTCCGACGCGGCGGATCCCACGGCCACGTCGAAACTTCGCCGTTCGGGATGCGGATTGTAATAGAGAAAAGTCGGGTACGCCGGTTGGCGACAGAAATCCGTGGCGAGGCAATCGAGTTGGAGTATGCGCGGGTCGCTGGTGGGTCGCACGATGGCGCCGAGGATCCCGACGTAGCTGGAACCGTACAGGCCCAGGTCGGTCTTCGGTCCCCAGTTCATGACCAGCGGATCGCCCGTTGCACACGGGCTCTTACCTTTCCACTCGTAGCGCAGCCCTTCGTATGCGATGACGTGCTGCGGGTCGCCTTTCCAGAACGCGCTCGTCTCGTGGCCCGGCGGCAGGGCACCGGGGTAGAACAGTCGCGCGGCATTGGCCAGGTTCAGCATCCACTTGCCGATGGCGCGGGCGTAGCGAGGATCGTAGCGAGCCAGCGGCACCAGCGCTCCGGCTTGCACGAAGGTGTTCATCGCAAACGCATAACCACAGCGATTGTCGATGCTGCCCAACAAACCGTCGCAGTCGTAGCCGCCCCAATTGCCGACGATAACGCCCCAGCCGCCTCGACAATCGCTGATGCCGAAGCACCAATTGAGCAAGCGGTCCACATCGTAATCGCGATCCAACTCGGCGTTCATTCGCGCGGCCGCAAGCGTGCCGAAGGGCAACAGGATCTCGTAATAGGGGTTGGCTTCCAGGCCTTGCAGGAACTCTACGCAGCACTCGGCAGCCGCCAGGTGCTTCGGGTCGCGGAACTCTGACCACGCCGCATATTCCAGCCATGCCACGGCAGCGGCCGCATCCGGCTCCTTCCACCTTCCGTTGTCCACTGGTTTACGCGTACGGAAATCGAACGACGTGTGATCGAAGTCCGGAACGCCGTTCGTATCGGACAGATCGAGACAGGCCCCCTGCCAACGGTCTGCCGCAATACGCATGATTTCAGCAAGCCGCGGGTGGTCGGGATAACGGTCGGCCAGCGCGAAGAAGACGATGTGCGGAAACAGCTCGTACCAGAACGAACCGCCTACGCCCGCCTGCTGGCGGTTGAGCACGAGGTTCAGACCATTTTCCGTATTGAACCACGCCTCGCACATGGCCACGTAATCGTGGGTCTGCCGGCTCTTGTCGATGCCGACAAGCGTCGCGCCCAGCACCGCGCCCATGCAAGTGATGCCTTCCTGCGAGTTGGGTTTGCCACGCGCCTGGTTCAGGGCGCCTACGTAGCTGGGCAGGCCGAATGTACGTCGATCCAAGTTGATCTGCGATTCGTCCAGCCAAATAAGCGGCAGGAATTCGCCGTCCGCGCTGAAGTCGAACACAAACCGATCGTACGCTCGCGCCTTCTTCTGCCAGTCAATCAGCTCGAACGGCTCGGGGAGATTCGGCATCAGTTCCACCGCCGCGATGTCCTTCTGGCCTGGTTGGAAGAACTTTCTGGGTGGGCAATTCGGCCTTGGTACGGCAGGAAGAAACGCCACATCCTGGAAAACGGCGAACGCGCCGGGCGGGCCTTCCACGCCCAGTTGGAGTTGCAGCGGCACATCCGGTAACCCGCGCAACCGCGGGTCAAGATCGAAGACGCGCTCGCGGGCGGCCGGCTCGTCTTGCGCCACGCCCACCGTGCGGCGTTCGCCGCGTTGGCGCAGTTCTCCGTAAAGCCGGATGAACCATTCTGCGCCGCCGCCAACTTCCGCCACTCGCACGCGGATGCGGCCCAGGTTCCGCGGCAGCACCAACCGGGACGCGGCGGCGATTGCGAATTGCCGTCCATCAGCCACCTCGACGCGAAGCCCGTGCGGTGTCGATGCGATGCGAGCGTCGTCTTCGGAGTGCGGCCAGGCGGAGGACTTGAACAGCAAGTCGGACGACCAGAGGCGAACCGGTTCTGCTGCGGCCAGCGAGGCCGCCGACGGCAGAATCAGACTGCAGCACACGAACAACATATTGCGCATGTTTGCCTCTTCTCCAACGGTCTCCCAGATCGACGGCCTCGGAGGGCCATCGTACAAAGTCTTTCGCTCGGAGAAAACTAATGTTCTTCGCAAACATTCCCTTCCTTGCTTGCGAATCGCCGACGCTTTACCCTATAGTTGCAAACGATTTGTTGTGGCGTAAGCTTCCAGCTTGCGTTGGCCGTGTGAATTGGCGTTTTCCCATCAATTGCTTAACCTCACAAAACGTGAAGTTTGACGACTGGTCGGTCGGGCGCTGATGGCACCGCGTTTTCCGGCAAGCTGGAAGCTTACCCCACGAACTTTTATGCAACGCTGGGGTTTAGACTTTCGGTTTCGGGAAGCCCTTGACTCTCGACAAGGACACACACCCCGTACAGGAGAATCCAGGCTGTGAGTAAATCCACACAATCGAAGTCGACACGTCGTGATTTTCTGAGAAGATCTTCGGCAATTGCCGCTGCAGGAGTGGCCGCCCCCTATTTCTGCACGAACTCCTACGTCAAGGCCCAAGAGGCCAACGACCGTTTGGGCGTGGGCTCGATCGGCGTGGGCGGACGCGGTAGTGGGATCGGACGCGATGCCGGCGGCAAGGGCAACATGATCGCCTGCGCCGATATCGACGCACAACGGGCCGAACGATTCGCCTCGAGATTCGATGGCAAGTGCGAGATCTACAGCGATTATCGTCAGCTTCTGGAACGTGAAGACATCGACGTGGTCACGATCGGCACACCGGACCACTGGCACGTGAAGATCGCAATCGAGGCCATGAAAGCCGGCAAAGATGTGTACTGCGAAAAGCCGCTGACGTTGACCATCGACGAGGGCAAGAAGATTTGTAAGGTGGTCAAGGAAACGGGGCGCGTGTTCCAGGTGGGCACTCAACAGCGGAGCGCCCACCAGTTCCTGCTGGCCATTGCGATTGCTCGTAGCGGACGCTTGGGCACGCCGCTCAAGGCCACCTGCTCGATCGGCGGCGGGCCGGCCAGCGAGCCGTTTCCCACCGCCGATCCGCCCGAGCACCTGGACTGGAACACCTGGCTCGGCCAGTGCCCCGAAGTGCCTTATACGCCGCAACGTTGCCACGGCACCTTCCGCTGGTGGCTGGAATACTCCGGCGGCAAGCTGACTGACTGGGGAGCGCACCATGTCGACATCGCTCATTGGGGACTGGGCAAAGAGGCCACCGGCCCTGCCGAGATCCAAGGCGAAGGCACGTTTCCCAACATACCGGATGACCTCGACCCGGTCGCTTTCTTTGCCGGCAAACAGAAGATCCCCAACGGCTACAACTCGGCTATGCAGTTCCACATCGATCTGAAGTTCGTCGACGGCTCGCAGATTTACGTCCAGCACGGTCCGGACAACGGCATTTGGTTCGAAGGCAGTAAAGGCCGCATCTTTGTCAATCGACGCCGCATCACCGGCACACCGGTGGAAGAGTTGACCGATGCAGACAAAGAGATGTTCGAGCAGGAAATCCAGAAGCTGTACAAGGGCAAAGAACGGCGCGGGCACATGCAGAACTTCTTCGACTGCGTGAAAGACCGCGGCGAACCGGTGTCTGACGTGTTCTCGCACCACCGCGAAGTGAGTTCGTGTCACTTGTCGAACATCGCCATGCTGCTGAAGCGGAAGCTGCAGTGGGATCCCGAAAAGGAGGACTTCATCGGCGACGAACAAGCCAGCGCCCTGGTCAGCCGTCCACGGCGGGCGCCGTTCACGATCGAGGCGTAGAGCCCGCCTCGAACGAGCCACAAGCAGCGGGCTTGTCGTCGGCCGGCTGCTGACGAACCCCAATCCGGCGCGTTAGAATCACCACTGTCTTCTCCGCGTGCCCCGGAATGAGGTTGCTGGGGCAGTACCGTGTCCATAGATCCAGCTCGAGGAGGATTAGTCATGACTCTGACGGTCGAACGCGTTGATGTATGGGCTGCGAGTATCGAGGATCAGCCAGGCGGTCTGGTCGGGATGTTGGTGCCGCTGGCGGAAGCAGGTGCGGACCTGAGTTTCATAATCGCTCGACGTGCGCCCGACAAGCCGGGCACGGGCGTCGTGTTCTTAACGCCGTTGGAAGGCTACGCGCAAGAGGCGGCGGCTAATCAGGCGGGCTTAGCCGTGGCCGATAGTCTGCACTCGGTGCGCGTCCAGGGCGACAACAGGCCCGGCATCGGCGCAGAATTGACAAAGAAACTGGCGGATGCAGGTATCAACCTCCGCGGGTTGTCGGCCGCAGTAATCGGCGAGCGCTTTATCATGTATCTTGCGCTCGACACGAACGAGGACGCCGAGAAGTCGATGGAGCTCCTGCAGGCGACCTGAGCAGGCGTGTCGAATCGACGTACCGGCAGTGTGCCTCGAAATACCGAACGATGGCCCTCCGAGGCCGTCGAAGCAGCAAGGAGGTCCCGGATCGACGGCCTCGGAGGGCCATCGTACGGCGAGACAACGCCGCACACCTTTTTCGGGCTTCGCTTTCAGTTTTCGTTGGCGGGTTGGGCGCCAGCCAACTCGGAGACGACGTGGTCCAGGCCGCGGACCACGCGGGCCGTGCGGTCGAAGTCGATCTTGTCGATGGTGTCTTCCGGTTCGTGGTAGTACGGATAACGGAACATCGCCGTGTCGGTCACCATCGCTGCCGGATACCCCTCCTGCCAGAACGACCAGTGGTCCGAAAAGCCGACACCCGGTATGGCGCTTGGCAGGGCGCCACCCTCGCAGGGGAACGGTTCGCGACCGCGGAATGTGGCAACTACCTGTCGGACCAATTCGCGTGAGCCCGTATTGCCCACTATCGCGATGAAATTGCCCTCGGAGGGATACAGCAAACCGAGCGGCGCCGGATATTTCTGCGACCCCGGGAGGTCGCTGTAGTAGCCGATAGTTTCCAGGCTGAGCATGGCCACCACGTTCTCGTCTCGCTGACGGCACTCTCGTGCGTAGACCCACGAGCCCATTCTGCGTGTCTGGAAGTAGGGTGGCTCCTCATTTACAAACGCCACAAAACGAAGCGTTCGGTCCGTCTTGCGTCCGGAGAACCTGCGGGCTAAAGCGAGCACGGCGGCGACACCGCTGGTATTGTCGTTCGCCCCGGCTACGCCGAGCGCGGTATCGTAATGGGCCCCGATGATGACGATCTTCTCCGGTTCGCTCGTGCCGTGGATCTCGACATCCAGGTTGCAGCAGTCACAATCGGAGACTCGGTACTCCTGCCGCCGCACATCGTATCCTGCCGTGACAAACTCGGCACCGATATAGTCGGCGGCCTGCTGCAATGCCTCCGGCCGGCTGTACACGTTGCGTTCGCCAATTTCGACTGATAGGTGCGCCACGTCTCGACGCAGTTCGTCGCTCAGCGACTTAAGCCGATTGTCCGCCGCTGGTAGTTCGCCATGATAGCTTTCGGCCGGCATTCGAATCATGGTCCACCAGCCCACGACGGCAATCGCAACCATCAGGACGATCGTTGCACACAACCCCCATAGCATCGTTCGCCGTTTCCGCTTCTGTCTGGTCGTCCGTTTGTCGGCAGTGGGTTCGCCATGTTTTATCATCGTTGTATTCGCGCTTCCGCCCCCCGCCTAGCGAAAAACAGACGGAAGACGTGCAACTTCAAAGCCTGCGCGTCGGGCTACTGCCGGAACGGGCCTTACGGCGTGTCCTTCAGGAGCGTTTCCAATTCATCTTTCAACTGCCCGAGCGTCGCCTGTGCGGCCGGATCGGCGATGACGTTCTTCATCCCATACGGTTCGGACTTCAAATTGCACAACTCGTCCATGCCTTCCAGGTCGATGTAGCGAATGTAATTGTAACGCTTGGTACGGATGGCTGTGTAGTCCATGTTGCGCACCCCGGGGG
>JACKQG010005662.1_pt1 | contig 13606 bp, 11 predicted proteins | sample 8237621 | NCBI WGS metagenome assembly JACKQG01 (sample SAMN15677084, study PRJNA649215) | marine metagenome | biome: marine; feature: Black Sea; material: saline water; isolation source: suspended particulate matter (SPM) from the Black Sea western gyre | collected 2013-06-09/2013-06-10 | depth...
GATTGTAATGAATCTTACAACCAATGCCTACCATGCCATGGAAGAGACGGGCGGGGAACTGAAAGTCAGCCTCAAACAAATTAAATTAGGTGAGTACGACATAATAAATAGTGATATGATACCTGGAGTTTATGTTTGTCTGACAGTAGCTGATACAGGGGTTGGTATGGATAAAAGCTTAACAGATAAAATCTTTGACCCGTTTTTTACCACCAAAGCAATAGGCAAGGGCACTGGAATGGGGCTGTCCGTGGTGCATGGTATTGTTACTGCCATGGGAGGTGCTATCAATGTATACAGTGAACCTGGAAAAGGAACTGAGTTTCATGTGTATCTGCCCGTGGAAAAAACTTTTTCTGAAGAACAGGCAACCACCTCAAAAGCACAAATCCAGGGCGGCACTGAACAGATCCTTCTTGTGGATGATGAAGAAGCGATCCTTAGTATGGAAAAACGGATGCTGGAACGTTTGGGGTATAAAGTCACTTCACGTACAAGCAGCCTTGAAGTCCTTGAAGCTTTCCGTGCAAGTCCTGATAAATTTGACTTGGTCATCACCGATATGGCAATGCCAAATATGCCCGGAGATAAACTATCAGTTGAATTGACTAAAATACGCCCTGATATTCCCATATTGCTTTGCACAGGGTTCAGTGAAACCATGTCTGAAGAGAAAGCGGCATCTCTGGGCATTAAGGGTTTTATATTGAAACCGATTGTGATGAAGGATCTTGACCAGAAGATACGTGAAGTTCTGGATAAAAATTAGATTGTAGGATAATAGCTATATGGATCACTCTTAAAGTCTTTCAGGGAATTGCAGAATAGCTGGAGCATTCTTCTGATTTTTTGAATCGTGGCATGATCCCATATTTTGTGCTTGGGAAAAATAATATTTTGACACCTGGCATTAAATTATATGAGCCTCAACCTTTGTTACAAGCCAATCTTGCACTGTAATTTTTATAATATATAAAAATCCATTTTAGCAAAATCACCCTTTCATTTTTATAGGATATCAAATTGACAGCAGACTTCTGGCTGCTAAAATGATCACAATTTCTTAATCTCTTAAAGTGTTGTATAATCAATGTTGTGTCCTGTTCCATCAGACAAAAAATAAAAATTTTTTAACTAAAGGAAACCATCATGAAAACATCAAAGGCAATTGAGAATTTTCGTGATTATCAAAAAATGAATTCAAAAAAACACTTTAAAAAACTATCGATATTTTTTGGCCGTTTTCAAAAAAGAATTTGGTACTTTCGACATATCAAAAATCACTTCTGAAGAAATCATGGATTTTTTGATAAATGTATCTGAAGGCCAGAAGCAGACCACGAAGAAACTTAAATACTCTTTACTCAAAGCTTTGTTCAATTTTATAAAGGATTCAGTCGATCTATCCTTAATAAATCCATGTGAGTCACCGATATTGAGAAAAACTTTCAAAGTTGCGAAAGGACAACCCTGGACTATTCTTGATCGGGATGTGGTTGATGAAATTATTTTTAAAACTGACAATTTCAGAAACAGGTTGATGCTGGAATTAATGGCAAGGGGTGGCATGAGGGTTGGAGAAGTCCTGAAACTAAAAGCAAAAAATGTATATGACAGAAAACTGTTTTTGTCTGATCCGAAAAGCGGCCGTCAGGTTGAAATTGTCTCAAAAATAATTCTCAGGCATGCTAACCTGGCGACGACCCAAAGGTATCTTGGAAAGGTCAGTGATACGGAAGCAATTTATTGGATTGAAAACATTTATAAATAAAATTTCAGGGGGTTGGTTAAAAACTGATCCCCTTTTTAATCCAAACCACCATATCTTGTGCCAGGCCTCAATTGAAATCATGATAAGATTATGAATACAAGTCATCATAATTTTGTCCCGGGTTTGGCATAAGGTTGAAATTAAATTTGCAATAGAACCCAATCTAATGTACTCTATTTTCAGTAGGATAGCCAAATATATAACATTCTGGTGATTTTAATTGTTTTAAAAACACTTGGACTATATAAAAAAGCAGGAAATAATCCAGTGAACCAAAAGGCAATAATTGATTTTTGGGCATCCGAAGCAGAAGAATCGCTTCATGTCGCAGATCATCTATTTGAAAAGAAAGATTATTCATATGCACTTTTTTTTGGTCACCTCGCTGTTGAAAAAATCTTGAAGGCTGTATTTGTCAAAAACAAAAATGAAGCTGTGCCCCGTTCTCACAATTTGTTGAGATTGGCAAAAGAAGCTAATATTGAAATAACTGAAGAGCAAAAGCATACTTTAATAAGAATAACAGCATTCAACCTTTAAACCAGATACCCTGACTACAAAAAAGAATTCAGGAAAAAATGCACCTTGCAATTTACTGCAAGTGAACTTAAAAAAATCAAAGAGGTCTTCATATGGCTGAAATCGAATCTGTAGTTTTTAAAAAAGTCCAATCATTTCTCGAAAAACTCCGCCTCACAGGATTTCATATTTCCAAAGCCTATATTTTTGGTTCTTATGCCAATGGAAAAGAGGATCAGTGGAGTGACATAGATGTTGCAATTATTTCCCCTCAAATAAGTAACGACCGTTTTGAAGAACGTATAAGATTGACCGAGCTTGCAGTATCTATTGATGATAGGATCGAACCATTGCCGTTCAACCTTGAAAGTTTCAGTGATGATGATCCTTTTGTTCGACAAATAAAAACGGAGGGAGTGGTAATCAATTAAATTTCACTCTTTTTCCGCTTTACATATCGGCTTTAGGATTTGTCCTTCAAAAAGGTTCCAGAAAAAAGCAAATTCCAAATTCATTCAAAACGGTTGAGCAATAAGTCATTTATACACAAAGGGTGATGGCTATAACGTGTAGGGCTCTCTTTTTCTAAAAAACATCAACCACAAGATCTGGTATCTTTTATTTTTTTCTTTGGTGATGAAATTTATTTTCCAAAATTCGGATCAAAAAGTTTAATTTTTTCAGGTTGGAATTATTTAAAAAGACCGGACTACTAGCTATAGGGTTTCTTATTTCATCGTACAAAAATCATGAGCACTATCCTCTGTGTAGTCAGCACTCATTTAAAATTTTTCAAACCAAAAAATAGCGCTTTTTTCGAATCTCAAAAATTATGGATACTTGCCTTATGTTGTTGAATTACTGCGTTGGGCTCAACCAAATCTTATAAAATCGGGTTGATTCAAAACGATTATGGAAATTCTGATAAAAATATGATAATGACAGGCAACTAAAAATTAATAGAAAGTCGAAAAATAATGAAACAAATTGATTTAAGAAGCGATACTGTTACAAAACCTTCTGCTGAAATGTTGGAAGCTATGGTAAAGGCACCTGTGGGAGATGATGTATATGGGGAAGATCCAACAATAAATAAACTTGAAACCCTTGCTGCAAAAATGCTGGGGACCCAGGATGCGATTTTCTGCACCAGCGGCACCCAAAGCAATCTTCTTGCCCTGCTGGTTCATTGTGAAAGGGGAGATGAGTATATTGTTGGACAGCTTGCCCACACCTATCGGTATGAAGGTGGAGGAGCCGCTGTTTTTGGCAGCATTCAGCCCCAGCCCCTGGATTTTGAACCGGACGGCACTTTGAGTCTTGAAAAGGTTTCTCAATTTATTAAACCCGATGATTTCCATTTTGCCAATACATCCCTTCTCTGCCTTGAGAATACCCAGGCCGGAAAAGTCCTGCCCCTGGAATATCTTAAGGAAGCCAGAAAATTTACAATAGACAAGGGTTTAATGCTGCACCTTGACGGGGCAAGAATCTTTAATGCTGCTGTAAAACTTAAAGTTGATGTCAAAGAGATTACAAAATATTTTGACACAATTTCCTGCTGCCTGTCTAAAGGCCTGGGGGCTCCTGTGGGATCTGTTCTCTGTGGTTCAAGAGATCAGATTAAAAAAGCAAGACGCTGGCGCAAGGTTTTGGGCGGAGGCATGAGACAGGCAGGTATCCTTGCTGCTGCAGGAATTTTTGCCCTTTCAAACAATATTCAACGACTCAAAAAAGACCATGAGAATGCGCTGGCGCTGGCCCAGGGATTGTCAGAGATTGATGGTATTCACATTGATGTTGAGATGGTTCAAACCAATATCCTCTTTGCAGACATAACTGCAGATATGGGGTCTCTTTGTGACTTGTTACAAAAAAAGGGAATTATCATCGGGAAAAACAATCATTTAAGGATTGTCACCCACCTGGATATTTCAAAAGAGGATATTGATCATACCATCAAGGCGTTCAAGGAGTTCTTTGGTTAAAATCGTGTTACTAATACCCAGGTCATTTTTTTTCAATCCTTTCTCGATCCTTAATGGGAATATAATGCCGTTTTTGACTGCCGGAATATATCTGACGTGGTCTTGATATCCTCATCTCAGGGTCAGCCACATCCTCTTTCCACTGGGAAATCCATCCCGGCAGGCGGCCGATGGCAAACATGACAGTAAACATATTGGTAGGAATTCCCATGGCCCGCAATAATATGCCGGAATAAAAATCCACATTGGGGTAAAGGTTTTTTTCTTTGAAATATGAATCATTTAATGCCGCTTCCTCAAGCCTTCTGGAAATTTCCAGCAATGGATCTTTTCTTTTGATCTTTGAAAGAACAATATCACAGACCTTTTTCATAATTATGGCCCTTGGATCATATGTCTTATAGACCCTGTGTCCGAATCCATAAAGCCTGAAAGGGTCGTTTTTGTCTTTTGCTTTTACAATGCACTCCTTGACAGTAAAACCATCACTATGGATTTTTTCCAGCATATTCACCACAGCCTGGTTTGCCCCCCCGTGCAGAGGCCCCCAAAGAGCTGAAATTCCAGCAGAAATCGTGGAATAAATATTGACTTTGCCACTTCCCACAACCCTCACTGCAGTTGTTGAACAATTTTGTTCATGGTCAGCATGAAGAATCCAGAAAACATTTAAAGCCCTTACCAGGTCATCGTCTAATCTATAAGGGACCACTACTTTGTCAAACATCATGTTTAAAAAGTTACCGCAATAACACAGGTCCGGTCTTGGATAGACAACCCTTTCCCCCAATGAAATTCTATAGGCCATTGCTGCCATTGTCCTGATTTTCGAGATAAGGCGAAGGTATGTTTTGTTCATCTCCTCCTCAAGATCAATCAGTTCAGGATAAAAACTTCTCATTGCATTAACCATGGCAGACAGAATTCCCATGGGGTGGGCTTTGGGGGGATAATTCTGATAAAATGCCTTCATATTTTCATGCAGGGTGGAAAAATCGTTCAGATAGACGCTGGTCCGGGTCAATTCTTCCCGGGTGGGAAGCTCACCTGTGATCAGAAGAAAGGCCGTTTCAACAAAAGTTGAGTGTTCTGCCAATTGCTCAATAGGGAACCCCCTATACCTTAAAATCCCTTTTTCCCCATCCATATAGGTAATAGAACTTCTGCAGGTTCCCGTATTTCCAAATCCAGGATCAAATGTAATGTATCCTGTTTCCTGGCGCAAGGTTCTGATATCAATTGCCTTTTCCCCTTCTGAACCTTCTATCACTGGAAGTGTATACTCTTTTCCGTTAATCACAAGCTTGGCAATTTCAACCATTAAAACCTCCTTTCCCCTAAGCTTTTACATTACATTGAATATAAAATAAAAAACCCTTGGGGCAATAAAATAATGATGTCTGTCTATCTATCTATCTTGTCTCACCTGGGACAGTATATGTTTTACAGGACCCGCCGGAACATTCTCTTTCCTGAGTCTGAACCCCCTTAGCTTGGCCGGCAGATGAACTTCCCATGGTAAAATTGGTTTTAGAAACAACTCTTTCATATTCCTTTGATTCGCATTTGGGACAAGTTACTATATCATTATCATTTGAGCCTATTACAATAACTTCAAAAAATTCTTCACATTTTGAACATTTAAATTCATATATTGGCATGACTGCTCCTTTAGCTGGATTTGAAATAATTTTTAAATTAACTATATTTGACTATTTGTCAATATGCCCCCTGTTCAAGGAGTTCTCTTGCATGGGTCAGGGTGGCATCTGTAATATTTGCCCCGCCAATCATCCTGGCGATTTCTTCAATTCTCGCATCCTCTTCTGCCAATGGCACAATGATCGTAAAGGTCCGTCCATTTATCACCTTTTTGGATATCCTGAACTGGTTTTTGGCATATTTTGCTATCTGGGCCAGATGCGTAATACAGATCACCTGATGCTTTTGGGACAATTGTTTTAATTTAAGACCGATTTTTTCAGATGTTGCTCCCCCAATCCCGGCATCCACTTCATCAAAAATCAATGTTTCCAAAGACTTGGTTTTTGATAGAACTGCTTTTAATGCCAGAACAATCCTTGACAGCTCACCGCCTGAGACAATTTTCACCAGAGGCTTTAATGCTTCGCCAGGATTTGGGCTGAGAAGAAAACGGAGCTTATCAATTCCATCTGGCCCTATTTTTTCAAGATCTGCCGTTGCAATATCTTCTGGATCATTGGTGATCTGGATAGAAAAGGAAACCTCAAACTTTGCTTTCCCCATTTCAAGGGCATCCAATTCATTTCTTGCAAGTTTAGATAATTTTTTCCCTGCTGTTTTTCTTAAGATTGATAATTGTTTTGCTTTTTGGCTGATCTCTTTAAGAAAACCGTGAACATCCTTTTCAAAAATTTTTATCCTGATTTCAATCTCTGTGGTTTGAGAAAGCCTTAACTGCATGGCTTCATACTCATTAAACAATGCATCAAGACTCCCACCATATTTTCTTTTCAGCTTTGAAATCAGGTCCAATCTTTGTTCCGTCATTTCAAGGGAGGCTGGATCAAGATCAATATTAGAAGAATAATTCCTTAATTCACTGGTAATATCCTGTAAGTCAAACACAATTGAAGAAAGTTGCCCGGCCATTTTTTCCAGACTTTCATCAGCCGCACCTATTTTTTCCATATCATTTCTTAAAAAAGACAATCTTTCAAAAAGAGAGTCTTCCCGGTCATGAATTTCATGGATGGAACGATTGACTGTTTCAAATATTTTTGATGCATTTAAAAGAGTCTCGCGTTTCTTTTCAAGATCTTCATCTTCATTGTACAAAATAGCAGCATCTTTGATTTCATTTATCTGAAACTCCAAAAAATCCTGTTCTTTTCTTTTTGTATCCAGGTTCTTTTGGAGTTCTCTAATCTTTCTCTTCAAAGGAATAATGGTCTGATACAGATTCCTGACTTCATTTTTCAGATCTGTTGTCCCTGCAAATTCATCAAGAATATCCAGGTGATTTTCCTCTTTTAAAAGCCCCTGGTGAGCATGCTGGCTGGAGATGCCGGCAAGGTTAAAGGTCACCTGTTTTAAAAGATCCAGGGTTGACTGCCTTGAGTTGATAAATACACGGCTCTTGCCTGAAGATGAGATAATCCTTCTGACAATCAGGCCGTCAGAACCGTCAATGCCCTGCTCTTTTAAAATCATTGCAGCCCTTGACTGGGCATCAATGTCAAAAAAAGCTTCCAGTTCAGCCGCATCACAGCCTGCTCTCACCAGATCAGCCGAAGATCTACCTCCGAGCAGGAGGTTAACAGCTTCAATAATAATTGATTTTCCCGCACCAGTCTCACCCGTTAATACGGTAAATTCATCCTCAAATGAAATCCGGATATCATCAATGATTGCAAAGTTTTTTATGGTCAGCTCGCTGAGCATAAAGCCTCCTTGTCCCGAATTTTATTTTTGGAAAGATCTCTTCAGTCTTTTTTTTCATTTGAAGGGACAGCTTTGGTCACGTTTTCCTTGACTGTTTCATTGATTACTGCATAAATATCTTTAAAAGATTCATGGATATTTGATGGGGATAGTCTTCCCATTTCAATGAATTTTACAATAATCTCTTTTGTGGCTCTTAATATGTGTTCATCAATTGATTTCATAAAGACCTAAATACCAAACCTATTGATCAAGGTCAAGAATTTGGATCATTTTGTATTGCCATGAAAAATATAATGGTTATACTACGATACAATATTTAATTGATTTGAAAGGTTTTATAAGATTCATGGAAAATTCCCCAGACACATCGGATAAACTGGATACACCAGACACATCTAATAAAATGGGCAAATTGGACAACCTGGATAAAGAAACAAAAAAAGACAGCATGGTAGACCAGATATCCTGCAATGGGAAAAATATACTTCTGATCGGAACTGCTCATGTGTCAAAACAGAGTGCCAAGCTTGTGGAAGATACCATTCTTGAACAAACCCCGGATACAGTTTGTGTTGAACTTTGCCAGACAAGGCTTGCATCACTCAAGGATGCTGACAGATGGCGCAATATGGATATTGTCAAAGTTATTAAAGAAAAAAAGGCATTGCTTTTGTTCATGAACCTTCTTTTGGCCTCTTTCCAGAAAAAAATTGCAGACAAATTTGGTATCAAGCCAGGCCAGGAAATGATCAATGCCATCAAGGCTGCAGAAAAAATCAATGCTCATATCATTCCGGCCGACCGTGAAATCCAGATCACCCTTTCCCGGGTCTGGCGAGGAATGGGGCTGTGGGAAAAATTAAAGCTCATGTTTTCACTTGTATTCTCTTTTGGTGCCTCGGACGATATCAATGAAGAAGACATTGAAAAGATGAAGCAGGAAGATATCCTTCAAACTCTTCTGGCTGACGTAAAAAAGACGCATCCCATTATTGAAAAATCCCTGATCAATGAAAGAGACCAATACCTGGCAGAAAAAATCAGGTCTGCACCAGGTGAAAAAATCGTGGCTGTTGTTGGTGCTGCCCATGCTCCAGGAATTAAAAAATATCTTGCAAACAATGAAAAAATAGACATTGATGAACTAAATATTATACCGCCTGCCGGCAAGACTGGAAAAATTTTAAAATGGGCTATTCCAGCAGCCATTATGGTATTGTTTGCAACAGGATTTTTAATGGAGGGGGAAAATGCAGGAGCAGATATGATCTGGATCTGGATTGCTGCCAATGGTATTTTCGCAGGGATTGGCGCCACTATTGCCCTGGCTCACCCCCTTACCATTATCTCAGCAATTATTGCCGCCCCTTTAACCTCTTTAAACCCCATGATTGCTGCGGGCTGGGTATCAGGACTTGTGGAAGCTTTTTCCAGAAAACCCAAAGTAAAAGATTTTGAAGCAATCCCTGAAGACATAGTATCCATAAAAGGCTTTTGGCGCAATAATGTAACCCGGATTCTTCTTGTGGTTATTTTCACTAACCTGGGATCGGCCATAGGAACCTGGACAGCTGTGCCCCTGATGCTTAAACTGCTTAACTAGTTTTTGAACAAAAACTCACCCATCTGCTGCGTTGCTGCAAAACTCTGCCAAATTATAAATCGGGCCTCATGTACAACAGTACACTCCGGTTTCAGAGTTCCTTGCGCCTTGCATATGGGCAACTTTTTGCCCAAACACGGAGTTTTCGGTCAACCAGTAATTAACTGACTTTAAGAAAAATCACCTTGATTGTTTATTTTGGGAATCGGCAAATTTCTGAATGCATTGGGGAAAAAGCTCCCACTCTTTTACAAGGCCTTTTTTCTTTACATCCTCAAGGGTGTCATTATCTTCAATTTCAAAAGCTTTCTGCCCTATAATGGGACCTGTATCTTCCCCGTAATCAATATAATGAACCGTGCACCCACCAATTTTACAGCCGTAACGAAATGTGTCTCCATATCCGTCCGTTCCGGGAAATGAGGGCAGAAGTGCAGGATGAATATTCATTATCTTATAAATTCCCGGTTCCGTATTGATCCTGTCAATAAAATAGGGCGTCAGCACCCGCATAAATCCTGCCAGGACCAGAAGATCCATATCATAGGCAAGGATTATATCTAAAAGTTTTCTTTCTGCAATGGCCCGGGTTTTTAAAAAAAACACAAGTTGTTCTTTTGATGCACTGTTTTCAACCAGCTTCTGTTTTGACAGGATTTCCTCTAAATTAAAGTCTGAAGGAAGATCTGCATCATTTATTCCTTTTTTGCAGGAGGTGATGATGCCGGCATAATCCACCACAAAGGTGTCAATATCTGCCTTTTGGGCACGTTCCAACCCTTTTACACCTGGGTTGTCAGAGCCTGTAAAAAGAATATTGGCATCAATTAAATTGCTCTTGCATGCATCAATAATAGCCTGAAGGTTTGTCCCACCGCCTGATATCAAAGTACCCACATTGATTTTCTTTGCCATGTTATCCTCCCTTTAAAAATACTTATTGATTACCATATCCGTTCTGGTCACTACAATCAGGACATTCCCATGTAATTCCGTTGCAGGTCATGCCCCAGAGATTCTCAGACATGCATTCCTGGCACATGGAAAACCCGCACCTGCAATTCCAGCAGAACATAAAGGTTTGCCCGCAGCAATGACATTGTTTTGAGCTTTTCTTACGCCTTTTTTCTTTTCTGGTTTTGGCTTTTTCTTCCATATAAGGAATATATACTTCTCCTTTAATTAAAAAGATAGTATATATCCTGTGATGGAATAATTATTCAATATTACAAAAAAGGGCGTTAACATGGTAGATTCCAAAAAAATATTCCTCATAGACGGCAGTGCTTTTCTTTATCGTGCGTTTCATGCCATCAGAAGTCTTTCCACATCAAAAGGGCACCCAACAAATGCCACCTTTGGTTTTACCAGAATTCTGTTAAAATTATTAAAGGACAACTTCCCTGAATATGCTGTTGTCCTGTTTGATGTTAAAGGCCCCACCTTCAGGCATAAACTCTATGATCAATACAAGGCCAACCGCCCGCCCATGCCAGAAGAACTGGCAGCTCAGATTCCTGATATCAAAAGGATCATCAGGGCATTAAATATTCCCATTATTGAAAAACTGGGATTTGAGGCTGACGATCTTGTGGGAACCTATTCAAAACTTGCACAGGAACAAGGGTTTGAAGTGGTCATGGTAACGGGGGATAAAGATTTTATCCAGCTTATTACGGAAAAATGCACCCTGTGGGACCCTATGAAAGACACAATAACAGATGTGAACAAAATAAAAAAAGATATGGGAATAGAACCCGGGCAATTTATCGATGTCTTAGGACTTGCCGGAGACACGTCAGACAATATCCCAGGGGTCCAGGGAGTCGGGCCAAAAACCGCCATAAAACTGATTGCCAAATTTGGTTCCATTGAAAATATTTACGAAAATATAGATAATATTGAAGCCCAGACAAAATTATATGAAAATCTTTTATCCAGCAAAAATATTGTATTATTAAGCCGGGACCTGGCCACTATTAATATGTCTGTTCCTGTAAAAGAGAGCATCGAAGATTTCAAACTTAAACCCTTTGACAGGAAAAAAGCATTTGAATTGTTCCAGGAATTTGAATTCAAAACCCTTGCCGCAGAGTTTGCACAAAAAGCAGACAAGACAAAAAAAATATACAAGCTCATCACCAAAACCAGAGAGCTTGAAAAACTGGCCAGTGTACTTGAAAATAAGCAGATTTTTGCAATTGATACGGAAACAACATCCAAACACCCCACCAAGGCAGATCTGGTGGGCATATCTTTTTCTTTCAGGGAGAACCAGGGATTTTACATCCCCATCAGCCACACTTGTTCCGATGAATGTGAACAGCCCACAAAAGAAGAGATCTTAAGAATTTTCAAACCAGTCCTTGAAAACCCGGAGATTAAAAAGATCGGGCAAAACATCAAATATGATTATATTGTACTGTCAAGATTCGGCATAACCCTTGAAGGAATTGCCTTTGATACCATGATCGCCTCTTATTTGCTCAATCCGTCCATTAGGGGCCACAGTCTTGATAAAATTGCCATGGATCTGTTTGGCTATAAAACAATTTCCTATACAGATGTAACAGGCAAAGGAAAAGACCAGATTGGTTTTCAGGACGTCCCAATATCCCAGGCTGTGGATTATGCCTGTGAAGATGCTGACATTACTTTTATGGCCTATCAGGAGTTTGAAAAACAACTAAAGGATCAGGGCTTTTCCAACCTGATGAAAACCATTGAGGTACCCCTTATAAGGGTTTTGGCAGATATGGAGATTCAAGGGATCAAAGTGGACAGAAATGTCTTGAAAAACCTTTCCAATACCTTTGACATAGAACTGAAAACCCTTGAAAAAGAAATCTATGCCCTTGCCGGTGAAGAATTTAATATTAATTCTTCTCAGCAGCTGGGTGTTATCCTGTTTGAAAAATTACAACTGAAAACCGCAAAAAAAACAAAAAAGAAAACCAATTATTCAACAGATGTGGAAGTCCTCACCAAGCTTGCCCTTGACCATGAACTGCCGGAAAAGCTTTTAAGATACAGGACCCTTGGCAAACTTAAATCAACCTATGTGGACTCCCTTGAGAACCTTATCAACAAAGACAGTGGCAGAATCCATACCTCATTCAACCAGACCATAACGGTCACGGGCCGGTTAAGCAGTTCCAAACCTAATCTTCAAAACATTCCCATCCGAAAAAAAGAAGGGAAAAAAATAAGGGAAGCTTTTATCCCCAAAGAGGGCCATACCCTTATTTCAGCAGATTATTCCCAGATAGAACTGCGAATTCTGGCCCATTGTGCTGAAGATAAAATCCTTATTGAAGCCTTTAATAATGGGGAGGATATTCATACCAGGACTGCCCTGGAAATTTTCCAGGTTCTGCCGCAATTTGTTACAGAGGATTTAAGAAACCAGGCAAAAACCATTAATTTCGGCATTGTATACGGCATGAGCGGATTCAGGCTGGCCAATGATCTTTCCATTTCCAGAAAGATGGCAACCACCTATATTGATAATTATTTTAAACGCTATTGTGGTGTCAAAAAATTTATTGATACCACCATAGAAGAAACAAAGAAAACCTGTGAGGTCCAAACCATATTTGGCAGAAAACGGCGCCTGGATGATATCAATTCTTCCAATGTCAATCTTCGGAATTTCGCCCAGAGAGCAGCTGTTAACACACCCATCCAGGGCAGTGCCGCGGATTTGATTAAACTTGCCATGATCAAAATGGATGCTGCCCTGCGAAAAAATAAGCTGTCCTCAAAAATGCTTTTGTCTGTCCATGATGAAATCATATTTGAAACCCCGTTTGAGGAAAAAGACCAATTGATTGCTCTGGCAAAAACTGTCATGGAACATGTTCATCCCCTTAAAGTTCCGCTGGAAGTCAATTTCGGGTCCGGTGAAAACTGGGCCCAGGCGCATTAACAGGGCAAAATGGTATGCTAATAAATTGTTCTATTTACTTTGGGTCAACAATATTTAAAAGGTAAGGCATCAATGAAAAAATCAATAAAAGCATCCCTTATATCCGCTTTTGTATTTCCCGGTGCAGGGCATATTTACTTAAAAAAATATTTTCCCGGTCTCCTTTTAGTTGGTGTTTCTTCCCTTGGGATCTACTATTTGATATTAAATATGGTAGAAAAAGCTTTACAAATCGTTGAAAAAATACAACTAGGCCATGTTCAAGCAGATGCTACTGCCATCAATCAATTGTTATCAAACCAGTCAACGGGCTCTGAATCTCAACTACTGAGTATTGCTACGATTGCCATAGCCATTTGCTGGATAAT
>JACKQG010005663.1_pt1 | contig 13605 bp, 5 predicted proteins | sample 8237621 | NCBI WGS metagenome assembly JACKQG01 (sample SAMN15677084, study PRJNA649215) | marine metagenome | biome: marine; feature: Black Sea; material: saline water; isolation source: suspended particulate matter (SPM) from the Black Sea western gyre | collected 2013-06-09/2013-06-10 | depth...
TAGAATCATAGTAACTGATATGGGGATAGCCATTCCTATCCAGCGCAAGGGAAGTAAATCCGCCAACCCACCAACTATCTACAGTCTGTATCTGCCATCCTGTTCCATCCCAATAGGCATATTTCAACTCAAAATCGGGAAAATCCCAGTAACTGATATGGGGGTAGCCATTCCTATCCAACACAAGAGAAGTATATCTGCCAGCACCCTCTTCACTATCTACCACTTGTATCTGCCACTCTGTTCCATCCCAATAGGCATATTTCAGGTTATGGTTGTCCCCGTCATAGTAACTGATATGTGGATAGCCATTGTTATCCAACGCAAGAGAAGTAAATTCGCCAACCCACCCTTCGCTATCTACGGTTTGTATTTGCCACTCAGTTGCCGTGGCAATGTAGGGTAATGCCGATAGCAAAACCACAGATATTATTAGAAAATAATTAAACCTTCTCATTTTTGTTCTCCTTTCGTTTTATGATTATTATTTTATTTCACCAGAATCATCTTTTGGCTGGCAATAAGATAGAAATCAATTCCGCCTAATTTTTTGTTTAATCAACCTTTGGTTGTTTCGCGAATAAATCTCCTGCTGCAAACAGGGCAGATGTACTCAAAATCTCTGTTGGTAGTGTAGATGATGGCGTCTCCCGCTTCCAGGGCGATGGTAACATCGCTCAGAGTATTGCAATGACGCTGTCCCTTGACGCGATTAAAGTCGTTGCGACTTTTGGCATCTTGGTAGACAGCAACAATCTTGCTTAACTCATCCCGTTCGTCTTTGGTTTTGGCGTTTGGGATTCTCTTTTGCATAGCCTCAAAGGCGTTCTCATGCTTTTCGATGAACGTCGGCAAGTTACAATTAACTTTCTTGCGGTTACAGAACACATTGAGCACATAAAATCCGTGTTCAATGCGTACTTTTTCACCGGCTATCTCGCAGTAAGTATCATTGCTTACCTCAACGGGAGGGAGGTAAAATCTCTTTTCCAACCCGCCTTCGATGTAGCTTTTTAGGGTTTCGATAACCAATTCTCTATCATAAGCTCCATCTCCGATGGTTTCGCGCTGAATTTGCGCCCAAAGTTGAAGTAGAATTTTGGTGTCGCTGAACATCTGACTAATGGCGGTCTCTACATCAGCGCGATGCTCATAGCGCAACACCAGTTCCAACAACAAAATACATTTGTGTAACAGGCGTTCTTTAAACTCTCGCAATACGAGTGTCGAGGTTTTCAAACATCCGCGCGCTATTCGATTCTTGATAGCTTCTTTGCGTTCTTTATGTCCTACCACCCGTTCAATCTGAATGGTGGTTTCCAAAAACAGAGATTGTTGTTCATTCGATTGTGAGTAGTGCATTTTCTGCTTCCTCTAAGGTTTCGATGGTGATTTCTGTTGTCGCCAGTAAAGCTATATTTTCTTTAAGCAAATTCAAGTGAGATTTCGTGATAGATTTTGGCTTTGCTCGATAAAGAGCATTAATCAAAAATGTTAGCAATCGCCTATGATACGGTGACGCCGCACAAAGGGGCCAGATTTGTTCTCGCAACATTCGACAGGATTGAAGCAGCGTTAATCCGATTTCAGTTTCATTTGAAAAATTTTCAGTAGCAACCGAAAAACGTTCATCAATCCAATCCAATTTTCCTTTGATGGATTCTCGTGCTACGCTCGACAAAGCAGCCCTGGTTAATTCTTTGGGCGAAATCTTCGGTGCTTGCTCGTAAGCCGAAGCCGTCGGTGAACGAAGCGAACACAGCTTGTTGAGTGTGTTGAGACATGATTCAAATTCTTCTGGGCTAATCTGTGCCGTTTCTGGTTTTGAAGCTAACTTCGCATACGTCTCTTGAAGCACTTTATAAAGTTGCTGGAAGGACATGCTCTCATAAGTTTCCTTTTCAGACATTGAATTACCTCCCCATTGCAAAGTGATATTTTTTTTCGGCAAAATTATACCGTCTGTTGTAACAAGTATCAAGACAGATTTGGTGCAAAGTTTTTCAGTGAAAGGTGAAAACTGAATTACATCATCACGTTTCACTTAAACACTACCAACAACTTCTTCCTCGCCACTGTATCGCTTCCCGCCTTTGCGATAATCACTACGATATACCTACCATTTCGCACAGTTCTATCATCTTTATCGATACCGTCCCACTGTTCAGCATGTTTGCCGGCATAGCGCGGTACGGAGTCGAGTGGGGTGGCTATCAGCCTGCCTAAAATATCGTAGATATTGACAGTCACTTCAGCTTGTTCAGCGGAGCCGACTGCAAGATTGTATTCGATGGTCAATCGGTTGGTTTCGGGCGCATAGAATACTTGAGGTGTCAGTTTGATGTCTGAAATATCCAGCTTTCTTTGGGCTGGCGGCTCAGTTTTGGATTCCATGATTGTGTAGGGCGCTAAATGATTGACTGACGCGGTAACAGTCTTTTTTACGGTATCTACTTTCCCACCTGCGCGAATCCATTTCTCCTGGAATGAATCCCAGAAGTATAGACTCAACTTCGTTTCATCTATTGTCGTTGTCTCTTCGCCAGAAGTTGAATTCGATTTATTCATTGCATCTGCGTAGGATATACTCAACTGCGCTGGTTTTTTGAATATCAAGCCTCCGGGTTGAAAATCGAAGTAGTCAACGAAACTAACTTTCGATTGTGAATTTGATGTATCAGTTGTCAATGGATGGATGATAGCTATGCTTATCTCCGTTTCATCTTTCAAGGCACCGGGCGGGATGATGAGGAAAGCGTCCGCGGGGCTATTGACATGTCCGCCTTGCTTGCCAATCTTTTGCGATATGGGTAATATTTCTATCGCAACTTCTGCACTGACTGTTCCAGAAGTTGCGAGCAAACGCCCCTTTTCCACAAAAGTCGCTTGATATAAAACTAACGATGAATCATCGGTGTTGGTCTCTATTTGCCCTATATCTCCTGTTTGTGTCCATCGAACTGGGGGAGAAAATTCGTTTTGATGTTCGTCCTGCCCGATTGCTCGAAAAATATATTTGCCGCCAGAAATTAGTTGATGCAACAATACGCTCTGCTGATTGTTGCGCTCCTCTATCTTTACATTCAACAAGCCGGCGGCATGTTTTACGTCCTCCCAACCTGAAACCAACTCTGCGACAAGCAGAATTTTTAGACTTGATAATTCGCCGTGAATAACTTGAATGTGTGATTGGGCAGAGATAGATTGGAATTTGGCGACGATTGAGATTTTCCCTACGGCAGCGGCCGAAAATATCTGTGATGCTGGCTTATCTGTGATTGGTTCCAGATTTCCGACCACAATGTCGCCGTCAATATGCCACTCGATTTTCAGGTCATCTATCTCGTTGTTATACACATCCACTCCGATGACCTGGAATTCCCTTCTTTCGCCGGATACGATGACGGCGGTATCCGGTTCGATACGCAAGCTCGCGGGTTCATTGGGTTGAACGATGATGGTTGCAGTAGCGCGGATGGGATTTGTTGTAGCGTCATTGGCTCCGAACACTGTAACGGACAGTTCTACTTCACCCGCTGGAGCCGCTGTGTAGGTGACGGTATCCGGCTGCTGATTTGAAAGCGTGCCTAACGGTTCTGAGAGTTCCCAGGTGGAATTTATCGGCGTCGGATTGCCGAAGGCGTCAGAGGCTGTTAAGTGAAACTGTTGCGTGTCGCCTGCTTTCAATGTAACCGACTTAGGCTGAAGTTCTACCTGTGCCAGTTGCGCGGACATCAAGATTAAGGAAACTTCCGCAGTCAACATTTTGCCATCGACCGTTGTTGCCGCTGAAATTGTTATCTGACGCTCCGGTTCCGATGGCAATTTTTCGGGAGCGCGATACAAGCCACCTACGGTTGTTGAAGTTATTTGCCCAATGTCCCCGTCTCTGTCGGGATGTTCCATCGGTGTTAGCGTGAATATGATGGGAGCATCAAAATCCGTTGCGGCTATCGGATTGCCGTCAGCATCGGCGCCGAAAACTGTAATAATACTGACGCCTCCTGCTCCGACGGTGACAGGCTCTGCGGTCATGCTTATGACGGATAAGGGCCCGAGTTCTGAGACGACCGTAACGCTGGCGCTTCCATAGACGCCAATACCTGAAGTCGTATCAAGCATCGGGAAACCGTAAGCCGAAGGCGTCGGTGAGCGAAGCGAACAGATGCCTGAAACAGACGCAATCACTGTTCCTTGAATCGAACTTTTCAGCGGAATTTTCGTTGGAGTGAACATTCCCGATGAGTCTATCGTCCCAACGCCGCCCGTCACATCCCAGCGGACAGAATTCGGAATTACCAAATTGCCGTAGGCATCGTAGCCTTCAGCGGAAAATTGTTGCGTGTCCTTCGTCAAGACGGAAACGATAGCAGGCGTCACTCGAATCGAAGCTAATTCGCCTGGAATGATACGGATAAAGAATTCTGCCGTTAGTTTCGGATTTTCAATAGTCGCTTGTATTTTCCCCTCACCAACTTGCCTTGCTGTAAATTCCCCATCAATAGAGATAATACCCATTGACGATTTACTGGTGATAGACCAATTGGGAAAGAATATCTCTTTCGTTATTTGGTTGCGAGCAATGAATGAAACACTATTGCCAGGTTGAATTTGAAGTGGGTTGTCGTGAGTTTGACCGACGTCCGGAGCCACGAAATCAAAAAGTGGTGCGATTTCAAGTTCGCCAACAGATGGTTCTGCCGGGATAACAGAAATCTCAGCCTTACCAACAATGCCGCCCTGTGTAGCGATAATTGTCCCAATCCCCTCGGACGTTGCTGTAAATTTCACTCCTTCATTGATAGGGTGTGAGGCTGTGCCGATGTTGCCTATCACTCTCCAGGTTGGACGTATCTTTTTAGGGTTTTCGTAAGCATCGCGTCCAAGCGCAGAGAACATGGCTGTTTCTCCAACCTTCAATTCGATTATTGGAGCTTCAACTTCAATCGTATCCAGTGGACCAGTCACCATGGTAACCAGGGCTTCGTTTTGCAAAATGCCTTTTCGCGATTCTACCGATGCGACGACTCTGAACTGCTCGCCAATATCTGCCTTCTCTTTTGGTATAGCGAACACGCCGTCAGGTGTGATAACATCGACCATCTCTGAATTATTCGAATTAAATACCCGCCAGTTTGCCGGTATATCGACTATCCTGCCTATAGAATCCAAAACAGTAGCTCGAAAGCGATAGGTTGTCCCATGAATTAATTCGATTTTGTCCGGCTCGATTCGTATTTCTTTGAGAGAGCTATCGTATCCATGCAAAGTGATGCTGCTTCTGCCCAACAGATTCAGTTCAGGGACGAACGCTATTACTTCGCCATGCTGCTCTTCACCCAAAGATGATGGTGTGAACGTGCCTTTGCTGTCGATTGTACCGATATCTCCGATTGCTTTCCATTGAACTTGGGACAATGAAACTTCTATTGTTGTCGGATTTCCTCGCTTGTCAAATGTAAAAAAAACAAATTGTATCGGTGTACGGTCCCTTGCTGCAAATACCACTGATTCGGGTTGGATTAGCGCGAAAGTGGGACGATTGGGACTCACTTCAACAGGAATTTCAGTAGAGATACCACTGGCGCTGACAATGATTCTGCCCGTGCCAGATTTATTACCGATGAATAGTCCATTGGAACTGACCGAACCGAGACTTGCGGTGCTGGACTCCAATCGCCATGATGGATTGATGGAAATCAAATTACCCGAAGAATCGTTGCCAATTGCGTTGATGCGGATGAACTCGCCTGCTTTGGCTTGAATTGCATCGGGAATTGTGATGATTTCTGAAATCCCCCCGGCTCGGAATTCGGAAGTAAGGTCAGCAACTTGCTCTACAACGAGTTGGCGGTTTTCTTCACTGGGAATGACTAAAATTGGACAATCGACGCTTATGCCGCCCAATGTCGCCGTTACTTTACCGTTGCCAACTGCGGTTGCTGTCAGACTGCCATTCGCATCAATATAGCCAATTGAGTTCGTAACATTCCAGACGGCTAAAATGGGGGATACCTTCTGAGAGATATCTGTAATGCCCAAGGCGTAGAATTTTTGTTTTTCGCCCACGCGTAATGTTAATATTTCACCGGGCACCGATTTATTTGGAACGATAATCAATTCTTTGATTTTTTCGCTAAGCCGAAGGCGTGCGTTGCTTTTTGCAGATTCAAAGTCAGTGACAGAAATATAGGCGGTTCCATCCTTATGGGTGAAGTTAGCGTGTTGGTCTGGAGTAGCGACTACATATCCTGAGCCCTTTGCTCCTTCTCTTGCTTGAAAAAGTCCGGTGTCATCAATTATTCCGAGATTTCCAACCACCTCCCAGGATAATTGAGTGATTGGTTGACAAATGAGATTTCCCGAAACATCGTAACCTTCCGCGCGAAATTGTTGCGTGGGATTCGCGTTGGCTATGAGATTGAGGGGATTGGGATATACTTCGATTTGGTGTAGCTCTCCTGGCGTTACTTGAATTTTAACAGACGTACTAATTAATCCCTGGCGCGCTGTGACAACAGTTTCGCCAGATTTGATTGCTGTGAAATTCCCATCGAATGCAATCCTGCCAAGCGTATTGGAAACACCCCAGTTTGGCATTACAGTCAATTCATTACCAGCGATATCATAGCCTTTGGTGACGAACTGAATTTGTGTGTTTGAGGTGAGTTGGAAGGGGGAGTTGGCAGATAGGGATATCTGCCCCACATTGTCGAGGATGAACAATTGTAAATTATGGAGTTTACCGGGTTGGATGAACAATTGCGCGTAACCTTCGATATCGCCAACTCTAACGATGAGTTGACAGGCACCCGGATACCTCGCCGTGACTTTTCCAGTCGCATTCACCAAAGCCGGTGGAATATTGGATTCTTGTGCATCAACTAACCATTGGATTTCGTCAACGGGAACGGCGTTGTCAAATTGGTCAAATCCGAAGGCGTTGAACTGGTAAGATTCGCCTGCTTCCAGGGTTAAGAATTCCGGTTTGATGGCTATGGATTTCAATGTGCCATCTGTGACTTCGATGGTCGCTCTTGCTGTCAACCCGGAGTCCAGTGCCAAAATTTCTCCAACGCCCCTTTTGGTCGCAGTAAAAATTCCATCAGGGCTGACAAATCCAATATCCCCAAGCACAGAGAATTGTGGGACTCCTCCACCCGCTCTCATACGTTGATTGCCAGCGTCGAATCCTGTAACTTCAAATTTCTGCTTTGCACCGACAGCCATTGTAATCTTTGGCAATTCAGCGCCGAAATTCTCCATGAAAAGCGCGAGCCGTTTAGGAGGGCGTCTCGGTGGTCGTGCTTGAATGACCACGACGCTTTTAGCGGAGAGATTCTTCCCAGTTACGGACTTTCCCTTGGCGAAGACACTGCCGTTGATGACAATGTTCCCAACCGGAGTGCCGCGTTCGGTAGTCGCAGTAAGCAAGCCGGTATTGTCGATAGTACCCGCGGCTTTGTCGGTTTGCCATTTCAAATTTTGAATCGACACGGGATTTTCTGCGGCATCCCAGCCAAATGCGACAAATTGGCGATAATTATTCACCTTTGCTGTTGAAAGGGGAAGGTAATCAATGAACGGGTCGCTGGTAATCCTGGATAATTCACCTTCTTTTACAGTGACAAGAACTTCTGCGACTAATTCGCCAAGTGTTGCTACAATCGCGCCATCTCCTGCCAATCCAGCCTTGAAAAGTCCGTCAGGTTTAATTGTTCCAATGCCGTTGCGCACCGACCATATCGGCGCAATTGTGATTACGTTATCCTGTGAGTCAAATCCTGAAGCGGTGAATTTCTGTGTTTTTCCGGCAACAATCTGCGCCGAAGCCGGTGAAATAGCGATGCGCTTCAATTCGCCAAACTCCACTTGCACTTCGCTTACGGCAGTTAGTTCTTTCGTCCCCTGCCCGTAAGACGAAGACGTCGGTGAGCGAAGTGAACATTTTAACTCCACAAGACCTCTTCCCATTTTTGCGGCAGTGAATAGCCACTGATTTCCATTTTGCGCCGACTCGGATTGGTCTGAATGTATGCTGCCGATATCCGATGATATATTCCAGTCCAATTCATTCGCATTGACAGGAATTTCGTTATCGTAGGCATCCATTACCGCAACATAAAAATATTGCTGTTCGCCGGCGGATAATCTCACAAATCGGGGCATTAATGCTATACGTTGCGGCGTCGAAGGTTTGACAATTACTTGCGTTATAGCTTGCCAGAGATTACTATTTTCAGCCAGCGTGGGAAGGGTTGCAATGATTGTTCCTTTTCGCCCTCCGTCGATATATCTCGTCGTGGTGAATACGCCTTGCTGGGAAATCATACCGATACCACCAGTTACACTCCAGAGGGGTTTTACCTGCATCGGTTTGCCAGTTTCATCATAAGCCTTGAGTGTGAATTCACCGACGCCTGGCGCTTCGCTGGGCTTACGGAATGAATGAATTGTCCCTGCTTCAAGTTCAAGCGGCGCGGCTGCTGTACCACTCGGCGATATTTCGAGCCTTGATAACAGTTTATCAGAAGATGGTTTAACTGTTATGAAATAATTTTCACCTGCTACAGGAGTTCTAACCTTTCGAGATTGCCCTTGGTTATCCGGCTCATCCGCTGCTGCGATGAAATATTCTATACCTGATTCTGTTACTGCTTCCGCTGGAATCAAAGCTGAATAGAAATTATCGGAAAATTTCATCTGAACTGCGTTGAAATTTTCGCCCTCTGGTGACTTATAATTTAATTTGACATCCGTTGCTGATACTTCATGGTTGTCGCTTACTAACGCATCTATCAAAATCGGCGCGCTTTCATCTGCCTCCTTGACCGGCGCATGATAAATCTTAGGTGGAATAGTATCTACGATTTGTGCTACAATGAAGGTCTGCCCTTGAGCGGTCGGAATGTAAGCAATATTGCCAGTGCTATCCGTCGCCTGAATAGAATAATTCAATGCGCCGAATTGTTTTATGTTTGAAGCAGGAACTTCAGCCGAAATGTGAAATGCGAAACGCGAAAGTTCTCCTTTCCATCCCTTCACTTCGTTCGAGGGCAGGCCATTCATTGGCAAAGTCTGTAGTGTGCCATCATTTAATTGGTAAGACAAAATAGCATCAGTGATATCCACATTGTCCATTATCGTGGCTTCTATTTTTAGGGTAACTCCTATTTCAGCGGTTTCGATTGGTTCATGTTCGATAATCGGAGGGGACGTATCTGTGATTGAAATTGACTCACCTTGTTGAATAGCTTCATTGCCAGCAGAATCAGTCGCCGAAATTTTCCAACTTAGAAGTCCAGGTAGTGTAAATTTTTCCGATATTTTAAAGGTATATTGATTGTCAGATTGTGACCATGGGCTTATCATTTCATTTTGTATGGCAAACCCATCGTGGGATAAGTTCAAGGAAATGTTGGAGAGTCGTATATTATCTTTGATATTTGCTTTTAAGATAATTTCCGAACCAGCTTCCGCTTTGGTTGGCGCTGTTATCTGGGAAATCTGCGGCGGAGATACATCTGGGCGCGAAGTGACGTTGAACGTCGCAGTATCGCTAATCCAGCTATACATTTGGGCATCTAAGTTGACTTCAATTTGATATTCGCCGAGACGAGCGGAATTGGGCAGTTTGAAATCAAAATCAAAGAAATCAAAGGTATTCGGATTACTCGCTATAACTACGCCATCGGGATTGCGCACAGTCACAAAGGGAAAAATTAACCGCGCACCCGAATAATCGAAGTATCGGCTCATTTGATTGTTGCGGGTGTCGATAAGTTTATAGCTAATGCGGACAGTATCTTCAGGGTGGTATTCGGATTTGTCCAGAAAAATCTCCGCTCTGAAGGATTCCACACCGGTATTGCCTATGTGATGGCTTCCTTCGGAAAGAATAAGCGGTTGAGGACATAGTTCATAAGCATAGAACGCACCATCAAATTGGACAACATAACTCATATTGAAGTGATATGTCAAACCCGCTGTAAGCGTGACTGGGCCGCTGCCAATCAAAGAATATACATTTGTGTAAGCGGCGTCATAGCCAATCACCTCTTCGATTTTTTCGATGTATTCGTAGGTTAATTCCGTCTCCAAAACTTCATAAATGGCAGGGAATGCTCTTTCAGGTAAGTCAAAAATTACCTCTGTCGTCGGAAGTTTTGCGATATCGAAGTTAATTTCACCGCCAGCTTTAGCAATCCGCTGATTTGGACGAACCAGATACTGCAAGCCAAACGCGCTGTTTAAGATGACATGATACATGCCCGGCGTGACATAAACTTTCAGCATGCCGCTGTTGTCAACTTGTCCTACTAAACCCTGACAGCGCTTGCATGGTCTGAAAAAAATGTTAGCGGCGACAATCGGTTCGCCTTTCGCATTCCATGCCGTTACTGTGATAGGAACAGCATCCGCCTCTGAAAGATGTACCTGCCCCGGCGCAGCCGCTTTTTTCATCAGTACAAACTTGTATTCATCTTGGGATGAAAATGCAACTACAGTATACTCACCTGACGAAACATTTACGTTGACCTTTCCATCTGAATTTGTTTCAAAACCGACCAAACCATCTGCTCTTACTTTAGATGGACTAATCGGTTCTGCATCACTGTTAGGTTCAATATCTCCTTTAAATACCTGAATATTTACTCCGGCTGCTGGGTTTCCATCGCGAGTTGTGACGCTGATTTCAAGCGCCGCTTCGGTACCGCTGATGATAATTAGACTGAAAACGAATATCGCCGAAATACGCAATGTCAAAATGGATTGCGCAATGCCAAAACGAATTATGGACAATTTTCCCTCCATATACTGTACAATACTTCGGTCTTATTTTAACATAAATCAACGATAGTTTCAAATGATATTGAACACTGACTAAATTCCCCATGTGTTGCAAAAAATAAGAAACCGAGTTTTTCTGAAAAAATATTAGTTTTGATTTCACGCTATTCGTTTCGATTTCACTTCCGCTCAGAAATCGAAACAAATCCAAATTGAAATCAAAACAAAACTCGGTTTCTGTTTTTTTATTGACATCCGAATTGCATCTGTAATATACTCATGATAAACGAATTTTGATGGAAAGGAATATTTTTATGCGTCCGATAATTGGTATAACCTGTGGTTCTGATGTCAGTGCCAGCAACGCCGGTGGTAGGGTTTACAGAAAAAATAGCGTCGGTTCTGACTACATTGGCGCGATAGAACATGCTGGTGGCACTCCTATTGTTTTGCCGATAGTTGAGAATCAAGAATGTATTTCTAGTTTTATTGACATAATTGATGGATTGTTGCTTTCAGGCGGCGGCGACATAGACCCATCTTTTTTCAACGAGGAACCGATTCCCGCGCTCGGAAGTATTGACCCCAACAGAGATTCAGTCGAGATGTTGCTTTCAAAGTTAGCACTTGAACAAGACCTGCCGGTATTAGCTATTTGCCGTGGAATACAGGTTCTCAACGTTGCAGCGGATGGCACACTTTATCAGGATATCTCACAACACTCCAAAGAAATTCTGAAACATCGTCAAAGTGCGCCGGGTTGGCATGCTTCTCATACAATTAAGATAGAACCCGGTAGTCTAATGTATGGTATGTTCGATAACCAGACAGGCCGGGTTAATTCTTTCCATCATCAAGCAGTTCGCGACACCGCTGACGGTTTTTATGTGTCTGCTCGCTCCAGTGATGGGATTATTGAAGCGATAGAAGGTCAAGAACATCGTTTTATGCTCGGTGTCCAATTTCATCCCGAAATGATGTTTCAGCATCACCCAGAGGCAGAAAATATTTTCGCCGCCTTTGTTAAGGCATGTAAGCGTTTATGAGGGCAAGTCAGAAATGTAAAGTAATATTTACGTTTTACGTTTCACATTTAGGTAGTTTTCAAAAATAAACCTAACGTTTTGGGTAGCGACAGTCCCTGACTGTCACCGCATCGGTCAGGCTTGGGTTGAGGCGCCGGGTTGAGTAGCGACCAAAGGGAGCGTATCGAAACCAACGAAGCGTATCGAAACCACCGACGCTACCCGGAGTATAAACTTTAATACTGAAAACTACGTAAACTATATTCTGCACTTCTGCAGTCAAAAATTTCCCTGGAGAGGATAAAAAATGAATTTCATCAGAATAAGATTAACCATGATATACGTCGTTTTAATCGTTATTAGTCTAATCTTCAGCGGGCAAAGCTTTGCCGAAATTGATTCAGAGTCCATTGCCGGAGCCTGGCTCTTTGATGAAGGCAGTGGTGACACAACCAGAGATGCCTCTGGGAAAGGCAATGATGGAACACTAAAGAGCAATCCTAAGTGGGTTACAGGAAAGTTTGGCAAAGCATTGGAGTTTGATGGTAAGGATGACTATGTTGAGGTGCCTGACGATGACACTCTGGATGTAACTTCCGTAACACTTGCTGCTTGGGTCAAGAGCACGGTTAATCAGTTATTAGATGGAAATGTCATCGTCTATAAGAAGCCCAGTTACGTTCTGCAATATTGGGCTGCGACTATTAACCCGGGCGTCTTTGTGGGTGGACAATGGTGTGGTTCTGGGTGGCTGCCATCAGCAGTGATATGGGACGATGATTGGCACCACATGGCGTTGACATACGATGGTTCGACGCAAAAATTCTATGTTGATGGGGAGTTTAAGGGCGAGAATACAGCTTGTTCCGGGAAGATTGACATCACAACAACAGAATTGACCATTGGCACTGGAAATGTTGGATTTTATACTGGGTCTATAGATGAAGTTGCGGTTTTTGATGTTGTTTTAGGTGAAGATGATTTCAAGGAGATCATCACCAAAGGGCTCAAAGCGATAGCTGCGGTGTTCCCTACCGGTAAGCTCACCACAACATGGGGTAGCATCAAGGATGTTTATTAGGTAGTTTTCAAAAATAAACCTAACGTTTTGGGTAGCGACAGTCCTTGACTGTCACCGCATCGGTCAGGCTTGGGTTGAGTGCGACTTGGGTTGAGTAGGAACGTATCGAAACCAAGTATCGAAACCACCGACGCTACCCGGAATATAAACTTTAATACTGAAAACTACCTAAGACGAACAGAACTCTTCTGCTGGGCTTTACAATGGCAAAAAGAAAGCAAACCTGAATGAGTCGCTGATGGTAAATTCGGTCATGTTCTACAATTGGATGGTGCCTATGATTATGGCTTCGCGCTTCCCCCTTCCAAAGGGGGGCAGGGGGGTTGTTACTTCGTGAACCGCTTCACTTCATTCACCGACGCCCTCCCGATTCTCGGGACAGGTGCGGCTTACGGGCGTTTCGCTGGTTCTCAGCGCGAATTCGGCTACATAAATTCCACTTTTTGATCATCGGGATTTTCTGGAAAGCTCGTAATTCGAGTTTTCGGAAAGTCGGAAGCCCGAACTTGTTCGGTGGTTATTCCGACAAGTAGGGACGTCCGTCGAGTTTTATAAGTACTAATCGAAGGAGGTAGTAAAAAAAATGATGCTTTTACAAATCTACTTTGACGTATCATCAGAAAAAGAGCGTGACTTTGAAAATATGTACGCAAATTCTTATGTACCCGCTCTTAGGAAACAACAGGGATATCTGGGCTCCAAATTGTT
>JACKQG010005664.1_pt1 | contig 13605 bp, 9 predicted proteins | sample 8237621 | NCBI WGS metagenome assembly JACKQG01 (sample SAMN15677084, study PRJNA649215) | marine metagenome | biome: marine; feature: Black Sea; material: saline water; isolation source: suspended particulate matter (SPM) from the Black Sea western gyre | collected 2013-06-09/2013-06-10 | depth...
TTTTCGATTTATTCAAAATGGAACAATATCTGTCAAGTTAGGGGGTACAATTGATGGCCAGATATTCCTTTTATAACAACTTGTTACAGGGTTGAATTTTGCTAATTCGTAAACTCAGGCTAGCATTTGTTATCTGAAATACATTTGAAATTTGGGCTTTGACCTAATTTCAAAACAGTATGTACAGAGAACTGAGGAACCCATCTGATCTTTTAAGATCTTCTTTAGGTCTGTCTTTCAGTAACCGATCACCGATTCAGGGGTTCACAAAAAACCCGGGAATCTGTGAACGCACCCTCTGTCAAAACCCCTTACGAAGCATCCGGGCATAATAGGTGCCAGTGGTATAGAGGGCTGCGGCCGGGTTGTGACCAAGGACGCGGTCCTTTGCAACCAGTACCGTTGTAAAGGCCTCGCTGTATTTGAAGAATAGCGAGTCGTGGCCTACACAGAGCCCGACCAGGACATTAAAATCGGTTTTTTCCCGGTTAAGGATATCTGCCTGAACAACGGGGCTGCACATGGGCTCAAACTTGCCGCTTTGTATCTTTTCCTCCTCTTTGATCCCTATGGTCTCCTTGGGCGTGCCCCCGACCTTGCATATAACAGAGACAACCTCGAAACCTTGCGCTTCTAAGATCTTTGTGAGCACCCTTGCCTCCTGATGGAGACCCGCGCAAAAGGCAACTCCTAATTTCTGATATCCCATTTTCTCTGCAAATTCACAGATCTCCTGCACCCTCGGTTTGACAGGATGATATACATAGGGCCGGATATGCCTGTTTGAGTAACATTCGGATTCCTGAATCGATGCCATCCTGGCAAATTCGTGAATCTCGGGTCTTTCGTACTCTTTACCCGTCTCTTTGATGACATCCCTGTAGTTTTCAGTGGGGCAGAATTCTGGACCCTTTCCATTCTCCACACGGCAAATTCGATCCTTTAAAGAGCATTTTGCACATCCCGGACTTTCTTTATCTTTCATAATTTCTCCTTTTCTTCTTCTCTCACAGAGCCCACAGAGTTCACAGAGGTTTCTTCATAATTATCGATAAACGACCCACTCCGTCAAGTTTTTTCCATGTGGCGGCAAACGGAGAAAACAAACGTCAGCCTGAGACCCGGTCTACTCGACGTAAATTCCCTTGACAACTCGGTCCTGAAGAAATATTTCTTTTATCATTCGGATGGAGCCCTTAGATGCAGACTTGAGCAGAATAGATGGTAAGAAAGGAGACAACATGGAAGAAAATCTGGAAAACATATTAGAATGCTACGATGGCAAAAGCATCGAATTGATTCCGATTTTGCAGGAAGTTCAACATAAATTCGGTTACCTTCCAGAGCCGGAGATGCGCGAGGTCGCCAAATTTACCGGCCTGCCTGAAAGCCGCGTCTATGGGGTGGCAACATTTTATGAGCAATTCAAATTAACCCCTCAGGGCAGAAACAAGGTGACCGTTTGCAGGGGGACGGCCTGCCATGTTCGTGGCGCCAGGCGAATTCTTGAAGAATTTGAAGAAAAGTTAAATATAAAGGAAGGGGAAACGTCTGAAGATTTGGAATATACATTAGGAACTGCTGCTTGCATCGGGTGTTGTGCGTTAGCGCCGTGCGTGATGATCAATGATACGGTAGAGGCCAAATTGACCCCGAAAAAGGTGGCGGAGTATTTTACCAAGGAGACAGCCGATGAAATTTAACGAGATCAAGAAGCAGGCAGACGATGAATGGAATCAATTGCAACAAAGCAAAGAACCCAAGCTTTTCATTGGAGCTGCTACCTGTGGTCGCTCTGCAGGCGCTTTAGAGGTCAAGAAGACATTTCAAGATGAATTTGAAAAAAGAGGGATCAGTGCGAATATCATCGAGGTGGGCTGCCTTGGTCCATGTTGGGCCGAACCGCTTATCAGTATTGTGAAACCCGGCGGCCCGAATATTTTCTACAAAAACGTTACCAGCAAACGGGCGACTGAACTGGTTGAAAAATTCATTGTTACGGATGACCCATTGCCTGAATATGCGTTAGGACTTGTTGGGGATAAAGGGGATTACGCCATTCCTTTGCTGTGGGATATACCTAATTTCAAGTCCCAGGAAAGAGTACTTTTTCGCAACTTCGGATTTATCGATCCAACCAATATAAACCATTACATCGCCAATGACGGCTATAGCGGCCTGGATAAGGTTTTATCCATGAAACCGACCGAGGTGATCGAGGAGATAAAAATATCCGGCTTGCGCGGAAGAGGCGGTGGCGGATTTCCCACCGGGCGCAAATGGGAGGCTGGGCTGCAGGCCGAGGAAAATGAAAAATACGTCGTCTGCAACGCCGATGAAGGCGACCCCGGCGCATTTATGGACCGCTCCGTGTTGGAAGGCGAGCCCCATTCTGTTCTGGAAGGAATGATTATCGCCGGCTACACCATCGGGGCACAAAAGGGGTATATTTATGTGCGAGCCGAATACCCTCTCGCCGTTAAACGTCTTCAGGGCGCCATCCAACAGGCCACTGATATGGGATTTCTTGGCGAGAACATCATGGGCAGCGGATTCAGTTTTGAAATTTTTATTTTTCAGGGTGCCGGTGCCTTTGTCTGCGGAGAATCAACCGCCCTGACCTTGTCCATCGAAGGCAAAAGGGGTATGCCTAAGGCAGCTCCGAGGCCCCGCACAACGGAGGTCGGTCTTTTTGATAAGCCCACCCTGTTGAACAACGTGAAAACCTTTTCGTATATCCCCCAGATCATCAATCGAGGAGGCGCGTGGCTGTCTGGCATGGGTACCAAAGAGAGCAGGGGAACAGCGGTCTTTGCTCTGACAGGCATGGTGAACAATTGCGGCTTGATTGAGGTTCCCATGGGGCTCACAATCCGGGAGATCATCTATGATATCGGTGGCGGCATTTCCAATGATAAAAAGTTCAAGGCTGTCCAGACCGGTGGACCTTCGGGTGGCTGTTTGCCGGCCAAATTCCTGGATACGCCTGTGGATTACGATTCGCTGAAAGCCGCCGGTTCCATGATGGGCTCCGGCGGCATGGTGGTTATGGATGAAAGCACCTGCATGGTGGACATCGCCCGCTATTTTCTTGACTTCACCCAAAAGGAATCGTGCGGCCAATGTACACTCTGCAAACTCGGCACAAAACAGATGCTGAATCTTCTCGAGGAGATTACTGAAGGAAAAGGCCAACCCGGAGACATCGACTTACTGTTGGAGATCGGCGAAGCGGTGAACTCCGGCTCGCTTTGCGGTCTGGGACAGAGCGCGGCGAATCCTGTGTTGACCACTATTAAATATTTCCGAGAAGAATATGAGGCCCATATCAACGAGAAACGTTGCCCTGCCCTGGCATGCAAAGCGCTCATTTCATACCGTATCGATGCTGAAAAATGCAAGGGTTGCATGATCTGCGCCAAGGCCTGTCCGGTTGATGCCATTACCGGAGAAAAGAAAGAGGTGCACGTGCTTGACCAATCCAAATGTATCCGATGCGGTATGTGTTTGGAAAAATGCCCGAAGAAATTTCGCGCAGTGGAATGCGTCCCGGGACGTTTAAATGAAGGAGGTAAATAGTGGCGGACAAAATCGAACTCACAATAAACGACCAGTCGGTTATGGCCGACAAAGGCATGACCATATTAGAAGCGGCGCTCAGGAAAGGAATTTACATTCCGCATTTGTGCCATCATAGTGAATTGGAGCCGGTGGGCGCCTGTCGGCTTTGTCAGGTGGAAATCGACGGTAAGTGGAAAAAAACGGTGATTGCCTGCAAAACCCAGGTCAAGGACGGAATGATTGTCCGAACCGAAACCCCTGAAATCAATGAAATGCGGCAGATAGCAGTTGAACTGCTGATTGCCGACCACGATACAGACTGTCTTGCTTGTGCCCAGGACACCAGATGCGCGTTGCAGCGTGTGGCCGATCATGTGGGTATAAATAAAAAGCGGCTGCAACGGCTGAAACACCGGGAAGAAAAATTGCCCATTGATGACTCCAACCCGTTTTTTAGCTTTGACCCCAACCGTTGCGTGCTATGCGGTATATGTGTGCGCACCTGCGACGAGCTTCAAAAGGTTCAGGCCATTGATTATGCCTATCGGGGACTGGGGACAAAAATCGCCGGTTTTGGAGATAAGCCGCGAATAGAATCCAGTTGTGAATCATGTGGTGAGTGCATAGTCAGGTGCCCGGTGGGTGCGTTGACCGAAAAAGACTACCTGAAGCCGACACACCAGGTAAAGACCGTTTGCACTTTTTGCGGCTGCGGCTGCGGCCTGTTGCTGGGCGTACGCGACAATCGGATCGTCAGTGCAAAGGGGGATCTGAACAACCCCGCCAGCAAAGGCAGGCTTTGTGTCAAGGGCCGATTCGGTTTCAGGTTCGTCAATCACCCCGATCGCCTGAAGGCCCCGCTTGTAAGACGCAACGGTGAGTTTGTTGAGGTAGAATGGGAGGAGGCCCTGGACATACTGACAGAAAAATTCTCACAATACAATGGAAACAGTTTTGCTGCCATAGCCTCTGCCAAATGTACAAATGAGGAAAACTATCTTCTTCAGAAGTTCACAAGAGCCGTAATGGGAACCAACAATATCGATCATTGCGCACGTCTCTGACATGCTCCCACTGTGGCCGGTCTGGCCACCTCAATGGGGAGTGGAGCCATGACAAACTCCATCAGCGAACTTGGCGGCGCTTCTGCAATTCTCGCTATCGGCACCAACACCACCTCAGCACATCCCATCGTCGGGCAACAGGTAAGGGACGCCGTTCGAAACGGCTCAAAACTCATTGTTGCCAATCCTAAAGAGATTGAGCTGTGCCGTATTGCCGATCATTTCTTGCAGCATAAACCCGGAACAGATGTGTCGTTGCTTATGGGGATGATGCGGGTGATCTATGAAGAAGGGCTCTACGATAAATCCTTTATTGAAAGTCGCTGTGAGAATTTTGAAGCTTTTGTGGAATCCCTGTCTGATTTCGATTTGGATTTTGTAGAAAAGATTACCGGTGTACCCCGGGAAAAACTTGTTGATGCCGCCCGGTGCTATGCTTCCGAAAAACCGGCCTCCATCATTTACTGTATGGGTATTACCCAGCATGTGCAGGGCACTGACAATGTGCTGGCCACCGCCAACCTGGCAATGCTTACCGGCAATATAGGCAAACCATCCTCGGGCGTTAACCCCCTTAGGGGACAAAGTAATGTTCAGGGAGCATGCGACATGGGGTGCCTGCCCAATGTCTATCCAGGATACCAGTCGGTAAGCCTCCCCGAGAACAAAACCAAATTTGAGTCGGCCTGGGATTGTGAATTAAGTGACTCACCAGGGTTGACACACACCGAAATATTCGACGCCGTCCATTCGGGCAAGATCAATGCGCTCTACCTAATAGGTGAAAACCCGTTTCTGAGTGAAGCCAACGCCAACCATGCCGTAGAAGCCATGAAAAGAGCTGATTTTCTGGTGGTGCAAGATATTTTTCTAACGGAAACCGCAGAATTGGCCCATGTCGTTCTGCCAGCAGCGAGTTTTGCCGAAAAGGACGGTACGTTTACAAACACCGAACGCAGGGTCCAACGGTTGCGTAAGGTCATTGAGCCTGTAGGCGGTGCTAAACCGGACTGGTGGATCACATGCCAGATCGCCAAACGTATAAATGGCAAGGGATTTGATTTTTCAAACCCCATGGAGGTGATGGAAGAGATATCTTCACTTGTTCCCGCTTACACTGGCATTTCCTATGAACGATTGGAACGCGGCGGCCTGCAATGGCCCTGCCCATCCAAAGAGCATCCCGGGACACAGATTCTACACACCGAGAGCTTTGTCAGAGGAAAGGGGAAGTTTATGCCTCTGACCTATCGGAAGTCTGCCGAAGAACCGGATGAGGAGTATCCCCTGCTCCTGACGACCGATCGCAGTTTGTATCATTTTCACGGCACCATGACACGCAGGGTATACGGCCTCAATGTCTTGGAAAAAGAAGAGCTGTTGAAGATTCACCCGGAGGATGCTTCCCGTTTGGGGATAGAAGACGGTCAGATGGTGAAGGTGGAATCTCGCCGAGGAGAGGTGGAGGTAAAGGTCAAAGTTACGGACATTTGCCCTTCGGGTACGGTGTCAATGACTTTTCATTTTGCCGAAACCCCCACCAATGTGCTGACGTGCTGCGAGTTGGATCCTGTGGCAAAAACGCCTGCAACAAAGGTCTGTGCAGTTCGAATCAAGAGACTGGGAAAGTAAGGGCTCCAGTTCATAAATTCGGTGACGTGTTTCTTAGGCGCAAACTCAAAGCCAAATTTTTTAAAGCGCTAAGATAGACCATTATTTTTTATAGTGGGACAGGTCGTGCAATCGCTGACTGAATTTCGACAGCCTTTCCCTAGCCTGGCTACGGTCTTCTTCTGATTTTTCCTCACCCGCCAAGACATCTTCATTTACAACACGAATGGCATTCTTGAAGCTGAGTCGGGAGACTGCTTCCAAGTGCTCTATGACGCCTAATTTATGGAATCTTAGCCCTAAATAATTCATATTCTTTAAAAGGTCTGATTGCTTCTTACCCCCTTTTTCCTTAGCAATGATTGACCGCGTGGCTATCCAGTAGGATTCGAGAAATGTCTTTATTAAGGCCGCCCAGGTGGGTAGCTTATCAAAGCCAAGTTTTGTAAGACGGTACCCGGCATCGGCATGGTCCCAGGTTATATATAATACATCTGTGAAATAGGCGGTAACGTCGTCGATCTCTTCCTGCGAGGTGGTCTCTGCATCATAAATAAACTCATACCTGAAAAGTTTCTTGACAAAATCATAGTCCTTCAGGATATCTTCACCGGTCTTTATCTCCTCCTTTCCGGTCAGCAGGGAGAGGGCAACAAAGGCATGCGATACAAAGCAATGAATAATGTTGTTCTTGTAATATTCCAGTTCACGCTTTTTTTCTTCATCCACATAATAAAAAGGTTCTGTCCCTTCTGCATCTTCTAATGATTTTACGACATTGCTCTTGATGAGGACATCTAAGCTCTTCTCCATTGCCAGATCACATCGTTCGAGAGATGTGGCAGTAGGTAACCGGTACTTCTCAAGGAAAGCCAAGAGTGTCTCCGCCGTATCAGTCAATTCGGAAAGGTTAAAACCTCGGCGATGCTTGGTCAAAATGGCAGTTGCTAAAAGCGCCATAGGCGTTACCAGGCTCACCCGGTTGATGGAACGGATCAGATCAAAGGCCAGAAGCTTCTGTGTCCCGCTCGACGATTCTTCGTTTTGGGCCAGGTACTCCTTTAACAAAAGAGGTTGGCCGAACCGGATGTATATCTTTCCATATTTTTTCTTAAAAAACCGCCTGGTACCGACAACCTGCCGGATGCTCTCCTTTTCTTTTTCTCCCCCACCGAGTTCCTTGAGGTATGCCCGTCCTTCTAAGACCCGGTCATAAGTAATGGAAGCGGGGACAAACACGAGGTCATCACAATACCCCTCTCTGAAGGCCTGAACTAAGATAGAGAGAAATCCAATTTTCGGGAGGACCAGTTTGCCGCTCCTGCTTCTTCCCCCTTCGATGTAGAATTCCAACGGGTGCCTTTCTTCTAAGAGGGCCTTCATATATCTGACAAAAACTGCTGCATAAAGAGTAGCCCCTTTGAAAGTCCGGCGGATAAAAAATGCACCTGATTTTCTGAAAAAAGGTCCGATCGGCCAAAAGTCAAGATTCTTGCCCGCGGCAATTCTGGGGATATGCATGTGGTGCTGGTATAGTATATGGTTGAGAACAAGATAGTCGATATGGCTCTTATGGGAAGGAACATATACCACAGGGCCTTTTCTGGCACATTCCCTCACCTTTGCCAGCTCATCCAATTTTACGTCAATCCCCTGAAACAGCTTTTTCCAGAGCCAGGTTAACACGACGCTGGAAAATTGGACATAGGCGATATTATAATCCGCTGCAATTTCGTCAAAGTATTTAGAAGCCTCTTTCCTGACCTGCTTCAGCTTGATATTGTTCCTTGACGATCTGTTTTCAATAGTCTGGATAACGGCTGGATCTTTAAGCACTTTTTCCTTGAATTGCTGCCTCGATTTAATAACAGGCCCTAAGATAACCCTTTTTTGCTGGTCTATGCTTTCAAGGAGCATATGCCTTAGCTCCATGGCCATATCTTCCAAAGACCGCACATTATCCTGGCCTGCCAGATAACTCTTCAAATTGAGGGGTGTTCCAAAATCAATGAAGGCGCGACGATTGTGCCTGAAAAAGAGAATGATCTTCCTGAGGACTCCAGGTTTGTCTTTGAATCCAAAAAATATGTCAAACAGACTCGGATGGTCCTTCTCAGGGGTCTTCTTGTAAAGGACAAGCTGGGGGATAAGATAGATAGGTCGCTCCATCTTTTTCTGTGTTTCGAGGAGGAGTTGAATAGGGTCCTTTTTGGCATAGATATAGCGTCCGGTAAACCCCTTGGGATCTACAAGACATACAAGAGAGGACGTTCCCTGCTCAAGGGCCTCTTCATAAAAGCCGGTGCTATAAGGATCTGGCAGCCTGTGGTGCTTCAAGAAGAAGGCTATATTAAATTTAAGAATTTTGAAAAGCTGTCCCAGGGGTAACACCAGTGACATGTTCAGGTCAAAAGCGATTTTGGGATAGGGAAGACGGCTCCTTCGGAAACGGTAATGATACAGAAGATAATCTAAGTGCCCTCTATATTTGATGGCATAGACCACTGTTCCTTCACGGTGCATCCGTTTGAGAGTCTCGCTCATATTTTCATTAAAATGCACACGCTTGAAGAGCCTGTAGAGCAGCCAGTTCAAAAAAATGCGAGGCTTATGATCGAGTATAAATGGATAAAAGGATTCTTTTTCAGGCATAACGGTATTCCTTGGGTAGTTTATCTCTATCTGTTTATGAGATCTTACATCCACAAGCCAATTCTGGCAAGTAACAAATCATCAGGCGTTAAACGATAATGACAATTCTCAGTTCATTCTCTTTCATTTACTCTCTGGTAATCACTGCGAAGAGGAACTCTTGTTGACAAAAGCAATTGTTATGGTTAAGAATAGATGTAAGATCCATTGTGTATCTGTTTTGTTTGATAAATCAGGGGGGGGGGAATTATGTATACACCCATGACCATATCCGGATTAACCGTAGATCCAATAACAAACAGTCCCATCGTAATCCTCAAGGAAGTCGACGGCGACGGAACATTACCCATATGGATAGGATTGCTGGAGGCCACTGCCATTGCCAGTGAGCTTGAAGGCGTTAGATTTTCCAGGCCGATGACCCATGATTTGCTAAAGAATATGATGGATATGATCAATATCGAGGTCAGCAAAGTCGAGGTTTGCGATCTCAGGGACAACACCTATTATGCCCTTATTCATTTCAAATTCGACGGCAAGGAAATGGCGATTGACGCCAGACCAAGCGATGCGATCGCACTTTCTCTCAGGCTGAAAACTCCTATTTTTGTGGCCAAGGAGGTAATCAACAAGTCCAGCCAGATAGACCTGAAGGCGGAACCTCAGGACAAATCAGAGAAAGGTAAGAAGTGGCAGGAGATTTTAGAGAGCCTCAATCAGGAAGATTTTGGAAAATATAAGATGTAGCTTTGATGAGTCCGCAAAAAGTCCTTTTTACGGGCAATTGCGAATTCAGGGAGTAAGGAATTTAGGAATTAAAAATGAATATCGCATTAAATTCTTCTATTCCTGAAGTCGCAAGTCCTTAATTTCTTTTCCGAATTCGCAAATCATCGAGATAGAACCTCATCCAACCAATCATCCATTCATTCGAATCTACATATAAGATTGAATTTTTCGGCGGTCTAAGTTGATAATCCGGTCCCGCAATTCGCGGGATTCGACCGAGCACAGGCTGCAGACCATGAACAGAATCAAAAAAAGACAGCTTTTCAACCTCTTAGGAGGAGGAGTTATCCTCTTGTGGTTGGTTATGATAGGCCTGTTGATCAAGAAGAATTACTTTAAACATAATACTCAACACTCTGACATTACACCTGTAAACATATCTACGATTAGAAATGTCCAGGACGAATGGATCGAAATCTATCTCAAGGACCAAAAGATCGGCTACTCAACAACCAGAATAAGTCCCTTGGGGAAAAACTACCTCATATATGAAGAAATTGTACTAAACTTCAATCTCATGGGCCAGGCAACCCTGATGCGCACCTCCACACGTTCTATTGTGGACCAGGGGTTTTTGTTGAAAAGTTTTATGCTCCGGATCGATTCCGGGGTTGTCAACTTCCGGGTCTCGGGCAAAGTTGAGGGCCAGAGCATGCTGATAGAGGTTGGAGAGGGGGAGAGAAAAAAGACCCACACTATAAGCCTTTCTGGCCCACCTGTGATAGGTTCGGGGATATCGCAGTTTTTTAGAGGCCGTCCATTGGAGATAGGAGAATCATTCAAATTTTTCTTATTTGATCCTTCAACCATGGCGCAAAAGGCAGTGGTTATAAGGGTTGCTGCAAAAGAGCCTCTCGTCATAAATCGCCTGAAGTACAGAACATATCGGCTGGAAACGGAGATGTGGGGCCAGAAGCTGATATTCTGGCTTAATAAAAATGGAGAGGTGTTGAAGGAGAAGGGATTTATGGGGCTTACCCTAATCAGGGCCAACGCTGCAACCGCCCCCCGGAATCTTGAGGAGGGAAAGACCTATGATTTTTACGAAATGGCCTCCATTGATGTAAAACAAAAATTGACAGACGCTGATAAGTTGACATCCCTGAAACTCGAAGTTAAAGGCCTACGAGATACCCATTTTGATCTTGACGTCCTGAACCGGGGTAGACAGCGTTTCCGGGACGGAATTCTAAAGATCAACACGGAGAAGAGATCGCTGAAAGCCGCATACAGTTTGCCTTTCCTCGATCCATCAGAAGAGATGAAACCTTATCTCAAAGCTGAATTCAACATTCAGAGTGATGACAAGGGAATAATGGAAAAGGCCCGGGAGATTGCTGGAAATCAAAAAGATCCTGCTGCCGTGGCCGGAAAACTGATGGCGTGGGTTTATAATAACGTGGAAAAAAAACCTGTACTTAATGTGCCGAGCGCCGTGGAAGTTTTGAAGACAAGAGTAGGGGACTGTAACGAGCATGCCGTGCTGCTTACGGCCCTATTGCGGGCCTCCAAAATACCTGCCCGTGAATGCGTTGGCCTTGTTTATGCCAATGGTAGGTTTTTTTATCATGCGTGGACAGAGGCCTATCTCGGCAGATGGATATCCATGGATGCAACCCTCAACCAGATGCCGACCGACGCGACCCATATTAAGCTGGTACACGGGGGCTTGGAAAAACAGGCGGATATCATTGCACTCATAGGTAAACTCAAACTGAAAATACTGGATTATGGATATGATCAAGTTAATTAATTTGACTAAATTTTATAGGGGCCTCCGGGCCGTTGATCAGATCAATTTAGAGATAAGAAAAGGGGTATGCTTCGGATTTTTGGGACCGAATGGCGCTGGAAAGACCACAACCATCAAGATGATAGCCGGGGTCCTTAAACCCACCAAAGGGCAAATCATAATCGATGGTCATGATCTTGCAAAGGACCCCTCCGCTGCTAAACAATGTGTCGGGTTCATCCCTGATAGACCCTTCATGTATGAAAAGTTAACAGGCCTGGAATTCCTTTATTTTGTGGCAGATCTCTATAGCCTTGATTCTACACCCATGTTGAGCCGGAGAATCGGGGATCTATTGGAGCTTTTCGAGCTGAGACACTGGGAAGAAGAGTTGATCGAAAGCTATTCCCACGGTATGAAACAGCGTCTGATAATGTGCGCGGCCCTGGTTCACCAGCCAAAGGTCCTTATTGTGGATGAGCCGATGGTAGGACTGGATCCCAAGGGGGCAAGACTTGTCAAGAATATATTCAGGGAACAGGCTGAAAAAGGGACAACCCTCTTTATGTCAACGCATTCCTTAGAGGTTGCCGAAGAGGTATGTGACGAGATCGCCATTATTCAGAAAGGCAGAATTATCGTCCGTGGTACGGCAGGGGAGTTGAGAGAACAGGCAGGGATGGGCGGTAAATTAGAAGATGTATTTCTGCGGCTGACACAAGAGAGGTAATAGATGCAGGATCTTTTTCTCCTTATCAGACCCAGACTTCTCGGTTTCAGGAACCAGCTGATCCGTTCCGGGAGTCCGGGGAAAAAACGGGTATGGATAATGGGCGGGTTGGGTCTCGCCTTTTGCGGAGGGATGTTTGTCCTTTCGTCTCGTGTCCTGATCTACTTCCAGTCTGTTGAGATGATCGGCAATCTTTTGGCGCAACAGCTACTCTCAATGGTGCTGCTCACCTTTTTTTCGATGCTTATTTTCAGTAATATCATCACCGCACTCTCCAATCTCTACCTCTCAAAAGATCTCGAGTTTTGCCATTCAACCCCTGTTTCTGTTGAGGAGCTTTTCATATCCAGGTCTTTTTATACCTTTATAGACAGCTCGTGGATGGTCATCATCTTTGCGCTGCCGATTTTTTTGTCCTACGGATATGTGTACGGACCGGGTCCTGGGTTTTATATATCTCTCATTCACATGAATGTGGCAATGGCGATTATTGCATCATGCATAGGCATCTTTTTTACAATGGTTCTTGTTCATATCTTTCCTGCGCAGCGGACAAAGGACATTATACTTCTCCTGACAATATTTATGGTTGTGGCGCTCTATCTCCTCTTTCGATTTCTCAGACCGGAGAGGCTGGTCAACCCTGAGGCCTTTTTCAGCGTCGCCCAATACGTAAGCGCCCTGAAGGTGCCTGACTCCCCTTTTCTACCAACCCACTGGGTCACTGAGACACTCTGGGCCAATCTAAATGTATCTGAGGGGCGTCCCTCTGAAAGCGGGATTGAAATCCTTCTTACATGGGCTACCGCCGCGTCGGCAGTGGTTATAAATGTCTGGATCGCCCACTTCATCTATTTTGACGGATTTTCCAAATCTCAGGAGGCCAAGAAAAGACGCGCAGGGGGAAAGAGGCTCCTTGATCTGATGATCATGTCTGTCTCAAAGCCCTTTGGGAAGGATCTGTCTGCAATTATCAGCAAAGACATCCGGGTATTTTTCAGGGATAATACCCAGTGGTCTCAATTGCTGTTGTTAGCGGCCCTCATAGTAGTTTACCTATACAATTTTAGTGTATTGCCTTTAGATAAGAGCCCTATTCGTTTGGATTTCCTCCAAAATGAATTAGCCTTCCTTAATATGGGGTTGGCCGGGTTTGTCCTTTCTGCCCTTTGCGCCCGTTTTGTTTTTACAGCAGTGAGCGCTGAGGGCGAGGCATACTGGATCATTCGTTCATCTCCCCTGAAGATCAAGAGATACCTGTGGGGAAAATTTATCTTCTTCCTTTTTCCCATATTCATCCTCGCTGAAGTTCTGATTGTAGCTACCAATTACCTCCTCGAAGTGACCCTGTTCATGATGATTCTGTCTTCTATAACCATCGGCTTTATGACTTTCGGAATCGTGGCATTAGGAATCGGATTCGGCGCAATTTATCCGAAATTCAAGCATGAGAATATCGGACAGGT
>JACKQG010001540.1_pt2 | contig 13604 bp, 11 predicted proteins | sample 8237621 | NCBI WGS metagenome assembly JACKQG01 (sample SAMN15677084, study PRJNA649215) | marine metagenome | biome: marine; feature: Black Sea; material: saline water; isolation source: suspended particulate matter (SPM) from the Black Sea western gyre | collected 2013-06-09/2013-06-10 | depth...
GTCCCGCCAAAGCCAGACTTCCGCCGATATACGTCCCAATCGCGCCTGCGCCGAGGGTGAGAATCGATAAATCTTTCATGGTTGATGTTCCTCTTCGCCCCAATGCGGGCGCTGGTTGATACCGTGGACAACCCACAGGTGGGAATTGGGATTGAAGGTGAACGTAGCGAATGCGGTATTTGGAAAGCGGAAGCGCGGGGTGCTGTAGTTGGGTTGGGGCATGATGCCGAGGATGGCGCGCACGACCATATTCAAAATAGCGCCGTGTGATACCACAAGGTAGCGTGCCGGAGGCCGATGAAGCAAGCTCTGAACAGCTTTGCCGCCGCGTAAATATAGCTCCCATTGGCTTTCGCCCGTTCGCCCGATGGGGTCATACAAGGGGATGAAATCGGGCTGGGGATATTTTTCCTGGGCTTCGGTGTGGTGCAGGCCGCCGAGCAAGCCGTTGTCGCGTTCCATCCAGATTTCACCGAATTCGATGCTCAGACTGAGAGCGCTCGTGATAATTTCGGCGGTTTCGCGGGCGCGGCTTTGCGGGCTGGCAACCACTGTGTCGAAAGCAGGGTTGTGTACTTGCCAATACGCAGCCAAAGCCCGCGCCTGGGCACGGCCTTTTTCGGTGAGAGGGAAATCAACCTGCCCCTGGTGGTAACCGTCAGCATTCCCTACGGATTCTCCGTGGCGTAGAAGAGTGATATAGTGTTGATGGTTTGGGTTGGTCATTCGGTTCCCCAATCGCGTGTCCCACGCAAGAAGGTTTCGGCGGGCATGGCGCGTTTTCCGGCGGGCTGGATTATATCGAGAACCAAGCTGCCAGCCGCGGCGCCGATGGCGGGTTGATTTTCATAAATGAATAACACCCCACACCCTGGTGAGGTTGCGTCGCTGGCGTGCGCGCGGTGAATCTTGATACGTTGACCGTTCCGGATGAGAAATGTTCCCGGCCATGGATTGAAAGCGCGCACTCGGCGGGCTAATGCCTCGGCGGGTTGGTTGAAATCGAGTTGCCCATCCTGGCTTTTTAGCATGGGCGCGTAGGTGGCGAGGCTTTCGTCCTGTGCCTGAAGTGGAAATTTGCCATCGAGATAATCGGGCAGGGTTTCGGTGAACAGCGCTGCGCCGAGATCAGCCATGCGGTTGAACAGACTTCCGGCAGTGTCGTCTGCCTCGATGGGAATAGCGCTCTGGCTGATGATTGGGCCAGTGTCAAGGCCGGGGTCCATTTTCATGATCGTGATGCCAGTTTGCGCATCGCCGTGCAAGATGGCAGCGTTGATTGGGGCCGCGCCGCGCCACCTGGGCAGCAGCGAAGCGTGGATATTCAGGCAGCCATAGCGCGGCAATTCAAGCAGTTCCGGGCGTAGAATTTGGCCGAAAGCGGCCACTACAATCAGGTTGGGATTCCAGGCGCGCAGTTGATTCATTGCCTCGGGCTGGCTCAGTTTTTGGGGTTGAATGACGGGAATATTTAACGAAAGTGCCAGTTCTTTCACGGGCGGCGCTTTGAGTGTGCGCCCGCGGCCGGCGGGGCGGTCGGGTTGGGTAACGACGCCTGCTACGGCGTATTTCTGCTGGAGCGCTGTCAGCGGGGGGAGGGCGAAATCGGGCGAACCCATGAAAACAATGCGAATTTCCATGGGATGGATTTTAGCATATTTGTTCAAAAAGAAAGCGTGTCTGGCTTGCAAACACGCTTTCTTTTTGCGAATTTGGTATCAGGGGTTTTGCAGTACCAAATTTCCAGCTCCCATTTCGACGGTGATATTCAGCAATGGCCCCTCACCGGGCATGGAATACTCATTGCCCAGACCTTCCCAGGCATTGCCGCGGATGCTGGTATTCGAAAGCCCGCCTTCGGTGCGCAAAGTTACGCGCGTGCCCTCTGGCACTGATATTTTGATAGCGCTTAATCCAGCTTCGATGAAAACAGTGCAATTCTGCTGAAGTTCGCCAGAAAAGTCGAGGTCATAACTCCCCGCGCCGCCCTGGAAAATCATCGTTTCAAAGTTGGCATTTGCCAGGTTGCTCAACGTAAGGTTGGATGCTCCGGTTTCGTAGCGCAAGGTCGTCATCACACTCTGATTGGGTTCAGCGAAATTCAAATGTGCTTCGGCCGCGCCATCCGTGACGTGCAGGTTTTGTAAGTTGAGGCCGCCGAATTCGTAGCTGCCTACATACGCCCCGGCCTGGATGGAAAGATCAAGCGGATCATCGCTGAGTTGAAAATCCCATTCGTTTTTGACCCGTTCCTGAAAATTGGGGATGCCATTGATCTCCAGGCTGCCATTGGAGATTTCAACGCGGTTGTCCCGCGTGCTGATATTTGGCCTCAGGTCTGGGACGTTGAAGGTGGCCGTGCCTTCGAGGAGGTTGTTTTCTGCCCCGGGGGCGAGTGATAATTCTCCGGCGCCGAATATCAGGGTAATTTCGCTGATATCTTCGGTAGTGTCGGGTTGTGGCACGCGGATCTCTTGAATGGTTGTTGGCCCGGTTTTAATGTCCGTATTGATCGGCAAATTGAAGTTGATACCGCAGGCGAGCGTTGCCAGAGTAAGCGCAGTTAGAACTGCGAGAAGTAATTTTTTGCGCATGGAATAGCCTCCAGGTAATTTGTTTTCAATTGAAACGATATACGCTGGAGGGGTATTCGGGTCGCGGTAATTATTGCGAAAGCGTTTCCAGCCCCAGGTCGGTGCCGATGGGTCGCATAGCTTCGATAACGTTGCCGATATGCTCCCAGAGTTCAATGCCAAATTCTTCAGCCCCCTGGGCAACTTCGTCGCGGTTGACACCCGCGGCAAAGGCTTTATCCTTCCATTTCTTTTTTACAGATTTTACTTTTAGATCATCCAGTGAACGCGAGGGCCGCACCAGCGCTGCGGCGGTGATCAGGCCGGTGATTTCATCGCAGGCGAAAAGGGCTTTTTCCATCGTGGTGATACGCGGCACGCCGGTATGTTCGGCATGACTAAGAATACCGCGCAATATTACTTCAGAGACGCCGCGTTCCCGCAGCAGCGCAATCCCGGCCTGGGGATGTTCATCGAGGGTGGGATGAATTTCCCAATCGTAATCGTGCAGCAGGCCGGTTACAGCCCACAGTTCTTCATCTTCGCCCAGTTTGCGGGCATAAAAGCGCATGGCGGCTTCCACGGCCAGCATATGGCGCACCAGATTTTCGTTCTTGACGAACTCACGTACAATTGCAAGGGCTTGTTCGCGTTGCATGGGGTTTCTCCCGGTAGACTGCCGAGATTTTCAAAATCTCGGAAGTCTGATTAATTGCTGATATTTGGAGCGATGCTATTTTCGGTAAAAATCGGCTCCGGGTCGCCGAGTACGGGCAGAGGGCGCAGGATATGCACATCCCACAAGGCAACCAGTGTGGCGATGGTTTCACGCGTATGCCAGTAAGCCAATGAGCGGCGGCGATAGGTGCGCAGATCGGCGGGTGTGCCGGTGGCGTCTACGCCCAGCATATTGCACAGGTAGAGGGCGCGCGGCAAATGAAAGCTCTGCGTAACCAGAATGGCTGAATCGATCTCGAAGATGGCGCTAGCGCGATAACATGTATCGTAGGTGCGCCGACCAGCATAATCGAGCACGATATCTTCATCGGGGATGCCCAGTTCCAGCGCGTAGTCGCGCATGGCGGCGGGTTCATTATATTCTGCTACGCGGTTATCGCCGCTCATGAGCAGTTTTTCGACTTTACCGTTGATGTAGAGTTCTGCCGCCGTCTCTACGCGGTCGCGCAGCACCGGGGTTGGGGAGCCATCTCGCCACAGACCAGCTCCAAAAACGATGGCAACTCTCCGGGGTTCGATTTGCTCCACCGACGCGGTCCGCCGCAGCGCATAGAACGCGGTAATCGCCCGAGGGACGATCAGCGCGGTTAATCCGGCTACGATGGCGATAAAAATTGTCATTAACATGATTTTGAAGATTTTTTTGAACACGGGGGTGATTTTACCACCTCAAAATCAAAGACCCTAAGGGTTTGGTTAGAAACCCTCAGGGTCTTTGATTTTTGAAGGGATAAGGGGAATTTACACGAAACGCGCCCGAATTTCAGCGCTGACATAGTCGAGGATTGCTACGGTGATGGCAATGAACCACACGGCCATGCCCGCGGAACGGTAGTCGAGGATGCGAATATACTGTACCAGCAGGAAGCCGATACCCCCGCCGCCGACCAGACCGATGATGGTGGACATACGCACATTGATATCCCAGCGGTAGATGGTGAAGGAAACGAAGGGCGGCACAATTTGCGGAACGACGGCGTAAACCACGGTTTGCAGCCAGGTGGCTCCGGTAGCCTGGATGGCTTCGATAGGGCCGGGATCAATCGATTCGATGGCTTCGGAATAGAGTTTGCCCAGCGCGGCGATGGAGTGAAAGACCAATGCCAGAATACCGGCAAAGGGGCCAAGCCCTACCACGATCACAGCGATGATCGCCCAGATGATCGGCTCGATGGAGCGGATAATATTGAGTACGCCGCGCACCAGATAGTACACCGCCAACGTGATCGGCGATGCCGACATCAGGTTGCGGGCGGCGAAGAAACTCACCGGCACGGCCAGGATCACACCAAAAAAGGTTGCCATCATGCCAATGAAGATGGTCTCGATCATTTTTTCGACAACGAGTTTGAAGTCGTCGCTCAGGTGAGCTGCACCCACATCGGCTGTTTGCTCGCCGAAAATCACCCAAACATAGAATGGATCCGTAGCGCTGGGGGGCAGCAGGCGGTAGGGCATAATGATATCGGTTTCAAAATAGCCTTCGGCATCGGGTATTACGACAACATATTCGCCTTCTTGACGTTGACGGAAAATATTCCCGATGGGGTCTTTCCATTTTATTGCGGTATCTTCTCCCGGCGCAAAGTTGTGGCCTTCTAGATGGAGAATAGTGCCGGCCTCGCCATCTTGTGTGCTCAACGTGCCGCAGGTTGGTGTAGCAATCAATACAGGTTCGCTTCCGGCGATTTCATTCGGCGCTAATTCATTGCCGGTGCAGGGGACTCGAATATCGGCAGAAGCGGCTAATATGCTTTGTTCGTAGGCGATAGCTTTCTCCCACGGCCAGGCCACGCGTCCCAGTGGAGGTCCGGCTTCATCGGCCTGGGTGATTAATGTCACGATATCAATTTGCCCGATCTGCCAGCCGAGGGCAAAGAATACCGCGATCAGCACAAAGAAAACCCCGATCGGGGTGCGCGTGCGGTCTTTAGCAATTGCGTAGGCATCTACGGCGATCCAGATATAGAGCAAGGCAAATAAGACCGTCACCGCGATCAAGAACGGATCGAGATGCCAGCCTTTTTTGATAATATTGACCCAACCCTCATCACGCGGCGCAGTCAGTTTGAAGCGCCACAACAGCAGGCCGCCAATGCTGGCGATTGTGAGTAACAGTAATAAACCGCGTCGCATTGCGCGGGCAAGAGCTTGCCCCAGGCCGGGCAAAATCAGAGAGAGTACGGCTGCAATTGGGGGCTTTACCAGACTTGGCTGGCGAATATCATCTTTATGAGCCAATTTTTTGGTGTTGTTGCTCATGCTGCACCCTCCGCGTTGTCGTTCAAATTGCCTTCGAGACCCGCGCTAACGCGTACGGCCTCTTCTCCGTAAATATCTTTGAATTCTTCGTCCGTCATGGCGCGAATATCGGCGCGGCTGCCATGATAAACGATCTCGCCGTCGCGCAAGCCGATGACCCGCGTTGAGTATTGCTGCACCAAATCGAGGTAGTGCAGGCTGCACAGTACGGTCATGCCGTCTTCTTGATTGAGCGCTTCCAGGTATTGCAAAATGGAATGTGCCAACACCGGATCGAGACTGGCGACGGGTTCATCGGCCAGAATCATCAACGGCTCCTGCATCAGGGCGCGCGCCACGCCGACACGTTGCTGCTGCCCGCCGCTGAGTTCGCGGGCCAGTTTGTGGGCCTGGTCTTCAATTCCCAGGCGTCTCAACGCGGTCCAGGCTTTTTGTTTGTCGTTCTCGGAAAAACGCCCAAGCAGGCTGTTCCGTTGCGGGGTATAGCCCAATCGCCCGGCGAGAACATTGGTCAGCACCGTGGAGCGTCGCACCAAATTGAAATGCTGGAAAATCATGCCAATCTGGCGGCGGTTTTTGCGCAATTCTTCGCCCTGAAGTTGGGCCATATCAACGCCATTCCAAATGATCTCCCCTTCGGTGGGGTCAATCAGCCGATTTATACAGCGCAGCAGGGTCGATTTGCCTGATCCGCTCAGGCCGATGACGACCAAAAATTCGCCATCGTTTACAGTGAAACTTACATTTTTGAGCGCAACTGTACCGTCGTCGTAAATTTTGGTTAGATTTCGAATTTCAAGCATAAGCTACTCCTTGCTAACTTACTATTGTCACATTACAAAAAAGGTGGAACTTTCCACGCTGTAACATTGTCAAACTAATGCGAACGGGATAATTTTATCACGCTGCGGCTGTCTGTAACGCTGTCATTTATCACTTGTAATGTGCAAAATCTGACGATCGCTTCTCGAAAATGCTGGCGAATTTGCGCCCAGGTGTCTCTCTTGCGTCATACCCGCCATGCGGTTACAATCTGCCTGCTATGTTAAAAAACATCGAAACCCGCTACCAAAACGCGCTCGATTATCTCTATAGTTACGTTGATTTCAGCCTGACGCATCAGCAAAATCTTTCGCCCGAGAACTTCGATCTTACGCGCATGTACGCCCTGATGGAAGCTTTGGGTCAGCCGCAGCAAGCGTATCCCAGCCTGCATGTGGCGGGCAGCAAGGGCAAAGGTTCGGTGTGCGCGTTTTGCGCCGCTGCATTACAGGCTCAGGGTTATCGGGTGGGTTTGTATACATCGCCGCATTTGCGGGATTTTGAAGAGCGCATTCAGGTGAATGGACAACCGATCGCCCGCGCCGATCTGGTGGAAATCATCGACGAAATTATGCCCTATGTCGATGCGATCCCGCGCCTGACCACGTTTGAGATATCTACCGCGCTGGCTTTTTGGTATTTTGCCCGCCAAAAAGTGGATGTAGCGGTGATTGAAGTGGGGCTTGGCGGCAGGCTGGACGCGACGAATATAATCACGCCGCAGGTTTCGGTGATTACGGCTTTGTACCTGGAACATACTTATGTGCTGGGGAATACCATCGAGGAAATTGCCGCCGAAAAAGGCGGGATCATCAAGCCAGGCGTGCCGGTGATACTGGCCCCCCAGCAGGATTCTGCCCTCGAGGTGATTAAACGCATGGCTGCCGAAAAAGACGCGGCTTTGGTATATATCCCCGAAGCGTACCCCAACCGCCCGGAGACGTACTCGTTGATGGGGCAAAGTTTTACTATCTCGCTGCCGAATCAGCCTGCGGTTAAGTTGGCAATTCCCCTGCTCGGGCCGCATCAGATTGAAAATGCGGTCGTAGCCTATGCTGCACTCGATTCCCTGCGGGGGCAGGCCATCCCGATTGAAGATGCCGCCATCCAGCAGGGTTTTGCCAATATATATTGGCCGGGGCGTTTTGAGGTGCTGCGCCAGGAGCCGCCGGTGATTGTCGATTCGGCGCATACGCCCGGGGCTATGGTTCGCCTGCAAGAAACGCTGGATTTGTTTTTTCCGCAGCGTCCGGTTTATTTGATGGTAGGGGTTTCGGAAGACAAAGACATCCCGGGTATGTTGGCAGCGCTCAAGCCGCGTACCGAACGAATTTATTGTGCGCAGGCGCCACATCCACGCGCAATGAAACCTGAAGCGTTGGCTGAAGCGGCGCGTTTTTTGGGAAAACCGGTTTCTGCTTTTTCCAGCCCGGCCAGTGCGCTCGAAATGGCAGTGCGCGAAGCGCCCCCTGAAGCGGTCGTTTTGGTGACCGGTAGTATTTTTATCGCTGCCAGCGCGCGCATTGCCTGGTTTGAGCGAGCGCATACGGAGTAGTTATGCAGCAAGACGATTGGGACTTGTACGATGGCGACGAATACGCTGAGACGCTGCATCGCCGCACAGAGGAACTTTATAGCATCAATGATCTGTTGCCCGACGCGGCTGGGATGATTGAATCGCCAGTGATGGCGTTGCGCGGTCTGGTGGTGTATCCGCAGATGGTATCGCCGCTGTTTATTGGCCGCGAAAAAACGCTTTGGGCGGTTGAAGAAGCCCGGGAGCAGAATCAGACCTTGATTGCGTTGGTGCAGCACAATTTGGATGCAGAACATCCAACCCCGGGCGATTTTTTCCACATCGGGGTAGAAGTCGCGGTGGGCAAATTAATCAATATGCCAGATGGCGCCAGTTCGGCTTTGGTGCAGGCTCGTCGCCGCGTAGAAATTGTGGAGTTTACCCAGTTAGAACCGTATATCCGCGCCCGTGTGCGCCCGCTTTTCGAAGATGTGCGCATGGATCGGCGTTCGCAGGCTACGATGCGCTCTGTACTCGATCTCTTCCATCGTTGCGTGCAGCTAAATCGCAGCATTCCCGAAGAAGCTTATTTATTTGCCCTGAATATCGATGAGCCCGGCTGGCTGGCCGATATGATCGCGACAGCCATTTCGCCGGACATTGAAGTACGGATCAAATTGCTGGCGATGCTCAATCCGCAGGAGCGTTTGAATTATGTGGGCGAGTTGCTGGCTCAGGAGTTGGATGTACTCGAGCTGGAAAGCGAAATATCGACGCGTACACGCAGCGAAGTGGACCGGACGCAGCGCGAATTCTATTTGCGCGAGCAGATGAAGGTGATCCAGACCGAGTTGGGGGAGGGGGATCCGCATATTGCCGATGTGGCAGAATTGAAAGAACGGGCGAAAACGATTGCGCTGTCTGAACAAGCACGCGAGCGAGTATTTAAAGAAATCAGCCGCCTCGACCATGTGCCGCCCATCTCGCCCGAAGTGGGCATCATTCGCAGTTATCTGGACTGGATTCTGGATTTACCCTGGGATCAATCCACCGAGGATAATCTGGATGTCATCAACGCGGCCAAGGTGCTGGATGAAAATCATTATGGATTGCCCAAAGCCAAAGACCGCATCCTGGAGTATATTGCCGTCAAAAGCTTGCGCCCCAAGAAATCGCGCCAGCCGATATTGTGTTTTGTTGGGCCGCCCGGCACAGGGAAAACCTCGCTGGGACGTTCGATTGCCACGGCGCTGGGACGCGAGTTTGTGCGCATTTCTCTCGGCGGAGTGCGCGACGAAGCCGAAATCCGCGGTCACCGCCGCACGTATATTGGCGCGCTGCCAGGGCGTATTTTGCAAACGATGAAGCGGGCAAAAGTCACCAATCCGTTATTTATGCTCGATGAGATCGATAAACTTGGCAGCAGTTATCGCGGCGATCCGGCCTCAGCGATGCTCGAAGTGTTGGACCCGGAACAAAATCACGCCTTCTCGGATCATTACCTGGAACTCGATTACGATCTTTCTAACGTGATGTTCATTACCACCGCAAATACCGATATGACCATCCCCGATCCATTGCTGGACCGCATGGAAGTGATCGAATTCCCTGGCTATATCGAAGAAGATAAGCTCGAAATTGCCACACAATTTCTCATCCCGCGCCAACTGGAAGACAGCAGCCTGGAAGTAGCTGAAATTGAATTCACCGAGGCGGCGCTGCGCGAAATTATCCGCTATTACACTTATGAGGCTGGCGTTCGAAATCTGGAACGCGAAATCGGGCGTGTGTGTCGCAAGCTGGCGCGCAAAAAAGCCGAAGGCGCCGAATTTTCCAAGACAGTGGATGAAGCCGATATATTGGCATTCCTCGGCCCGCGGCAAATTTTCTACCATCAGGCTGAGCGTGAAGATGAAGTTGGCGTTGCCACCGCGGTGGCATGGACAGCCAACGGCGGCGAAATTATGCCCGTGGAAGTCGTGCTGATCGAGGGGAAAAGCGGCCTGAAATTGACGGGTCAGCTTGGCGAGGTGATGCAAGAATCGGCGCAGGCGGCGATGTCTTATTTGCAGTCACGCGCGGATGATCTTGATATCGATCCAGAACGTTTCCAGGAATTGGATATTCACTTGCACATTCCGGCAGGAGCGATCCCCAAAGATGGCCCCAGCGCGGGTATTACCATCGCCACGGCGCTAATCTCAGCCTTCACCGAAATACCGGTGCGCTGCGATTTAGGCATGACAGGTGAAATCACCTTGCGCGGGCGCGTGCTGCCCATTGGGGGCGTGCGCGAGAAAATCCTGGCTGCGCACCGCTCCGGGCTAAAAATGGTAATATTGCCCGCCGAAAATGAAAAAGACCTGATCGATGTGCCGCAAAAAGCGCGTGATGATCTCGATATTCACCTGGTGAAACACATGGACGATGTGTTGGAACTGGCACTGCGACCGGAGAAGAAGCCAGAGCCACACGAAAAAAGCAATCCTGAGCCGGAAGAAGAAACACCTTAGCGCAACAGACCTCCGAAGTCTCGCCGACTATGGAGGTCTGTTTTATAATGGGGGTATGTACTCTCCTGATAGCGAACTCCGTTCTCTGTTGGTGCAAGGTATAAGCGCCACCCTTCATAGATTCCCAGAGCATGTGCCCGTTTCCGAACTGGCGACTGTATTGACCGGGATGGCAAATTCCGAGGGGGGGCGCGTGTTTTTGGGCGTTCATCCACAAAGCGGAACTCCGGAAGGTTTGCGCGATGTACAGGGCTTGCTCGACCGAATTTTCCAGGCGGCGCTATTGGTCTCGCCGCCGTTGGTTTTGCCCATGCCGCGGATTGAAGTTGTGGGGGATGCAGAAATTGTGCAGGTAACGGTTCCGCCGGGATTACCACATGCTTACCATTATGAGGGACGTTACCTCACCCGCCGGGGGACGCGCACCGATCCGCTGACTCCGCAGCGTTTGCGCGCCCTGATGATGGAGCGCGGTGCCATCCAGTTTGAGGCTCAAACCCCCGAGAATGCCACGCTTGACGCTCTGGATTTTGAGTTGGTTGCCGCTTATCGAGAAACATTAGCTTTGCCCCCGGAGGACTCCCTGGAGGGGCTACTTTCCCGGCGTGGTTGCCTGCATTCTATAGATGGGCAGTTGCGTCCGACCTATGCCGCATTGCTACTCTTTGGCCGCCATCCGCAGCAATGGGTTCCCAGCGCAACCATTCTGGCGGCTCGTTTTTCTGGCGCGGCAGTTTCGGACCAATTCGTGAAACAAGAAATTCGTGGCACCCTGCCGCAGCAATTAAACCGGGCAGAAAATTTCGTGCGCGATCAGGTTCGCAGTGTAGCGCGCTTGGTGGGAATGCAGCGTACTGAAACCCCGGAATACCCCCTGGAAGCTGTGCGAGAGTTGCTGGTCAATGCCGTTGCGCACCGCGACTACAATCAGCAGGGAGATAGCATTCATTTGCATATTTTTGCCGATCGGCTGGAAGTGCATTCCCCCGGCGGGCTGCCCGGCCCGGTAAACCTGGCAAATTTATTGGAAGCGCGTTTCTCGCGCAATGCCATTATTGCCCAGGTACTCTCCGATTGGGGATATGTGGAACGTTTAGGGTATGGCCTGAATCGTGTGGTTGCCGTGATGCGCCAGAATCACTTGCCGGAGCCGCAGTTTGAAGAGATCGGTGGCACCTTCCGGGTGCGGCTGGCCTCGGCCACAGATGGCGCAATGGATATATCATCCGTGCCTGATATGACGCGCTACGCTGAAATTGAACTCAATCTTCGTCAGGAGCAGGCCATTGGCTATTTGGCATCGCACAAACGTCTCGCGAGCAGCGCCTATCAGGAACTCTGCCCGGATGTTTCGCCAGAAACTCTGCGCCGCGATCTGGCTGATTTAGTAGATAAAAGGGTATTGCTAAAGATGGGGACAAAGCGGGGGACATACTATATTCTGAAATAAGTTGAAAGTTTTAGGTTCAACGCTTGCCAAATTTACAAACTTCTAATGTAGGACTTACGCAAAACGATGAGGAATATACCGAAAGTAGGGGTGTGTGGGGTGCGAAGCACCCCACACACCCCTACTTTCGGGCTTTCTTTTGCGAAAGACAGTAGAAAATGTTAAACCTTCAACCCTTTGCACAACGCATACATCCGCGGCACATCGTGTGCGATAACGTTGGAATCGCTATTGGCTGCGAAAAAGGGGTGTCCATCGCCGCCATATTCATAGGCCAGCATATGGGGCTTACCCCAACCTTCATTTTGAATGCCTTCCAATGCCCATTCCAGCCAGGGCCAATCCTCATCGAGAACGGGCAGGTGATCCATTAAATGCCCGCTGCCGAGGTCGTGCAGGCCAGTGAAATGTAACTCGCGGAGACGCTCCATTGGGAGGGCGCGGATATATTCTTTGGCATCCAAGCCCAGCGTGTCGGCGCTGATGCGGGCATGTGCGATGTCGAGCAACAGGCCGCAGCCATGATTCTGGATGACTTCGCTAATCACCTCGGGGAGGACGCAGGTGCGGATGACATGCCCCTCGCCGACGCGGTAAGGTACATTTTCCACGATCACGCGCTCCGGGCCGAGTTGCATTACAACCGCGCCTACATCGGCGTATAAATTCGCCATAATTTGTTCAACATCTGTTGTTGATGGGCGATCACAGTCAAAGGGCAGGCCATCGCGCTTGTCGGCTGCCAGATGCAGGTTCACATAGCGTGTTGGCGTTGTCGCCAGAAATGCTTCGATCTCTCCCCAATCTGTCTGCTGAAGTTGCCCCGTTCCGGCGCGCAAATTGAAATGCACAACAACCGGACGATATACCTCGGCTCTGGCAATCATCTCCGGCCAGGGCGGTGTCTTGAAATAATCAATCTCAATTGAGCCATTGGCGACCAGCGCGATAGCCTGCGGGGAGTAATTAATGGCGAAGTCCATTTACAGAGCCGATTTTGCCATGCCGCCGTCAAATAGAATTGCCTGACCATGAATGAAAGATGCTGCTGGCGATGCCAGCCATGCCACAGTGCGCCCGAATTCTTCGGTGGTCCCCATACGCCCCAGCGGGACTTGTTTGACGAGTTCGGCGGTGATGTCTTCAACTGCTCTGCCGCTGCGAGTGGCGCGATCATTCATCAATTGTTCTACGCGTTCCGTCCAGGTGTAGGTTGGATTGATCGTGTTGACGCGGATTCCCTTTGGGCCAAGTTCGTTTGCCAGCGATTTGAACAGGCCAACTACAGCCATACGCAGCGAATTTGAGAGAATCAGATTATCGATGGGCTGCTTGACCGAAATCGATTGCGCGGAGACGATGCTGCCCTCGCCGCGCTCAACCATGTGTGGCACAACCGCGTAACATAAACGCACTGCGCTCATCAGTGTCAGGGTACAGGCAGCTTCCCAATCTTCGGGTTTAAGTGCAAGAAAATTGCCCGGGGGCGGGCCGCCTGCATTGACAAAAAGAATATCAATGTGCCCAAACTGGAACAGGGCGGCATTCACCAACTCGTCAATATGGCTTTGTTGGGTAATGTCGCCGCGCAGGGTGATGATTTGCGCGTTGGTTTCGGCGCGAATTTCTGCCGCGGCGGTTTCGATGATTTCGCTGCGGGCGCTCATCACGATGTGCGCGCCTTCGCGGGCCAGGGCCAGCGCGCTGGCTTTGCCGAGACCTTTTGACGC
>JACKQG010005665.1_pt1 | contig 13604 bp, 7 predicted proteins | sample 8237621 | NCBI WGS metagenome assembly JACKQG01 (sample SAMN15677084, study PRJNA649215) | marine metagenome | biome: marine; feature: Black Sea; material: saline water; isolation source: suspended particulate matter (SPM) from the Black Sea western gyre | collected 2013-06-09/2013-06-10 | depth...
GCCCTACAATCATGTCGTCGAAGGTGAAGGCCGTGTCATTGGCTGTGGCAGTGGCCTTGGCGGCAGAATCCGTGGCGAGAATGGCGCGGACCTTTTCAGCCAGTGCGGTCATGCGTACGGGCTTGGTTAGGTATTCCACGGCACCCAAATCAAGGGCGCGCACACCCGCTTCAATGCTGGCAAATGCGGTCATGAGAATGGATGGCGTCCCGGGACTCTGCTTATGAACCTTCGCCAATAAGTCCAGGCCAGCTTCTTCGCTTTCCATGCGTAGATCGGTGATAATCAAGTCTGCGGGCTTCTTCTGGAAAAGATCCCATGCCTCCGACCCGGTGCTCGCCGTGAGAATTCGTCGCCCCTTGCCCTCGAGAGATTCCTCCAGAAGTTTCAGCATGCGAGTTTCATCATCGACAATGAGGATGCGCTTCACGAATCCTGCCCTTTCACTTTGATGGGAATGCTGAGTCTAAACTTGCTGCCCGCGGAGCTTGACGATTCAAGTGTGAGATCTCCCCCATGGGCCTGTGCCAGTGAACGCGAAAGGGCAAGGCCTAGACCCGTACCGCCCTCTCGACCGGAAACAAAGGGGTCGAACAGATTCTCGCGAAGCTCTTCCTGCACGCCCCGGCCATGATCTCGAATTCCAATTTGTATGCTGCGGCCTTCCTGCGCGATGGAGACAAGCACCTCTCCCCCCTCAGGACTGAAAGATGCCGCGTTGGCTAACAGATTCAAAGCGATTTGACGGAGGCGATCGGGATCAAAATCGGCTAGCAATGGCCGGCTGCCGGCTGCCAGATTGAAATGTATCTTCGGATACGACTGCTTCGCCTCTTGGATACATCTGTCCCAAAGCCCGACCAGATCGACTTGCTCAAAACGTAGCTCCATGGGACGCGCATAGTGCAGAAAATCGTCGAGCAGGCGGCGCAGCCTCTCGGTCTCCTCCAAAATTTCCACGGCTCGATCGGCTTCCTTGCCATGGCTTTCCATCTCCAGCAGTTCGGCATGCCCCAGAATAATGGCTAATGGATTTCGAATTTCGTGGGCCAGTCCCGCCGCCAAAGTACCCACTTCAGCAAGATGCTCGGCGCGATCCAACTCGCGTTGACGTCGACGCGCTTGCCTGAGAATCAGAGCCATGGAGAGAAGCACGAAGCTTACGAAAAGCACGCCGGCTCCCGTAGCAACCCAAAGACCATCGCGCAGGCGGACGAGCTGATCGGACAGTCGCGCACCCGCCTCCAGTAACAGATAACCCTGGAGTTCCCCCACCTCGTTTTCCAGAGGAAGGTATAGGGTCAGGAATAACTCGTCGCCATCGCGGAAGGCTTCAGCCTCGTACTCGAGACCCAGAGAAGCTTCCACTTCCGGTAGAAGTGCGGCGGGCGGAAGAGCCGGACTTCGGGTATCGATAACCCGGCCTTGATCATTCAAAAGCTCTAGACGATCCAGCCCCGCAGAAAAGGCCAGATCCTCCAAGTCCCCAATGCTGATCAAGTTTTCATTGAGAGCAGCCCGAACGATTGCGCCTTGCTCGCGAAGAGCTTGGCGGCGGGCGAGTTCGAAGGCCTCACTCATGCGCGCATGAAAAATCCAGCCGCCGGACAGCAGTCCGGTGACCAGAAGCAGAGTGAAAACCGCAACCAGCTGGGTTACTCGATCGATTCCCGGTGAATGCATATCGGCAGTTTCGAGGCCCGGGAAGATACTGTCAACGGAGAAGCACGAGACGCTGAGTCTTAAGCCCTAAATCTCCACTTAGCCTGAGTAAATAAACCCCGCTGCTCAGCTCCCGTCCTGAAAGATCCTCGGCGTGCCAATCCATTTCATGCCGTCCGGCCTCGTACCAGGCTTCAGCCAGAGTCGAAACCCGACGCCCGCTCACATCGAAAACTTCAATGCGCAACATGGCGCCCTCTGGCAATTCAAAGCTAATCCGCGTAACGGGATTGAAGGGATTGGGCCATGCCGCATGCAGTTTTAAACTCTGCGGCAGCTCTTCGCCCGTGGATGTGGGATCGCCATTACTTGCGCCAGGAGTGGGCGTGGTGAAGAGAATCCAGTCCGGTGCGCCGTCATACTCGCGCCCTTCACTGATATCGGCGTATTGAGCGCCGAAGACATGACTGTCGATCACGTTATTGCCGGCCGTCAAGCGACCGAATAGTCCGATCTCTTCCCCACCGCTGCTAAGTTTGAAGCTGGTGTGAAGTGGACCATCGTCCTCGTCGCTATCGCACCAAACAAGCATGAACTCTCCTGCGGGAAGCAGGGTATCGGGGAAGGCCCACTGGGTGGAAGTGCTCAGGTCGTCGCTCAGGAAGAGGCCGCCCATTTGCACGTCCTCCGGCCCGGGATTATAGATCTCGAGCCAATCCTCGAACTCGCTCATCTCATCGACAATACCGCTGGTGTTCACGGCCAGGAATTCGTTGATCTGAAGTGTTATCGTTTCAGGCTCGATGGGGTTCACGTTCTCGGCTCCGGGGGAAGCCGCACTGAGCATGGCCCAATCTCCGGATCCGTTGGGCCAACGACCATAGCTGAGATTCTGAGGAAGAGCCGGGAAGGTGACCTGATCCTGAATCGTGTAGCCGTCGAGGAGATAGAGATCCTCGCCGTCTCCGTCCAGCTTGAATGGCGCGTGATACTGACCTTCAACAGTTTCGTTGTCGCACCAGACAATCAGATACTCACCCGGATCCAAAGAGACCGCTGGGAACAGATAGCGATCCATGCCGTCATTGAGATCGGTCAGAGCGTAGCCATTCAATGAAATTGACGAGGGCCCCGCATTGTAGATTTCAACCCAATCGTCATAATCACCCATTTCGTCGGCCAAGGTCGCTGTGTTGTTGGCCATGAGCTCATTGATTACCAGGCCTTCGGCGGGAGTCCAGCTGCCCACCTGTCCTTGGACGTAGTTGTTTCTATCGGTCACAAATCCGTTGAGCCCGGGGATAAGCCGGGGGCCATCGTAGATGTTCGTGGTCATGGCCGACTCGAATTCGGAGTTGCTGAACATCTTCTTGGTATCGCTGTAAACGTCGCTGCGGACCAGGTCGCGCAATTCTTCCATGCGAGGCAGCAGAATACTCGGATGCGCTGGGCCGGCGCTAAGACGACGCAGATGGCCCTTGTAAATGTCGTCATACTCGGTAATGGCCCACAGCTCTTCCGCCAGGGGACGCTCTTCTCCCCACTGGGTATTCGTCCAATGGATGCTCAGATTCTTGAGCTGACTTAGGGAGTAACCGTATTGGTTGAAAAGCCCCCAGGCCTCGTTCATGTCCCACTTGAGGAAGACATAGCGATTGTCTAGTTCACGGTGATAGAAATAGTAGTTCACACAGCGTCCTGGATAGCTGTCGAGGTTCACCGTGAGAATATCTATGGCCAACATGGCCATGGCCGAATTCACATCGCAATAGATGTGCATGCTGTCGGGCAATTCGGCAATGGGTGTGTTGTTGAGTTGATCGCAGAAATTGACCAAGCCGGACCAATCGTTGACTTCTTCATTGGTCTTCAGCTCATAATCGTCGTAGTAATTCCAATCATAAGCCCCCAGGTATTCAAGGGAGCCATGAGGCTCTCCCTTCCACAGGTTTCCGTTTTCTCCAGGACCGAAACGACTATCGATAAACTCCTGATCCACCTGCTCCACGAGCAGGTAGAGACCCCAATATTCACCGTTGATGGTCAAGGCAACATAGTTGGTGCGACCCGCGGGAAGACCGGCGGCATCAGCCAGTTCATAGGCGCACTTCTCGCGCACAAAACTCGGGTCGAGGAAGCAGTTGTTGAGATTGAGCTTGTCCAGACCGGCGATCTCCTGGCCCACCACATACTCGTCGATATCAAACTTGAAAGACTTCTTTTCACCCGGATAGGCCATATAGCTGCTGTTGCCCTTGAATCTGACCCCGATGCTATCGAAATGATAGCCATCCCAATCGAAGGCGGCTTCTAGATACGGGGGATCATCCACACCCTCAAAGTTGTCTTCGAGAAGCTGCCACCAGTTGGGTTGGCTAAAAGTCAGGTCAAACTCATGAACTGAATCGCCATCGAACAGGGGATGATCCTGGGGCGTCAGGGCGGCGATAGCAAGGAGGGGCGAGGTGAGGAGGAGGAGGGCAATTATCCGCATGATCGGCTCCCTGAAGATGTAATTTGGCAGTGGTTTGAACCTATCCGGACACTTCCTGACCTCTCCACGCGTCACGGAAGTGGTAATTATCTCATGTTTAACGATTTTGAACAAGATTCGGGGACTGCGAAGAGGTGTAAGAAGTGCTAGCTTGTCGAAATCAAAGGAGATTTCGTGGAAAAGCTCGTCCTAAAAAACCTCTCCCTACCCGAACTGAAAAACTGGTTCGCGGAATTGGGCGAACCCTCCTATCGCGTGAAGCAAATTCGCGACTGGATCTATCGCAAAGGCGTATTTGACTTCGCGGCCATGAGCAACCTGCCGGCCGCCCTGCGCGAGCGCCTGAGCGAAACGGCTTCCCTCCGCTCCCTGGAGACCGTGAATTCCCTGGCCAGTGAGCGCGATGGCTCCGAGAAGATTCTCTTTCGCCTGGAAGACGGCGAAACCATCGAATCGGTGCGCATGGGCATGGAGAGCCACTCGACGCTTTGCCTTTCCAGCCAAGTGGGTTGCGCCATGGGATGCGTCTTCTGCGAAACCGGGCGTTGGGGATTTCGGCGCAATCTCAAACAGGCCGAAATTCTCGATCAGGTGCTTGAGTTGCGCGCGACCCTTCCCGAGGACCAGCGCTACAATCTGGTTTTCATGGGCATGGGTGAGCCCCTTCAAAACTACGCCACTATAGTATCCACGCTTCGCGTGCTCACTTCCGAAGAGGGCATGGGACTGAGCCCAAGGCGCATTACTCTGTCAACCGTGGGGCTTCCCGATCGCATTCGCAAATTGGCCACTGAAGGCATGAAAGTGGGTCTTGCCGTGAGCCTGATCTGCGGCGACGACGATATGCGGCGAGCCCTGGTTCCCGGGCACGTCAAGCAAACCATCAAGCCCATTCTAGAAGCGGCGGAATACTATGCGCGCGTGACGGGTCGGCGGGCGACGCTTGAGTACGTTCTCATGGCCGGCATTACAGACCGCCAGAAGGATGCCGAACGCCTGCGTGAGATCACGCGGGATCGGCCCTTCAAGGTGAACATCATCCCCTATAATCCTGGCGAGACCGAAGTGCAGATGCTTCTTCCCGGCTTCAAGGCACCGGAAGAATTGCGCCGGCCCACGCCAGCAGAAGTTGAGAAATTTGTGGGCAAGCTGATTCCCGCCGTGCCGGCAGTCACCGTCCGCTGGAGCCAAGGCACGGAAGTCGGCGGGGCATGTGGGCAGTTGCGGGGTCGGGATGCCAATGGCTAGGCGATCCAGAAAAGTCGATGTAGGCCCTGAGCGGAAGATTTTCTGCAATCGTACCCTGAACCTCAGGTCTATCAAGGCCGTGGGCTACGATATGGACTACACGCTGATCCACTACCACGTGGAGAAGTGGGAACGTCGCTCCTTCGTTCACATGAAGCGCAAACTTGCAAGCCAGGGGTGGCCGGTGGACGAGTTACGTTTCGATCCCAAAGCCGTACAGCGGGGCCTCATCATCGACCTTGAACTGGGCAATATCCTCAAGGCCAACCAGTTCGGCTATGTGAAGCACGCGTCCCATGGCAGCCGAATGCTCGACTTCGATACGCTGAAGCAAACCTATGCGGAAACCGTAGTGGATTTGGCCGGACCGCGCTTTGTCTTTCTCAACACACTATTCTCCCTGTCGGAAGCATCCATGTACTCCCAGCTGGTGGACTTGCTCGACGCCGACAAGACCCCCCAGCGCCTGGGATACAGCGATCTCTATCGTGAAGTGAAAATGGTACTGGACGCGGCACATGTGGAGGGGCGCCTGAAGGCGGAAATCGTCGCCCACCCCGAGCGCTTTGTGGAACTGGATCCTGAAATTCCCAAAGCTCTCCTCGACCAAAAACGCGCCGGCAAGAAGCTGCTTCTTATCACCAATTCGGAATGGTCTTACACGCTGGCCATGATGGCTTACGCATTCGACCGCTACCTGCCCAAAGGTATGATCTGGCGTGACCTGTTTGATCTGGTCATCGTTGCAGCTCGCAAACCTGAATTCTTCCTGGGTGAACAACCTTTCTTCGAAATAGCCAACGAAGAAGGATTGCTCGCACCGGTTGTGGGACAGCCCAAGCCTGGCAGCATTTTTCATGGCGGACATGCCGGTGCGGTGGAGAGCATGTTCGACTTACGCGGATCACAGATCCTATACGTGGGTGACCACGCTTACGGGGATGTACACGTATCCAAAAACATTCGCCGATGGCGCACAGCCTTGGTCGTTCGAGAACTTGAAGAAGAGATCGGCGCCGAGGAACGCTTCTCGATGGAGCATATCCAGCTAATCGCTTTGATGAACAAGAAGATTGCTGCCGAACGAGAACTTTCGCAGCTAAGACTTAGGATACAAAACAAGAAACAGGGCCTTGCCCCCGCCCAGGAACTCAACCTACGGGCCCTGGAGAATAAACTGAGAAAGGCTCGTAGTGGCTTGCTGGTCCTGGACGAACAACTTGCCCCCCTGGCCCAAGCCAGCGGAAGCCTTGGCAACGAAAGGTGGGGCATGCTCATGGCCTCGGGCAATGACATGAGCTACTTCGCCCGTCAAGTATTACGGCATGCCGACATATACACTTCCCGCGTTTCCAATCTGCTCCATGAAACGCCATTTGCATTTTTCCGCGCGCATCGGTCGCTCATGCCTCACGAGCGAAGTTTGACTTAGTTCCCTGGGAACTCATTTTTGAGCTGGGATTCGTGAAAGCGGGATCAAACAAACTCAGTCAACAGCCTGCCGCATCCGATAGACGAGCGTGAACCCTCCCAGGATGAACGCCGAGGACGCCCAAATGAGGGGAAGGGGCATTCCAAAAAACGCGAAACCGATGCCGAAGAGCAATCCGTAAACCACGGCGATGCCGGCCAGCACGTTGATCCAAACACCACCAGCGCTCTCACGTTCAATGCCCTCTCCGTGAGCACCCCAAAAACCCGGCGCGCGTGTTTGGGTGAGGAATGCACGCAGTTTCGTGGAATCGGTGGCTGGCCCGACAAAGGCCACGGTCATCCACACCGCGCCCGAGATGCCCACGTTCCAAACGAAGATCTCCCACGTAGAAAACTGGTATCCGAACCAGTCGCCCTTGTTGGCGAGATTTAGCAAAGTGGCCACGATGAGACTCGAAGCCATGGCCGCGATTTCACTCCAGGCATTGATCCGCCACCAGAACCATCGAAGCAGGAAAACCGCACCCGCGCCCGCGACGAGTTGCAGAAGAAAAACGAAAAGGAAGCTGATGGAGTTATTGAGCCAAGCCACCATGCTACCCAGGATCACCACCACCACACCGGTAATGCGCGCAATTCGCACATAATGCTTCTCACTAGCGTCCTTTTTCCAGAATCGTCGGTAGACGTCGTGCACGAAGTAGCTGGAAGCCAAATTCATGTGCGTATCGATGGTCGACATGAAAGCCGCCAGCATGGCCGCCAGCATGAGACCGAGCCATCCCGGCCCCAGGTATTTCGCCATCATGGCCGGATAGACAGCCTTGTGATCGGTCATCTCGGGAAAAACCCAAAGACTCGCCAAGGCCACTAGGAACCATGGCCAGGGACGAATGGCGTAGGTCACGATCACGAACCAGAGCATGCCGAGACGGCTATCGCGTTCGCTCTTTGCCGCGTTCATCCTTTGGATGAGCACACCACCACCATCGCTGTATTTCCAACTCCACCATTGGACCAGGACGGCTACGGCGAATCCCATGAAGGCTCCGCGAAATGCGGGGCTGGCCCAGTCGAATCCTGTAAGGGGTGCCATCTCCGCAGCTTGTCGACCCGCGCCGTCAAGCAAATTTGGCAAGCGTTCGCGAAGACCCGCCATGCCGCCCTCGGCGCCAAGCACCTTGAAAGCCAGCAAGACCGCCCCTCCCATGGCCACCACGAACTGAAGCATATCGGTAGCCACAACGCCCCAAAGCCCCGCGAGGGACGCATAGGTGGAAGCCAGCGCGATGCAGACCAGAAGAGTCATCCATTTGGGAACACCGAAGATTCCTGCAATGGCTGTCATGGCGAGAATCACCCATCCAAGCACCACCACGTTGGTGATGAACGCATAGAAGATGCCCTTGGCGCCGCGTAGAGCTGCGGCACCCCGGCCGCTATAGCGCATTTCGCAGAATTCCACGTCGGTGGTCACGCCGCTTCGATGCCAGAGCTTTGCCAGGAAGAAGGTCGTCACCAAATGGCTGATGGCGAAGTTAAACCAAACCCAATTGCCCGAGATGCCCTCGCTTCGCACGATTTCGGTAACGACCAAGGGTGTGTCGCTCGCGAAAGTGGTGGCGGCCATGCTGGTTCCCGCCACCCACCATGGCAGGCTGCGACCCGAGAGGAAGAATTCTTGGGTTGAGCTTCCGGCTCTTCTCGAAAAGGCCAGACCCATGCCCAGCATAAGAGCCAGGTAGGCGGCGATAATGGCGAAGTCTACAAATTGCAGAGGCATAGGGCTCCATTGAGGATTCGTCACTTAACCTGTAAACGCTTCGCTGGAATCTGTCCACTCATCACTACCTGAAAGCTTGTGGTGTTTATCCCCCCGATCTATGATCCGCGCGAAGGAGGAACCATGAAAAAGATAATGTTGGTCCTGATGGCTCTCGCCCTGGCAAGTGCTTCGGGAGCGGACGATCTCGAAGTCACGGTCTACAACAACGGCGTAGGTCTGGTGAAGGAAATCCGCGAGTTGAAGATTCAGCGGGGAGTTCACGAGCTCGCTTATCCCGGTGTTCCCGAGCGGCTCCAACCGGAGACCGTTCACTTCCTGAGTATGCGCGATCCTGAAGGCACCCGTGTGCTGGAGCAAAATTATCGATATGACCTTCTAAATCGGGAAAGCCTGCTCGAGCGCTACCGAGGCCAGGAAGTCAAGGCATGGGTGGATGGAGACTGGCGCAGGGTTCGCCTTCTCGCGCATGGAACGCCTCCTAGCGAATCCACGCCCATTGGACGCATTCTCGAAGTGGACGGGGAAATCCACATTGAAGGATTCATCCTTCCCGCGCTCCCCGATGGTCTTCTACTTGAGCCTAGCCTGGTCTGGCTGATTGATTCGGATGAAGGCGGGTACCATGATGTCGAGCTCAGCTACATCACCGAGGGTCTGGCCTGGCAAGCCGACTATGTGGCCGTTATCGACAAGGAAAACCTACTCGATCTTACGGCGTGGGTAACCCTGGACAATCGCAGCGGACGCGCCTATGAAAACGCGCGCCTCAAGCTTGTGGCCGGAGACGTGAAGCGTGTTTCCAGCGGAATTCAGGTTCGTGGTGGACGGGGGAAAGAATACGCCATGATGGCTGACGCGGCCCCCAGCAACGGATTTGCCGAGGAAGAGTTCTTCGAGTATCACCTCTACACTCTCGGCCGCCCCACCACGATTCTGGATCGCGAAAAGAAGCAGCTGGAACTTTTCGCCGAGACCGGCACCGAGGCCCTGCGCCGCTATCTCTTCGAATCCTGGTATCAGCATGAAGATGCCGAACCACGCGCCTTGGATGTTTCACTGGAGTTTGAGAATTCCAAGGAGAAGGGCCCCGGTGTCCCGCTTCCCAAGGGTATCGTTCGCGTTTATATGGAAGACGATTCGGGACAGTTGCAGTTTGCTGGCGAGGATGCTATTCCCCACACTCCCAAAGACGAAACAGTTCGCCTCAAGGTGGGTGAAACCTTCGACCTGCGCGGTGAACATCGTGTGCTGCGAGTGGATCGCAAATACAAGGGCAGCGTGCACGAGTTGGACATCGAGATCACGCTTCGCAATCATAAGGATGAAGAGGTCGTTTTCACCGCCGTGGAAAACATCTATCGAGGTAGCGAGTGGAAGCTGCTGGCGCACAGTCACGACTACACGCGTCTGAGCAACGGAAAATTCCAGTTCGAGGTGAAGGTGCCCGCCAAGGGCGAGACGAAAGTCACCTACACGATTCGAGTCGAATAAAGAGTGAGTGGTAAAGATGGGAGCCTCCCGGCAGGGGGGCTCTTTTTTTTAGCTTCGAGGTCGCAGGATGCTTTTCAGTTCGGACATTCGAGTTGCTCGTGTGGCCAGCAATGCCCCCAGACTCACGCCGAGCACAAGAAACAGAGCGATCAGCAATCCCGGATCCAGAACACGGCGAATTGCAAGCAACACCGAAGCCGCAAGAATCCAAGCTGCTAGTGTCCGTGCAATGGGCGTGGAAGCGGGGTGATAGCCCAATCGCATAACTGCGGCTAGATTGAGTGCGGCCATGAGGGTTTCACCTGTTAGCAACGCGATGACAGCGCCGGCAATTCCCATGCGTGGCATAAGCACGAATAGAAGCGAAATACTGCTCCCCACGCCGACAACGGCCCAGATGCTTCGCTCCCACTGACGATCCACCGCCGTTAGAACATTGCCCGCCGACAACACCACAAAACGCAAAGGCAAGAGGGCTGCCAGCCATGGAATCCAGCTTGCGGTGGCGGCGAATTCTTCACCGAACAGAACGAGTACAAGAGGTTTCGCGAAGAGTGTGGCCATGAGCAAGGGGACGGTGGCGAGAATGAGGGAGCGATGCAGATAGTCGCTAAAAAACTCGCCCAAGCGCTCCCTAGCATTGCGCCCCAAATCGAAAATCACCGGAAGGACCGCTGTCTGCAGGGTGGCCGGCAGCACTTGCATCACGATCATCAATCGCGCTGCGGCTCCGTAGATACCTCTTTCGTCGGCGGCCAGAAATTCGCGTGCGGCCAACATGTCAAAACGTGAACCGGCCGTGTAAAGGAGGCTTGAGATGGCGAAGAATAGGCCCTCGCGTCCAAAGCTTTGCCGGAGAGTCATGCTGCCGTGTATTGGCTTGGCAAAACGCTTCGAGGCAAGGGCAATGGTTCCGGCGGCCGTAACACCGCTGATGGCGAAATATAGCCATCCGTAAAAGAGCAGACCGGCGCCTTGTGCCCAGCCGGTAAGTACCGCAGCTAAAAGGCCCAAACGACCGGCCACAAGAATGAGTGCCGAGTATTCCATTCGCTGGAAAACCTGGAAGACACCGTCGAACATGGCCTGGAAACTATCGGCGATCTTACAAAGGCTAAGCAGGAGAACCAACTGATAGGCGGGACTCATCCAGCCCCAACGGAGCGCGTAGAGGTGCATGGCTCCCAAGACCAAGACGGCCAAGCCGCCTTTGATGATGAGAATATTCGCCAGATGCGCACCCACGCGATCGCGATCTGCGGCGCCTTCCTTGATGAGAATGCGCGTGAGACCCAAATCCAGCATGGCTGCAAAGAGTTCGCTGATTCCAAGGGCCGTGATAAATTCGCCGTAGTTCTCAACACCCAATGCGCGGGCGAGAATGACCGTCACGGCGAAGCCCACGGCCAAAGCGGTGTAGCGGCCGAAGAAGAGCGAAAGGAAATTGCGTAGGATGGCGCTCAAAGGCGCGGCCTCCATGGGATGTGGCCGCGTTCCCTACTTGAGCAGGAGCATCTTGTGGACAGCTTCCATCTCGCCCGAACGCAGGCGAGCGAAATAGACTCCACTGGACAGGGCGCGGCCCTTTTGGTCCGTCCCATGCCATACCACCGAATAAGTTCCGGCGGCAAGGTTTTCATCGCGGAGAAGGGCGAGACGGCGGCCGCGTAGATCGAAGATTTCCAACATTGTGCGACCCGGTTCGGCCAAGTTGAACTCCAGGCGGGTACTCGGATTGAAGGGATTGGGCCAATTGCCTCGTAGGCGGAATATCGCCGGCGTTTCCCCCACTTCCGTGGGCTGGCTGGGCACGGAGATGTGAAGACCCCAACTGTGGAGCGTACCCAAATCCTCTTGAGCATGATCTGAGACGTGGAAAACCCAGGGTCCGTTGATTGTCTCACCTCGAAGCTCATCTAGGTCGTCCACGGGAACAAGGGTCAGTGGATAGTTGCCAATGATATTGTCGGATGATCCGCCGCTGCGATTGTGCAAAAGCACTGAGGTCCCCGCTGGACTGACCAACTTAAGCATCAGATCGCCGATATAACTGTGGCTAAGGTTCACATCCACGTTTAGATCGAGGATCGAACCCACTTCATTCACCCAAATGGTGTCGGAAACCCCCACCGCATAATTGTCGGGAATGAGAAGTTCAGGTTGAGCTGAATAGTCGATCACGATAATGGGTTGAAGTTCGAGAATGATCCCGTCGATCACCTGGCCATCGGTCAGAGTAAGCACACTGTCCACATCCGAATATCCGTATTTTTCAGCGTGTAAAAGAACATTGCCCGTCCAAACGCCTTCGAACTGAAAGCCACCGTCCGGCCCGGTGACCCAGGGTTCTTGATCGGTGAGCGTCACCAATACGCCTGAATGATCCCCCTGATCGCTAAGAAAGACGCTTCCCGAAACTTGCCCGTTGCCACCGGTGAATCCCGTCAGAAGCCAAGCCGCCGCGTTGCGTATGAGATGCTTTGCCTCCGTCTGGCCAATTCTTCCCAGATTGAAGGGCAGGAATACAGATTGTCCCCCGAGAGGATCCGGATCCATGTCGTGAACCACTACTCCTGCGGCGAATTCGTTGATATTGGTACCGAAAACCAATGTTGCATCGGGAGCCGGCGCGATCAAATCCTGATCGGTGTAGTGCTGATAGTTGAAGGGAATCGTGCCCGGCAATTCATACGGATAGTTGGCCACGGCGTGATTGGGTGCCGACAGCTCCAGGTTTCCGCCGTAATCGGACAGCCAGCCCGAAGCATGCAGAACTGTGTTGAGGAAGGAACTGTCCTCGCGGAACTTATAGGCCAGCTCGCCTCCCTCGCAGATCAAGCGTCCGCCTCCAGCCGCATAGGATTCCAAGGCCGCCGGGATGCCATCCACACTAAGAGGATCTTCTCGATCGGAACTACAGATCACGAGCAGATCGTAAGCCGTCCAAAGGGCGGGATCGCTAAGACCCAGAGTTTCACGCTGAACCAGGTAACCCGCATCAAGCAGCGCCTCTTCGATCCAATCGGCAGAGGCGGATCTTTCGCCCTTCGGAGCCGCCGGCATCCATTCTTTGTTCGGTCCAGGCTTACCTCCGGATCCGCAGAAACTTTCGCCATCCTCTAGAAGAAGGACCAAGCCACCCTCACCTCGGATGGCGAATGCGTGTTCACCGATACTGGGATGGGCGGCTTGATTCGCCGCCTGCGCCGCATCGGTGGCAACAATGCGATAACGAATGGAGTCGCCCTCCATCACGCTTGAGACGAACTCGCCTTCGAAAATGTATTCACCCAACAGCATCAGTTCAAAATCTTCTTGGCGCTCACCATTGAGCCAGGATTCGCAAGTCACCGAAGCAAGTCCGAGGTTGTCCTGCACCTGCGCTCGAACCGTCGCTGGCCAGACAGGAATGGCTTGATCGTTCAAGGGATCATGTTCAATGACTGGTGCCTCGAGGTCTTCCCCTACGTAGAAACTGTGCCAAAGCCC
>JACKQG010005666.1_pt1 | contig 13602 bp, 10 predicted proteins | sample 8237621 | NCBI WGS metagenome assembly JACKQG01 (sample SAMN15677084, study PRJNA649215) | marine metagenome | biome: marine; feature: Black Sea; material: saline water; isolation source: suspended particulate matter (SPM) from the Black Sea western gyre | collected 2013-06-09/2013-06-10 | depth...
TAAAAGTAGGATGGTAGGCGATAAGGGACTCGAACCCCTGACCCTCTCGGTGTAAACGAGATGCTCTAGCCAACTGAGCTAATCGCCCTACAGGCCGGAGATTCTAGAATAGCCACCCCGATTAGGGAAGACCTCCCGTCAACTTTTTCATGTCAAACCTAAATTCACTAGTAATTCGCTACGGCGAACTCGGACTCAAAGGTGGTAACCGCAACACTTTCGAGCATGCGCTATGCGACAACTTAAAAACTGCGTTGCACGATGTGCCCGGCTTCAAAACAGGTCGCCAACGCGGACGCATCACTTGCACTGCCGATGTCGATCTTACTCCGTATGCCGAGCGTGCATCTAAAGTGTTCGGCATTACATCAGTATCGCCGGCTACCACCACTTACTTAGACGCCGATCTAATTATTGCGCGCACAATCGAGTGCGCCGGCGAAGCATTGGCCAACGATTTTGCCGGCCGCGAACAAGTACCCTTTCGTATTACTGTAAAGCGCGCCAATAAGCAATTCGCAATGCGCTCGCGCGAATTAACGCAAAAAATTGCTGAAGCAGTTCTACCACTTTACCCGCAGCTAAAAGTCGATTTACATAATGCCGAATTAAATTTAGAAGTTGATATCCGCGAAGAATTAGCCTCGGTTTTTGCGCGCCGTCACCAAGGATATGGCGGCTTACCTGTCGGCTCGATGGGTCGCGGTATGTGCTTACTTTCTGGAGGTATCGATTCTCCAGTAGCGGCCTGGATGTGCATGAAGCGCGGACTGCGCATGGAATTTATTAGCTTTTATAGCTTCCCGCATGTTGGTCCGCAAACTCGTGAAAAAATCATTCGCTTAGCTGAAAAAGTTGGCGAATACCAACCGCGTACCATTCTGCACATGATTCCGTTTGCGCCCTACCAAGAGGCCATCCGCGACAACTGCCCTGCTTCTTATCGCACTGTTTTATATCGTCGGGCGATGCAGCGAATCGCAACTGCAATGGCTAAAAGAAACCGCTGCAAGGCTCTTATTACAGGTGAATCTCTAGGGCAAGTGGCTAGCCAAACGATGCAAAATATTGCGGCGATAGAAGACGCATCAGGACTGCCGATATTGCGCCCCTTGATTGGTATGGATAAAACTGAGGCCATCGAAATAGCGAAACGCATAGGAACTTTCGAGCTTTCAATACAAGACGTGCCCGATTGTTGTACTGTATTCCAACCGGAAAGCCCGGTCATCCATGGCTCTGCTGCCGAGGCGCAACTCGCCGAAGCTGATTTAGACATTGCCAACTTAACTTACGCTGCCGTCAAAGGCGCCGAAAAACTCGAATTCCCAGAAAGATAATGAGCTCAAATAAACTAGTTTACGCACTCGTATGTGCAATGCTTAGCCTGCCAGCATGTGGCGGCGGAACTACAACTAAAGTGTCTGACACTTCAGCTACTATCGGCGGCGGAGGCCCGCAGGTTTCAAACACTGCACCGCCCCCTCCGAACCCGCCTGTACCAAACTCTAACCAGACTGTTTATGTTGCACACGTTGTTGACGCGGCAACTGGTTACCCTATCGGTGGCGCCAAATGTTCGCTGCTGCGTAGAATTCCAGAACCAGAGTACATGCGCTTACCTGCACGCCGCGATGTAATCTCTGATTACGTTACACCGCTGCACGGCCAGTTTGTTTCAACGGCTGATGCTGATGGTGAAGAAAAGTACATTCTGGTTGCTGGTCGCGGTTTTGACCCATTCATCACAGAAGCGGGCAAGGCAACAGCTGGCCAAACTCACGAAATGACCATTAAGGCCACCATTATTCCAACGATTAAATTTGTCGTCCGCGGCAATAATGGCGATCGTGCAGACAATGCTATTTGCACGATGAAGCCGGAAGACCCTGCGAAAATCGGCAATCGTGGTGGTAGCGCCAATATCGGTACTACCGAACGCGCTGACGATTTCGGCACAGTAACATTCAATCGCAACTACGGCAAATATCGCCTTATCTTTACGGATGCTGCAGGTCGCTATCGTTACTACGGCACCATCGACTGGACTGCCGAAGAAGCCAAAAAGAAGAAGCATGAAATTCAACTACCGAAAAAGTCGATGCAAAGTCCCTGGAAAGACTAATTTAATTCGGCCCATAAAAAAAACAGCTGCTTGAAAAATCAAGCAGCTGTTTTCTGTTTTAAGTGGCGAGGAAGACGGGACTCGAACCCGCAACCCCAAGCTCGACAGGCTTGTGCGCTAACCAATTGCGCCACTTCCCCACCTAAGGACGAGAAGTATATATGCGTCTAGGCATATTGGTCAAGATTATAGTTATTTTTCTTTAGATTTCGCCTCGTCCCACAACAAATCCATCTCTTCAAGAGTTGCGGACGCCAGCTTGTCACCGAGTTGCTCTTCGACGTGATTAAAGCGAGTAGTGAAGCGCTCTATTGTTGAGCGCAACGCCATCTCGGGTTCGATCTTTAACTTACGCGCCATGTTGGTGAGCGCAAACAGCATGTCGCCCATTTCGTCGCTGATGCGCTGCTTGTCGCCACCGGCAATCGCCTCTTGCAACTCGGCCCATTCTTCTTCGACCTTGTCTGTCGGACCTTGCAAATCTGGCCAGTCGAATCCACTATTCGCCGCTTTTTGACCGACTCGATAAGCCTTGAGCAATGCAGGCAACGCGGACGGCACCCCACTTAGCGCCGATTTTTTTTCACCCTTGGCGGCCTTCTCTTGTTTTTTTATTTGCTCCCAGTTTTGCAAAACCTCGTCACCGTCGGCGACTTCAACTTCGCCATAAACATGCGGGTGCCGGCGGATTAATTTTTCGCAGACGTTGTTACAAACGTCGATAATGCTAAACGCGTCATCGTCTTGTGCGACGCGCGCCACCATGAAGGCGCCCATCAATAAGTCACCGATTTCTTCGCAAGTATTATCCGTGTCTTGCTTTGCAACAGCATCTGCAAACTCGTGACATTCTTCGAGCAAATGTGGCGTTAAGGTAGCAATAGTTTGCTTGCGATCCCAGGGGCAGTGAATGCGCAAGGTATCCACTAACTGCACTAAGCGCTCAATGGCTTGGAGTTGATCGGTCGGCACATCGCGTTCGGTTAAAGACATTTAACTAGTGTAACGCATCACATAATGCGGACCAATAAGTGCTATATCAAATTCATCGCCCTCAGCGACAAATCCGCAATACTGATAAAACTTACAGGCCGAAGTTCGGGCATTGCACCAGATGGATGACCCATGTTTCAAAGTAAAGAAATCAATCAGTTTTTTACCGTACCCGCGCCGCCGATAGCCTTCGTCAATGGCCATGCCGCGCAACCGCCATTTGGAGTTTTGGTTTTGCTCTGGCATAAATGTAGCGCAACCGACGCCTTCACCATTCACCCGCAACAACAAATGAACAGTATGCGGATTTTCATCTATACCCGGCATGCGTTCGGTACCGACTGGCTGGCCAATGCGCAAGTTACGATGGCGAATGGCGTAAAGTTGCGCGGCGCTGGTTTGTATTATTTCTACAGACACAATTCTTGTTGTGCTTGACTGCGCAATCGGCATGAATCACATAATGCGCAAGGCGTGCCGTGTTCATCGGGATCGTAACAACTAATAGTCTTATCAACGGGCACATTTAATGAATGCGCAAGTTTGAGAATTTCTACTTTTGACAAATCTAAAAGCGGCGTATACAAATGAATCGGACGCCCTTCAACTCCTTCGCGCGTAGCCAAATTCGCCAACTCGCCAAACTTATTCACAAACTCTGGACGACAATCTGGGTAGCCTGAATAATCTAAGGCATTAACGCCAATGCCAATTTGGTACGCACCCACTGCTTCGGCCAAACCCAACGCTAACGAAAGAAAAATCGTGTTGCGTGCTGGCACATAAGTAATTGGAATGTCGGCCGGTACATCGACATTGGCATCGTCGGCTTTTGGCACCGCGAGCGATTCGTCGGTCAGTGCCGAACCACCGAATGCACGCAAATCGAGCTTCATTATTCGATGCTCATTTACCCCAACTTCGTGTGCAATAGTCGTCGCCGCTTTTAATTCGACCGCATGCCGCTGACCATAATCGATACTTAAGGCCGTCACATGGAAACCGTCGCGAATTAGGCACGCGGCAACCGTCGCAGAATCTAATCCGCCCGAGAGCAAGACAACTGCGCGTTTTTGGGTATCCTCAGAAGTGGCCATGACTTTATACTAACGCCGCACGGGCCACAGCCCAACCTTTAACCATGTCATCCCGCGACCAAGAAAAACTCCGCATCCTCGACGCCTTGCGCGTTGTGCAAGACCCTGATTTACACAAAGATATTGTCACGCTCGAATTCATCAAGAATTTAGCGGTCTGCGATGGCATCGTGAAATTCGATTTAGAATTAACCACTCCGGCGTGCCCAGTAAAAGACGTGCTAAAAGCGCAAGCGGAAGAAGCAGTGATGGCGCTCGACGGCATCACTAAAGTAACGGTTAATTTAACTGCAAAAGTTAAAACATCGTTGCCGGCGTCCAACAAGTTGGGCGGCGAGGTAAAAAATGTAATCGCGGTCACCTCAGGCAAAGGCGGAGTCGGCAAATCGACTTGCACCGTAAACATCGCAACTGCCCTGGCAGCCACCGGCGCTAAAGTCGGAATTTTAGATGCCGACGTTTACGGACCGAACATCCCGGTGATGATGGGTGCAACGCGCCGTCCCGAGGGCAAGGGTAAAAAATTGTTTCCGATTAAAGAGCATGGTGTAAAAACGATGTCCGTCGGTTACTTAATCGAGGACGGCCAGCCGGTTATGTGGCGTGGTCCAATGTTGCACCGCGCGCTCGAACAGTTTTTGCAAGATGTCGAATGGGGCGAACTTGATTATTTGTTGATTGATATGCCACCTGGCACTGGCGACGCGCAGTTGTCGGTTGCGCAGTTGGTGCCGCTGACTGGTATTGTGGTGGTGACAATGCCGCAAGAGGTATCCCTAACTGACGTGCGGCGCGCAATGGGCATGGCCGAAGAAGTTAAAACTCCGGTACTTGGCGTGATCGAAAACATGACCGGTGAAATGTTTGGCGAGGGTGGCGGCCAGAAAATATCTGAGGCTTTTGATGCGCCGTTTTTGGGAAGCGTGCCATTGCAGGCAGAATTGCGTAAAGGCGGAGATGCTGGCGTTCCGGCGGTGATTTCTGCTCCTGAGAGTGAAATTGGTTTGATTTTTAGCGAAATTGCCGGCAAAATTGCTGCTGAGGTGTCTAAACGCCAAGACTCTGTGTTGCCGGTATTAGAGGTTTGATTTAGCTAACCCTTTAGGCTGATTTACGTATCCTAGAGGGAAATGAAACGCTTTCTCCCTTTGCTGGTCATTCTCGCTGCTGTTATTGGTGGCGCGTTGTTTGTTTTTTCTGATTCACCGCAGCCGCTTAACGTGCCTGACAAAATCGCAACCCACGATAGGCAACAAGTTGAGGCCGCCGGGCAACTCAATTCAACAACCACCCGCGTCTCTGAAGTTGACGAAGGCTGGATGGATTACCGTGGCTTAAAGACCGGCGCTGGTAACTACGGGCTAAACGGAATTGTCGTCGATGAAAACGACGCGCCACTTGCCGATATGTGGGTTGCAGCTTATTCAGCGCCCTACCCATTCATGGATTTCGAATTTAATATTTCAGAAATCCTCGAGAATCCACTTAGTCTCGACCTCGAACCTTTAGCCGCAGTCATGTCCAACGATAAAGGCGAGTTTGATTTACAAGGCGTTCCAGGTCGTGTCATTTACATTGTTGCACGCGGGCATAAACACTTAACCTCCGGACGACAAGAAGTACGCACTTCGTCTTTGACTGCCGAAGAACCAGTTGTGATTAAAGCAATGACGGGCGCCGAAATGAGTGGTCGCATTATTGATTCTAGCGGTTCACCTGCCGCAGGTGCAGAAGTCATTGTCACTCCTAACTTAATGTATGCGATGCAAGCGGTGCGCACCGGCAACATCTTCTTTGAACGCACCTTTGCCGATAGTTCTGGTAATTTCAAACTAGATGCGGTTCCAGCTGGCACGCGTTTGTCGGTGCTGGCACTAGGTGGACCGACCGAACCTGGAATTAAAGACATTGGCCCCTATTCAAAGAACGCCTCAGTATTTGAAAATGTAAAGCTACTCGACACCGGCAAATTGTCTGGCGTAGTAGTAGATGAAGAGGGAAACTCAGTTGCCGGCGCCGACGTATTAGCAATCCCAATCGACTTACGTGTGCTGCCTGCTGTGGCACGTAATATTCCGGGATGGTTCACTTCGACTAACGCAAGTGGCGAGTATAGCTTCCCTGATTTACCGCAACGCGGATACGTTTTGTTCGCGCAAAGCATCGATGGCCGTGCGGCGCCGATTAGCGCTACTTTAAGCGGTGATCACGCTGACATTGCCACTGATTTGGTTATCAAGTCTAAAGAAAAGATCAAAGGTCGCTTAGTAGATGATAAAGGGAATGCCATCGCCAACGCGCGCATTATTTTGAATAGCATTCCGAGTTTAGATGGTGGCGACAGCAATAGTGATATTCCGTCCGCAAGTGATATGTTAATCAGCATGGCACAAGAAGTCTTGCCAGAGTTACTACCGAAAGACATCTTTGTCAATACTGGCAGCGACGGACGATTTGAGTTAAGCGCCTGGCAAGGCGCGAGTGTATTTGTTATTGCTGCTGGTTATCCAAATGCTACTTTTGAATTACCAGATTTAAAGAAAGAAAAAGACCAAAGCAGTTATTTATTAACCATGATGATGCCAGGTTCTATTAAGGGCAAAGTAGTTGATACCAAGACTAACACACCTGTAGAGTTTTTCTTAGCTAACGCCGACTTGAAGTCACATGTATTGGCAGTTAGTGGCAATGATGTCGATGTTGAACGAACCGAAGGCATGTCGTGGTCAGAATATTCACAGTTACAAGAAGAGGCAAAATCTAGATTGGTAGATGAGAGGTTTGGTAGCATCCTCAAAGAAGGTGAAGTGCCTGTTACTCCTAAACAAGCTGCATTAGACAAATTGCGCGCCAACAGCATGACTGGAAAAGCTGATGGCACTTTCTCTATCAACAATTTAATGCCGGGCAAATGGCAAGTAAAAGTTATCTCAAATGGCTACATTACTGGTTCCCAAGTTGTTGAAGTCGAGTCCAATAAGGTAAATAAAATTGGTTTTGGCTTATCACATGGCTCAACCCTTAGTGGCAGAGTAGTTGCTTTTGGCTCACTTAATCCTATTCAAGGCGCGATTGTCAGCATGGGGCACAATAAAGCGAATGGCTTTGACGCGATTCTCAAGAATAGTTTGTCGGGTGCTAATGTCACCGCTTCTGACAAAGATGGCAACTTTACATTGAGCGGCATCGAGCCAGGCATGGAGTGGCTGTCTGTTACCGCAGAGGGGTTTTCAGATACCGCGATTAAAGGTAAGCCACTAGGAATCGATGAAGTCCGCGAGGGTGTGACTATCAAAGTGCGTCAAGGGGCGACTATTAAAGGATTTGTTTACGATCGCCATAATCAGATTTTGGCGCAGCGCATGGTCGGAGGGTTTTCGACCGACAGCGAAGATTTCTGGCAAACGACTACCGATGAAAATGGATTTTATGAGGCGAAAAACATTAAGCCTGGTAATTACTTTGTAGTGTCGGCCGCGCTTAATGCCGATTCGCTAATGCGAGGCGATGTGCTTGCGGTACTAAATGGCGGGCGCGTGTTGAGTGTTTATGCGAAAGAAGGAGAAACGGTAGACCTCGATATTGTCGACCTATCAGCAGGTGGATGTAACCTTAAAGGCAAATTAACCGACAAAGGGGCCCCTGTAGCCAACGCAGCCCTATTCTGCATGGCGGGTGGCGCATCGATGTTTGACTTGCGCATGGCGTCCGCGAAAACGGATGAAAACGGCGAGTTCGAATTCGCGTCGCTGGCACCTGGCGAATACACTTTGCAAGTAAGCTCTGAGGCTTTTGATGGCACGTTACCGTTTGAAGCGCCTGATGCTCCAGAAGATTATTTGGTATTAGAGACTCCACAGGGCGTAGTGCGTGGTCAAGTTGTTTCTGAAAGCACCGGGCAGCCGATTGAAGGCGTGAGCGTACGACTCGAAAAAGAAGATGGTCCTAGCGGCATGATGGGCATGATGTTCAGTCGCGGCAGCATGGGAGAAGATACTGATGCCAATGGTTACTACACAATCACAGGTGTGTCCCCGGGCAAGTATCACGTTAACGCCGAGCGCTCGTGGTGGAGTCGCAATAATGACCAAGATGGTCAAGGCTCAGTGGGCAATAAGCGTTCAAAATCTTTCGAATTGTCAATGCACGGCACAGCTAACATTGAAACATTAGCTTTGCCAATCGCATCGGCTCTGCATCTGACTGTAACATCGCACGACGGAAAAAATATCGAACGAGGATTTCAGGTTCGAGCAGTGAATGCCAGTGGCGAAGAATTTGACTCCTGGGGATGGAGTGGCGAAGCCAAAGTTGAGGGTTTAACACCTGGTGTTTATACAGTTACTGTCAGTCCGCGAAAAAAATACGCGCAAAAAATAATCGAAAATGTAATGGTCGGCGCCGAGGCTACCATTGAGCTTAATGTGGTGCTAGATACCGGAGCCAAACTGTCCGCACGCGTGCTAGACGCAAATAACCAAAACGTTACCGCAAGCCTTAAAGTGCTAGATTCAAGCGGCAAACGCGTAGACAACGATTCTGGCATGCGCATGTTCTCGTCACTAGAAAACGGCACCACCGAACTTGGATCTTTTGCAGATGGCACTTACACCATCGAAGCTGAATTCGAAGGACGCACCTTAACTCAGTCTGTATCCTTGAGCTCGGGCGACAATCAAACTGTCGAGTTTGTGTTTTAAAGAGTCAGCATCGACTGCGCCCAGCCGTCGCCGCGTTTATCGCTGATGGCTTGGTAGCGGCCGTTAAAATTAAATATCGCGTTGACTAATCCAAGCCCATTTACCTTACGTAGTGGCTGATTGAATTGACCTAAGCGATTTATGTTGGCGACGCTAATGCGACCGTTTTCGTATTTGATATAAGACGGCAGATCTTGCCGGTGAAATCGCTTAGCGCTGACTGCTGCTAATGGTTGCATGCCGAACACATAACGATTGAGCAAAACTTGCAATACGGTTGTCAGAATAGTTGGCCCACCTGGTGAACCAATAACTGCATCTACTTTGCCGTCATGCAATACGATTGTTGGCGCCATTGAAGATAGCGGACGATTGCCTGGCACGATTGCATTAGCGGAGGACTGTACTAAACCAAATTGATTGGCCTTACCAGGTTGCGCTGCGAAGTCATCCATTTCGTTGTTGAAGAGGATGCCGGCGGCCATGACTTTTGCTCCGAAATTAGAATTGAGGGTGGTGGTGCACGACACCGCGCCTCCCCACTGGTCAATTACTGAAAAATGCGTTGTTTCGGTGGATTCGTGGGTTATTACGGCATTTCCGAGGTGAGCTTTCGATTGCGATGTGGCCGATATTTGGTGCCGACGTAAGGCGAGGTATTCGGGGTCAAGTAATTGCTGCAGGTCGGCTTTTAGATTGTTGGGGTCGCCGAAATATTTATTGCGATCACGAAATGCTGCAGCGGTTGCCTCGCCGACAAGTTGAATGGTTCGCGGGTCGTCGAAGCCCCATACTGCCAATGGTGTGTTGCCAATTAGCGATAAGGACTGTTGTAAAAACATGCCGCCGCTGCTTGGCAAGGATGCGCAAATTATTTCTTTGCCACGCCAATCAAAGCGGTGCACCTCGCGCCACACAGGCTGATAGTTTTCGAAATCGGCTGCGCATAATATTCCGTCTTTGGAGGACAAACGCAAAATCTCGTTGATGATGTAGCCATTTCGCATCGCCAAGTCACCGCGTTCTGAAATTAATTGCAGACTATGGGCCAATTCTGATTGCTTGAATATTGCGCCGCCCTGCATTTTTTGAGAACCGAAGAATGTGATATTAGCGCCCGGGTCGAGTGTCAATTTACTTTTATAACGCTGCAAGCGATCAACCAAGCTTTGATTTAAAACGAATCCGTCTTTGGCTAGTTTATAGGATGGATCAATTAAATCGCACCATGGTAATTTGCCGTATCGACGGTGTGCCTCAAACATGCCGGGCACTGCACCGGGTACACCTACGGCGCGCCATCCTAATGTGGATGATTGTGGATTGGCGCGATACATGTCGGCCGTTGCTGCAGCGGGTGCAATTTCACGGAAATCTAAGAATGCGTCGGCGCCCTCGGGTGAGTGATACAACAAAAATCCGCCGCCGCCGATGTTTCCGGCATTGGGGTAAGTGACCGCCAACGCAAAGTGAATCGCGACTGCGGCATCGACCGCGTTTCCGCCTTGAGCAAGGATGTCGATCCCCACTTGGGTAGCATGACGCTCGGTGGTGGCGACCGCAGCACCTTGTTGACCGGCGATGGATGCGACTGCGCAGAGAATTGCTACTTGAATCATGGCGATAATTCTAACATCCGCATGGTATCCTAATGCCATGCCACCGATAGTTCGTAGCCTTCGCCTTCGCCAGTGGACCAAAAACGTTGTCGTGTTTATTGGTCTGGCCTATTCTGGTCATGCTTTAGACCATCATTACTTGCATAGCAGTTTGATGACTTTCCTGGCGTTTTGCCTGGCATCGAGCGCGGTTTATCTAATTAATGATGTGCTCGACCGCGACCGCGACCGCAATCATCCTAGTAAATGTTTACGCCCTATCGCAAGCGGCGAGGTTTCGGTTACTACTGCGCTTGGCTTGTCCGCGTTGTTAGCAGCGGCGGCGTTTTGGCTCACTTGCAATCAAGGCAATGCCTCACTGGCGATTGCTTTGTACTTTGGCTTGCAGTTACTTTATTCACCGTGGCTCAAACATGTTTACTTAGTCGATGTGTTTTGTATTGCCGCAGGATTTTCGCTGCGCGTGTTAGCTGGCGTATGGGCAATTGAAATACCGGCATCGCCGTGGCTGATAGCTGTCACTGTGCAATTAGCTCTGTTCTTGGCATTATGTAAACGCCGCGCCGAAGTCGGAGCACTAAGCGATGGTGCCGATGCGTCAAGCCAGCGCCCTACTCTCAAGTCTTACAATTCGCCGGCCACCGATTTAATGGTGGTGATTATGGCGGCGTCGGTGGTCATCACCTACACCCTGTACACATTGATGCCGGCCAATATCATCGCTGCCGGAAACCCCGATTTAGAATCCCGCGCTGGCATGACTGGCATGGTTGCCACTTTGCCATTTGTTTACTTTGGCATCATGCGCTATCTGCACTTGGTGTATGGCAAAGGCGAAGGCGAACAACCCGAACGTCTCGCAACCATGGATTTACACTTGATTGGTTGCGCCATCGGCTTCGCTGGCACCGCTGGTTTCTTCATCTACTTTAACTAGATGTCTAGAAAATCTAAAGTCGCGGTAGTTATTGCGAGTGCCGACAGCATTCATCAAGACATAGCGCGCGTTTGTGATTTAGGTGGTGCCGCCGAGGCATTAGCAAGTGACGCACCAGTAATTCTAAAAGACAACATTACTTGGCATAAACCATTCTTGTCAGCTAACACCACTCCGTGGCAGCTCGAAGGCGCTATAAAGTGGTTACAAAATAACGATCGCAAAATGTTAGCGGTGCACAACGACACGGTGGTCACTAATCCGCACGAAGGTTTGGTTAATCTAAAGCTGCAACCGGTTTACGACAAATATGGCATCGAGCAGTTTTTCGTGAACAATCCCGAAAGTGTTAAATGGAACAAATGGCGTCCAGATTGCGAAACGCCTTGGTTAGATAAGGTTTATCCAGAGGGCGCCGAGTTTCCTGAAATGTTTCACGGCAAAAGTGTGTTGCATTTGCCGACAGTAAAAACTCATGTTTACACTACTACTACCGGCGCGGTAAAAAACAGTTTTGGCGGTCTGCTTAATACTCGCCGCCATTATTGCCACACTTATATTCATGGCGTGCTCGCCGACTTAATTGCAGTGCAAAAAGAGTTGCATCGCGGCATGTTCGCAATCGCCGACGGCACGCTTGCTGGTAACGGAGCAGGTCCGCGCACTATGCAGCCCGTCGAAAAGAATGTGTTGATAGCATCGGCCGACAGCGTAGCCATGGACGCCGTCGCCGCGCGCTTAATGGGTTTTGATCCATTCGAAATCGGGTATTTACGCGAATGCGCAGAGCGAGGGCTAGGCAATGTTGATGCAGCTGATATCGAAATTGTCGGCGATGATGTCGAGCCTGGCTGGGGTTTTTCGGTTAAGAACAATTTCGCGTCGAGTGTTGGCAACTCAATGTGGTTCGGACCGATGCGTTATATCCAAGATTTGTTTTTCAAAACGCCACTGGTCAATTTATTCATCAAAGGCTCGAGTGTTTATCACGACGATTATTGGTGGGAGAAGCATGGCAAAAAACGCATGCAGCGGGTCGCTGAAACTAGCCAATGGGGCAAGTTGTTTAGTGAATATTAATTGCGACCTCGGTGAAGGCTTGGCCAACGACGCCGAGCTGATGCCGTACTTGCATTCATGCAATATCGCATGCGGCGCGCATGCCGGAGACCAACAATCCATTCGTGAAACTGTAAAGTTAGCGATTGCCCACGGCGTCAAAATTGGCGCGCATCCTTCTTTCGACGACAGACAAAACTTTGGACGCGTGGCGGTTGAAGTAAGCCGTGAAAATTTAACGGCTAGCTTAGTGCGACAGATTAATTGGGTGCGTGATGAATGCAAGGCGCAAGGCGCAAAACTGCATCATGTAAAACCGCACGGTGCGTTATACAACTTAATGTGCGAAGACAAATCGCTTCAAGGCGCCGTCGAAGATGCAATATGTAAAGTAGATGCCAAGTTGCCGCTATACGCCCCGCCGTTTTTCACTTCAACCAAACTTAAAGTAATCGGCGAGGGCTTCGCAGACCGCGCATATACTGCCGACGGTAGATTGCGTCCGCGTGGTGAAGAGGGTGCGCTGATTGAAGATGAAAACATTGCATTAGCGCAAACACAAAAGTTGCAGTGCGATACTGTTTGTGTGCATGGCGACAATCCTGCGGCGATAGCGATTGTTAAACATTTGACACAACGCGCAATCGAGATTGTCTCTTATGGCGCAGACGCATGGTTGATTAATTGGTCGCAAAAAATTCACCCTGATATTTTATGGGCGGTGTTAGCGGCGAAGAATGCGCTTGAAGAAAAACTGAATGTGCGGTGCGTGCACGCTTACTGTTCTTTACTGGTATTCCATCATGACAAAGATGAAGTAGCCCAGGTGGTGGCAGAATCTAAAATCAATGCGATTGCTGGCAAGTTGCATGAGGTGCATGTCAACTATCAAGCCGACGCGTTCGCGCAGCAAGTCCATCTCGATGCCGATCAAGTTGTCGAATTGCACACTGCGCCAGAATACTTAATTTACTTTTTGGGTTTCTTACCCGGATTCCCGTATTTAGGTGGTTTAGATCCGCGCTTGAATTTACCGCGGCTCGCACAGCCTAAACAAAACATCCCGGCCGGC
>JACKQG010003941.1_pt1 | contig 13598 bp, 8 predicted proteins | sample 8237621 | NCBI WGS metagenome assembly JACKQG01 (sample SAMN15677084, study PRJNA649215) | marine metagenome | biome: marine; feature: Black Sea; material: saline water; isolation source: suspended particulate matter (SPM) from the Black Sea western gyre | collected 2013-06-09/2013-06-10 | depth...
TTTCTGCCTCAGTTGTGAGTTTCTTTTCAATAGTACCTCTCAAGGTTTCAAGGTCTGAAAAGAAACGCTTCTGAAAACAATTTATCAAACTGGTTTTTCCTGTACCCTTCTCACCGACATGCAAAACAGAGCAGGGCTTGCCAGCATTCCACTGCAACAAAGCTCTCTCCAAAGTGTTATATTCTTCTTGCCTTCCGACCAGGAATTCTTCTTTAACCAGTGGTTTTAGGGAAAACAGAGTTGAATAGATAGCAGGAAGCCTATCATGAAGGTTCTTGACGGAAATCAATTCGTAGTCATCAGCGGCTTTTTGAATTTGGCTCAGTTCCACAGAAACGCGTCTCAAACGCGACGGTAAATAAGCAATGCGTTTTAACAAACCCGTAATCGTTGTTACCGTTCGAACAATCCCTGGTATCCAATTTGTTCTTGCTTGTTCTACTATACGCTGTACAAACTTTGAAGTCTTAATAAATCTTGTTTTTCCATCGCTCGCTTGTCGTATATCCGCACTGACTTCATTCAAGACTTTATTTTGAGCGTATTGAAATTCGTTGTTAATATCATCCCAAACACGATTCGCCTCTACGACGACGTCATCAAGTCTGTTTATTGCACGTCGGAGTCCGTCTTGAAGCGATTCTGTCATTGCTTCCAATTTTTTAGGCGAATAATTGACTAATCCAGCCTGGGTATCTTCTAAATTATAATACACTGCATCCCAGGCTGCTCGCACCTGTTGTGATATGTCAAGCCGCCCTTGTTCCATTAAGGCTTTCGCGCGCTGCCTGCTTTCAGGCAAGATTTCGCTCAAACGTTGAGCGAGAATTTCACTTATGTGAACTTCTATCTTTTTGGAATCATCGGAAGAAGATTCGGAATCAAGTGAATAGATTTCATAAACTAGTTCATCTTCATTTGAAATGAATGCACTATCGAATGCCAAATCGATATTATGCCATGTTTTATCCCGCTCTGACTCGGAAAGCAAATACCGTTCAGCCGTCTGAAATTTATTAGCCAGCGTGGCGCCAGCATCTTTGATGTAGATTTCGAATTCTGTAAGGAAAGAAGCATCCGGTTCAGTATTCTTCAAGCGCTTCATATATGTTGAGAATTCCTGAGCGATTTCCTGAAGAGATACATGACTTTCAAAGATAGCTTGCGAGATAAATTCTACATCTTTTTCCCTTGTTTGTCGAAGTATTTGTTGACGGGATGAAAAGTCTTTTTCCAGATTAGCTAAGACTTCAGTTAATAATGGGGGTTCATTTTGAAGTCGCGCTGTCTTATCAACCATAAAAAACCTCCCGCTTTTAGCTCACTATATTTTTGTTGAATGCAGCGGATGGAAGAGAATAAAACTAAAATGCCGCAAGAATTAACTTTATGACCCTGGATTGAAAATCCAGAACTTGCGGCATAAATTTTTGTCAAATATTTTTTAATTAACGCCTGCTCTATAAAGAAGATGACATCGAAACCGACGAAATAACTGAAACAATACCCTCCATTTCACAACGAAATGAACCATCTCCCTATTTCTCAATCCGTGCGCGCCAGAGATGCTTCCACGTTATGGGATTGAGAATATAGCCTTTGACTTTCTTTGAGACGACGGCTACTTGCTTGGCATGCGCGATACAAACCCAGGGGACATCTGCATGAATAATCCGTTGAGCCTCCTGATATAGTTGAATACGCTTTTCCTGGTCGGTTGCTTTCTGAGCAGTGACTAAAATTTCGCGAAGTTTCTCATTACGATAGAAAGCGATATTTAGAGTGCTATTCGGTTCAAAGAGAGTGTATAAAAAATTATCGGGGTCAATAAAGTCCGCTATCCATCCGAGCATTGCCATATCATGTGTTCCTTTTTTCACCTCTTCGAGATATTTCCCCCATTCACGGGTTTCGATTTTGGCGTCGATGCCCACATTTTTCAGGTCAGACTGAATCTGCACGGCTATGCTCCTGGGGTCAGGGAAGTATGGTCTCGGATTAGGCATTTGCCACAAGGTTGTGCTAAACCCATCTGGATAGCCCGCTTCTTTAAGCAGTTGTTTGGCGAGCTTTGGGTCGTAGGTAAAATCTTCGATGGAATCATCATATCCCCAAACTGTTGGCGGAATAGGATTCTTCGCTACAATACCCAATCCCATATACAGATTATCAACGATGGATTGTTTGTTTATTGCATGGTTCACCGCCAAACGCACTTTCTTGTTATCAAACGGTTTGTGGTTGAAATTCATAGCGATATAACCGACATTTATACCTGCGACTTCCAATAACGCGAGGTTTTTATCATCCCTGATAATCTCCAATTCATCAGGGTTGGGAAATTCCATGATATGGATGTTGCCCCTTTGGAGTTCAAGCAGCCGCACGGAACTCTCAGGGATTGTCCGGAAAATCAACCTCTGTACACCAGATTTGCCACCCCAGTAATTGGGGTTCGCTTCCAGCACGATTCTATCGTTTCTTGCCCAATTGACAAATTTGAACGGTCCTGTTCCTACGGGATGAGATGTGAACTCTTCACCCCACTTTTTGACAGTTGTAGGGCTGACGATATTGAACGGCGGAATAGCCATTACATTTATGAAGGGCGCATAAGCGCGTTTGAGGGTCATCCGCACGGTGAATTCATTGACGGCTTTGATGTCTTCAATAATATCGTTCATTTCTAAGTCGTTCCAGTATACCCAAGTTTTACCGACATTATGAAACGGATGGTTTTTGTCGCGTTGACGGTTGTATGAAAACAACACCGCATTCGCGTTAAAAGAAGTGCCATCGTGGAATTTAACGCCGCGCCGCAAATGAAATGTCCATACTAACCCATCTTCAGAGGTATCCCAAGACTCTGCAAGCGCAGGTTCGATGTCTGCGCTATCCTGTTTGTATTGGACGAGTGCATCGTAAATGTTCTCACAGACTAAGAAGGATTCACCATCTTCTTCCTGTGCCGCATCCAGCCCGATAGAATCGCTTCCGCGTCCATATACCAAGGTCGTTGGCACTCCCTGGCAGTAGCCAGATGATACTAAAACAATACTGCTCAAAATAATGAGAATAAGGGGTGATACTTTTTTCATTTTTGTCCTCCTTGAAGACTTGAAGATTGCTAATTTTTAGGGTTATATCGGTTCTTTCAACCTCGCTTATTTTATGATACACAAACCGATTAAAAAAAGCAAGTGTTTTTAACTATACTTTATGAATACGAAAATTTAACTTGAGCCATGGTTCAAACTTTAGTATAATTAAAAAAATTGAGAAAAGGAGAAAAATTTCGATGGAAACACTCAAGGTTTTAGTCGTAGTGGATTATGTTCCACATATAGAAATTATGAGGAAATTCCTCCAGGATGCCTCTTTTGAAGTAGAAATCACAGAAGACAGAGATTCATTACTACCAGAACGCATAGTTCAATATGATGTATGTTTAGATTATATGCATGGCGGTGAATTAAATCCAGACCAGACACAAGGCTTAATCAATTTTGTTTCTAATGGCAAAGCGCTTGTTGGTGTTCACTCGGCGGCTGTTGATAAAAAAAGTGATGATTTTATAGACCTGCTCGGCGGCAAATATATTGGCCATCAGGACTACAGTGAAACTACGGTCAAAATAGTCGATACTGAACATCCCATCACACAGGGAATGAGTGACTTCAGTATCATAGATGAACTATACAAATTAGAGTATAACCCCGAACCCTTGCATATACTTATTGAGGGGGTGCTTGAAGGAATAACCTATCCTGTTTGTTGGACACGACAGCATGGTAAAGGGCGCGTCGTCTTCTTCTCGCTCGGTCATGGTCCGGAATCCTTTGAAAATAAGGATTTTCAGAAAGTAATAATCAGGAGCATTCAATGGGCGGCAGAGCAAATATAGTTATAATATCAAACATGAAAGATATAGTCAAGCATATAATTCGTATCACACAATTGCTTCAAAGACAACTTCTCCCATAATTTTTTTCGGTAAGACGAAATCGTCCATTGTTTTTTGCACATTTTTTTCGAATTATTGTATAACAAAAGGGTATTATTATTTGGGATGCCAAAAGTAAAAGGTGATTTTCATGAGAAATATTGAGGAGGACAAAGAATTAGTTCACAGATTTATAAGGGGTGACGGAGCAGCCTTTGATGAACTGGACAAAAAGTATCGCAAAAAGATTATACAACTGTTGTACCGCATGATGAAGAATTACGAAGACGCCGAGGACATTTATCAGGAAGCAATATTCAAAGCAATGCAACGCATTGATGCGTTTGATAGTAGTCGCAATTTTTACAACTGGCTGTATACAATAGCCACAAATCATTGTATCAATCAGTTGAAAAAACGATATCGCAAACTTGACAAAAAATATTGTGAAGAAATATTGAGAGCGACGTGGGGAGAGAAAGAACCTTTAAAAATTCTTGAGAATCAGGAGCTGCGAGAATATATTCACCGGGAAATTGAGTCATTGCCGGAACGTCAAAGGCGTGTTGTTCAATTGCGACTGTTAGATGGACTAAGTTATGAGGAGATTTCCAAAGTGCTTGGCGGAAACGTTAATTCAATCCGGTCGTTGTTCCGACATGCCCGAAACTCTTTGAGGATGAGACTATCTTCTTACGCCAGCGCCTTGTTTTTCATTCCTCATCAGATGAAACGGTGGATGCGATTGACAGCACCAGCAACAGCACAGGCGACGGGGACATTCACAACATCTATTCTCTCTTCTCTCATTCTACATTTTGCTTTAATTGTCTTAATTGTAATACCAACAACGACTATGAAAAGTTCGCTGGACTATAGCGATTCTATTACAGTTAGTCTTTTGCCGCCGGGGGAACACAAGGAATCATCTATACAGTCCGCGCAGATAAAACTTTATGAGCCAAATCCTCCTAAAACATCTGAATTTGTTGTGCCTTACGCATCCTTTGGTGATTTAATTGAAAAACGCATTGATGGACAAAATGCAAGGCAAAATATTCTTTCTAAGCAATCTGGTGAATTAGGGAAAGTTGGCAAATCACCGTTGTCTTTTGAGGCACAAAAGCCTGATTATGAAGCGGACCACCAACGACCCACTGTCAGCGTTAGAACATCCACCAGCAATCAGGAACCTCATTCCAATATCTCTCTGCGTGGAGAATCTATCCTACCCTCCAGTATGAAAGTCAATATCACGGAAGTTGGGATAGAAAATAGTGTAAAGGATAGCAGCATAGTGCTGAAACCCTTCGAGCATGAAAATCAAAAAGTAAATCGCAATTCGATTTATAAACGCAATATGGCATACTCTATTGTTGCAGACACACCCTCGTTCATAAACTCTCATTCCGCGGCTAGCATTGACGCTGCACTTCAAGATGTCGCTCAAAAGGTCATATTGGGCAATGCCGATATCCGTCCTCTGGGACAAGGAGAGTGTGGCGGCGTTGTCGCCGGGAAAGGATGTGATATAAAAGGACATATCAGGTTTGCCAGAGTGAAATGTCCTATGATTGATGAATATATCGTAGAATATTGGTGGCCGAAGGCGTTTCCGGCCATTTTGAAAAAATTTAACGCTCAGACGAATATTAAAGCTGATATGAATGTGGAGGGCAGTCCCATCTTACTGACCGACTCGAGACTATACAAATGCCCTATCATTTTTCTCCTTGGTTATGACCGTTTTGAACTTTGGGCACCGCCCACGACAAATATGGCTCGTTCTGAGTTCCGTCTCAAGCAAAATGAGAGGGAGGCATTAAGAAAATATCTCGTCGAAAAAGGCGGATTGTTGTTTATTGATACTCTACCTTATCGCATGTGGAGTAAGGATGTCCCTGTAAGTCTATGGTCTTTTAGAATGAAAGCTGAATTGCGGGAAATCCTGCCAGAATACGGCATTAGAAGAATTCCAAATGACCACAAATTGTACCAATGCTTCTTTAGCCTCGGAGGAGCGCCGATTACTGCTATAACTTCTCCGCGAACTTCTCATCTTGAAGGCATCTCCATAGATGGTCGATTAGCAGTGATTTACTCAGAGAGAGCTTATGTCGGGTCGATGACTCGCGAAGGACCATATTGGTCGCCCCAATTAGCTACTTTTAAACTGATGACAAATATCATCGTTTATGCCCTCACACATGGTGGAATCTCTGATTACAGTGGTTACATACCGATAGATTTTCAAAAGCGGACTTCTGCCGACATCCCTACTAAACCACCCTCCATTCCATGAGGAGATGGTACGTGACGAACCCGACGTCTGAAGGCAGTCGGGCTTCAAAGTATGAAGTATGAAGTGAAAACAAGTCTGAAGTCCCCCTTAATAAAGGGAGTTCTCTCGGAAAGTAATTTGTAGAGCTTGTGCTGAGTGTAGCGAAGTCCTGCCCTTGAACGCAGTGAAGGGATCGAATTTCCAAATTCGACAACGATAGTCGAAATCTGTTTGCTTCGCTCACCAACGCCTTCCCGATTCTCGGGACAGGTGCGGCTTATGGTATTTCGACCTACAAAATCCCCCAAAAGGTGGGGTTGAAAATCTCCCGCGATCCCGTCGGGACGGGGCCGAGAATCGGGGGTGAAATCAAAATCAGGGTAGGAGAAAGCCAGTGATAATAGGCTCTCAGACTTTCCGAAAAGTCTCAAAACATTCAAGGAGGTGAATATTTATGAAAAGCTATCCACGACAAATAGGACGCTCTCTGCTCATTTCATTAGCTTTACATTTGAGCATAGCCATCGTACTAATGTTCGTTACTTTCACCAAGGTTTATAATGAGAAAGAGAGGTCTTTTTTGAATGTTAGTTTTATCAAGTTAGAAAGCCCGAAAACGCCAATTCCGAGAGCTGCGCCATTGGAAACTCCTGTGCAGTCTATGTCCCTGCCAAATCGACAATTTTCACCGACAATCACATCGCCACGAACTCGGAGTAGTATCACCAGCGTTTCAAAAACTTCATCAGGGCTAGTTGCGAATGTTACACCGACGGCTAATGGAGTTCGTCTGAACGCAACAAACTCGCCTGTTGCCAAGCAAGCGACAGTGCAAAATAGAACGTCGGTGCTAGCACATCTACCTATTGAACCTCCGGAGACCGAATCTGGACAACTGAAATCCGACCTGGCTTTTGGCGCGGGTTCGACGCAAGACGAAATGGGTCAAGGACAGGATTCCAAGTCTGGTAAGCAACGAGTCATATTTTCCCAAAATATTCAGGTAGAAAGTACACCAGCGAATATGTCCGGCATTGCTTCATTGGTCTCAAAAAGCCGGGTTGCTAATGAGGATGATGTTTTAGACGATATCACCGACGGTGTTGTTCTGGGAGGTGAAATCCCTCCGCTGCCTAAAGGAGAACCGGGCGGCATTATCGTCGGGCGAGGCAATGACATCAAAGGTCGGCTTAATTTAGTGCGGTTAAATGACCCACTTCATCCTAGCTTGTATGGGTGAGGTCAGAAACTCATCGGCAGTATTCAGTTTGGAACAGGTTTGATATATTTGGTAAAAGCGATGAATCAACTGACAAATATTAAGACGCGTTTGGACAGTCCAATTAAACTAACTGACGCATCATTATTTAAAGCGCCCATTCTATTCATGGAACCGATTGCCGGAACAGCGAAAAACATCGGTCGGGCCGCCAAAGATAAACCTCTCTGGCAAGCCCGCGCTGCGTCTGGGGTCAGCAAGTACACTGATGTCGAAGTAACAGCATTGAGAGAATACATCGTAGAGCGCGGCGGTTTTGTGTATATGTTGACGCACGGTAATGCGCCCGTCGCGATGCGTAGCGCCCAGAAGGTACTGCGAGAAATTCTACCGGAATATCCGATGAGGATAGTTCCAAATGACCATGAAATATATCGTAGCTTCTTTTCGCTCGGTGGTCCATTGCGTTTTCCGCTCAGAGAAGATGTCTGCGCATATTTGCATCTGGGACCATATTCTGAATTAAAAGGTGTTTTCGTTGGCAATCGACTTTCCGTATTGGTCGATACCGAATCTATGATGCACATTCTTGACGCTGCTGTTCAGCATCCCTTCGTAGGCGGATACGCAAATTACAATAAACTGATGGATGAATTAGCGCCACACGCAGTCAGACAGATGATTAACATCACCGTATACGCAATGACTCACGGGGGCATCTCAGATTACAGCGATTATGTGCCTACCAAAGATTCATCGGAAAAATTACCAACTGCTCCAAGTGCAACGATGAGTAAAACTGCCCCTTTGGGGCGGTAAAGTATATATTCCCACACTGGCAGACGAGGATGTCTGCCTCACATTGTATATTTTCTATACAGATTCGTTCATTTCTTGATGTGTTTTTGTACGAGTTTGTTCATTTTTCTAATAACAAAACACAATTAGACGCCTGGTGTGAGTTAGCTTTCAAGTTGAAAATCTTCCGAAGCGGAATTCCGCCAAGCGGAACCGACGAAGATGGGGTGGATATTCTGGCTTATGAAACGTGTTGCGTATTTCGTATTACGTATTACGCATCACGTTGAAAATCCCGACCTGTCCCGAGAATCGGGAGAATCGGGGCATAACATCTGACATAATTTACACCAAACGTTTAAGAGCTCAAACTTCTTGGAATGCCTACTATTATAATCATGGCATGATATTTGCCATGATAACTTAAAAAATTTGTGAAACATAAGAGAAAGGGGGCAGCCAAACGGCTGGCGCAAGGTTACTTAGCGTATTGCGTATCTTATGAAATCAATAAAGAACATTCAACGAATTGTAATCCTACTTTTGATCGGATTATCCTTTGTCATTGGATGTGGAGAAGATGAGGAGTTGACAAAAGAAGAGAAAAACACTAATGGCGTCCTAACCTGTATTGTCAAAAACGCTTCAACTGAAAAAGGTGTTGAAGGCGCATTGGTGGTAGTTGAAGAAGAAGGAGCCAGCGCTACTACTGATGCTACTGGTAGAGCGGCTCTCGAACTTCCACTCGGAAAGCACGACATTAAGGTTACCGCTAAAGGGTACATCGAAGCCGGTCAGACTGTCACAATAAGACCTGAAGGCATTAAGGTGAATATAATATTGACTCCTGGCGTCAGAGTTAAAGGTGTCGTAACATCTGACGTAGGAAATCCTATCGCGGGCGTGAGAGTAACACTGGGAAATTATTCTCGATTCACTGATAATTTAGGGCTATTCACTCTTTCGCCAATTTTACCAGGAACATATAGGTTTATTGCGGAGAAGCCAGGATATGAGAAAGCAACCCGTGATGGTGTTTCGATTGGTACAGATGAAGCAAATATCGACATTTCTTTAACTCGTCATGTTAGTGGGAGAATCATCTTTGAAAAAGGGCTTCGCGGCAAAACCTCCTTTGGAATTTCCGTTGTGAACGCGGATGGAACCGGGATAGTAAAAGAATTGACTAATGCCGCCGACAAGTTCCCAAGCTGGTCGCCGGATAGCTCCCAGATAGTGTTCCAAGGTAAAGGACAAGGCAGAGAGGGAGGGGCATGGAAAATCTATACCATGAACGCTAATGGCATAGGAATCAGAAATATAAGCCCCAATACCGACAACGATACTACGCCAGCCTGGTCGCCAGATGGTACGATGATAGCATTCGTTCATTGGGAAATCCTCGGGGAACCGGCTATCTACGTTATGGATGTAAATGGCGGAATACGGAGAAGAATCACTGATTGCGACGAAGAAGGAGCGCCGACCTGGTCCCCCGATTCCAGTAAAATCGCCTTTGTCAAAAAATCAAAATCTGGCGAAGAGATAGAATTCGAAGAGGAAGTAGTGAAGGCAAATTTAGATATCTATGTGGTGAATATAGATGGAGAGAACGAAGCGCAACTAACTAAAGGCAAAAAAAATGAAATCTTGCCCGCTTGGTCACCTGATGGCAGCAAACTGAGTTATACCACTTTAGCTGGCAGTGGGATTGCGGATGTTTATGTGGTTGACTTGTATAGCGGTCAATCAGAAAGAGTTAGCAGCGGCCCAGGATTCAATGGCTATTCCTGCTGGTCGCCCGATGGTACAAAAATTGCCTTCTCTAGCAATCGCAATGGCAGCTTTGGTATCTACATGGTAGATGCAGATGGTGGTAATGAAACAGTGGTCTATGATAATCCCGGCGAAGATGAATTGTTGAGTCAAGGATGCTGGGCAAAGTAGGGAAATGGTGAAGGGGCAATTGGGCAAAAGGGTTAAGAGGTTAAAGGGTATTGTTATTGCTTTACCCTTTAACCATCTTGCCATCCAGATTGTGAGCACCAACAATCATGTAAAGAGCGGATTTTGATTTATCAAGAAGGAGCACGACTTGAAAAGAAAAAACGCCTCCAGCACAATGTTGATATTGATATGCGTTGTTTTATTGTTTAGTTATCTATGCTTCGCCAAAGCAGATGAATCGAAGATTATCAAGAATCAATACGTGGTAAATAGCATCCGATTTAGTCCTGATGGAAAATACTTAGCCATTGCCGGCGGTCAATCAATTCTTCTATACGATATGGAGAGGAATAAAATTGCCAGGCACTGGAAGCTGAATTTCTGGATATACGCCATGGATTTTGCCCCCGATTCCGAACAAATCGCTGTCGGTGGAACTTCTCTTGATACTCTAATTTATAAGATTAAGGCGAGAAGACCATCAAAACGTATTACTTCTGGTAAAGTAATATTTTTAGATTTTAGCCCGGATGGGAAGTGGTTGGCAGCCAGGAGTATGAGTAAACCTATTACAACGGTGTTTGACCTCACGAATAACAAGAAAACTACTCTTAAGCTCACAACGGGACCTACATGGTGGCCATCGCCGCGTATCCTGTTCAGTCCCAATAGCAAATTGTTTGCGGTGGCTGAAAACCCTGTGATAATGTGGCAAGTCGGGTCATGGAAGGAGATAGGGAAACTGGGAGGAACGGACATGAGTATTTCGTTTAGCTCCACCAGTTTGACGTTGGCTCAAGGGACTTTGAACGGTAATGGAGAGATTATTTTGGGGCGTACAAGCACAGGAACAAAAAGGTTATCACTCCAATCGGAGAATATTAAAGATAGCACATACATCGACTTTAGCCCCGGAGGGCATTATTTAGCCGTTGCAGGAGGGCCAAGTCGCAATGCTACTGCGTCAATCATTGAAATCTGGAAAATGAATAAACAGCGGGTTATCAAAATATTCAAAGGACACACTGGGATGATTACAACTCTGGATTTCAGTCCGGATGGCAAATGGCTGGCTTCCGGCTCCTACGACACAACCGTGCGATTGTGGGACGTCTCCCCCATAGCTGACCCTGCTCCTAAAAGTGTTGATGTAACTGATAAGATCGCGACTACTTGGGGACAAGTTAAGTGAAACGTGAAACGTGAAACGTAAAAGGCAATTAGGCTAATACACTGTCAAATAAATTCTGCTGACCGGACGCCCAAACTTGTTGGGGGCTTTTCCCGAACAAGTTCGGGCATCCGAGACCATCAAAACAAATTTGACAATGCACTATGCATTGTTAAATAAATTATGTTTTGAATAAATCCTCTGGATTTGCCAATCCAGAGGGAGCGCGCCACGGCCGCTCGTCGTGGATTGGCAAATCCACGACATATATAGCAATGCTTCCATTAGTCAGGATTTATTTAACAGTAGTAAAAAGTATTCAAAATTATAAAAGCGAGTTGAGGCATTATGTTAAGTAAAAAAGGGAAAACAGCAAGGAGGTCGCTTTTCATCTCACTGCTCATTCATGGAATCCTCTTTGTCGCTTTAGCATTCTACATTTTTAATATTCATGAACGTGTGGAAGAGGTAATAGAAATGGCGTTTATTGAGCCTGTGGATATACCGGAACCACGTCCCCGGGAGCCATACAAACCGAAGATCATTCCCAAGCCAATCGTTGTCGAAACAAACGAATTCTCCTCTTCTCCTGGAATCATAGAAGCACGTTCTACTCGAAGACCCATAGCGCCGGGCGCGATGAAAGATTCGATGAAACCAGCCATTGTCACAAAATATTCAGACCGCAATTTGACACAAGGCACTATGACTCCCTCAAATTTGGCAAAAAGTCGACCTATCTCTCAAGTAGCAACGGCAGCGAAGATCTCTGCAGTGGATAACGTTTTCCTCGGTAAACCTACATCTGCGTTGGGTACTTCCACGTCAGGCACTGGCCTGCTCGGAGATAAAACGCAAGCCGGAGGTGGAGAAGGCGGTGGTGAGGGCAGTGGAACAGGCAGAGGTAGCTTTGGTATCGGGGCTGGGCAAGGCAGAAATGGAGTAGGTATCGGGAAAAAGCAACCCGGACTTTTACTCAAAGATTCCACCGGCGTGACAAGTGTAAGCGATACCCTTGAGGATGTTGCGCAAGGCATGTCATTAGGTGATATGACAGTTCCGCCTCTTCCACAAGGTGAACCAGGCGGCAGGGTCGTTGGCAGAGGTAGGGACATCAAAGGTGTACTCAGGCTTGTTAGATTAAAACATAATTTGGCTGATTGGTGGGATGACCCGACATCCGTGTTAGGAATTGTTCAATGGCTCAACGCTAACACCCAAATCCGCGCCGATCTGAACGTTGAAGGTGGTTCTTTGCAGTTGACAGATGCAAACTTGCTGAAAGCCCCATTGGTGCTTATAGCGGGACATGACCCTGCGATTGTGCGCCAAAATATCAGTCGTTTCCAGCAAGCGGGACAGATTAATTTGCAAGAGCGGTTTACACAACCTGAACGAACAGCTTTGCGGAAATATCTTTTGGAAAAGGGCGGTATGCTTTTCTTTGATGAGTGTGGACATAATTCGGTTACTTTTCCTCTGAAGCGAAAATTGATTTCAGAGTTGCAATCGGCGCTGCCAGAATATTTAGTGATGCCTATCCCGGATAAACATGAGATTTACACCTGTTTTTACAGTATGGGCCCTCCCCCAGGTGCCGCCCAATTCTGGATTCATGGGGTGACCGGCCAAATACCGAAATACCTGGAAGGTCTATTCATTGACGGACGATTAGCCGTAGTTTTCAGCGGCCGCGATTATCTGTGCGCAGCCGAGACAATTAAAGTTCACTCCGGGAAGATTTGTAGAGTCTCCTCCGTCTACCGATTTCTGACAAATGTGGTTGTCTACTCATTGACACACGGAAAAATCAGCGACTATAGTGATTATGTTCCCGAAGTTGCTTCAGAAAGTATTGCAGCGCCCCGAAAAGCACCTGCCGTCCCTAAAGCAACTCTAACAGAAGAATAATACCGATTTGGGGTTGAAATTTCTCCTTCTCAACTCCCCCAAATTAGCCGTAGTATAGCCCCTTTAGCCTGCGAATCAATTCGCAGGCTAAAACCAACTCAAGCCTAGCACAGTCCACTTGAGCCTTAATCTTGAGCTCGAGGCATTGATAGCCGTCCACATCTATTTTTTCAGATGCCTGCCCGCCCTTGAACCATTGAGTTCAAATACCTTCCCAATAAGCTCACTGAATTACGCATAAGTGTGGCATTCCCGCCCACTGGCCTTTTATCCCATCCAGTTCGAAGTTCAAACCTAATACTATATTTTGCGAAGAATTAGGGTTTTC
>JACKQG010005670.1_pt1 | contig 13596 bp, 14 predicted proteins | sample 8237621 | NCBI WGS metagenome assembly JACKQG01 (sample SAMN15677084, study PRJNA649215) | marine metagenome | biome: marine; feature: Black Sea; material: saline water; isolation source: suspended particulate matter (SPM) from the Black Sea western gyre | collected 2013-06-09/2013-06-10 | depth...
CGTGGCGGTTTACGAAGTAAACTGCTGAGCGTAGCGAACATACCCCAAAACTTGTCTGCAACCCGGACTTCGAGAGGTTGGGACTGGTGAAGCATCCCAACGTCGGTCTTGAACTTGTATCCAACGTAGAGCCATCAATAGTTTGCCAGCACCTCCGGCTCTAAGGCTGGTCAACCAAGCCTGTCTTGTCCGTACTTGTTTTTTCAGACAAGCCCCTTCTGAATCTCTATGATTCAGTGGGGGTGGTTGACCGTCCTCGCATTTTCAATTCGGATAAAATTAAAATAGCTCTAAAACAAAATTAGACCGTCAACGAGAAGCTTTCAAAGATAATTTTTGCTATATTATCTTTTGGAGAATTGGAATCGAGCACGCGCGCCTTTTTGTCCGAACTTTTGGCGTTCACGCATTCGCGAATCTCGTGTAAGAAACCCTGCCTTCTTGAGGGGTGGTCTCAGTGATTCATCCGCTTTTATTAGTGCTCTAGCAATACCGTGTAATATCGCTCCTGCCTGACCGGTATTTCCGCCACCGGACACATTGACATACACATCATAATTCTTCACCGTTTTAGTGAGTTCTAATGGTTGTTTCGCAATCATACTCAAAGACTTTCGGTCAAAAAAGTATTCATCAATGGGGCGCTTATTCACGATAAATTGTCCAGAGCCAGGTATAAGTCGCACTCGCGCTACTGAAGTTTTACGTCTTCCGGTTCCCAAATATTGTGGCGTTGCCATGTTACCCTCCTGATAAAACAATAAAATATACTAAACACAAATGACTATGAAGTAGTTCAAGATTCTATCCTGGTTTCTTAATGAAAAAGCCAACTTAGAAAGTTGAACTACGAAAGCATCTACTTAGGATTTAACATTGCTCATATAAAACATCTTACTAATTCAACGGCTGTGGTTCTTGAGCTTGGTGCGGATGTTCCGGGCCTCGATACACTTTAAGCTTTTTACCTAATTTCCGACCTAATCTGTTGTGGGGTAGCATTCCGCACACAGCATGTTGTACTACTTGTTCGGGCTTGTGCTGAATCATTTCCTTAAATGTCCTCGCTTTTAACCCGCCTGGATAACCACTGTAGTGATAATATTTTTTCTGGTCAGGTTTTTTTCCGGTAACAACAACCTTTTCTGCATTGATAACTACAACTCTATTTCCCATATCAACATGCGGTGTATAGGTTGGCTGATTTTTACCCCGCAAAACCATCGCTACTTGAGTTGCCAATCTGCCCAACGTTTTGCCGTTCGCATCAATAATATACCACTTGATTTCATTGTCGGTGCCTGCAAAATATGTATTCTTCTTTATCATCATTTCACCTGTTTGTTAAGATTCCAATAGTTCCCATCAAATTTTAATGTAGACATTTTGATGAAACAACAGCCCAAAATTATATCAAAGCACAGGGTCTTTGTCAAGTGATTTTTTTACAATTCCCAGAAACTGAGTTTTTGGGGAAGAACTCGGTTTCTTATTTATCGTGATTGACACCGGTTTAAAATATGATTAAACTATACAAAAATTATTTGTCTTGAGGAGAAACATAATGAGAATTTCAGATGAACACAACATCTCTCAGATTGAAATGTTAAGCCAAAGAGGACGGACCTTGAGTATCGTGGATTTGCTGAATGCCAATACTTTGAGCGTCGAGATGGCGGCTCATTTGTTCTGCATCATGTCGCATGGCGCGTCTTTTTTGACTGCGGCGAAACCTGGAAATGCTGGCAAAACAACACTGATGGCATGTATACTGATGTTTCTTCCACCCAATACGAGTATTGTGACAATAAATGAACCATCCGTGATATCGCGGGCATTGCAGGGCAGTAATGAAAGAGCATGCTATTTATGCCACGAAATAGGGTCGGGACCTTGGTATGGATATCTTTGGGGAGATGATGTAGGGAGATTTTTTAAACTCATCGATAAAAGCCACTCAATCGCTTCCTGCATACATGCGGATACTATTGATGAAATGAAGGAAATCATCTTGTCGGATGAGTTAAATGTCTCCGAAGAATATTTCAGGCAATTGGACTTTATTTTATTCATGCACCTTGAACGAAATGGTTGGGAGACAACCCCACTGCCCCCCTTTGGTAAGGGGGAATACACCCGGCGAGTTTCTACATTTTACGAGGCGACAGGCGCCTTGTCCCAGAATAGCGAAAGTCATCGCCCTCTGTTTATCTGGGACAAGGATTCCGATAAATTCTATCAACAAGATGATTCATTACTATTGCAGACATTGGGGCGTAGTAAGGGAATTGACCAAAAGCAAATCCAAAAGCAATTGGTAGAATGTGAAGATTTTATACGGTGGCTTATAGAGCAAAAGATAAATGATTATCGCAAAGTGCGTAAGGAGATTATAAGTTTTTATGAACAAACTCAAAAATAATTCACAAATAGAGACGCCGGAGCTCAAAAGCAGCCCTATGCTTTCTAATTACATTAGAAAACAAAGTTCTACCCTTCATACACGTTACAAGAGGGATTTCGAATCCAAGGAAGAATTTGAGCAACATCAAATTCAATCCATCAAAAAGCTACGTCAATCACTCGGCTTGTATCCTTGGCCGGAGAAAAATTCACTAAACCCGCGTGTGGTTGGAAAAATAGAGAGAGATGATATTGTTATCGAAAAAGTTATCTTTGAGGCACGGACTGGTTATTTTATAAATGCTGTGGTTTTTGTCCCAAAGCAATCTGAATTTCCTGTTCCCGCAATTGTCAATCCTTACGGTCATTGGCCGGACAAGTATCAAGAGGAGGTACAACTCCGATGTATCAATTGGCGAGAAAGGGATATGTTGCTTTAACCTACGACCCAATTGGCCAGGGAGAAAGAGCCTGGCTTGGAGGTCACGAAGATGTTCGGCGGCAAGCTATTTTATCGGGGCACTCTCTGTCGGGTATGATGTTCTGGGATACTATGCGCTGTATCGACTACCTGTACACTCGTCCAGATGTAGATAAAAATGGAGTCGGATGTGTAGGATTATCAGGCGGGGGATTTAACACATTGTACACCTCCGTTTTGGATGAACGTATCAAGGTGAGTGTGCCGACGGTTTATGCCACCAATTTTGAAATGCTCATTCAGCGTGGTTCAGCGGGTTGTTGCGCCTATTTGCCCAATCATGCCACCTATGGAGAAATTGACGACATTTATGCTCTCATTGCCCCCAGACCTCTACTGATTCTTGCAGGGGGCGAAGAAGACAAGTGGTTAAGCGGAGGGGCAATACAGAATTATGAAGTTGCTAAAGGCAGCTACCGGCTTTATGGATTGGATAGGTTGGAGGTTTTTATCAATGAATCTGTTGGACATACTCTGAGCAAACCGATGCGGGAAAAAATGTATTTCTGGTTCAACAAATGGCTAAAAGGAGACGATAATCCTGAACATGCCAGTGAAGAATCCGTTCTCGAACTTTTTGACCGTCAAAAAGGCGAGTTAGAGGTTTTCGGCGACTATCAAAACCGGGGCATATCCCTCGTGGATATCAACAAAGAACTTGTCATGGAATTGCATAAGGATTGGCCGCGTCCGGAAAAGCAATCGGACATTGAGATTTACCAGGATTCACTACAGAGCTATATTCTCTGGCATTGGGAAAGAACCTCTTCGGTATGCGAGTGTATGATTTAATCCGGAGCGTTGAGTATATCAAAACTCGTGATGATATTAAAAACTTGCCGATTATCTGTGTCGGTGAAGGGTTGCGTGAAGGATTACTTGCGACTTATGTCACGGCTTTAGATTTGAGAATCTCTTCACTTATCACCAACAGTAGCCTAATTTCCTATCAGTATTTCCTAGACAATGCGCTCTATCCTCCACATGAATTCTTCGTTCCTCAAATTCTCCGATATGCGGATACACCCGAAATGATAGCGGCTATTGCTCCAAGGAAAGTTTATCTCATTAACGCCTCGTGCATCATCACTGACCGCAACGGCAACACATGGCAAGAGGGAAATGCTTTGCCCCAAGCTATTGTCAATCAGACCTTCGATTGGACAAAACAAGTCTATCAGTTAGCAAGTGTACCTGACGCATTTACAATTTTATCAGGAAGTGTTTCTTATACAGATATTTTATCGCCAGAGAGGTAACTTATTCTTTTTCTGAATATCTATGGAGGATATACATGAATTTCTTCGACTGCAATTGTATGCTTGGACCGACTGCGACCAATCGCGAAAAGCCTTTTGATTCTGCTGATGCTTTATTAGTCGAAATGGATAGGGTAGGCATAGCCGAATCGCTTGTTTACTCTTCTTTGGCATACCAGGCGCATCCAGCAGATGGTAATGAACGGATTATCAGAGATGTTTCTGGATTTGATAGACTTCACCCCTGTTGGGTGCTTTTGCCTCCGGCGACCGATGAGCTTCCTAAACCCGATAAACTAATCATGGAAATGCGGGATGCAAATGTGCGAGCAGTTAGAATCTTTCCAATGGCGCATAAATTTCCCTTTTCCAGAATTGTGTTGGGAGAACTTCTGGAAGCTTTGGAGGAAGAGAGAATTCTGCTCTTCGTTGACACGGGACGAAGTCACTGGTCGGAAAGCAAGCTTGATTGGGAAGAGGTATTTGCGATATGCGAGACGTTTGAAAAATTATCGGTTGTGTTGATACGCGAGGGCGGTACCACGCAGAGGATTTTGTACGGTCAATGGAAGCATCACCCCAATCTTTATCTTGAAACTTCCTATTTGCAGGTTCCAGAGTGCCTTGATTATATCTCTCAAAAGTTTGGGGCAGAACGCCTGCTTTTTGGGACTAACATGCCCGTCCACGACCCAGGCGGTCCCATGGCAATGCTCGAACTCAGTCATCTTTCTTCAATACAACGTGAGCAAATCGCAGGAAACAATCTGCGCCGATTATTGCGTTTACCGGAAAGCCAACCTACCTCGTCCACAAAATATAAATACCGCATATTCGACGCCCATGGTCATCTTGGGCTTTGGGAACCGGTCTACTGTCCGGTTGGAACGATAGATGAAACGGTAGCCGCAATGGACCGATTCAATATCGAAAAATTCGCGATTAGTGATTTTTTAGCGATTGGTCCCGATTATTATGCCGGGAATACACGAGTGGGAGAAGCAGTCAAGAAATATCCTGACCGAATCGTCGGATACGCGGTTTACAATCCCAATTATGAATCTAAGATGGAAGATGAAATGAAGCGTTGTTTTGATGAATTGGGATTAACCGCAATCAAGCTGCATTGTGGAACACATGCGGTATCAGTAGAAGATCGATGCTATCGAAAGGCTTTTTCCATTGCAAACGAACACCATGCGCCCGTATTGGTTCATGGCAGTCCATCATCGGGATTTCTACGTCAATTGTTTTCCGATTATCCAAACCTCTATTTCATACTGGCACATGTCGGAGGCTCTACAATTGGTGGCATGGGACAGATGATTGAAGTTGCGCGAGAATTTCCGAATTTAATATTCGACCTCGCCGCATCTGTGTGTCATCGAGGTTTTCTTGCATGGCTAGTAAATCAAATTGGTTCCGATCAAATTGTCTACGGTTCGGATTTTCCTATCATGGGTTTCGGGTGGCAATTAGGACGAGTTTTACATGCGTCAATCTCTGAACAAGATAAACAGAAGATTCTATTCGAGAACGCTAACCGTATTTTTTCTGCCCAAAATCTCAGTAGGTGGGAAACAAAATAAATTGAACTATCAGTATGTCTCAAAATCCGGTTTTGGATTCTAAGTGCCAATGGAACCGAATGTGATAAGTTGAAAATAATAAAGCTCATCGGATACAATATAATAAACAAATCCCGTCATAATCAAAATACGGTATTGACCCAAATGATAGATTGATGTAAAATAAGTACCATTGGTATTACAATCAACGTAGTCAGAGAAAAAAGTATTTGTTGGTAGCAAGGAGGAAGTCTGTTATGATATCCAAAATTCAAATGATTAAAATGTTTATCCTTATTCTGGTTAGTGGATTATTAGTCTTAATGAGTAGAGTTACTCAAGCTGAACAGCAAAGCATTATCATTCCTGAAAAACCATCAGCGCGCCTTGGCAAAGGAACGATTGAACAGATAGCGTACACTCCCGATGGTAAGCTGATAGCAGTCGCAGGAAGTGTTGGCGTCTGGCTCTATGACGCAGTCAACTTGACCGAAGTCGGGTTGTTGGAATCGCCAACCTGGTTGTCTTCCTTAGCCATGAGCCCTGACGGGAATACCATCGCTGCGCGGAGCAATAGCAATGAGTTTTATCTTTGGGACCTGGAGACCAAACAGCAGATAGGGCAGTTGGAAGAGGTATGGTCCTTTGCCTTCAGCCCGGATTGGAAAACGCTCGCTACAAGAAGTTGGAACGATATTCGGCTTTGGGATGTGGATACCCAACAACAGGTGGGCATGTGCGAAGGTCATACAGATGATGTGCTTTCGTTGGACTTTAGTTCGGATGGCAACACACTTGCGTCGGCGAGCCATGATGGAACAGTTCGACTATGGGATATAGAGAACCAGCAACAGATAGGATTGTTGCCACATCCGCACGGACACAGAGTATCGTCTGTTGCCTTCAGCCCGGATGGGAAAATGCTTGCTACGGGAGAAGGCGAATGGTGGGAACCTGTGGTTCGTCTTTGGGATGTGGAGTCCCAAAAGCAGATAGGACTGCTGCAAGGACATACACGCCAGGTGTCTTCCGTCGCCTTCAGCCCGGATGGTAAGTTCCTCGCTTCGGGAAGCAGGAAAGGCATTCGTCTTTGGGATGTAGAATCACAGCAGCAGGTGGGGATGCTAGAAGGATACGGCACTGTCGCCTTCAGTCCCGATGGCAAATGGCTCGCTTCGGGAAATTTAGACGGCACAATTCTGCTCTGGGAATTAGGGACAGGTTCACTATGGAATGTCAATTCAGATGGTATTGTCGATGTGTTCGATCTGGTGCAAGTTGCCTCTCAGTTTGGACAGAGTGGACCGGAACTCAATGGTGATGTCAACAAAGATGGAAAAATTGATGTCTTAGATCTGGTTCTGGTCGGTTCGCATTTTGGAGAACATGTTATTTCGGCGGCACCACCAATGAAAGTATCTTCCCATCTCGAGCCTTCGCCGAGATTAAACCAGCACGAACCAAACAGGAAACCATGAAGAATCCAACACATGATGCATTGTCTGTAATCAAATTGCTTCGCGTAGAGTTGACAAACGCCGATCTAATCGGAACCAAAACTGATAAAGAGTATCATCTTTTGAGATCTAAATTCCAATAACATTACCTTTTTGAGACATACTGACTATCCCGAAATTCGGATTTTATCCAATGAAAATCCAAGCAACGTGAGTATCTTACTCGGAGAAACTACTCTCGAAAAACTTCAGCAATCGCAAGTACAAAATCTTCTGATTTTGGGGTTTGGAGATTCCGTGCCCTTCATCTTCAAAAGTTAGTAATTGGTATTCTACATCGGCTTTTTGCAATGCGCTCGTCACTGTTCTGACGTTCTCTGGAGTGACATTCGGGTCTTGTAGCCCCTGTACGATAAGCAGACAACCTTTGATGTTACCCACGAAGTTAATAGGTGAACGTTCGTAATAACGTTTAGGAACCTGGTCTGGGCTGCCGCCCAGCATTTCCTCGCTGTAGGGGCGTAGGTCAGGGCGAGTAGTTTCATAATCTACCACTAGATCAGTCATGCCACAGATGGGAGCAGATGCTGCCATAATTTCAGGGGAAGAGCGGGTGATGGCGCACCACGATGAATAACCTCCGTAAGACGTGCCAGTGATTCCAACCTTGCCTGGTTCGGCGATGCCTGTTGCAATCAGCGCTTCGATTCCAGAGCGGATATCATCCTGTTCCCGGCCGCCCCATCCGTCCACTTTAATAGCCTCGCGGAACGCCAGACTAAAGCCGGTGCTGCCGCGATAGTTAGGGTCGAGTACATTGAAACCATGCCGCGCGAAAAACTGAATTTGGTTGTTGATGCTGTCCTGGCTGTGTGCTGTAGGTCCGCCGTGAACGTATACAATGGTACCTCTGGCACTTTGCTTTGGACGGTAAAACCAACCTTGAATCTCCAGACCGTCCACCGATTCCCAGTGAAATTCTTCGGCAAGGATGAAGTCTTCCGGCGTGAGGACAGTACGCTCCCACACGCGCGATAGGCTGAGGAAATTCTTTGGATTTATACCTGCCAGCGAAAAACGCACGACATCGGTTGGCTGGCGAGAACTGTAGTATTGGCCTACCCATAATACTTCGTTTTGGACGCAATTCCTTATTAGCGGACAAAACAAATCACCATTTCCCACAGGCGCAAGCGGAACCAGGTTGCCAGGGACATCAGGCAAGTGAATTTCTTCACCTGTATTCGGATTTAGCAGAGAGCTATGAGTACACGCTTGCTGAATTTCAATTACGACAATTTCTTCGCTCCCATGCGGAACGAAAGCATCCTCAATGTTACGCGCCGGGTCATCAATTAGCCAATCCAATTTACCGCTCGTTAGTTTCCAAACGCCCAGGCGGCTATGTGTTTCTGTTTCAGCAATCACTAACACGCGCTGTCCATCTGGAAACCACGATGCGTATGTTTTCACATCCGCCCCAAAATTGAGAATCTCGCGGTCTTCGCGCCCTTCGATGTCAACCAGCCAGATTTGTTGTCCGGCGGGATGCAAATCCATCCGCTCATAGAGAACGTGTGTGCCAAGTGGGCTAAGTTCTGGACTAATGTAGCCACCTTTCTCCGGGCGTGCCAGTGGACGTCTTTCACCTGTTTCTAAGTCATGACGATAAATCCAGGTCGGTTCAATCTCCTTGCCTGACTCAACATCGAAGTTCGCGCCATACACCAGCCAACGTCCATTCGTATGCAAATCACCGCCGCGGATGAAATAGTTCGGCTCTGGTTCTGTAAGCGGGACCATCACTAACGGTCGTTCTAAATTTACCCGGAACAATTGCGCGCGCTCGTTGCCGTCCTTGTCCTGTTCCACGAGTACGGCGCGGCTGTCCGGTGTCCACGAGACAAGAAAAGTGTTATCCAGTGTGTCTGTCAGTTGAGTTGGAGGCGCAGAGCCATCAGCCGGTGCAACATATACATCTGCCGCCGGACCTGCCCGGAACCACGTCCAGGCGACCCATTTGCCATCCCAGGATACCATTGGCTGTGACATCCCTGGTAGCGATAGCAATGCGTCGAGATATTCCGTAGGTTTCATAGGGATTATTCTCCTTTCTACGTAGAACGGGCAGCCTGCCCGTTTGGAACAAAACTTGTGAAGTTGAGCCGCGGCACGTTAAGCGACGCTAACTCCTGGGTTTTGTTAGATATCTTCCACCAAGATTAATTTTACTACATCTGTAAGAACTCGAGCTATATGCTTGTGTTCTTCGCCTGCTGGTATAAACAAACCGTCGCCTGAATTGAATATAACCACTTTCCCATCAAAATCTACTTCCAATTGCCCTTCCAGAATATATCCGACATGTCCCTTCGCGCACCAATCAGGCTCAATAAATTCATTAGTGAACTCTACTAAACGAAGCTGTTTCCCGTCCTGTTTATGAACTTTGAAACGAACACCGACTGCCGGTGTCTCCCACCCAGTCGATTTGAAATCTACTTTATATGGTTCCATAGGATTTTTATTCTCCTTCAAGAAACGTTAGTTTTTCTATATCGCTCATACTTATTCACCATAGTTTGGAGGATAGGTATCAACCATAAATAACTTTCAAAAGTTTGACTAACTTTTCATCACGCCACTGAGTCAGTTCTGATAAACTTCGACCACCAAGCGACTCTTTTACTCCCGAAATGATAGCTTCCTTTGCATCTTCAGGGATTTTAGTCCAAGATGCCATCTGATACTTCTCAAATTCCTTACCAATGTGGTTAATAAAATATTCGTAACCACCTTCACCTCCGCCTAAATGGTAAATCAAATGTTGTCCCATAAGCGCCCAGCGAATACCCGGCCCGGCATAAAGGGCTTTATCAACATCTTCAACACTGGCTACCCCAGTCGCCACAAGCTCTATGGCTTCTCGCCAAAGTGCAACAGCCAATCGGTTGGCAATATGCCCAGGAACTTCTTTTTTCAACACGACGGGTATCTTGCCAAGTTCTTGATAAAAATCATACATCGTCTTGATGATTTCAGGGTTTGTTTGTTTGCCTGGCACTAATTCGACCAGTGGTATGAGATGTGGCGGATTGAACGGATGAGCAATCAAGGCACGCTGGGGATAATTCATCACTTTTTGGATTTCTGTCATAAGCAGCCCTGAAGAACTACTCGCAATGATGGTTGAAGGAGAAGCAAGCTCATCTACCTTCGCAAAAATTTCCTTTTTCACGTCATAATTTTCGAAAACCGACTCATGGACGAACTCAATATCTTCTACCAGTGCAGCAACGCTATTTACGGTTTGAATCTTTTTGAATGCTTCCTTGATTATTTTCTTGTCAGCCAAATCGAATTTCAGTAAATCGTTAAGATATTGTACCGTTTTCGCCAGTCCTTTATCAAGATCTTCCGGATTGATGTCAAATAGCTTGACTTCTATCCCTCGGCTGGCATAAAATGCAGCCCAACTGGAGCCGATGGTTCCAGCCCCAAAAATTCCAATTCTCCTGATACAGGGCGGGGCCACCTTACTACATGAATATTCGCTCATAAAAATCCCTCCGTTCATTCCTCTGAGACGAACCTTGTAGGTTGAGATTCATATCTCGACACCCCCTTGCCCCCGTACACGGGGGCAAGGGTCGAATTTGGAAATTCGACCTACAATTCTACTTTCCGAGAGAATTCTACTTTAGCCAGGTAAGCGGGTACCTACCGTACTCGTAAAAAGCGGAGTAGAGGGCTTCGATGTTTTCCAGCGGCACATCCGGCCCGATTTCCCCATGAAGCAACACGCCGCCGTTGAAACATCCGAAGGCTGCGATAGCCTCTTTCACCGCTGCCACCACTTCCTCGGGCGTACCGTAGGGGATGACCCATTGTCGGTCAATGTCGGTGCGGATGCACACTCGCCCGCCGGCAATCTCCCCCACGCGCTGTGTGCCCATGCAGGCGTGTTGAGGGTTTAGCACAGTGACACCTATCTCAATCAGGTCATCAATAATCTCCAAAATCCAGCCATCAGTGTGGAACCACACATGGACGCCCGCATCCCGAGCCGCCGCAAACATGCGGGCATAACGGGGTTTGAAGAAACACCGCCACATATCAGGATGGATAAGCAGGCGGTCCTGTGCGCCCCAATCGTCGCCGAAACTGATACAGTCTACTCCGGCTTTAATGTAGCGATGGATGGAGTATAAGTTGTATTCGACCATGCGGTCAGCAAGCTCATGAACGCCCTCATTGTCTTCAGCTAGATCCTCGAAGTAGTTCGAGGGGCCGCGCAAGTGTTGCATGTGCTGAAAGAAGCCGCCGCCAGAGCCCATCACAAACTCCTGCGGGTGGCGCTGCTTGACCTGGGCGGCGAAATTCTCGTAATGGTCGTCGCCGGGATGAGGTGGGAATTCGTAGTTGCGCCAGGCATCCCAATCGGGAATTGCCGGTCGTAACACTTCGCCGGATGTGTAACTTCGCAGTCTTCGCCACACTGTCCCCCAACCATCACGCCACTCAATTATATCCTGAGTATCTTGCCCGGCCTCCAGCGGGCGGGTGTTAGCTTGGATATTGGCGTTACCAAAGTCATCTGGATATTTCTCGGCGATATCGAGCAGAGCTTGTCCATGCCGCCAGATGGCTCCTGGAAATATATAGTGATGAATAGGACACCGGTCAGGCCCGGTGAACTCGATAGCAGCCAAAATACGTTCGCGTGGTGTCATTGTTTCCTCCATTCTTACTTAGAAACTGACATTGGGTCATTTGACATTAAATTAACCCATAAGCATTAAGTTAAGGGTGTGATTTTCCATAACAACTGGTTTGGGACAATTATAACACATAATGCGGTTTTGGTCTATCTGAATAATGCGTACCGAGCGTTGAAATACGACATAAAATATGGTATTATTATGGAAACACTCAAAAACTCTTCTTTCAATAGGAGTTTTGCGCTTATGAGGAAAAGTAGAACATGCTGTGACCCTTCGCTCTGTTCAGGGCTTCGGCTTGTTTCTGCGATTGGCATAATTTGAACGAGCAGTCTGCACGTTCTACTCTGGAGTATATGAAAGCTGTGAAAAAGACCGTCCCAAGGTAGAACATGCTGCCAGCTTGTTCTACCATCATTATCAAAATGTGGGTAAAAATAAGTTTGAAAAAGAGGGGCAGGGGGATTTTTAGGGGAGTAATGAAAATGAATATAGATTTATCAGTGCTGACTATTTCAGCTACAAAACCTAAAGGAAAGCCGGCGGCAATGCTGGCTGAAATGGGAATTACAATCGTCCCTATTGAGGAAGATGAAGGCAACGTTGACCGCTATATACTTAGCGAGCGACTTGCGATTGAGCGGAGGACTGGAAGCGGTTTCCTGCGAGGCATTATGGAAAAAACGCTGTTCACCAGCGCCATCTATTTGCGGGAACACTTTAGCATTCCCATTCTGATGGTCGAAGGCGAAGTGAATTATGAATATTCCATGTTTGACCCGCAGGCAGTCATGGGCGCTTTGTCATCTATGATGCTGTTGTATGGAGTGAATGTTCTATCAACGCCCAATATTGAAGAAACGGTAAATCTCATCGCCATGATGGCGCGTCAGGAGCAGATAGGAATTCGGGACATTTCCCTGATTCCTAAACGAAAAGCAACAGACCTCGCTGATATGCAGCGCCGAGTCATTGAGATGCTACCGGGCTGTGGTATGGTGATGGCAAGGGATTTGTTGCAACATTTCGGCAGCGTAAAACGAATAGTGAGCTCAACTGAAGAGGAATTTCGCGGCGTTCGAGGCATTGGCGCGAAAAAGGCAGCGGAGATGTATAAGGTTTTGAACGCCGAATATGAAGCTGTCGATACGGAAAGGAATTTGGAAGACGCTATCGAAGTTGCGCCAGAACTTCTTTTCAAACAGCCCGTCACTTTGCTTGACCGACAACACTACATTTACACGGAAGAAAAAGAGCGACATATTGTCGATTTGGTGTTCTTAGACCCTGAAGAGGATGATTTGATTCTGGTTGAATTAAAGCGTGGAAAACTTACATCAGAAAACTATGACCAAATTCGGCGTTACCTGGATAATGCGCATAAGTCAAAATTTTTGCGTTCATTTTTGGAGAAAGGGATGGCACTTCGCGGTATATTGGCAACCGTAGAGGAATGCAAATTTAAACCGAAAGATGCAGATGTATCTGTATGTATCATTGATAAAAAGCAAACTATCGAAGTCCTCAAACAATTGCGGAATCAGCGTTTGGAAAGTATGTCGTCTGCTATCCGCTAGAATCGGATATAAAAACATAGGAGGCAGAAACCTTGCATCCAAGCAGCGCAACAACACTTATAGATGGAGGCTATGACATGAAAATCTCAGCATCCACAGCACGAAAGTTAGCCATCCGGTGTCAAGGGCT
>JACKQG010005671.1_pt1 | contig 13596 bp, 12 predicted proteins | sample 8237621 | NCBI WGS metagenome assembly JACKQG01 (sample SAMN15677084, study PRJNA649215) | marine metagenome | biome: marine; feature: Black Sea; material: saline water; isolation source: suspended particulate matter (SPM) from the Black Sea western gyre | collected 2013-06-09/2013-06-10 | depth...
GTAATTGAGATGCATATAGAGAACCAGGTTTTTCAATCAAAATATTTTTTTGCCCATACTTGAGTGCAAGTTTAGCAGCAGGAATCAAATCAGGTATAGGCGTAGTGATTATGACTAAATCTTTTTTAGATAATAATTTAATGGCGTCTGTATAATTTTGATTTATATATTTAAAATTAAATTTCTTACAAATTAATTTAAGTGGTTTTTGTGACCGTCCGATTAATTCAACATCAGAAATGCCTATTTTTGATAAAGCAGAACAATACTGATTAGCCATAAAACCTGAACCAATTATGACTACAGATTTATTTTCAATAGTCATAATTCAAAATAATATTTTATTCACACTTTAAGTTATTGGGCATACATCAGGTTCTTTATTTGTCAATTTTTTAATATGAAGGTTAAATATTCTAAATAATTCTGAATGTATTAAATAAAGATCATCCAGTAAGGGCAAATTACAGGTATCAGTCTGAAGAACATGACTAACAATTTTTTTAGTTAATTCACTAGTATGTTGAAATTTAAAATCCTCAAAAAAATCATCTAGTCCTCTAATCTTTGTTATAATTGATTTATCAGTATCAATTCGAATATGATGTTCAAAGTTAGAAATTTCAATAATGATTGAATTTTCAAATTTATTTGAAAAATTTATCGATATAGAAGATTCATTAGTTTTTCCTGTAATTATACCCGAAAATTCAATTAACTCCAAACTTCTTTTATTTGGAAGTAGTTTTTCTGTTAGATTATCTCCATTAAGAAAGATAGTATCAGAATTTGTAAACCATAAAAATAGATCTAGAAAATGTATAGCATTACTTCCAAGTCCTTTATCACCACCAACTATGACAAATTTTAATGAAATATTTTTTGAAAAATATTTTACAAGTTTTTGATAAAATGAAAAATATCTAAAATTTGTGTTTACCCAACCTTTTGCTTCATATTTTTTGAAACATTCTAAAATTTTTTTATATTCAGAAATTGATTGACAAACCATTTTTTCAATTAAAAATCTCCGATTTCCATTTTCTAAGAGTTGATTTACTAATTGATATCTATTAGTGGCTTGTGTAGCTACAATAGTAAAGTCATAGGAGTCAGTAAGATCCAAAATATTTGAAAACCAGGTTATATTATGATGTAAATCATTGGTAATCGAAAAAACAGATTTTGCATTGTTAAGAGTAATTTCATTTGGTTCAACTACTGTAATATCAAAGGCAATATTCGTAGAATCCAACAATGACTGAAGGTGTCTACTACCAATATTTCCACAGCCCACAATAAGGATTTTTTTCAATAAAATACAAGTTGGATATTCTTACTTTATAGTTTCTAATGGAAAAAAATAGATAAACAACGCATTAGATAAGAATAAAAATAAAGACTTGAGGACAAGTTTGGAAAGAGAATATTGAAGCAAAAAAACAATCAAAATAATGCAATTAGTAAATTATTAAAAAATAAGGTTATACTAATTACAGGGGGAGCAGGAAGTGTTGGTTTAGAATTAACAAAAAAACTACTAGAATTCCAAGTGAAACAGATAAGGATTCTAGATATTAATGAACATGCTCTTTTTACAGTAAATAGAATTTTAAAAGATAAAAGAGTTAGAACATTGTTTGGTAGTGTTACTAATCCAGATAGAATTGAATTTGCAGCCATCAATACAGATATCATAATTCATTTAGCTGCATTGAAAAATATTGAAATTACAGAATTTAATGCATTAGAAACTATTGAAACTAACGTAGATGGAACTGTAAATATGATAAAAATGACTATTAAAAATAAACCTAGTTTATTTTTGAATATAAGTACAGATAAAGTTGCTGCATCATCAACTTTGTATGGTGCAACAAAACAAATTGGAGAGCGTCTTACACAATGGGCTGCAATACACATCCAAACAACCAAATTTGCATCAGTAAGATTTGGAAATGTCATAGAAACTAGAGGTAATGTTTTTGAGGTATGGCGTGAAGAATCAAGTAAGAATAAACCTCTATCAATAACTCATCCAAACATGAAAAGATATTTTTGGCATATTGATGAAGCAGTGGGTTTTATTTTACAAGCTTTAGTCAACATGAAACAAGGGGAAATTTTTATTCCAAAAATGAAATTGTATAAGGTAACAGATTTAGCTTCAAAAATTTCAAAAAAACATAAAGTAGTTGGTTTAAGGCCTGGAGAAAAATTAGAAGAATTACTTATTACAGATGATGAGAAAAATATAGCTATTGAAAAAAATAACATGTGGGTATTAAAATCAAAATTCTAGTTTTGTAATTAATTAGTTTTAATCAATTTTTCAATATATTTTGCAATACGTTGAGAATTCTTACCATCAAAAATGCCTATTTGTGACTTGATATAATTTTCAAGAATTTCTTTAGATATAGGATTTTTAATTGAAGATAATTGAGAATGAAGCTCTATCATATCATTACACTCTTTAATAATTTCAGAGTCATTTAATCGTGTTAATTTATTTTTTTGATCAAAATTAAATAATATTACCGGTGTTTTAGATAGAATTCCATTTAAAATTACATTTGAGCTACCATATGTTAGCATTACATCAAACTCTTTTAGAAGTGACATGATGTTTTCTTTTTGAAAAAGAGTGATTGGTTGATTTAACGATTTTAAAAGTAATTCATATTCATCATAAGAGGAACTTGAGGGATGAATTTTTAATGAGACTTCAAACTGAGGATAGTTTTTAATTTCTTTAATTATTTTTAAAATTAAATTATCTTCTTCTGTTTTAGTTAACCAACCATGTTCATGCATAGGAGTTGGACAAAAAAGGATTTTAGTTTTATTAGAATTAAATTTATCACTATAGGAATTCTGATTTTCATCATATAGTTCATCAAATGCAGGATCTCCCACCAATATCAAAGTAGATTTATCAAATTTAGCATCCAAAAGACGACTAAACCAGTGTTCATTAAAACAAAAATTAAAATTTCCACTAGTAATTTTATGTAATGCAGGATAAGTTTTTGATAAGATTTGAAACCTAGGATAAAATAAAATAAATTTTAACAAATCTATGAATCTATATCCAGAATTTTTTAGTGATTTTAATAAAAAACCATAACGATGAATAGAATATTTTAACATTGAAAATTTTTTTGGTTTATTATTTGATACATCAGCTATAATCTTATCTGAAAATATCAATTGAAAATTAGATTTAGTTGAAAAAGCAGTTGAAAAAAACTCAGATTTTCCAGTAGGAGTTATGGTGATATTAGGTATTTTTCTATATTTAGAAGAAATTCCAAAACAGATCCCATTGATTCCCAATCTAACTTCATTAATAATCAAATCAGGCTGGATTTTATCAATTACATCAACTGCATTATCATATTTGTGATAATCAACTACTTGGTATGTTTTAAAAGAGTAATCAGAAAAAGTTGCAGGCTGAAATATCAACCAAATAACATTCAAAGTAAATTGATTACTTAATTCTGATAAAATATTTTCAATTTGAGTTGTAACTATATCTGAAACATTTGGAGGTTTAATTTTTGGGATCAAAATTGTAATTTTTTTCATTGTAATTCTTTCAATATCATACTCATTATTATTGATAAATCATATTAGCGTTGAAAAATTTGTTCATTTTCATCTTTTATTTAATTTAATTTTTTAATTATTTGAATTATTTGTTTTGCACGATGAAAAGAAGTGTGTTCTTTTAAAACTCTTTCACGTGCAGCAATTCCCATTTTTAACCGTATTTCAGCATCATCCATTAAGAAATTATAAATTTCAACACATTCATCAACAGAATTTGAGATTAAAATTTCTTTTTTTGTATCAAACCATTTTTCTAAACCATCATATGGTGAAGAAACTATACAGCATCCCAAGGCAGATAATTCAAAAGGTCTTGCAGTTGAAGTTGCAAATGTTTTTGCATGCAATTCATGAACAACATTAAGATTTACTTTAGATCTACTAGAATACTCTATCCATTTAGAGAAATCAATTTTTGTTGATAGGAATTTTGCATTCCCTAATTCCATTTCATAATTTCTTCCACCTAAAACAAAATTATAATCTAAAATTTTAGAAGGTTCAGATATCATCATATTTACAAAATTTTTTCTAGATTGGCCATTATGCCCATAGAAAAAAAAGTCAATATCTTTTTCTATGTCAATTGGCATATATTCATCTGGATCAATACCAATGTGAACTGTTTCAACATTTTCTGCACCAAGTTCTTTTAATCTAATAATCGATCCCTCAGAAGTTACTAAAATAGAATCAAATTCAGTAAGATCTGATCCAGGATAATAATTGAATGTAAATCCACCATGTTCTGGTAGTGATGTTGGCAAATCAACATCATAAAATAATACAGGGATTTGAAATTCTTTTTTTAAATTGTTAGATAATCCAGTAATTTGATTTAATGGAATAGCTATGAAAATTATAGCAGATACATCTTTTTCATCAATTATTATTTTTTTTAATAATTTTTCAAGTTTTGGTTTTGCAAATTTTCTGGCCATCAAAGGGATTAATTTATTGGAATTTGATTCAAAAGACTTTGTTTTTTTAAGAAATTTCTCTAAAAATTCGGATTTACCTAAATTAGGATTTGGGTAACATTTCCACCAATCACTTTGAATAGGTTTTCCTGAATATGGGACTAAAATAACTTCATTACCAATTTCATGAAACGCTCTAAACAATTGTCTCAAAAAAGGAGTTGCCGAAAATGGCTTTGTCATATCCAATGTAGGACAAATAATTAGTATTTTCAAGTTAATATTGAATCAATATTGATTTTATAATACTGTTAAGTAAAATCTTATGTTCTAGAGTATCAAATACGAAAAAATATAACATGATAGAATATTCCAATATCTAATGAAGGTTTTTCTAACTGGAATTACTGGCTTTTTGGGTCAAAAGCTAGCCGAAACATTGACTAAAAATGGTCATGAAATTGGCACATTATCTCGAAATGTTGCATCTGGGGATAGAGCAACAAATACAGAGTCAATGATTAGAGGAGAGGCAGTAGAAGGAGTACAATATTACTATGGAGATCTTACAGACTATCTTGTTATTTCTGACGCATTGAAAGATTTTCAGCCAGATATTATCATTCATTTGGCTGCACAAACATCAGTAGCATATAGTTTTACTCATATGAAAGAAGTTTTCGATGTAAATTTCATTGGCGTTTTCAATATGGCTGAAGCTGCAAGAAGAGAGGTTCCTAATTTGAAACGATTTATCTGGTCTGGTTCTGCAGAAGAATATGGCATTCAACCAGAAAAAAATTATCCTGTAAAAGAAGATGATATTCAACTACATGCAGCAAGTCCATATGGCGTAGCAAAAATTGCAGCTGAGAATTTTTTGAAGTATTTGTATCAGGCTTATGGATTTCCAGCAATAATCTTTAGAAATGCCAATTCATTTGGTAGAAAACATAATCACCAATTTGTAATTGAAAGTATAATTTATCAAATGATTCATGGTAAATCTCCTATAAAGTTAGGAGATCCTGAACCAATTAGAGATTTCATTTTTGAGGAAGATTTACTTAATGCATATGTTTTAGCTGCTGAATCGGATAATGAGGAAATCTTAGGTGAGGCAGTGAATATTACAAATGGAGAACCTGTTGCAATTAGAGATTTAGCTGAAAAAATCAGGAAAATAACGGGATATTCTGGCGAAATACAATGGAATAGTTTTCCAAAGAGAGCACTGGAAATACCTAAATTAAATATGGACAATTCAAAAGTAAAAAGAATTCTAAAATGGAGTCCAAAATATAGTTTAGATGAGGGTTTGAAAATTACAGCCTCATATTATATGAAATAAGATATGCATAAGATTTTTAATTAGATATTTAAAGAAATAATGTTGCAAAAAATAGTTTGTATTCCAGCATTTAATGAGTCATATGCTATTGGTGAATTAATAGATAAAATTAAAAAAAATATTGAAATGGTTGTTGTATGTGATGATGGTTCAACGGATGATACTAAAAAAATTGCCATGGAACATGGTGCAATTGTAATTGAACATGAAAAAAAATTAGGAAAAGGAGAGGCATTAAAAACATTATTCAATTATGCAAAAAAATCAGATGCAGATATTATGGTTACAATTGATGGTGATGGTCAATTTTTACCAGAAGAAATTCCAAACCTCATAAAACCAATAGTCGATGATAAAGCTGATGTAGTTATAGGATATCGTTTTGATGATGCAGATCAAATGCCCACATATAGGAAAGTAGGAAATAAGGTTCTTGATAAAGTTACAAATCTTGCTGCAGATTTACCATTTAGAGATTCTCAGGGTGGGTTTAGAGCATATTCAAGAAAAGCTTTTGAAAAGATTAGATTTTCAACAAGTGGATTTGGAATAGATGCTGAAATTTTAGTAAATGCCGTAAATTCAGGATTAAGAGTAGCTGAAGAAAAAGTAACTGTAATTTATGATACAGGCGGTAAAACATCCACTAAAAATCCCATCTCACATACATCAGAGGTAGTTTTTTCCTTAATTGATTTAATTGCTCAGAGACATCCATTAAGATTTTTAGGCTTACCAGGAATTTTGTTGATTGCACTTGGAATAGTATTAACAATTCATGTGTTAGATGTATTTAATGAAATACGATATTTTTCAATACCTTTTACTTTAGGAGCATTTGGTTCATTAGCACTAGGATTAATTTTATTACTCATGTCGGTAATTTTGTATAGCATATCTAGTTCCACTAAAAATCTTAGATAAGTGAAAAATTGTTTGAAAATAAGGAGAATCCTAACATGACAAATCAATTAGATATTAAGAAAAAATCAATAATACAAAATCCAATTATTTTATTGATAATCATAGGTATTGTATCACTAGGAATTAGACTGTATTATTTTACGCCTGAAATTCCGGTTACACTTGATGCATTTGGTTATTTTTTTTATGCATTTGATTCAAAAATTATTGGACACCTTCCAGAAAACTATTCTAATGCAAATAATGGATGGCCATCATTTTTATGGTTAATTTTTTCAGGATTTGAATTTGATAATTTACTTTCATATATGCAAATACAAAGAATTTCATCAATTTTATTTTCAATATTAACAATAATTCCAATTTATTTTATTTGCAGAAAATATTTCAATTCAAGCTATAGTGTGATAGGAAGTGCAATATTTGCATTTGAACCAAGAATTATTGCAAATTCTTTGTTTGGTCTCAGTGAACCAATGTACATATTTCTTGGTGCACTGTCAATTTGTTTAATTTTATCAGAGAGGAAAAAATTAATTTTCGTATCATTTTTTGTTGCAGGACTAGCAACAATTGTAAGAGGAGAAGGAATGTCAATTTTATTTGCCATATCAATAGTGTTTTTTATTTTATATAGAAAAGAAACTTTTATCATTTTAAAATATATTTTAGGTTTGATGATTTTTAGTTTAACTATTTTACCTATGGCAATATACAGAATAGAAACCATTGGGAATGATACAATGGTTGGCAGAGTAACAGGCGGTATTCAAAGAGGTTATCAAGAAGGGACACCTTTTTTTGTGACAGGAATAGAAAATTTTATTAAATTTTTTGGATGGGATATGATCCCAATTTTTATTTTCTTTGTTCCAATAGGATTTATCTTAATTTTAAAGAAATTTAATCAACAAAGTAAGATTATTTTTTCATTAATTATCCCATTAGCATTACCTGCATTTTATGCTTATTCAGTTCCAGCATCAGATACAAGATATTTATTTATTCTGTATCCAATTTTTTGTTTAATTTCAATTATAGTAGTAAAAAAATTTGTTGGTAAATTTTCAAATCAGAATCTAATCAAGATTTTGTTAGTTTCATGCATTTTGGTTACATCTATTGTATTTTTAGAGTATAAAGAATTGGATATGGAGCATGAAAAGGAATCATATTTAATTGCGGAATATTTGATACAAGAACCTAAAACTGTAAATAATTTTTATCCTGAAAGTAGATATGCTTACCCTTCTGAGATCATGAAATCATGGCCTAAATCTAATGATGTGTTTTTCATGCCTAGAGAGAAAGGAACAGATACCCAATCTTTAATCACTCTAGAAACGTCGTTGATTACATTAAATCATGGATCAAACATTGAAGAAGTTATTGAAAATAATAGAAAACTAGGAATAACACATTTGGTAGTTGATGATCAAGATGATAGGCCAAGTTTCTTCATAGAACTTTTAGAAAATGAGAAAGAATACCCATATTTGATTAAAGAATTTGATTCGACTGAACTAATGTTTGAATATAAAGTCAAGGTATTCAGGATTAACTATGATGAATTTGATCGTTACAAAAATGGCAATTAAAAATATATTTTAATAGATCTTAATTAAGTTCATCAATGTTAAGGGATAAAGTTCTTGTCATAATTTATAACAAATTTGCTAAAATCTTAGGAAATAAAGGATTAACAAAATATGCAGCAATAAGAAAAATTAAAAATTACGCATATAAAAATTTTAAATTAAAAGTTATTGAAATTGATGGAAATAAAATTTTTCTCGATAAGGATGATAGTTTAAGATTATCAATTAATCAAATTTGGGAACCAACAGAAACAGAACTTGTGAAAAAAGAAGTCAAGAAAGGATACACAGTAATTGATATTGGTGCCAACATCGGATATTACACATTACTATTTGCAAAACTGGTTGGGAAGGAAGGCAAAGTATATGCATTTGAACCAGAACCAAATAACTTAGATTTACTTAAAAAAAACATAGAAGTCAATAACTATAAAAATGTAATAATTGAACAAAAGGCAGTTAGTGATACCACAAAAAGTGTTAATTTGTTTACAGCAAAACAAGGAATAGGAGAACATAGAATAAATTTTTCTTGGTTTGGAAATAATGGGATTGAAGTAGAAGCAATCAAACTTGATGATTACATAAATGAAAAAATTGATTTTATAAAAATCGATATTGAAGGGGCAGAGTATAATGCATTATTAGGAATGGAAAAAATTTTAGAATCTAACAAAGATGTTAAAATTTTAGTTGAATATGGCAAATCGCAACTAAATGAATTTGGTGTAAATGAAGATGATTTTTTTAATTTTCTAAAATTACAAAAATTTAAAATTTATTTTGTTGATAGAAAAACAAATTCATTTACATTATTAACAAAAAAAGAAGAAATTATTCAAGATGGAATTTTGGGACAAAATTTATTTTGTGTCAGATAAACATATTGTTTGGAAAAAATTTGCTAAAATAGAGTTAAAAATATTTTATTGATTAAATCTTTATAATAAAATAAGATTCAGTATTAATAATAAGGAATATGATATGCGTATTTTGATTGCTTCAGGTGCTAAGGGGAAATTTGAATGGATGCAAGAATTATCTAATTCTTTAAACAAATTAGATGTCAAGTGTAAGCTTGTGAAGGATTCTGATTATGCTAGAGGCTTTCCTAGTAAAAGATTATCAGAATGGATTTATTCTCATAAAAAATTCGAAAATTTAATAAATGATTTCAAACCAGATGTTGTTCTAATTGACAGACAGACGTATTTTGGCACATACACCATAAAATCTAAAATACCGTTGTTTGTTTATCTGTTAGGAAATTATTGGTTAGAGATAGAATCTGCAAAAAAGACATTGTACAAAAATCCGATAATGAGATTAGTGATCTGGCTAAGAGGAAGAACTGCAAAAAAATGCTTTGAAGGAGCTACTGCAATTCTTCCAATTACAAAGTATATAGAAAAAGAAGTTAAGGAAAAATATCCTAAAAAAAATATAGACATTTTGAGTGTGGGTGTAGTACCATCAGTGTGGGAAACAACTAGTGGAATGCATCTCAAACATCCATGTGTAGGTCTTCTTCAAACTGCAAATATTTGGCTAAAAACTAAGGAATTGTTAATTTTACCAAAAATAATGGAAGCAATGCCAAATGTGATGTTTTATTGGGCAGGAGATGGAACATATAGAGACAAAATATTGCCCTTACTAAAAAAACATGATAACTTCAAATGGTTGGGTTCAATAAGCTACCCTGATGAAGTTAAAGAGTATCTTAGCGAAATAGATGTTTATGCTCTAATATCAGGATTGGACACGTTAGGAGTCACATTATTAGAAGCAATGTTAATGAAAAAACCAATTATTGCAACCAATGTTGGAGGGATTCCGGAAATAATAGAAGATGGAAAAAGTGGTTTTCTGATTGAAAAAGGAGATCATGAAGAATGGATTAACAAACTCAGATATCTTATAAACAATAAACAAAAAGCAAAAGAAATGAGCGAAATAGGATATAAATTTGCTAAAGATAATTTTAACTGGGATAAAATAGCAAAAAATCTTTTACGTATAATTAATTCCAGAAACATCTCTTAATATTTTTATTCTTTAAAGCCAAAAATGTGAGTTTAGTTAGATTGTAAAATAAAACAATGCGTGGTAGAAAAAAACATGCCAAAAAATTTTCTGGTTTTTAAAAACTTCATTTTAAAAATACCATATCCGGAGGTTAAATCTGGCCCTCTTTTAACAGAAATTATTTTAAATCCCGAATTTGTAAATACGTTCTTCCAATAAAATTTTGAAAAATAATAAAATTCATGAACAAAACTAGGATTATTTCCTAAGGGGTGAAAAAACAATCGTTTAAGTTTTACTTGGTTAGTCTCATTTACAAGAGATTTTATTTTTTCTTCATTTTTTTGTTCAGTGTTAACATTTTGTTTTAATCTCTTGTTTAAAGATCCCCAAAGATATTTTGGGATAAATAAATAATGCCAGAAATTTGTTACTAGTGACACTGATGGAGTAGGCAAAATGTGAATAACAAACCCATTTTTTTTTACCAATCTTCTTATTTCTGTTAAAGTTTCATCCAAGTTTTCTAAATGAGGTAAAACGTGAGAAGTAAAAATTAAATCAAATGATTGTGATTTGAATGGCTTTGTGATTAAATCGATTTTTAGAACTGGAAAATATTGTGGGTATTTTGGAGTTATATCTATTGAAATTACATCGTAACCCATCTCAGATATTTTTTTTGCTTGATAGCCATTACCTCCACCAATTTCTAAAATCTTGATATTTTTTTCTTTAGGAAAAAATTCAAGAACAGGCTTTAATTCTTCATTTCTAACGTAATTCCACCAATCAATTGATTTTTTATTTTTCAATTATTAAATCATATATTATGACTTAAAATAGTTTATTAAACAAGTGATATACTGTTGGTAATTGATTACGCAAAAAAAAACTATCACATTGAAATTAAATTTCAATAGATTAAAAAATGGTTTTAAGTTCAGATTTGAAAATAAATTTTACTTTAAACAGTGGTTTTTAATTTTTAAATTTGGAAAAAATCCTGATCTAAAATCATTGAGTGAATATAATCAATTGGTGCCACCAAAAGATAGGTTTTGGGCAGATCCACATGTAATTTTTAAAAATAATGTTTATCACATATTTTTTGAAGAATATATTTACAAAAATAAAAAAGGAATCATTTCTTTAATCAAAATGGAAAAAAATGGGAACTATACAAAGCCTGTAAAGATTTTAGAAGAAGACTATCATTTATCATATCCTTTTATTTTTGAATATGAGAATCAAGTGTATATGATTCCTGAAACACATTCAATTAAAACCATTCAAATTTATCGCTGTACAGAATTTCCTGAAAAATGGGAATTTTGTAAAGTAATTTTGAAAAATATTGATGCAGTAGATTCTACACTTTTACATTATAATAAAAAATGGTGGTTATTTACTGGCGTTAAAAATGAACAGAATTCTGATTGGGGTGATTTGCATATTTTTTATTCAGATAATCCACTAAGTGAAAATTGGATTTCTCATCAAATGAATCCAATTATAACAAGTAAAAAAAATTCGCAACCAGCAGGAAAAATTTTTTCTGATGGGAATTCATTGTATAGACCAGCACAAACTTCTACAGATAAAGAGTATGGAAGGGAGATCATAATTAATAAAATTGAGACATTGAATGAAAAAGAGTACAGTGAAAAAGAAATTGAAAGAATCAAGCCATGGAATAAGAAAATTAAAGGAATTCATACAATTAATTTTGAAAATGAATTTACTATTTTAGATGCAAAATGGAAAAAACGTGCTTAAAATTTGAATTATATAAGGAATTTTAATAAAATACAAGAAAAGATTGCTAGAACAGGATAAATGTTAACGATAATTTAAAAATAAAAATATTATTAAATAACAAATATTATTAAATTAAAAACATTAACTAGAATAATTAAATTTGGGTATCAAAAAAATTATATCATTAATATATCGATCATATGATTAAGAAAAATTAGATTGAAAACAAAAGATAATGACGAGATTTTAAAACTCCATGAAAATTTAATTAAATTACACAATCAACTAAGAAATAGCAAAAAGAAAGAATGGGATAGAGTTCTTCCTTTTGAAGAATTACTATTTGATCGTTGGGAAAAAGCAGAATTTTTGAAAGCAAAGAAAAATGCCAGTGTCTACCATTCATCAACTATTTTTGGAAAAGTGGAAATTGAAAAAAATGCTTGGATTGGACCATATACAATTTTAGACGGTAGTGGCGGAGGAATAAAAATTGGTAAATTTTGTAGCATCAGCAGTGGAGTTCAAATTTATACTCATGACACAGTGAAATGGTCATTAACAGGCGGTAAAGCAGAATTTGAAAAGGGGGGGGTCATCATAGGTGATAATTGTTATGTTGGACCAAATGTCATAATTTCTAAAGGTGTTAAAATTGGTAAAGGATGCATAATAGGTGCAAATAGTTTTGTAAATAGAAATATTCCACAATATTCAATCGCATATGGAATTCCTGCAAAAAAAATTGGAAATGTGAAAATTACTAAAGACAAAATTAGATTAGAATATTTAAAGTGATTAAGAATTTACAGATTTATACCAATCTATAGTTTTTGCAATTCCTTCTCTTAAAGAAATTTTAGGTGCATAACCAAGAGAAGATAATTTTTCAATATTTGGAACACGTACTCTTACATCTGATGAATTCAAGGGTTTAAAAATTAATTTTGATTTTGAATTTGTGATTTCAAGAATGAGTTTTGCTAATCCTACAGAAGTCAATGCTTCAGTTGGACTCCCTATATTGTAAATTCCTGAACCTTTTTCAGTTATTATCTGTAATCCATTTAAACAATCAGTGACATAACACCATGCTCTTATTTGAGCACCATCATCATAAATGGTTAGGGGTTTATTTTTTATAGATTGTTTTACAAACTCGTGAATTGCTCCACTCCCAATTTGTTTTGGACCATATACATTAAAAAATCTCCCTATAGCGACTTTAATGCCATATTGTCTTTCTAATGCAACAAAAATGTGTTCTGCAAAAAGTTTGCTGGTTGCATATGACCATCTAGGATCATATGCAGTCCCTTGAGTTGTAAAGGTATCTTCATTTAATTGATATGCAGTTGGTCCATAAACTTCACTTGTTGAAGCATAAATTATTTTT
>JACKQG010005672.1_pt1 | contig 13596 bp, 9 predicted proteins | sample 8237621 | NCBI WGS metagenome assembly JACKQG01 (sample SAMN15677084, study PRJNA649215) | marine metagenome | biome: marine; feature: Black Sea; material: saline water; isolation source: suspended particulate matter (SPM) from the Black Sea western gyre | collected 2013-06-09/2013-06-10 | depth...
ATCGAAAGCAGTGCCGTCGGGCAAGGGCAACGCGCGCGTACGCATGGCTACGACGCCGGCGGCACTGCTTTGAACTGTGGTGCGTTCATGGGCATGCAGAGCCGAATTAGTTCAAAGCGGTGGCACACGGTGGACAGCCGGCAGTACGAGGAAGGGCGCCCGGCGAAGCCGAGTTAAGATCAAAAGTCTAGTCGTTAGGAACATCGAAACGGACCTCCTCCGCGCCAACGCGTACAAACCTCGTCGTCCACTAACTCGCCACATAGGTCGGAACGCCCACAATGCGAAACAGCAACGTCAAGACGACCGCCAACACGATGGCACATACCACTTACCAGGAGTTGCTGTTGGAGTACACGCCTCGCACGATCCGCAGCCAATCGCAATACGAGCGAGTGCTTGGGCAAGCCGATCAACTGATGCGCAAACGAAAACTGACGCGAGCCGAAGATGACTTACTCGAGTTGCTGTCATCCCTCGTCAGCCAATACGAACAGAACCGTTTTCCCGCCCCTGATGTCGCTCCCGGTGAGATTGTCGCCCACCTGATCGAATCACGAGACGTGACCAAAGCTGAGGTCGCCCGAGCCACCGGCATTCCCCGCCAGACGATCACCCACATCGTCAACGGATCGCGGGCGGTCAGCAAAGCAAACCGGGCCAAACTGGCAAATTACTTTCACGTCTCGCCGGACTTGTTCCTCCCCGCCGAGTAGGAAAGCGTTATCCGAGCCGCAGTCGGTCCGTTCACCCCGCTAGGTACCATCCAGCTTTGTGGCTCCGGGCAACTGGCTGGCTCCGGCGTCCTGCGGAACGAAGTAGGGTATTGGCGTTTCGGATAGCTTGTAGAGAAGCTGCCTGAAGATGCTGTCGCGAACGCTCGCTTCGTTGACTTCCTTGCCAAGGACCGTCACGGAACGAGGATCGTAAGCGATCTCGTGCTTCCAGAACGTCTGGTTTCCGTCGCGTGTGGCCAGCGTCATGGCGACCTGGGCGTTCGTTGCTTGGACGGTTCGCCCAGTCTTTGGTCCCATGATGCCCTTTCGTTCGTACATGGTCTCGCCTTCCGACTCGCTGTAGCCGACCTTCAGCACCACCGGCTGATCGTCGGCGATCGCGATTTCATCCACGCGAAACCGCGTTTCGTACATCTCGGTCAATCTAGTGGCCGTGTCCTCCTTGGTTCCGAAACGAAGTTGCCCAATCTCGAAATCCAAGCTGACGGAGCCACCGGGTTTCAGGTAGGCTGGCGAGCTGCCATTTATGGCGGCCAGGCCGGCTTCGATCTGGGGCCAAGGGATGGGAACGAACCGTAGCGTCTTGCGTGCATGGGGGCCTCCCTGGGCGATCCAACCGTCGGGCAACGTGCGTCGTGCGGTCAGGCGGTCGACGATCGGCAGTTCCAGGTTCCATACGACGCGTTGCGTGTTTCGCTCGATGACCGTGCCCCCAAACAGACACCAGCCTTTCGTGCCAATCCATTCGACCGCCGAACCTCGGTAGGCCGAGGCCGTCGGTGGTTTGCCCGCGATTTCCACTTGATCGGCGGGCGTTCCCTTCTCCATGTCAAGCAGAAGGAGATTCGAGTTGGTGCTCGAATAGACGATTCCCAGTTGCTTCCCGTCAGGTGCATAGGACATCCCACGAAAGGCACCGGTGCGGTCTCCCAGGAATTGCTTGACCTCCACCTGCCCCACAAGCTTGCCGTCGATTACATCGAATACCGACAACTCGTTGTTGTGGGCCAACGCCGCCACGTAACGGCCGCCCGGGCTGACCGCGAACCGATCCTTGGTGTAGTTGGTGTCGAGTTCGATTTCCGCGAGGCGCTTTCCCTCCATCGTGTCAAAGACCCGCAAGAGGTAGGTGGTGCCCTGGCCGATGGACCCGTAGGTGTATGTAAACAGTCGCCCCGGCGCGACGAACTGAAACGCCTGCAAGTGTTTCTGAGGGTGGTCGCATTCGATTTCGCGCACCAACTTGCCCGACTGGAACGACCAGATATCCAGTTTGGAATAGTGCTTCGAGTCGTCCGATTTGACCGCCAGTTGGCTCCCATCCGGGCTCAAGGAATACTCGCTTCTCGCTTTCACGGCCTCTTGCATCTGGCCCGCTTTCTCTCCTGTGAGCAAGTTCCAGAGCTGAACGTTGTCTCCTCCGGTGATCTTCAGGCCCAGTGCCACGAACGGACTGGGAGTCGCCGGATAAATCACGCGGTCGCCCTGGGCCGGAACGGGAATCGATAGGTCGATCTGTTCCGGCCAAGCGGGCGGGCTTGCCGGACCGTCGGCTTGCACCTTCCAACCGACATCCGACTCCGTGGCCCCGGAGGACTGGGAACTCGGAATTCCACTCGCAGGAGTCGCAGGGCTCTGGGGCAACGACGTGCCGGGAGATGTCGAAGCGGGAGCCACGGAAATATCGCCGGGCGAGGATGTGGATGAATCCGCCACCGTGTCGTCGCTGGAGACGAAGAACAGCATAACGCCGACGACTACCGCGATCAGCAGCAAGACCGCGGCACCGCCGATGCCAAGCAACAGCAACAGTGCAGTTCGATTCGTGCTTCCGTTTTGCGGCGCCACTTGATGCGACGGTAGATATTGACCGCCCGACGCTCCCATCGCCGGACTTGACAAGTCGATTCCATCAAGTCCGAGCGGATCGTCCGCTGGCGCCAATTCCGGCGAAGCGTTCGGGACGGTGAACACACCACCGCAAGATGGGCATTTCACTCGCTTGCCCGCCAATTCGGCCTTGGCCTGAAACGCTTTCCCGCATTGGCATCTGGCCTGTATAGACATGAAGACAATCTCCCTCGGCCTCTTGGATGTCACTTCGACAGATAGAGCGATCGTTCAGTTCCCATCGTCGGCTTTGAGGCGAGCCTCGGCGAGCAAACCTCGGCAATCCCGAAGGTAGCCTTCGATGTCTGTGTTCTCGATCGCATGCTCCAAGTGCGAGGCCGCCAGCTTGAATTCACCGGTCGCCAGGAACACTTCGCCCAGATGCCGGTGCCAGAAGTGAATCAACAATTTGCTGCGCTTCTCCGGTGTTGAAGCAGTCGCCTTCTTCGCGGCAGCCAGGGCTTTGTCGTTCGCACCTTGTTTTAGCCAAGCGGAAGCGGCTTCCTTCCAGTGCCATGCGGCGAGATTTTCGTCCAGCGGAGCGATCTTCTCGTACAACTCCGCACTCTCGCTGTACTTCTTCTGCCGCACAAGCTGCATGGCCAGTTTGGCTGTCGTCGATACGTCCAAGGGCTTATCAGGCTCCAGATCCATCATCCTTTGCAGCAATTCGGCGGCGCGCTTTGGGTTGGGTCTGGCTCTGTCATAGACTTCGCTGAGTATGTACAGCGATGTGCGGTCATTGGAATCTTCCTTAAGTACGCCCTCATGTCGCGAAACGAGGCGGTCGAGCTTGCCACGTTGGTACATGAAGCTCACCAAATCGCGTCGAGTTAGAGACCGTTTCGCATCGCTATCGGTATGACGGATGATGAACTCGCATGCTTCGACCATCTTGTCAACGCCCGACAGCCTTCGGTAAGTGGGCCTTAATGCTTCATAGATCCTGATTTTGAAAGCGTCATCGCTTGCCAGCCGCAGAGCCGCTTCGAATGCTTTCCTCCTGGCCGCAGAGTTCCCCGCTATCCCCGCTCGCCACGCTTCTTCGGCGCTCCGGTACTTGCTGTCCCTCGACTTGGTATCGGACGTTGCCTCAGCCGATCCGGCGGCCGGGGCGGTTGCATCGTCGGCTTGCTCCGCGTCCTTGGATTCTTCTGCCGCGGCGTTGTTGCCGTCTGCCGCCAGAGGCACGGGCGATTCTGGTTCTCCAACTTGCACCTCGTCGGCCATCGAATCCGGCGTCGTGCGCAACGTGAAAAACGAAAGTGCGAATACCGCGGCAATCAGCAATCCCGAACCGAAAGCGCGCCAGGCGGTCGGGCAATCCGTTTGTACACGAAAACCGTCGTCCAGCAGCATGGCGATTCTCCTTTTCAGTGAATGAGGACGTTCCCAAAGTCCCAACGTGGCCGTCATCAATCTTGACCGATCTGCAGCATTCGTGCGGAACCAGTGCAGCAGAACCTCCGCGTAATCAGCCGTATCACAACACTGCCCCGCCGCGGCGTCGGCCAGCAACTCCTGATCGACTTGTACGCGTCTGCGAAACGCCCAGTACAACGGGTGAGCGTACAGAACCAGAGCCAAGCAACGCATCAGAGCCAGCAGTCGGAGGTCACCATTGCGGATGTGAGCACATTCGTGCGCCAGGGCGGCTTCCAAGCCGACTCGCGACTCGGCCTCGATGAACCGCCTGGGCAGGATAATGTCCGCCGCAAAACAGCCGACGGCCACGGCCTGGTTGACGCGATTGCTGAGCATCACCCGCGTCGACGCAGGCTGGTCGGGTAGCACTCGGCCGAGTACAGATTGAATCGGCTCGGCGGCATGCCAAGCCATCAACCGCAAACGCATGGTCAGGATCACGCCGACAGCCAGCCAGATCGCAACTAGCGCCGTTCCGACAAGAAAGCAACGAATCATGATCGCAGTGATCCGGTGCGCAGTGCCGGCACTTGCTTGATTGTTGGTGTGCTCGACCGTATGCCTCGCCGCGGGTACATCCGCAGTCGGATCGGTGAGCGGCATCGGTGCGGAGGATTCATCAGGTCCGCTCGACTGCGGGGCTGCAAGGTCCGCAATCGCGTCGTCGCCCGGCGCAATCGTGGGCGGGCTGACGGCAACTCGATGTGCCGGACTGAGCACGGTGGCGAATGGCAACGAGACGCGCGGCCAACCGGGAGCCGCGGTAATGACTGCCAAACACACAAGGCCGGCGACAGTCGCACGACTGAGTGCCATTCGCTGAGCCGGCTGACGCACCAGTCGTTTCACACCCGCCGTGACGATCAGCAGCAACGTGGCCAACAAGTAATAGTCGGCCAGCCAGATCGTTAGATCTCTCATCCAACCGTCCATCACGATTGCCCTTTCTTCCGAGCCGAGCGGCTCCGCTGCTTGTACTCGGAGATCATCGCCTGAAGCTCGTCAAGCTCCTCCTCACTCGGTTGACGCGCTTCCATGGCCCGTACCAAATACTCGTCCATCGCGCCGTCGAATACTTGATCGAGAAAAGTATCTGCCAATTCGCGGAACGTCTGTTCACGCAGGACTTTGGCCGAGTAGCAATATGCCTTGCCCTCGACAGAGTGCTCGACCAAGCCCTTGCGTTCCATCGTCTGAAGCAGGCTCAGTACTGTCGTATAGGCCAATTGGGTATCGCACGCATGCAACTCGTCATAGATCTCGCGAACCGTCGCACGACCGCGGTCCCAGAGGATTTTGAGTAAATCGAGTTCTCGTCCAGTTGGCTTGCCTTCCGGCATAGTCCGCCTCGCAAAGCACAGGGATAACACCACTCCCGCTAAGAAATAACTCGTTTAACCCCGAGCCGCAGGCGACGGTCGCGGTATATCGAGCCGCCCACAACAACCGTCGCCTGCGGCTCGGGGTTAAACGGGCAGGTTCCCATTTCTCACCGCAAGCGTTTCAGGCCACCTACTACGCACCTAGTAGAAACTGCATGTATCGTACTAGACGTCTAGTAGAAGTCAATGTGTGGGTCGCGAATATCTTGCAGAAAATTCCGCGCCGCAAAACGTGCCTGCCGGTCGTTATACTAAAGGAACGATGAATTGGCGTTGGCGGGTCAGAAGGGGGTTGCTCTGAGAGCGCACGACAACTAGCTGTAAAGGAGCTTGCTACGATGGGTACATCGACAATCGCAACATCGAGAGTGGCCACGGCATTGGCCGTTGTGGGACTGACTGTGGCTCTGGCAGGCGCTGCGGCCCAACAGCCGGCGCAGGACGAAGGTTCAAGAAATGTGGTTATCACGACAGACGCACCTGCCACGGGTCTGGCCCCCGACGGTCAGGTACCAGTCCAACTGGCCGTGGCCGAGACAGGGGAGGCCCCGTTTGCAGGCAGAGGGGCAGTTGATCGGCTTGAAGAAACTGGCCGGCGAGCGGCAGAGAATGAACTGCTTCGATGCAAGTACGATGTGATCGACTTCAAGGAACTCTCTGCCACGGAGCAGAAAATCCGGGCAGCCTTGGACGAGGACACGGTCCTCGAATTCATCGAAACGCCGCTAGACCAGGTAATCCAGTTTCTGAAAGAGATGCACGACATACCCATCGAAATCGACACCAGGGCACTCGACGATTATGGAATCGGAACTGATGTCCCAATCACCCGAAATCTGAAAGGGATCACTCTGCGATCAGCCTTGCGGCTGCTACTCGCGGATCTCGAACTGACCTACATCATCAAGCACGAGGTCTTGATCATCACGACAACCGAGGTGGCGGACGCGCATGTGGAGACGCACGTATACAGCCTGCACCGGTTGGGCGATGTCGATTCAGAGGCATTGGCCAAGGTGATTCAGAATACAATTCGGTCCGATACTTGGCGAACCAGTGCTTCGCCGGACAAACCGCCATCATCAGGCGACGCCAAAGCACCGAAGACGCCTCGCCTGGCGGCCATCGAGGCTCTACCGGGCTGTCTAGTGATCAAGCAAAGCCAGCATGCGCACGAAGAAATCACCGACCTGCTCGCGCAATTCGAGCGGTTCGCCACGAGCATGGAGATGTTGCAGAGGGTCTCCGACGATTGATAGCAGGCCGGGAAGCCGGTGGATCGTTGATCGGTTAGCAGGGCGCATCACCTCAGCAAGAGCGACACTATGGACAGAGATCGATTACAGAGACGCGGCTTCCTGCAATGTACGGCCGCCGCGGGAGCAACTTGGGCCGCTGGGTCGATCGCTGGCGGCGACGAGTCACGGGCTTCGAAGCTGGGCGCAGGCAAGGAGCTTCAGTCCCAGGCTGACGTTTTGGTAATTGGCGGAGGCACGGCAGGCACGATAGCCGCGATCCAAGCAGCTCGGGCCGGAGCACGCACGGTTCTTGTCGAGCAAGGCAGTCAACTGGGCGGCACGATGACAGTGGGCGGCGTGGCCTTTCCAGGATTGTTCCACGCCTGGGGCAAGCAGATCATTTCCGGGATCGGTTGGGAACTGGTATGTCAGGCAGTTGAAATGGACGGCGGCTCGTTGCCCGATTTCGCGACGCCGCCACCGCCGCGCCAGCATTGGCATCATCAGGTGCTGATCAATCCATACGTGTATGCAGTGCTGGCCGAAGAGGCGTGTCTCGAAGCCGGCGTGACGATCTGTTACTACGAATTTCCCCTGTCGGTTCAAGCGACGGAGGACGGTTGGTGTGTCGACACCGTCGGCCCGGGCACTCGGCGGCGAATTGTCTGCGGGCAACTTATCGACTGTACCGGCGGTGCGGACGTGGTGGGCATGTTGGGGCTACCTCGGTTACGGGAACAGGAGACCCAACCCGGTTCGATGTTGTACAAGTTCGGTGACGAGTTTCAGGCGGGCCGCGAACGACTGGACGCCGTGTATGTCCACGGCGCAGATTCGTCGAATTCCGTGACCAGGACCCAGGCCAACTTGACGGGGCGCCGCGAGATCCTCCGTCGTCTACGCGAGCGCCAGGCCAACGGCGAGAAGCACGCGCGTCTGGTGCAAATCCAACCCGAGGCCGCTTTTCGGGAGAGCTATCGCATCCAAGGCGAAGTCGTCATAACCCATGACGATTACGTGACCGGCCGGGTTTTCGACGATGCGATCTGCCATGCTTTCTACCCCGTCGATTTGCACACTCGTAGTGGCGTCCGCCCCCATCCGCTCGACGAGGGCGTGGTGCCAACCGTGCCGCTTCGAGCACTCGTTCCCAAAGGTAGCCGGAGGCTGATGGTGGCGGGCCGTTGCATCAGCAGCGACCGTCTGGCGAATTCCGGTCTTCGCGTACAGGCCACTTGCATGGCAACAGGACAAGCCGCCGGTGCGGCGGCCGCGCTGGCTGCCCAGCGCAATTCGACGCCGCTCGATGTTCCGCTTGATGTGATTCGCGAACTGCTGCGGCAAAACGCCGCCATCGTTCCTTTGCGTGAGTGACACAATGAAAGCCGACAAATTCAGACTCTGCACACTGCTGATTCTGGTGGCGTTCCAGTTCTGCGCAACCCCGACGAGCGTGTTTGGCGAACCCGGCGCGTTGGTGGTTCATCCGGACAATCCGCGGTACTTGATGGTGAAGAATGATCCGGCCAGGAAGGCGATTCTCCTGGCCGGGTCACATACCTGGGCAGAGTTTCAGACCTACCGTGAGGAGACGTTTGACTATGACGACTGGCTGGGGAAACTGGCCGGTTGGAAGCACAACTTCATGCGAGGCTGGATATGGGAGGATGGCTTCTACCGGCCTCTGCCGTATGCCGAAGTTGGTGGCAAGTTTGATCTCACTCGATACAACTCGCTCTTTTTTGACCGAATGAAGGACCGTGTACGGCAGGCGGCTCAACAGGATCTGTACGTCAGCGTGATGCTGTTTCAGGGGTGGAGCGTACTGGGCGAGGGAGGCGGCCGAGTGCCTCCGCCGTGGCCTCACCATCCCTTTCACCGCGACAACAACACGAGCGGCATCGACGGCGACTCCAAGCGAGAAGGCAACGGTCGTGCGACGCACACGCTGCAGATTCCGGCCGTCACGCGCTTGCAGGAGGCCTACGTGAAGCACTTTGTTGACGAGTTGAACGGCTTTGACAACATCATTTGGGAGATCGGCAACGAGTGCCATGCGGATTCCGCGTCATGGCAATACCACATGGTCGACTTCATTAAGCGCTACGAGGCGACCAAGCCCAAACAACACCTCGTTTGGCTGAACCTGGGCTCAGATCAGATCTTCGCTGCCGAATGCCACGCCGAACTCGTCTCCCCGGGCGGGCCAAGGCCCTACCTCCGCGATCCGCCAGCGGCCGACGGCCGCAAAGTGGTGATCGCCGACAGCGATCACATCTCCCCGCTGCGCGCCACTCACGAATGGGCCTGGAAGAGCTTCACTCGGGGGCTGCATCCTATCTTGATGGACTGCAAGTATCAGAACCTCACTTGGTGGACCGGCCGAGACTTCCAGCGCGAACACGTCAAGTGGCAGCAGCTTCGCGACGCTTTGACCGTCATCCGAAGTTACGCCAACCGAATCGACCTGGTGAGCCTGGAACCGCAGACCACCGCGTCAAACGCACCCTCCAGCACGCGTTACTGCCTTCACGAAGCTGGCCGGGAGTATCTCGTATATCAACCGGCGCCCGAAACTCCGTTTACCGTCGAGCTCCCTGCCGGCACTTACAACTGCGAATGGATCAACCCCGTCGCCGGAAAGACGCGCGCTGGCAGGATCGAATCCACCGATGGCAAGGTGTCTTTCACGGCACCGTTCCCTTGGCCAGCGGTGCTCTACCTGAGGCGCGCCGAGGATCCTGCAATCAGGTCCCCAGAGCCCACGGAAACTGGAATAAAGAACAGGGAAAACTGACCTCGCACAGTTGGGAAAAGGAAACGAGCGGAAGCTGAGCGGCGGCATTTTCCGTGAACTCCGCGATAGGAAAGCATTACGATGACGTCACCCCAAGACCTCGGCTCGACCGTCATCTCAAGTGCCATGACCGCATTTCGCAACGACCAAAGTAGGGCAGACAAAGCCGCTGCTCAGTTGCCGGATGAAAAGCTGCACGTGGCCCTCGATCCAAACACGAACAGTATTGCCGTCATCATGAAGCACGTCTAAGGAGCTTCCTTATCTCGGCGTTTCGTTTCCGGCACTTCGGGCAGCGATTTGACCAGGTGCGCGCCGCGAACGTACGCCACGAAGTGTTGGTTCAGGCCCTCAAGTCGAAATTCACGCGCACGCGAGCAAACTTGCTCTCGTCGATGGCCAACCCGAAACCTGGTGCGTCCGGGACCGAGCAGCAGCCGTCATTGATCTCATAGTCGTCGTAGATCAAGACGTCGCTTTCGAGTGGGTCGTGCTCGGCACGGTAGAAGTTGGGGACCACCAGGCCGATATGCACTTGCATGAATAATGACAACAGGGAACTCCAGTTGTGCGGAGCGATCAGAATTCCCTGAGGTTCGGCCATCGCCGCCTCGGCGAGGATCCCCTCGATCCCCAACCCGTACATGTCGCCTTGCAGCATATCCAGTGCCTTGGCCTCGACAAACGGCCGATAGGCTTCCACGTCGTCTTGCCCCTCGCCATCTGCCAACAGCGTTTTCCAACCCCGCTCGGCAATGAACTCCTTCAATTCCAGGCAGGGGGCCACCTGTTCGGGAAAGGGTTCTTCGATGAAGTCCAATCGCAGATCGCTTGCGCCTTCCAGAAACCGCTTGGCGCCTGCCAGGTCGTAGCCATTGTTGGCATCTACTCCCAGGTGCACCTCGTCGCCCGCATGCTTACGGATCGTTTCGACAACCTCGACGTCCCGAGCGTCGCCGGCGTCACGGTCCATCCACTTCTTTCCACGGCCGATCTTAATCTTGAAGGCGCGATGTCCCGCCTGCATCCCCATGTCAATCTCTTCCTTGAAGCGATCCTGCCACTTTGCGGCGTATTGTGGCATAAGATCCGACATATAGATCGAGCCGTCATAAACTCGCACCTTGCCTGGTTTTGTGCCCCCCAACAGTTCATAGACCGGCCGTTTCAGTACTCTTCCAGCCAGATCCCAAAGCACCATGGTTCGGGCACCCAACGGACCGGGCATTCTTCGCGAAGCAAGATCGAAGTGCTGAAATGGGTTCTGACCCAACAACGGTGCGAGTGCCTCTTTGGGCTTCCAACAGCGGCCGATCGCTTCCACGCCCATGTTGGTGTAGAGCCGAGCCATGCGATCGCGCGACGTCTGACCGTGATCGCCACGCACGGCGTTCTTCCCCACAAACTTTGCGCGCCGTGTGTGCAGGTCGAAGCTGACGATTCGAGTGATCTTCAGGTCCGGCGGGAGTGATTCCGCTCGCGCCAAACGTCCCAGAAGTGTCGATGCGGCCAAGGTTTCCAGAAACCGGCGTCTGTGCATTTTCATCTCCCTGGTCCTGTTGATCTTCGTCGATGCGTCCGTCAGTCCATTTCAATGGCCCCGGCGTCGCGAATTCCGTCGGTTGGCTTGCGGCCGGACCAGTCGCGCAGGAAGGGCCCTTCGAACTGCCAGGCGTAGACTTCCTCGATCGTGGTCTTGGCATCGGCCAGCGTACCCAGTGCAATCCGAGCGAATTCGAGTGTTCCCGCCAGGCAGCGCCCTTCCGGCGTGCCGCCTACAAACAAATCGGCGTCATTCGCCAGGGAAATCCCCACTGCGATGCCGGCCCCCGATGCTTCCCGTTTGCCATCGACATAGAGCGTCAGAGTCTTGGCGACGCGGTCTGCCTCGGCCACGACGTGATGCCACTGTCCATCATTGACCTTGGTTTGGCTGGCGATTCTGGCAGCCACCTCGCCGCCGCTGACCGAGAAAGTGACACCTCCATCGCTGTCGACGGTCAATGAATAGCCGGCCGTATCCATCTTCTCCAGCAGGACTCCCTCACCGTGGTCGGGCGTTGTGTTGAAATAGGCTTCGAGCAGAAGGTTCGAATCGCGCACCTGCAGACTCTTGTAGCCAGCCTCGCCAGTCGATGCTTCCATGGCAACTGCATAACGCGCGACCTCCGTCTGATCCGACCATTCGCCGGTGGGCGTCATCCATACGGTCACGATGAAGTGACTCAGCCCGGGTTTGCTGACGGGCTTGAAGCGGAATACGTAGGGCCCCGCGCCCGAAATGTCCTTCGCTTCGCCGCCCCAGACATTCATGCCGCCGAAACGACCGCCAGTGCGGGACCAGTGAAGGTCTGCTCGGAGCTTGAGCTTCGAGTCGGCGGCCTTTCCCTTCAGGTGTACTCGTGCTTCGAATGATTTCCCCGGCGCGACCTTCTCAGGCACATCGAACGTGATCCAGTCCAGTGGTTTGTTCGTGATTTCAACATCGTCGGCGCTGGCTGTTGCCTCAAGCTCTTCGTTGGCCAAGACCGCGTACTGATCGCGCCCGTTCAGACGGAGCGCGCCGCGGGTCCAATCTTCGAGCGGACCGTCTACGTAATCGTCAGCCGCAACGTTCACCGCCCGCAGCGGGTACATTGGCTGCTTCTTGTAGTCTTCTCGATTGACGTAATAGGGGGCGAGGTGGAAATGCTCGTCCAGAATTCGCGTCGCGTCATCGCCGGCAGAGTAGAACGGCCACTCGGCGACCGTTGCGTACAGTCCCCACGGCACGAAAACTTGCACGCCCTGATCAACCGCGGCCCCGGTTGGCCGAAAGTCGCCGTCGCCCGGCGCTCTGAGTGGAGACTGTTGTGCGTCTTGCCCCAAGTCCCCAAGAGAACCGCTTCGGCTCAGGGCCTTGCGAAAACTGTCTGCATCGGGGTGCCAGCGGCCGTCCGGCTCGAAGACACCGAATTTCTTCGGGATGTCGTAGAAGATGTTGTTGGCGTACGCGTTCGACTCGTGGTGGAAGTTGGATTTCTGCGTGCCCGCGTCGGCCGCATTGGGGTCGGCCATCGTGTTCGACGGATTGGCATGGCGAAAGACCATCTCGCCCATGCCGTGCCAAACGTTGCCCAAGTACTTGTTGCGACCGGCTTCCGGCGCCTGCCGCCGCGAGCCGATCACGAAGTTGTAGGCCGTATTGTTGAAGATCGTCGCCAGGAAGCCGTGGATTTCCTGAAACGCCGAACAGTTGCCCAGTGCCCCGAGCGGATCTTTGGACCTCCCCCAAGCAATGTTGTTGAAGTAATACTGCTTGAAACCACCGTCCATGTAGTAGGCGTGACCGAAAGAGGATGTGGCCGGTTTGTCGGCCTGGAGCTTATGCCCCCACGTCTTGTATCCGCGAGGATTGCCCGAGATGTTGTTGAAGACATACGCCGGGCCTCCCTGCCAGGTTTCGATGCCGCCCCAGTCGTTGTTGTTCAACAGTGAATCCTCGATCTTGTTGTGGTGGATCAGGATCCGGGAAAGGGGGCGATCGACTTTGGCTGCGGAGCGTTTGCCGCCGTAAACGAAGATGCCGGCGCCGTACAATCGGTGGCCAATATTCCCGGCGATTTCGACCGTTTCGGCGCAGTCGATTTCGATCGCGTGCCCATGGCCGTAGCGGTTCGGACGGCGCCCAATTTGGTAGAGGGCGTTCCGCAGTACTTTGATGTCGTAGAGGCGGCCCTTAGGAAACTCGGCGCCCCAGGCTCCGCCATCTGCCAGCAACACGGCACCGTGGTCGGTATATCGCATCACATTATCGCGAATCACGACGCGGTCGATCACGTCTTCGTCGCCGACGGCCTTCATCCGAACAGGCATATGGACATGCTCGAATCGGCAGTTGGCGACCACAAGATCCTCGCCCGATCCGAGCAGACGGATGCATGCAGGATCAACGTCCTTGCCTCGCGTGGGCGGAGCATCCAGATTCCAGAGCACGTTGGTGAACGAGAACGTCAGACCCGAGATATGCACGTGGCTCATCTGCTGGCTGTCGATCAGATTCAATCGCCGCGCAGCCTCGACACGAACCTCGTTCGGATCGCGGTCATCCGACAGACGCAGGTACAGTCGTCCCCCGTCTCCACGCA
>JACKQG010005674.1_pt1 | contig 13594 bp, 17 predicted proteins | sample 8237621 | NCBI WGS metagenome assembly JACKQG01 (sample SAMN15677084, study PRJNA649215) | marine metagenome | biome: marine; feature: Black Sea; material: saline water; isolation source: suspended particulate matter (SPM) from the Black Sea western gyre | collected 2013-06-09/2013-06-10 | depth...
ATGGAATCATCCTCTTTTACTTGGGTCTATGGCAACTCTCTTAGTTCTTAGTCTTTACGTATACAGATTTGAACTGCAACTCCTAAGCATATCAGATACACAAGCATCACTCAAAGGTGTCGATACTAAAAAAACAACTCTGACACTCTTAATCATCTCTTCACTCGGCATTGGTTCTCTTGTCAGTATAAGCGGGCCTATAGGATTTATCGGGCTGATAGTTCCTCACATCGTTGCGAAACTTCACCCTAGCACTGTAAACAAACGGATCTTTCCAACAGCTTTGTTTGGTGGTTTTTTCTTAGTGCTTTGTGACACAATCACAAGGGCCATCACAACACAAAGTGAGCTCCCCATAGGCATTGTGACAGCACTCATTGGCGGGCCTTTTTTCATCTACCTTATCATTACAAGGAGTAAAAGGTGAATTTTTCACAACAAGACGCAGAGCTACTCTTAGATATTATCAAAGCAAGGCGTGACGTCCGAGGTAATCGTTTCATCTCCAAAGAAGTTGAGAAAGAAAATATAGAGCTCATCTTAGAAGCCGCTATATCTGCTCCCTCTGTTGGATATTCACAACCGTGGAAATTCGTCATCATAGAGAGTCAAAATATCAAAGAAGAGATCCTAGCCAATTATGAATCTGAAAATAATAAAGCAAAAAAAGTCTTTGACGAAAATGATCTTTACTCCAAGTTAAAACTTGAAGGGATAAAAGAAGCACCTATCAATATCGCTGTTCTTTATGAACCAAGTGAGGAACCAATTCTAGGGATGACAAGTATGGGTAAAATGGGTGAATACAGTGTTGTTTGTGCCATCCAAAACATGTGGCTAATGGCGAGGTCACTTAACATTGGTATTGGCTGGGTAAGCATACTAGACGAAGCAAAAGTACTTCATAGTATAGATGCTCCAAAAAACTCACAGCTCATTGCGTATCTTTGTATAGGCTATGTAGATGAGTTTTACTCCCAAAGTGAACTGAAGACTCTCAAGTGGGAAAGGGAAAAGTTACTTCAAGAGTGTATAATAGCGCGTTAAATAAGCTACAAAAGGTTTTTCATGAGTTATACACAATGGTTTGAAGATCATGCTAACAAACATAAAAAAATTGTTAGCAAACTGCAAAAACAAAACTTCACCAAAGAGCAGATGATAGACTACTTTGACTTTGAGAATATGCTTGCAAATGAAAAGGACTTTTGTCCTCTTTATAAAGATAATAAAAAATGCCATGACATGGAATCTTTAAACTGCTATTTATGTGCATGCCCAAACTTTCGCTTTGATGATGCCGGCATAAAAAAAGTAGACGACAAAACACAATACAGCTACTGCGGTATAGAATCAAAAGATGGAAGACAAGGTACCTATGGTGAAGCAATTCACCAAGACTGCTCAAAATGTGGCGTTCCTCATCATAGAGACTATGTTGAAAAACACTTTGATTTGGACTGGAAAGTTGCCATGAGAAAATGTTCTTTATAAATGGGTGTGCTAACCCAAATATCGCTCCAGGAGCTTAAGGGGCTTTTTCCTCTTTATAATTTTATAGAGCTTACTCCTACACACTCTGGCGTTATTGACACCACCTATATTCTAAGCAATAACAATCAAAGCTACATTTTAAAAAAATATGAAAGAGATATCAAAACAAAAATAGATCAAGATAGAGATACGCTTAAAAAGCTAAAGCTATCAGGTCTCAATGTTCCAGAGTGTATTGAAGAGTCTCAAGGGTGGTACTTGTATGAAAAACTTCAAGGCAAAGTTCCAGAGAACATAAGAACCTATCATATTCAAGCTCTAGCACGCTTCATGGGGGGACTTCACTCTCAACAAAGTAAACAACAACATACTTCAAGCTTCATGCAAAACTATGACTGCAACAAGATACTGAGCTATCTCAAGTCTCATCATTTTGCCTACTACAAAAAGCTTCAATTTCTACATAATTTCAGTATGCCAAATGATGGTTTTATCCATGGAGACATTTTTAAAGACAACACTGTTTTTGACAAAGAAAAGATAGGTGTATTTGACTTTATAGATGGTGGAGAGGGAAGTTTTTCTTTTGACGCAGCAGTGGCACTCATAGGGTTTGACGCTAAAAAACACTCGCCATATTTTATAAACTTGTTTTTAAAAACATATAATCAGCATGCACCAAAAAAATTACAAAAAAAAGAACTGCTCGAACAATTAGATATTGCCTCTGGATTTTATGCCTTGCTTCGCATAAACAAATATAAAAACACTACAAAAGCGAAAGAGTTGCTATGAAACATGGTGCAAATATTTATAAGTACGCAAAAAAACTTGGCTGTGAACCTCATGAGATTATAGACTTCTCTTCAAATATCAACACTCATACTCTAAAACCAAACATAGAGCTTAGTGATGAACTTATAGTAAAATATGGAGACAGTTCCTATAAAAATTTAAAAAAAACAATCGCTTCAAAGTATTTCATAAAAAAGAAACAAGTAGCCCTTTTCAACGGAGCAAGCTCAGCCATTTTTGAACTTTTTAAATCTCTCAAAGAAAAAAGAGTCTACCTCTATGCTCCCTTATATGGTGAATACGAAAAAGCAGCACAACAAACAAACAAAGAGATTATCAAAATTAACCGCTATGAGAACATCCAAGTCACACCAAAAAAGAATTCTATTGTAGTTTTTGTGAACCCTTCCACCCCTGATGGAAAACATTATACACTCGACAAACTACTCAAAATATGGGAAAAACAAAACTGTACCATTATCCTAGATGAATCTTTTTTAGAATTTGAGTCTCTCCCATCTTCTAGTGTTGCAATACATAAAAATAAATACCTCTATATAGTGAAGTCATTTACAAAATTTCATTCATGCGCAGGTGTTCGCATAGGCGCAATCTTTTCTCATCAAAAAAACATAAGAAAATTGCAACACCCTTTATGGCACCTTTCCTCTTTTGACACGCAGTTTTTACTACAAAGACTTCAAGATACATCATTTGAAGAGAAAAGTAAAAAAGTCCACAAAAAACAAAAAAAAGAACTCTACAAAATTTTAAAAAATGCACAACTTTTTGAAACTATATACAAGAGTGATGCAAACTTTTTTTTAGTAAAAACAAAACATGCTACAACAATTTTCAAACAGCTCTTAAAAAATAAAATTCTCATAAGAACATGTGATAGTTTTGACTTTCTCAACAAAGATTACTTACGTTTTGCAGTGAAAGACAAAAAAGCGCATAAAACACTCAAACAGGAGTTACACAATGCACTCTCTTAGTATCTTCGGTACAAGTTCTGATGCTGGGAAATCTACTCTCTCTTTTGCTATTACCTACTTACTTCACCATCGGGGAATAAAAGTAGCCCCTTTTAAAGCACAAAACGTCTCAAACAACTCACAAGTGACAGACAAAGGTGGTGAAATAGCAATTCCTCAGCATTTTGCTGCAGAAGCCATAGGCCTTGAAACTTCACCAGACATCAACCCTATTCTCTTAAAGTCAGGTGGAAAATCAAAAGCTCACGTTATTGTTAACGGACAAAGTGTTAGCAACAAAGATGTTTGGAGTTATTATCGTGATATGGATTCTCTTACCCCTCATGTCAAAAATGCATTTGCTAGACTTCAAAAAAAGTATGACTGCATTGTAGCTGAGGGTGCTGGGAGTCCTGTTGAGTTGAACCTCATGGATAAAGACTTGTCAAACATCTATATAGCAGATGAGTTTAACACGAAAATTATTTTAGTAGCCGATATCCAAAGAGGTGGCGTGTTTGCTTCTATCTATGGAGTATACAAACTTCTTCCCAAAAAACTTCGCAAGAATCTTATAGGTGTCATCGTGAATAAGTTTCAAGGAGATATGTCTCTATTTGATGAGGGTGTAAAAATTATTGAAAAAAGATTTAACATCCCTGTTTTAGGAGTAGTACCTTTTAAATCTTTTAACCTTGGCTTTGAAGATAGTGAATCACTCATGAACTATACACAAGACACAAGCAAAGCAATCCTCAAAGTTGGTGTTATAAAACTCCCACACATCTCCAACTTCACCGACTTTGAGCCCTTAGTAGCTGACAAAGAGATAGAACTCTCTTTTGTCTCAAGCGCAAAAGAGCTTGATAGCTGTGAACTTATCATCATTCCTGGTAGTAAAAGAGTTGTTGATGATTTACTCTGGATGCAACAAAGAAATCTTCACAAAAAGTTTACAAATAAAAACATTGTTGCAATATGTGGTGGCTATGAGATGCTCTTTGAAATAATTAAAGACCCTAAAAAACTCGAATCTAACAAGAAAAAAATAAAAGGTCTTGGGCTTTTTAAAGGAAGTGTACTTTTTAAAAAGAGGAAGATTGTGCGCAAAAAGAACTACAAGCTCTTTGGTTTGAAACTCTCTGGCTACGAGATTCACAATGGAGTGACAAAAAAAATTGCACAAAAGAAAAAAAATGTATATGGAACATTTGTTCATGGGATTTTTGACAACGATAACTTTCGCCATAAAATTTTTTCTACAATAGATAAAAACTATAAAGGGTATGATTTTAAAAAGTATAAACAAAAGTCTATTACATCATTTGCACAACATATAAATAAGTATATAGACATCGATTATATACTTCAGGAGTTACATGACTAATATTATCATTACAATTATTGCGTACTTCATAGATAAGTTTTTTGGTGAATTTACACACTTTCGTCACCCTGTAATGTACATAGGAGACATGATAACATTCTATGAAGAACACTTTTATAAAAAGAGTATTTTCCATGGTTTAGGTCTTGTTATTTTTATAATTGTGAGTATTGGCGGTGTTGCTTTAGTGATAGAAGAGTTTTTGAGTTATTTTATCTCTGTACTTACTATAGGTATCTCCGCCATCATCGCATCTATGTTTATCGCTCACAAAATGCTTTATGATTCGGTTTATGCAATCCTTGAAGCTGACGATAAAAAAACACTCATCTCCCATCTTGTAAGCAGGGACACTGAAAATATGAGTGAAAGTGACGTATATAAAGCTGCTATAGAGACCTATGCGGAAAACCTGAGTGATGGTGTGATAGCTCCAATGTTTTACCTTGTGCTTTTTGGTCTTCCTGGTATCCTAATCTATAAAGCAATTAACACCATGGACTCTATGGTTGGTTACAAAAATGAAAAGTATGAACTTTTTGGAAAACCTGCAGCACATTTAGATGACCTGGTAAATTATATCCCTGCAAGAATCACTGCTGTACTCATTATGCTTTTTACAAAACAAAAAAATCTTTTTGCTTTTTGTAAAGATGGGTCTCAACACGAAAGTCCAAATGCAGGACATCCCATCACAGCGATGGCACTCTCCCTTAACATAAAACTTGGTGGAGACACCTCTTATTTTGGTACTATAAAGAAAAAAGCCACTTTTGGAAAAGGTCGAGAAGAGATAACTCAAGAAGACCTCAGAAAAGCCCTCAAATTATTTCCAAAATAAGATTGCATAAAAGAGATTGAAAGAAATGTATGAGCTCCCAAGTAAAACCTGGGAACTAGAAAAATTTTACTAATTTACTATATACTTAGAAAAAACAAAGAACATTATGCGAACACTCAATATTTTCACACAGGAAAACGATGCACTCCCACCGGGAAAAGCTGACTTTTTACTAGCCTCAAGCATTACTAAAACATGCGAAATAGAGGGGATAACACAAGCAGGTATCCCGGGGAAAATCTCTTTAACTCCTACTCTTGATGGTGAATTTATCACTCATGAAAAGGTCTTTTCTCTAGGTGAATTAGCTGAGACACCAAATGGTGTTCCAACACCGGCTTTAATAACAAGAGCAGTTCATAACCTCAGCCCTTTCTCATCTGTAGAACTGCTAGACTTGGGGCTTGTTCAAAAGCCTCAAAACTGTTTTGTTCACAACTTTGACATACAGCCCTCTTCTTCTATAAGCACGGGGGCTAATATCGATGCCAAAGAAATCTTTATAAAAGGAATGAACTTTGGAAAAAGCTACGAGCTTAAGGGAAACTACCTTATCTTAGGTGAAAGCACTCCCTCTGGAACTACGACTGCAGCAGCTTCTTCTCTCGCACTTGGGTTTGCATGCAAAAATGACTTCTCTTCTAGTTTTGCCAATGAGCCTAGTTCTATAAAGGCAGAAACTATCCGTCAAGCGATTCGTCAAACTACACAAAAAATGAGTAATTTTGAAAAACTATCCATCGTAAGTGATAACATGCTTTTGTTTTGCGCAGGCTTTTTGCTTGAAGCAACAAGACGTTTTCACGTCGTTCTCGCCGGTGGCACACAAATGGCAGCCTGTTTATTAATCGCCGATATGGTGCGAGAAGATGTTTTAATGCAAGTAAAATCAGACAACATCACACTTGCAACAACTGCGTGGGTGGTAAATGATCCACATTCAGACATCCAACACCTTCTTTCTCTTTTGAGTTATACACCTCATGCGATTTACACAGAGTTTTCTTTCGCCAACGCTGAGATACCTATACTGAAAAAATACGACGAAGGTGAAGCCAAAGAAGGTGTCGGTGCGGGAGCTGCCTTAGCCTACGCTCATCAAAACAACATTCAAAATGACACTATACTCAACGAGATAGAGGTTTTAATCTATGGGATGTAAAGCCCTTTTCATCGGTGGTATAAAATCAGGAAAAAGTAAGAATGCTGAAAAATATATCTTAGCTCTTTCAAAAGAAAAACCAATATACCTCGCTACCAATGAGTTTTTTGATGATGAGATGAAAAAAAGAGTTTTACTTCACCAAAAACAACGCAAGGATACTTTTGAAACACTTGAAGAAGCACTTCATATAGATAAAGCCGTCTCAGAGCAAAACACTCCTGTGTTAGTTGAGTGCGTTAGCATGTGGATAAACAACATGTTATACCATGAACATACAGAGGAAGAGATAATTTCCCAAATAGACAAGATTTCTCAAATGAATGTTCAAACTATTTGGGTCATCAACGATGTCGGCTGTTGTGTTGTAAGTGAAAATGCCCTTGTAAGAGAGTTTGTTGACATAAATGGGCGGATAGCACAACTTCTGGCTTCAAAATGCGAAGAGGTCTACAACACTGTCGCAGGAATACAGGTCAAAATAAAATGAGTCTTCTCAAATCTTTTGCCCTGGCTTTTAATATGCTCAGCATTCTCCCTTTTTTTAAAGTTCACAATTTTCACAAAGGGATTAACGGAAGCTCTGCAATGTTTTATCCTCTCATTGGTTTCATTTTAGGTTCCATTCTTTGGGGTGTTCATACAGTTTTAAGCCCTTACCTTCCAGCTATTCATTTGTTAGTTCTTATTTTCACACTTTGGATTCTTCTTACAGGTGCACTTCACCTTGATGGGCTAAGTGACACAATAGATGGCTTGTTTGTTTCTAAAAACAAAGCACTTGATGTGATGAAAGACTCTCATGTTGGTGGGATGGGGATGATATTCACCTTTGTGTTTTTAATTTTCAAACTCTCAAGTCTTATCTATCTTGAGCTGTATTATATGTTGCCAATCATTTTGATGTTCTCTAGACTCAATGCCACACTAGCCATCTACTTTTATCCTTATATAAGTGGCGGAGTTAGTTTACTTATAAAAGAAGAGCTTCAACTCAAACATGTTTTAATTGCCCTGACTTATGTTCTTATCCTTGCTTTTGTATTTGAAGCCTTGTGGCTTATACTAGTAAGTGCTATCACTTTACTCATAGTCGCACGTTTTTTCACATCAAGACTGGGAGGGCTCAATGGTGATATCTATGGTTTTATCATCGAGCTCACAGAACTTAGTCTCTTAAATTATTTCATCATAAGGCATTTTCTATGATTATAACGCTACTCAGACACGCAGAGGTAGTAGAGGAATACCAAGGAAAATATAATGGTCATATCAACATTCCACTCTCAGAAAATGGAAAAAAACAAGCAAAACACATAGCACAGAAATTACAAGATGAAGCGTTTGATGCAGTATACTGTTCAGACTTGCTGCGTGCAAAACAAACGCTTGAGGCTTTTGATATTGCAGCACCTATAGTCTATACAGAAAAACTCAGGGAAAAATCATGGGGGATGCATGAGGGAAAGAGTTTTGAAGAACTTGAACAAAGCGGTCTTGTGTATGAAAGCTTTGAAGATTGGCTTGAACTTTTAGATGGTGAAGATATATATGAATATCTCCGTAACATCGAAACATTTTTCGAAGATGTCATCTACAAACTTGATGCCCAGAATGTTCTTGTTGTGACTCATTCCGGTCCTATAAAAACTATACTAAGAATACAAGACAACCTCTCACTTGAGAGAGCTTTTGGAATTGACCTTCCTTATGGAGCTCACCTCAAAATACATAGACCTGAAGTTTGAACAAACTTTTAAAAATATAGACGACCTGCTTCACAAAGATGCCGGATGCGGGAGTGAACTTGATTATGTTGAGCAAACTTCTTGGGTCTTGTTTTTAAAATACCTTGACAATTTAGAAAAAGACAAAGAAACAGCCGCACAACTGACTGGTAAAGTATATGAAAACATCATTGAGCCAGAGTACAAATGGACTGCATAGGCAGCTCCAAAACTTGAAAATGGAAAAATAGACCACGACGCACTAAGTGGTAATGATCTCTCAGACTTTGTGAACAATGAACTTTTCCCATACTTAAAAAAGTTTAAAGCAAATGCAGTGAGTGCCGACACTATCGAGTATAAAATCGGTGAAATATTCAGTGAACTCAAAAACCGTATCCAAAGCGGATACAACTTACCAGAAGTTATCAACCATATAGATGAACTTCGTTTTCAAACGCATGTAGAAAAACATGAGATGAGCCATCTTTACGAGGGCAAGATAAAAAACATGGGAAATGCAGGTCGTAATGGCGGTGAATACTACACTCCAAGACCTCTTATCAAAACAATCATCAAAGTTGTAAACCCTACGATCGGTGAAACTATCTACGATGGGGCTGTAGGTTCTGCAGGATTTTTAGTTGAAGCATTTGAATACCTGACAAACAACATAAAACTAACAACTTCCAACTTAACAACGCTGCAAAAAAACACTTTTTATGGGAAAGAGAAAAAATCATTAGCTTACATTAATCAAACCGTGACAAATTGTCACATCTTCAATTGTGGTACTATTTGTACCCTAGTTCAATTTAGGATAAATAACTTTTTTAGCACCTTTGAAAAAAATATCAATTTTCATGCTATAAACACTTTAGTAAGGGTTATTTCAGTTGTTAAGCATTGCTTAACAACTGCGAATAAACTATTAATATATAATAATATGAGTTGTAAAGGATTACTTGACAACTCAGTTTTAGGTGAAGCTCGTGGATAGAGTTTTGAGAGAGGGGTGGGAAGTTAAGAAGCTTGGTAAAGTTTGTAAGACTGGTTCTGGAGGAACTCCATTAAAAGCACATAAAGATTATTATGAAGGTGGGACTATTCCTTGGTTAATGAGTGGTGAAGTAAGTCAAGGTGAAGTTTTTAAAGCAAAAAATTTTATTACAGAAAAAGGATTAAAAAACTCATCTGCAAAATTATTTCCAATAAATACTGTTTTGGTTGCGATGTACGGTGCAACAGCAGGACAGGTAGGTATTCTAAGGTTTGAAGCTTGCACCAACCAGGCTATTTGTGGTATTTTACCAAATGAAAAAACTATTCCCGAGTATTTGTTTTATTGTTTTCTTTTAAAAAAAGAAGAGTTAATTGCTCAAGCAGTTGGTGGAGCACAACCAAATATTTCTCAAATTAAAATTAAAAATACTAAAATTCCAATTCCCACACTCCAAGAACAACAAAAAATAGTAGTCATTTTAGATGAGGCTTTTAGTGCTATAGAGAAGGCAAAAGCAAATGCCGAACTAAACCTAAAAAATGCCAAAGAACTTTTTGAAACCTATTTGCAAAGTGTGTTTGAGAATAAAGGTGAAGGTTGGGAAGAGAAAAGTTTAGGAGAAATAACTACAAAAATCGGTAGTGGTGTAACACCAAGAGGTGGTAGTAAAGTTATAAACTTGAAGGTATTTCACTCATTAGAAGTATGAATGTTCATGATTTTAAATTTAAAGGTAAAAATCTAGCATTTATTGATGATATGCAAGCAGATGCTCTTTCAAACGTAACATTACAAGAAGATGATGTACTCTTAAATATCACAGGTGCTTCAATAGCAAGATGTTGCTTAATCCCAAAAAAATATTTACCAGCAAGAGTAAATCAACACGTTTCTATCATTCGTGTAAAACGTGAAATTATAAATCCAATATTTTTAAGTTTTCTTCTTACCTCCAAGTTTTATAAAGACCAAATATTAGAAACTGGTGAACAAGGAGCAACTAGACAAGCAATTACAAAAGCTCAACTAGAAAACTTTAAAATAGTATTTCCAAAAACTTTACAAGAGCAAGAAATAATACTAAACAAGTCCAACACCCTCTCGCAACAAACAAAAAAACTAGAATCACTCTACGAGAAAAAACTTCAAGACCTTGACGAACTCAAAAAATCCATCCTGCAAAAAGCGTTTAATGGGGAGCTCTCATAAATACTATACATATAAAAATATTGCTGAATTACCATACGCATGCTATAATAGTTCTATGAAAAAAACAAAGTTTGAGTGGGATGAAAATAAAAATGCCACCAATAAAGAAAAACACAATGTTTCATTTGAAAAAGCGCAACATGCTTTTGCAGATGTAAAACGTGTTATTGCTGAAGATATTGACCATTCTACTGATGAAAAAAGATATTTTTGTTTTGGTGAAGTGGATGGTGGTGTTTTAACTGTCAGGTTTACTTATAGAGAAAATATCATTAGAATATTTGGTGCAGGATACTGGAGAAAAGGAAAAAAAACGTATGAAAAAATCAATTAAATACACAGAAGGTGAAATCGGAGATATTAAGATTATTGAAGATTTTTTACCAACGCCGGAAGAGTTGGCATTTAAAGATGAAAATATGAAAATCACTATTTCATTAACAAAAGACACTGTTGACTTTTTTAAAGAAGAAGCTAAAAAACATCATACTCAGTATCAAAAAATGATACGTAATTTACTTGATTTGTATGTTGATAAACAAACACAACAGTAAATATCTTTATGAACGAATCCGAAACAAGAGCCGAACTTATAGACCCCAAACTTCGTGCATGTGGCTGGGGCGTAGTTGGGGATTCTAAAATCCTCCGTGAAAGAGATGTTTGTAAAATAACTGAGGGTCGCATCCAAGTCGGCGGAGGACGGACAAGACCTCTCATCGCTGATTATATCTTAGTCTACAAGGGTGTTAAACTCGCTGTTGTTGAAGCTAAAAGTAGTGAGCTTGGAGTCGGTGAAGGAGTTGCACAAGCAAAACTTTATGCTGAGAAACTTGGACTTCAAACAACATACTCCACTAACGGTGAAGAGATTTACAGCATCTGTATGCAGAGCGGTGAAGAGGGTTTGGTTTCTGACTTTTTAAGCCCTGATGCACTTTGGGAAAAAACTTACTCCGACCAAAACGAGTGGAGAGAAAAGTTTGCCTCCATCCCCTTTGAAGATAAAAGTGGAACATGGCAACCTCGTTACTACCAAGAGTTGGCGGTGAAGAACACTCTTGAAGCTATAGCACAAAACAAAGAGCGTATACTCCTTACTCTTGCAACAGGAACAGGAAAAACAGCCATAGCCTTTCAGATAGCATGGAAACTCTTTCACACTCGCTGGAACCTCAAAAGAGACGGGAAAAGACGACCTCGCATCTTGTTTTTAGCAGATAGAAATATATTAGCCGACCAAGCCTTTAACTCTTTTTCGGCATTTCCTGAAGATGCAATGGTTCGTATAAAACCTAAAGAGATAAAAAAGAGTAAAAAAGTTCCTACAAACGGAAGTATATTCTTCACCATCTTTCAGTCCTTTATGAGCGGAACTGCTGAAGATGGAGAAAGCGAACCTTACTTTGGTGAATACCCTAAGGATTATTTTGATTTTATCATCATAGATGAGTGCCATAGAGGTGGTGCGAACGATGAGGGAAACTGGCGTTCTATCTTAGAGTACTTCGCGCCTGCTGTTCAGTTGGGACTGACCGCCACACCAAAACGCAAAGACAATGTTGATACATACGCTTACTTTGGAGAACCTGTGTATATCTACTCACTTAAAGAGGGAATCAACGATGGGTTTTTAACACCTTTTAAAGTCAAGCGGATTAAAACAACGCTTGATGATTACCTTTACGTCAGCGATGACAACATTATAGAAGGTGAAATAGAAGAGGGAAAACTCTACAAAGAAGAAGACTTCAACAAAATCATCGAGATTAAAGCCAGAGAAGAAAAAAGAGTTCAAATCTTTATGAACGAGGCAAATGAGAACGACAAAACCATCATCTTTTGTGCAACACAAGAACACGCTTCGGCTGTTCGTGAACTTGTAAACCAAAATAAAAAAATAAGTAAAAACCCTAATTACTGTGTGAGAGTCACTGCAAATGACGGTGAAATAGGTGAACAGTTTTTACGGGAGTTTCAAGATAATGAAAAACTCATCCCCACCGTTTTAACAACGTCTCAAAAACTCTCAACCGGAGTGGATGCCAGAAATATACGCAACATTGTCCTTATGCGTCCAGTGAATCAAATCATAGAATTCAAACAAATTGTCGGTCGCGGAACAAGACTTTATGATGGTAAAGAGTTTTTTACCATTTATGATTTTGTAGATGCCTACCAAAGATTTTCAGATCCTGAATGGGATGGTGAACCATTGGAGCCTGAACCTATAGAGGAGCCTAAGGAGCCAAGAACTCCAAAAGAGCCAAGTGAACCAAAAGAACCGACAGAGAAAAAACAAAAAATAAAAATAAAACTTCGTGATGGGAAAGAAAGAGAGATTCAACACATGATGTCCACCTCTTTTTGGGGTGCTGATGGAAAACCCATTTCAGCAGAAGAGTTTTTGCAAAACCTCTTTGGTGAACTCCCTAAGTTTTTTACAAGTGAAGAGGAGTTACGAACTTTATGGAGTCACCCGCTTACTAGAAAAACACTGCTTGAAAAACTAGATGAGGCAGGATTTGGCAAAGAGGAACTCAACACGCTTAAAAAGCTCATAGATGCCGAACAAAGTGACTTGTTTGATGTTTTGGAGTATGTGTTTAACAGCGACATAAAACCAATCACAAGACAAGCAAGAGTGGATGAGGCTAAAAAAACTATCTTCACCTTGCTTAACACTACGCAAAAAGAGTTTATAGAGTATGTATTGGCTCAATATATAGAAACCGGCTTTGAAGAGTTAGCCCAAGAAAAACTTCCTGTTTTACTAACAAACAAGTACCAATCACTTGAAGATGCGAAAAAAGTTTTAGGTGAAGTCAAAGATATCAGCTCTTTGTTTATAGAGTTTCAAAAACATTTGTATATGCAAGAAGTTGCGTAAATATCAGTGTATAAATTATGATTGATATAAAAAACCTAAGCTGTGCATTTAACACTAAAACGATACTTCAAAACATAAACCTCAACATACAAAGTCATCTGTGTATCTT
>JACKQG010005675.1_pt1 | contig 13594 bp, 12 predicted proteins | sample 8237621 | NCBI WGS metagenome assembly JACKQG01 (sample SAMN15677084, study PRJNA649215) | marine metagenome | biome: marine; feature: Black Sea; material: saline water; isolation source: suspended particulate matter (SPM) from the Black Sea western gyre | collected 2013-06-09/2013-06-10 | depth...
GGTTTGCCTGAACGTAGTTCTGCCGCACTGATTCCATAATTTGTATAGCGTTCAACATACCCAGCTGTTTCACTTGGATCACCAGGAATGTCAAACCACTCTTGGCTTCTCAAGCGGGTTTCAGTTTTCTTGGTCACGATTTATTTACTCTTGATTTCATTTGATGTTGCTGTAAAAAGTCATAATGACAACTAATTCCGAAAGCAGCTAATTTTCTGAATTTAAAATTTTATTGACTGTTATGTGTCTCAGCAAGCTATTGTTTCATTGAAACTTCCGCTGAAGCAGTTGCTTTGTACGTGCACTGCGCACCGTGTCCCTACGATGAAACACAGCTTTTTGCCAAAGTGCCAAGAGTCATGCACCAATACCAGCATCCATGAAATAATTGCGGCGGGTGCACATACGTCCTGCGTCGGAAGCAAGAAACAAGGCCAGTTGTGCGATATCTTCCGGAAGAATACGATCCGGCAGACATTGTTTTTCTATCATAAACTTTTCGTATTCTGGTGTCATTATTTCCTTCATCTGTCTGGAAGTCCAAACCTGGCCGGGAATGATGCAATTAACACGGATTCGGTCTTTGCCGTATGCACGGGCCAGACTCTGGGTCAAGCCTTCGATGGCGGCTTTGGAAGATGTGTATCCCGGCATAAACTCCATCGCCATGTGCCAACTGCATGAACCCATGTTAATGATTGCACCACCACCGGCCTTGGCCATTGCAGGTTTTACAGCCTGTGCAGAAAAAAAATGGTGACTAAAATTCATGCGTAATCGTTGTTCCCAGTATTCCGGAGTAACATCTTCCGGTTCATGTCTCTCATCGCTGGCAGCGTTATTGATCAGCACACGTACCGCACCAAATTTTGTTTCGACTTCAGCAACCCCTTTTTTTAAGGCTTCGATATCGGTCAGATCGCATTTCACAAAAAGCAGTTCCACACCAGTTGACGACAGTTTTTGGACTAATTCTCTGGAAACTTTTTCCTGTATGTCAAAAAATGCAACTCGACTACCCTGAGCAGCAAAGGCTTCCACAAAAGATGCACCAATTCCGGAACCGCCACCGCTGATGAGGACAGTTTTGTTTTTTAAATCTGGATAAAGTGGATAGTTGAATGTGTCCATTTGTACGATTAAACAGCTTAATTATAATTAACTTCAAGTAATGCAAAAAGTGAGGACTGAGTAGCTACCATAAATTGATTCTAGTTGTTTTAATCCTACAGTTCAAGAGCCAACCTTTGATAAAAACCCCATTTGTTGTTTGCCTAACTCTGTCAAGTCTGCCATTGAAGCACGGTTTGGATAGTTCACTTCAAAATCTTCAGGTGCAAAATCCGGTGCGCTTCTACCTTCTATAAATGATTGTTTCTGGCGTTCAAGATAGCTTATATTACGCTCACATCTTGGAGTTGAGCCTATGTATAGAACACTGCTCACTCCACTACCAGAGTGTTTTTGTTCCACAGAATGAATTAGATCAGGATGCCACCAGACTGTATCTCCAGGATACACCATTGGAATCGAAATCAGTCCGCGAAGGAGAGGATGATGCCAAACATCGGTTATGGCTTGTGCACGCCCTTCAGTGGCTCCACAAAGTATTTCTTCTGGAACATCATCTTGAAATGGTCGCAACATTACATAGGAAATTCCCAAAGTGGTAGGTATGAGTTGTAATGTTCCATCTCCTGGGCCTTGCTTGGTGAGTGCAGTCCAACCCTGCCAGGTTCGAAATGCCCTGCAAACCGCAGGGGAATCAATCCCTTCCACCTCCGGCCGGTATGCCCCGTTAAACGGATTGAAACCCTGCCAGTTGCTGCTGAATAACGAGTGGTATACCTTTTGGTAGTTTTCTCCCAGCCAGCGCTCAACTGACCCACCGTCTATATGAGGTGAAAGTCCCAACGTAGTGTCTCCCGGACGTCTCAAACGGACACGGTCTACATAGCTGCATTCACGATCCGGATCAAAATGCAATTTTTCGTTTTCCTGATAATTCCAAAGGCGATTAAGAAACGACCTAACTTTTACAAGGTTAGGACTTTGTCGTGCATTTACCTGCGCTTTTGACCAGTAGATAGCACATATTTGCGGTTTGTCGGCTTTCAGGTCGCTGAAATAGTTATCCAGTTCAGGGTCCTTCTGGTAATAAAATCCGTTGGTTTCTAGATAGCTCTCTAGTTCTTCATACCATCTTGAAGCCTGATTATCTGAAAAAACATTACGAACAATCGTGCATCCGCGACGTTTAACAGCCCTAATCGTCGAGTCATTAACATGGTTATTTACAATGTCTGAGAAGTTAATTTCTGGAATAATGGAGTCACCTTTCTCTTTTGTGACTTGAATGGAGTCAATTTCTTTGGATAATACAGCCTCGAGTTCCTTAAATTGTGTTTTTAAGTTAGGACATTGTTTATGAATACGACGTTTTAGTGCAATAATTTGCTCAACTAAATTTGTTGTGTCAATACTCATTTTGTGCTTTGCTTAGCGATTGCGTTTTTCTAAATGCTGCTCTTAGAGTCGCAAGGTGCTTGCGCTGTCAAAAATAGAGATTTCTGACAGATCAAGGTTGAGAGAGATAGGCTTAGCAAGTTCAGCTTCAATATGGCGTGGAAGTCTTCCCGTGACTTCATTTCCGAAAAATTCAAAGCTAACTTCCTTTTCGTATCCAGTAAGTTCTATTAGTGTAGGCTTGAGTTCAACCTTCATGCTAGACTTTAGTGAAACATCCGGAAGATTGATGTGTTCCGGCCTAAAACCAAAAATGATTTGTTGACCATCTTTTGGTTCTGATTCAAAGGCATAATCACTGAGAGGAATTTTAAAATCATCTTTTTGCAGGTCCGGAATGAAACAGGCTTCAGCACCATTTTTCGAATAAGTACCATGAATCAGGTTAATTGCCGGTGAACCGATAAAGTCTGCAACAAAAACGCTGTTAGGTTTGTCATAAATTTCCTGCGGTGTACCTATCTGTTGGATGATTCCCTCGTTCATCACTGCAATCCGAGTAGCAAGACTCATGGCTTCAACTTGATCATGAGTCACATAAATCATTGTTGTTCCCAGTTGCTCGTGCAGTTTGTTGATTTCGTGACGCATTTCAATTCGAAGTTTTGCATCAAGATTTGACAGCGGTTCATCGAAGAGAAAAATTTGAGGTTCACGCACCAAGGCACGCCCCATGGCTACACGCTGGCGCTGCCCACCTGATAGTTGTGCCGGTTTACGTTCTAATAGCTGGTCAATCTGCAGCATTTTGGAAAAGTGTTTAAGTGACTGTTCAATCTTCTCTTTAGACACTTTACGTTGTTTCAGTCCGAAAGTGACATTATCGCGGACTGTCATCGCAGGATAAAGTGCATATGACTGGAAGACCATGGCAATATTACGGTCCTTTGGTTCAACACGGTTAACCACATATTCGTCAATCAGAATCTCACCCTCATCTACACTTTCGAGTCCTGCAATCATATTGAGCAGAGTTGATTTACCACAGCCTGAAGGACCAAGCAGGACGATGAATTCACCGTCACTTACGTCCAGATTGATTTGTTTCAACACCTGCGTTTTACCGAAATTCTTGGTCAGATCACTGACTTTTAGAGTTGCCATATTTTCCTTAATTATTGGTCAGTTTGCTGACTTTAAAAGTTGTCATTGTTAACCTTTTACTGAACCTGCAGTGAGTCCGCGGATGAAGTATTTGCCAGCAAGGACATAGACAAGCAGTGTTGGAATTCCTGCGATAAATGCTGCAGCCATGTCAACGTTGTACTCTTTGACGCTGGTGCTGGTAAGAACCATATTATTGAGCGCAACCTGGATTGGAGCTGCTTCGCCAAATGAAAAAGAAGAGCCAAACAGAAAATCATTCCAGATACCTGTAAACTGCCAGATGACTGTAACAACAATGATCGGTGCCGAAATTGGTAGCAGAACCTTGAAGAATATTTTGAAAAAACCCGCACCGTCGATTCTAGCAGCCTTGATCATTTCATCCGGAATAGAAATGTAGTAATTACGGAAAAACATAGTCGTGAAACTTAAACCGTAAACTGTGTGAACAAGTACCAGACCGCTGATTGAATTTGAGAGTCCAAGGATTCCGAGCGTTCTGGCCATCGGTAACAGGATTGCCTGATAAGGAATAAAACAACCGAAAAGGAACAACAGAAACAAGATGTTGTCTCCTTTGAAACGCCACTTGGTCAGCGCGTAACCGTTTAATGCACCAAAAAAAGTTGAAATTGCGACAGCGGGAACGACCATTTTTAAAGAGTTCCAGAAGAAGGGGCGTAGAAAGACGTCGCCGGCAGCATATCCCCGTCCGCTCCAGGCTGTTTTCCAGGCATCTAACATGATCTCCCCGGGAAGAGTCATGAGGTTACCCTCCCGTATTTCGTCCATGCTTTTCAGTGAAGTTACAATCATGACGTACAACGGAGCCAGATAATAAATAGCAAACAGTCCGAGTACCAGGAACAGTAACCAGCGGTATAAGGTGCGTTTACGGGAAGCTGAACGTTCGAGTGCTTCCAACTGCTTAGGATCAGCGACCTGCATCTTGTCTCCTTAGTTCTGAATATAGGTACGGTACTACGATGGCCAGCACTGTCAGGAACATCATCACCGCACTTGCAGAAGCCAGACCGATTTCACTGCGGTGGAAAGCCATTTGAGTCATATAGACAGCAGGCATATCTGAAGAAGTACCGGGACCACCCGCAGTCAGTGCGATCACCAGGTCATAACTTTTAATGGAAATGTGAAGCAGAATTACAATGGAACTCATGAACACCGGACGCATCATGGGGAGAATGATGGTGATGTAGATACTGTATAAACCAGCTCCATCAATTTTCGCCGCCTTGATGATTTCATCATCAATCGAACGCAGACCTGCCAGAAAAAGAGCCATTACAAAACCGGATGACTGCCAGACCGCGGCAATCACAATTGTGTAAATCGACATATCACGGTTGACCAGCCAGTCAAAGGTGAAGTCTGTAAACCCCCAGTCTATGAAAAGCTTTTCAATGCCCATGCTTGGGTTAAGAATCCACTTCCACGCAGTTCCGGTAACAATGAAAGAAAGTGCCATGGGGTAAAGATAAACTGTCCTCAAAAAACCTTCTGCACGGATCTTCTGATCCAGTAAAATTGAAAGTATTATCCCGATGACAATGCAAATCCCGATAAAAAGAACGGTGAAGATAAGCAGGTTTTCAACTGCAGTGTACCAACGGAAATGTGACCAGAGACGTATGTGCTGTTTGAAACCTGCAAAGTCATAACGCGGCAACATCTTGGAGTTAGTGAAAGAAACGTAGACTGTCCAGAGAATGAATCCGTACACGAACCACAAAATCACTGCAAATGAAGGTGCAATTACGATTTTCGGAAGATTTTTCTGCAACCAGTAAAACATGGCTAAAGTAGGTAATATTATTTATGAAAAAACGGAGCTCCTTGATGAGGAACTCCGTCTTAAGGCTAAATTACAACGAGTCTTGTACAGCACGCACGAGTCTTTTTGCGGCTTCTTTTGAAGACATGTTGGAATTGAAATGCTCTGTAATAACGTCCTGGATTGCTCCCTTTTGGGCGTTACGGAGCGCCATGCCATGAGCAAAGCTCGGTAGCAAGCCACCTGTCATAGCGGAATACTTCAAATCTGAAGCAGATCCTTTAGCACACATGTCGAATTCGTCCATAGGGACGTCTAGACGAGCAGGTATAGAACCCTTATAAATGTTGAAAATTTTCTGGAAGTTCTTGCCCATTATAGAACTAGCCAACATTTTCTGACCAGCAATTTTGCTTTTTCCTTTCATTCCGTAAAAAATGAAGCTGTCAACATTATAGAGATAGCCATGGTTTGAAGGGGTAGGCAGACAATAGAAGTCTATTCCTGGTTTCAAGCCGGCATTGGAAAATTCGCCTTTAGCCCAGTCACCCATAATCTGGAATGCAGCTTTACCGCTCATAACCATACCTGTCGCAACGTTCCAGTCGCGTCCCGGCATACCTTTGTCGGTGAAACCTTGAAGTTTACGCATTTGGTCGAAAATCTTGACCATAGTGGAACTACCTAAAGCATCCATGTCTAATTCAACAATAGCTTTGCGGTAAAAGTCATTTCCACCAATTCCTAAAGCAACTGCTTCAAAGACAGTAGCGTCCTGCCAAGGCTGACCGCCATGAGCAAAAGGAATGATTCCAGCTGCCTGCAATTTGCTTGCAGCGGCATTAAATTCGTCCCAGGAAGTAGGCATATTCAGTCCATTGGCATCAAGTACCTTCTTGTTAGCCCAGAACCAATCAATGCGGTGGATGTTTACCGGAGCAGCGCAATACTTGGTAAATCCATCACATTTCATATGATTTGCTACCTGAGGACTTAATAATGAATCCCAATTCTCGGCTTGAGCTACTTCGTCAATGTAATAAGGAGCAACTACACCTTCATCATCATATTCCTGAATAGTCGGACCTTTTATTTGTGAGGCTGTAGGAGGATCTCCTGCAACAATTCGTGCCTTAAGAGTAACATTCGCAGCATCTCCGCCACCACCTGCTACAGGCATGTCTTTCCAAGTGCCACCTTTTTTGGCAAAATCGTCCTTAAGGACTTTAAGTGCTTTTGCTTCACCACCGGAAGTCCACCAATGCAGAACTTCTGCTTCACCTCCAGCCATAGCAGGACTCAATGATACACCTGCAGCAAAAATGAAACCTGCGGTGGTTGTTACTACTTTTTTAAACATAGCATTCTCCTTGTTCAGATTTACATATTTAAATAAAACCGTTTAATTACGATTTTATTACTAAACACAATTGCAGACCATCAGCAACTGCTATTCTCGACTGAGATAGTCGAAAATATTCAATACAGAGTGACTGGATTTAAATAGTGATACAAGTTTAAAATGTTAAAATAAATTATTATTGTAAACATGCAGTTTACTTGCTTTAAAAAACCTTAATAATGTACATTTAATTTGAAATAATTAAACCTTGTTAATAGGTGGGAGTTACAATTATTTGTAATTACGGATGTGGATAAATGTTTTATTGGCTTAAGTTTGGACTAAACTTAAGTGAACAATGCCTATGTTCAAATTACTACTGAAAATATATTAATTCAGAGAGTTAATACTAAAGACGTTGATTACTCTTGGTGTAAGTTTTCAAAAAAATCAACTACTCCTGTTTCCAGTGAATACTGCGCACCTACGATAAGCAGGTCTTCTTTTTGGATTTGTTGTTCAATAATTGCTGAGCCGTGCCTGAGTTGATTTACAGAGGCGCAGACATTAGCCCTGACAGCAAGTTCCGTTAAAGCTTCTGGATTATCTACTAGCTTTGCTGACAACAAAGGTTCTACAGCAGGACGAATGCGTTCGACTATTGCTTTTAAATTAGGCGACTGCTGTTCTGTCTGCATCATTATTTCTTCAAGTGTGGCAGAAACAGCACCACATCTTGAATGGCCTAAAACAACAACAAGTGGGGTCCCGAAGCGCTCTACTGCAAACTCAACGCTTCCAATTTGTGATGGTGCAACAATGTTTCCGGCAATCCGAATTACAAATAAATCTCCCAAACCCTGATTAAAAATCAGTTCTGCAGGTACTCTTGAGTCTGAACATCCCAGGATTACTGCAAAGGGTTGTTGACTGGCCACTAACTTGTTGCGGGATGCAGCTGTGGGGATGTTGTTGCTTACTTCTCCTGAAGCAAAACTACGGTTGCCATCCTGTAAACGCTTTAGTGCTTTTTCTGCAGAAATCATTTTAGTCAATTTTGTCCTGTCAGCATTAACCTTTTACAGAGAAACTACTGTTAGTATTTATTTCACGTTTTCTTGAGTAAAAGCCTGAATTCAGCAGTTTTCCGGTATAGGGAGCCTTTATTTGTACTGGATCAGCATCGTGATTAGTACCATTTTCGCAGGCATGAATCAGTTCGGTCATCAGATAAGCTGCAATTGGTGCATTTTTGAACTGATTTCCGCTTGTGCCAATGGCCATATAAAAGCCATTTAAATCAGAACGATCATAAATTGGAATCCAATCATCAGCCACATCATATAAATCGACAACACCTCTGTTTCTGTTGGGAATACCAAGGTTTTCAATCCGCTTTGCCAGGCGTAAAACCTGTGCATGCCATTGTGCATCGGTTACATCCCGGTTGTAGTCATCCGGATCGTCAATCCATTCTTTCCGGTCACACTCAGGATCTTCACTGCCAATCAAAATTGAGTTGCCCTGAGACGGTCGATAATAACAACCAATGTCACTGTCACTCATTATCTTCCCTTTTTCTCCGAAATTAAAATCGGGAGGAGAAGGTACATGATGCACTTCATGACGCAGAGCACGGGTTTTTACATTCATGTCTGAAGTTACTCCTGCCATCTGATTGATAATATTGGAATGAGGCCCGGCCACATTAATCACTATGGGAGCATTAATACGACTGCCGCCCTCCAGTTCAACTCCTGTTACACTTCCATTAGCCTGAAGAATCTGAATAACTTTTTGATCAAATATAAATTGAGAACCTTTGGCCTCAGCGGCCACCTGTAAATTATGTGTGGACAACTGAGGATCATTGATATATCCACCATCCGGATTCCAAAGTGCAGTTGTGATTGTGTCATCAGAAATCTGATCAAAGAGCGGGTCATCAGGCCTTCGAACCGGCCAGTAAGATTTAAAATTTAAAAAGGGAGCAACCTCAAGTATTTGTTGCTGATTCCAGACTTCGTAAGGTACTCCAAGTTCTTTGTAAAGCTTTAAGACTTTTTCAAAGTGTGGCCCACGGTCCTTCATCATCAGAATTCCTGTTTGGTGAAAAAGCGCCATTCCACGTGGATCCTTTACTTCCAGGTAAGCCTCCCAATCTTTCCAGAAATGTAAACCCTCATAGGCCATAGCAACGCCCTCCCAGGTGGAATAACTAAAACGGATAATTGCACATGAATTACTGGTAGAACCGTATCCTGAGGCAGGAAGTTTGTCTATATTCAAGGTGTGATAGCCTTTTTTTGCCATTTCAAAGGCCAAGGCAGTACCGATGATTCCGGAACCGATGATGAGTGCATCTGGGGTTGTGTTCATGCTGCCGCTTATGAAATAAACATCTAATAAATCAGTATGATAAAAGTGCTAACTGCTAATTCAATACGGTGTGTGTCTAACCTGTATGATTACAGAAGTATGCCTTGGTGATTTTAATTAAGCAAGTTTCGTAATTATATTCGTATAGTGATAAACATAGAAGAGTGTGGCTCAGTGAGCCACACCTTGAGGAGCCTCGTTCCAGAATGATAAACGGAACGAGGATATTATGATTTAAAATTAACGGAAGCGAACAGTTGTGAAAGCTTTACCTTTAACTTCGAACTCCTTATAGGAACCAGTTGAGGAACCATCAATCAACTCCACATTGGAAGCACCGACATAATCGACAGCACCACCATCAGCAAGAATCTTCAGAGCTTTGCCTAATTCTCCGGGCATAATTTTCTCGCCTGGAGCATTTGCTACCGCCATTACATTTGAGGCAATTGCAGCACCATTGGCAGAACCAGCAGATTGCATAGCAAGAACCAAAAGTGCAGCCGCATCATAGGACTCACTTGTGAAAGGTCCGCCTGCTTTCATACCTGCAGCTTTTTGAATTGTTGTGAAGTGGCCTGCACCTGCTGAATCAGTTCCAGGAACTGTTCCGAAAGTACCGCTAAGGTCACCATCAACATTTTTTAGCAATGATTCACCAAACATTCCATCGGCCAGGATGAATTTGTCAAATGCACCTGAATCAATGGAAGTCTGAATCATGTGTCGTCCGCCCTGATCAACATAACCAAAGACAGCTAATACACTTGCACCTGATGCATTCAAAGTGGCAACTTCAGCAGAATAATCAGCTTTTCCATCTTCATGAGGAACAGTAGCACTTATTTTTCCGCCAAGCCCACTGTATGAGTTTGCGAAAGCATCAGCGAGCCCTTTTCCATAGTCATTATTGGTGAAAGTAACCGCAACTTCTTTGATGCCTCTTTCTATGGTCACTTCTGCCAGAACCTGTCCCTGACGAGCGTCGGAAGGAGCAGTACGGAAGAAATATCCATTATCATCAATGTAGCTTAATGCCGGTGAAGTAGCCGAAGGTGAAATCATTGGTACACCATTTGGAACAGCAACATTATTGGCAATTGCTGTTGTTACTCCAGAACAGTCTGCTCCCATAATTGCTGCCACTTTGTCTGAAGTGATCAGTCTCTCTGCTGCGGCAGTAGCAGCGGCAGAGTCAATACAGGTTGAGTCTGCACGGATGACAGTGATTGACTGACCTCCAAGCAATTGTCCAGAAGCAGAAGCTTCTTTGAAAGCCAACTCTGCGGAGTTACCCATGGCCGGGGTCAGGGATTCAATTGGACCGGTAAAGCCCAAAATTATTCCAACCTTAATCTCTGCTGCAGCAAAGGCCGGAATGATCATTGCGCCGGCGATTGCCAGAGCGATCTTTTTAATGGTATTTTTACTCATACTTCTCCTTTTCTAAAAGAAAAATAATTGTTCTAATGGTTAAGATCAACTGAAGACCATTCTCCAGTCTGAGCTTTAAGTAAAGACAAAACTTGAAAATATTTTCAAATTCAGACGTCTTCTCAACCAATTCATTGCATACATTAATAACAAGTTTTATGAGAATTACAAGCAAAATTAAAATAAATCTTGCTTGAAACCACTTTTTTATCAAAAGTTTACTCTCAAGACTATTGATATAATGCTTTTTTTAATCTAAAATACCATTTCTAAAGCTCAATTAGTTCCAATATTTATTTAAGAAAGGATAAAATGCCTGTTACCTATTCCAGTTATCTCAAAATTGAAGAATTACTAAATCTTCAGGATTGTCAGTCAGAAGGTCCGGAGCATGATGAAATGCTGTTCATACTTATACATCAGGTTTATGAATTGTGGTTCAAGGAAATATTGCACGAACTTGACTACCTGATAAAAACAATTCGAAAAAATGATTTGGTACAGGCTCAGCACACGCTCAATCGCGTATTGAAAATATTTAAAACTCTAGTCTCTCAATTGGATATTCTGGAAACAATGACACCGGCAGAATTTTTATCATTTCGTGATTTTCTTGAATCTTCGAGTGGTTTTCAATCTGCACAGTTTAGAGAATTGGAATTTTTACTGGGACATAAACGGGAAAAAATGATGAATTATCATCCTGTAAATTCTAGTGGAAGAAAACGTCTGGAACAAAGACTTGCCGAACCAAGTTTGTGGGATGCAATGCTCAGCTGTCTCTCACAAAATAAGATCAAGATTCCTGAAAGTATTTTGAAGCGTGATGTCACACAACCGGATTCTGCTTCGGATGAAGTTCAGAAACAACTAATTGAAGTGTATAAAAACTATCCTCAGTTGGCACATCTGTGTGAATTGCTGGTGGATTTTGATGAAGGTCTTCAAGAGTGGCGTTATCGGCATGTAAAAATGGTTGAGCGTACTATTGGTACCAAACGCGGAACTGGTAACTCTGAAGGAGTTGAATATTTGAAAAAGACTCTTTTTCAACCTGTTTTTCCAGACTTGTGGGCAATTCGTTCGGAATTATAAATAAAGGCACTGAGGAAAAATAGTTAAAATACAGATTATAATTTAATAAAAATGATAAATTCGTAAGATTCCTCAAACCCAAAATTTTCATTTCAACCGTAAGGTAAAATATACATGATAATTGTGTAATGTCTTGCGTAAGATTTCTCGCTTAGCTCGAAATGACACTTTGTTAACCTTTTTTACAGAAGCCTCAATTTTATATCAAAACAAATGACTAGAATTCTATTTATCTGCATGGGTAATATCTGTCGATCACCAAGTGCAGAGGCGGTAATGCAGGCTTTTGTGAAGCAGAGAGGACTTGATAAAGAAATATATTGTGACTCTGCAGGTACAATAGGATATCACAGTGGTAATCCGGCAGACTCCAGGATGCAGGAACATGCTATTTTACGCGGGTATGAACTTAACAGTATTTCACGTCCATTTGAGGATGGTGATTTTGAGAAGTTTGACTGGATCATTACGATGGATGAAGATAATTATCAACAGATAATCTGGCGTGACAGCTTGCAGCAGTATACAGATAAAATCAAGCGCATGACAGACTTTTGCAGTACAAATCAAGTCAGAGAAATTCCGGATCCATATTATGGTGGATATCAGGGGTTTGAGAATGTGCTGGATCTTCTTGAGGATACCTGCCGGGGATTGCTGGAGTTCATCTCAACAAAAAACAATGAATGCTGATTTACGTCTCCGTTTAGAAAAAACACTCGCTGAACCAGTTAAATCAACAACTGCTGTTTCAGGAGGTTGTATTGCAGATTCACGGAAATTACAAATGATTTCCGGTAAAGAGTATTTCATCAAACAGGCACTTGATGGGAATTGTGAATTGTTTGAATCAGAAGTGCTGGGACTGGAAGAATTACGAAAGTGTAGCGCAATAAATGTACCTGAAGTCATAGCTCATGATACTGATTTTTTGCTGCTGGAATGGATTAATGAAGGACAAAACAGTACTGACTCAGATATGGAGACATTCGGTTTTCAATTTGCAGAACTTCACCGCAATTACAGTGAAAAATTTGGTTGTACTGACGATAATTTCATTGGAGATTCCCTACAGCTCAATCAAGCATCAACTGCAGGCAGTGACAACTGGGCCGTGTTTTTTGCAGAAAACAGACTGCAGTACCAGGCAGAGTTAACCGAAAACAACGGTTATTCAACTCCTGAATTACGGAACTTGTTGGATCGTATAATCGAAAAAATTCCGGACTTAGTTTCAGGCACAGAAGAAAAACCTAGTTTACTGCATGGAGATTTATGGTGTGGAAATTATTTAATTGATCTTGAAGGAAGTGCCTGGTTGATTGACCCAGCAGTTTATTATGGTCACCGTGAAGCAGATTTGGCAATGACATACTTGTTTGGAGGATTTTCTGAAATATTCTATTCTGCATACGAATCAGCATTTCCGCTTGTTCCGGGATTTTATGAGCGTAAACCACTGTATCAATTGTATCACCTGCTGAATCATTTGAATTTATTTGGAACCGGATATTATGCACAAGTCATTTCCATCCTGAAACGTTATGTCGGCTGACTGTAATAATATATTTAAACCAAATGAGTTCTGGAGTAAATTGTCAGCGCATGATAATTTATTTGCTACTGTAATCACTAAAAGAGAACAACTTCAAGGATTTGGTTAAATCTGGATTTGACACTATTGATATTGGTTTTTTAATATCATATTAGTATTTTCTTGTATTACTGCAGTTTAGACTGACAGTATCAACAAAGCACCTCGCGAATTTGCATCTCAAAAAAGAATTTACCAGTCAATTGTTCTGTTATTAAGTGCTTTTTTGGATGTTTTTCCTTTTTCAGATGATTAAATAAGAATATGTTTGACTCTTTCGTTTCAATCTGTAGAATTCCGTACTGCAATTTAATTTAATATTTAA
>JACKQG010005676.1_pt1 | contig 13592 bp, 10 predicted proteins | sample 8237621 | NCBI WGS metagenome assembly JACKQG01 (sample SAMN15677084, study PRJNA649215) | marine metagenome | biome: marine; feature: Black Sea; material: saline water; isolation source: suspended particulate matter (SPM) from the Black Sea western gyre | collected 2013-06-09/2013-06-10 | depth...
TTTCTGTTTCAAGAGCACTTAGTTTCTCACGATGGGTCGATAAAAGTTTTTGCCCAAGCATAATTATTTGTTCTCGCGCTCTGAATGCTCGACCTAACGCAATTGGGTTGACTTCCGATGCTAATTTTAAAAAAACATTTTCTAAGTTATTGATTTGTCCTTCTGTCTTCGCAAACTTCAGGAATGCTGCAACGTCCTCAACGCTGAGAGGTAATAGCTGCCCGACTTGAGGCGTACCAGGCCGACCAATAGGATTGTATTCAGAACCAACTGACGGATCGATTGGAGACAATGTCCCCATTTCATTCATTATAATTTGATCAGCTCCAAGGCATATCAATGTTCCACAACTCAACGCCTTAAATGGGACGAGTACTCCAAATTGTTCGCAGAATTCTCTTATTTTGTTAACTATGCCGAAACCGGCCAGTGTATCGCCACCATTTGTGAAAAGCAAAAGATCTATTTTTTGGACATGACCGAATATCTTCAGGTGTTCATAAATGTACGGAAGAGCATCTTTAGCGATTTGTGCTACTAGGTTCCTTCGGTCACTCGTTAAATAACATAATATTCTTGAGCCTCTTTCTTTTTCAAGTGCTGCTATTAACCCCATTCGGCGGTCTCTTTTTTCTTTATCCATGTTTCCCCTTTTTTCCGATTTAACCATATTATAACTGAATTCGATGCCCAAAATAAAGAAAAAAATGCGTATTTTATTGGTATTCACCAGACTAATGAACAATTTCAATCAAATTACGTTTGGATAAGTCATTACTTTCAAGGAGTTGAAGTATAGGGGTCTGTTTTTGCTTGTCAAGGGATATTTTGCATCGAAAAGGAGGAGCTTGCGATGCAGTTGGGAAAGGGGGGTGTCATTCTCATAAAAAAGTATCAACTTTTCATACCTCATGCTGATTACTGACTTCAGCTTGTTAGGTTTAGCCCCGATTACCGGAAAAACCATTATCCAATAATTGCACATTTCATTCGGTACTCAACAAAACCCCTCGGAAGTCCAGTATCAAAGACTTACGTCGAAAACAGCAATGCGGATAAAACTAATGTTTATTCCGCACCCCCAAGCTTGGATAAAACCACTGCCTATTCTGGCTGATTATGCCGACTCAGACAGCTAATATTTTACCAGAAGCCAAACATATCAGCAAACTAAAAAAGCTGTGATATCCTCAATTCGGATAGATTAGGTGAACCTGAGATATCTGATTCCGTATCTCAAGGTATGATCGCTTTCAGATTCTCTCTTAATCTCTTGAAGCTTTTTGGCCGATGAATGGGGTGTGTAGAACCGTATATTTCTGGAAATACGGTAACATAGAAAAAGTCAATTTGTAAAGCAAAATGCCCACGCGCTCCTCGCCTAAATGCCAGATCGCCCAAGCTCGCTCAGATCCACGCCGCCCACCAGCCCTGCAGTTCGGTGTTCCGGTCAGGCGTGCGTATATGCGCTCGAACTACACTCGCGCATAACGAACACCTGGCCTACACGTCTGTTTTAAAAAGGCTTGCGCCATATCTTGGCCGGGAGGCCGCTTTAAGGAGGGGGACGAGGACTTACCTGTAATGCGTTAAGTCCATGTCCCCCCTTTTATTAAGGCTTCGCCAAATTCCGTCCGTAGGCCGGGTTGCTGCGGAATGCGAGCGTTTAAGGCAGAAGACAGGTTTTGTTTTATCCTACGTTTCCCGTCCTCTACCTTAAACGCTCGCACCTCCGCACCAGATCAGAGTAAACTGTGGGCGCTCCAGGGAATTAAAGCGTTCTTTTCTCACTCCTTTCTGGTTATTCCGTCCAGGAGGCCGGCGTGCCCCGTTCACGTTATCCGCTAAACAGCAGCGGGAAACATGACCGGCTCACGTTAAGTCTCGCTATCGGCATAAAATGGTCGTGCCCCATGCTAAACAACAGCATGAAACACCACCATTTTACACCATTACTCCGGAAGGCTTACGCCAATTCCGTCCAGGAGGCCGGGCATTATGGAATTAGCCCATGGATGCTTATCGCTTGGTTAAACAGCAACCACGCGATAAGCATCCACAGCCCATCAATTCAAAAACATCGGAAGGCATATAGGTGGATGCTACCTGGTCAAACAGCGCCCAGGTAAAATCCACCCATATGCCACCATTTATAGCCCCCCGCCAACCCAACCCATCTGCCCCCAAGGGGGCTCCCCTTTCAGGCGCCTCGGACGCCCTCCACCCCGCTTGCCGCATTTCACGCGGCACCATCGGCGCAGCCGGGGGAATCTTCTTTCTGCTTTCTTTGTACGTTGGGTAAATAAGAGGTTGGGTAAAATCTTCGCTTAAGGTTAGGCAAGGAAGGCTTCGCCATTCCGCCCTGCTGATCTTCCGGCCCAATCGTAGGGAAAAAGTTGAGTCTCCCTACCATTGGGCACTCCAAGCAGGGCGTCTAATTTAAAACAGATACGCTCCATGCAAACAGCGGCATGGACCCCAACTGTTTTATCACGTATATTTTGGGGCCTATTATAGCTAAACCCCACCTTTCAATAAGCATATCATACGGTTGAAAAATACAACCACACGATCGGACAAATCATTGATATGTCCAACAGCCAGCATATCGTTTCGGCAAACAGCGCCCAAACGAAATGCTTACCGTATAACAGTATCGGAAGGCCACACGCCACAGATACAGTAAAGCATTGTAACTGTGCCGCATGGCCAGCCTTTCTCATGCCCTTCGGGTTCCCCGCCGGAGGCGTAACGGAAGGTATTCTTCAATTTGCAGTGAAACACGGGCCAAGATAAAGCGCCAAAGACTTCGCTTGTATTTCACTGCATTCGGTATGGAGTATACGCACTCTCACGGGAACGCATGTGAGGGCACCTTCACCCCTTGCCTATTATCCATGTGGTTTTGCCAAGGTTCCGAGACGGTGCTCGGGTTGTCAGGGGCTGGGGGCTTGTAGCCGCGTCCGGACGTTTCTCAGCTGCCCAAAAAAAAAGTTGTGTTTTTATCCTGGGCCTTCATCGGGTGGCGGCGCCCGGGACCAGTCCATGTCATCCCTGAGCCTGGCTTCGCTTCTGGTTACACGCTTTTTCTTGGTCACCTGGGCAGGGCATGCCGCTTTTTTTATCCCAAAAGGGCACTGAAAAAAAATATAGCGTACCAAAGTGGCCTACAACGAAAAAAGCACCGACAGCGGTTTGCCATAAGTGCCTAATTTTATCGGTGCCAAGACCAGGAATTCAACCAGGGACACGGGAATCTATAGCCCCTTCAATATCATTTCCATTATTGCATATGAGGTGTCAGGTTTTGGTTTTTTGTCTAAATTTTGACTAAAAACGGGTTTCAAAGAAAAAAGGACTTTTGGCTATTTGCCGCAACTCCCTGAAATTACTGGTGCGCCCAGCAGGATTCGAACCTGCGACCTACGGATTCGTAGTCCGTCACTCTATCCAACTGAGCTATGGGCGCAAAAGGCATAACTTTTAAATCTGTCAGAGATCGAATAATCTGGCAATCGCCAATTTAAGTACCCGGAGGCTTTTTTCAAGTGGATAAATCCACAACCCTTCTTATGATGTCGGTGGTTGAAAAGCCCTTTACAAAGGGAATCCGCATGACGCGGCCCCCTGCGGCTTTTACCACATCGGCGCCTATGATTTCGTCTTCGGACCAGTCACCGCCCTTTACAAGGATGTCGGGCAGCAGATTCTGAATCACCCGGAGAGGATTATCCTCGTCAAAGATCAGCACCAGATCCACACATTCGAGGGCAGCGATCAGCTCGGCTCTTGCCTGTTCCGCAAGGATCGGCCGTTTCGACCCCTTTATGATGCGGACAGAATGATCGCTGTTGACCGCAACCACAAGAAAGTCCCCAAGTCCCCTGGCAGAAGACAGATAGCGGGTATGACCGGGGTGGAGGATGTCAAAGCAGCCGTTGGTAAATACGACCCGCTTCCCCGATCTCTTGATCCGGTCGCATTCGTCTCTTGCCGCTTCAAGAGTTTTTATCTTGTTATGGTAGGTCTCCATCCAGGAATCTGCACCTTTTTCAAAGGCTTCGTTTCGGGTTTTGCATTCTGGGTTATGTGGACGGTTATCTGACAGCCCTTGCCAAGGTAACACAATAAATCTTTTTGGAACCTGCCCTTTTAAGTGCAACGGCGCATTCATTCAGGGTATTTCCCGTTGTTGCCACGTCATCCACCAAGAGGATGGTTTTTCCTCTGACTGCTTCCGGCCGTTTTAACTGGAAGGCCCCCCGGACGTTTTCTTGCCTCTTCTTTTTTGCAAGACTTGTCTGGGGCATGGTATATCTTATCCTTCTTAAAGATAAAAAGTCCAGGTCGATCTGCAGCCCTTTGGCCACATGCCTTGCCAAGAGGAGGCTCTGGTTGAACCCCCTCTCCCGCAGTCTCTTGGGGTGGAGCGGAACAGGCATGGTCAAGAGAGGACCCGGGACCTTGAACCGGTTTTCAGTAAATCGGGCCAGGCGTGGCCCTAAGAAATCGGCCAGGAAGCTCTTCGCACCGTATTTGAGCTGGTGAATGGCATTCAAGATCGCTCCCTCGTAACGGTAAGGGGCCCAAGCGGCCTCATAAAACGGTCTTTTTCTCAGGCAGTCTTCACAGGGATGATCTTCTTCAAGGGTTGAAGAAAACAAAGTGCCACATATGGGGCACAAGGGTGAAGTGATAGGGCGAAAATCGGCCGTGCAGGTCGGGCAAAATGAAAGAGGATCACCATCTCTTATCGAACGGCCTTTGTGCAGGAATTCCTTGCAGATGGGGCATCTCGGGGGATATATGATATCGGCTAATGCGCTTATCAGGTTCATTTTTTTGCGGATTTGGATTCCATTACAAACTCCTCAAACGAACACTCCCGGTTAATGCCCCGGCAGGCCCATTTCGCCATCCCCCAGGTGTCCTTGTCGTTGATGTTTGCAGGGTAGTAGGGCCATAGAGAGCAGCGCGCCGGCTTGACTGGATGAATTGCGCAGCCTTTCCCCTTCTCGTAAAATATGCAGAAGTTGTTCTCCCCCGTTTTGATATAAATTCGCCCATGTTTTTGTTCACAAAATCTGGAGAGAAAACCTTCTCTGCTGACCCCTAAGAAGCGGGCGATCTTTTCCTGCTCTTTTTCCGCAAGAAAGATGCCCCCTTCACCGTAGCAGCAATCACCGCACATTTTACATTCGAATGCCTTCATGAGAAGTGTCTAAAGTGATCTAAAGTTGCGATAGGTCGGTTTGGATTAGAATTCGAGCCCGCAACTCGTAACCCGTAACCCGCACCTTATCAGCTTACCAACTTATTTAGTTTCCAGTCAACTAAGAGTCTTAATCTCCTATCGGCCCCTTTCTTTTTGTAAATGAGATGTCCGTTTTTGAGGCCGTACTGGAACAGGTCTTTGGTGGTTTCAACGTCGTGGCGGCAGTATTCGGCCAATTTTTCCGTTTCTCCGGCCCTGAACCATTCCACTGCCTGAAGACCATCGGCGGTTTTTCCCTTATTCAATGTCTCTTTGGCTAAGTGATCGAGCCCGAGCCTGAACCCGAGGCGCTTGTGAACATCTTCTAAGATGTCAAACGTGGGCAGGGCCTTGAGGTCCTTTTCGGAATAGGCGCCCAGGACCTTATAGTCAAATCTCTTGATATTAAACCCAACGATAAGATCCGCTTTTGTGAGATGATCCAGCAGCTCATCAATGCTGTCTTCACTGTATACCAAAAAATCGTTTTTAATACTGTCAAAGAGAACCGCTACCGAGATCCTCATCAGGTGGGTGTTTTGCCAGCCACCCACGTCCTGGGCGGTCTTTTGCGTCTCAAGGTCAAGGTAAATGATCCGGGGGCCCTGACTCTCTTCCGGAGGCGGCTGCTCCTGATCGGAAAAAAGTCCGGGCTCATCCTGTTCGTCTTCATCTGTCATCTGATTCAGGGGGATATGTCCCAGCAGCCCTTCAAGGATCAGACGGGCGGCCCCTTTGTCCAACGGTTTATTGCCTGAACCGCATTTGGGTGAGTGGATGCAGGAGGGACACCCTTCCTCACATTTACACCCTTTTACAATCTCTAAGGTTTTTTCAAGGAGTTCTAAAATCGCATCGAAACCTCTCTGCGCCAGGCCCACGCCCCCGGGATAGGCGTCATAGATGAAAATGGCGCTTTTGCCTACCTGAGGGTGATAAGGATAGCATATCCCCCCGATGTCATTCCTGTCACAGAGTGCAAAGAGGGGGAAGATGCCGATAGCAGCGTGCTCTATGGCGTGGATCCCTCCCATGAAATGAAGGTCTTTTCCTTCCACAAACCTTTTCAGTGCCGGTTCTATTTCAATCCAGAACCCGATGGTCTCAAAGATCTGTGGGGGGAGGTCTAAATCGAAGACCCCTATCAGGCCCTGGCCCGGTAATGCCCTCTTTTCATAACCGGTGATTACTTCGGTAACCTTTAATTTCCCTTCCCGCACAAGGAACTGTCCCTTGGGCCTGCTGCGATACACCTTGATGATCTCGGTGTCCTTTTCGCTCCGGGTTCGTGTAAAATACTTGAGGTTAGAGCGGTGGACGACAATATCTTTTTTGTCTATTAACAGCCGGTCAACCTCGTACTGGCGGGCCCGATGGAGGTAGATGGCGCCCGGATGACATTCCTTAAATGCCCGGATTCCGTCGACGGTTCCAATCGCCTGTCCGGTCTCCCTTTCAAAGATCGAATAGGTCTCTCCTGCGGAACGGATATTGACCGAGAGCTGGGGGTTCCGCTTTGATGAAAACCACGTAGGCTCCCCTTCGGCCGTCCGGTTCAGGCGCCCCTCTCTTTCCAGTTTCTCGAGATGTCCGATAAGGTCGCCAGGCCAGAATGTTTCGTCCCTGAGGGTAAGGGGGATCTCTGCCGCCGCACAGGGGAGATGGGCCTCAATCACATACGGGTTGTCCGGATCCAGGACAGCCGCCTCAAAGGGTCTTTCAAAGAGATCGTCCGGATGTTTCATGAAATATTGATCCAGGGCATCCGACTTTCCGATCAGGATCACCATCGATTCCCTCCCCGACCGACCCACCCGTCCCCCCCTCTGCCACGTATTGATGATCGTGCCGGGATAACCCACCAACAGACAGATATCAAGATATCCGATATCGATTCCCATCTCCAAGGCACTGGTTGAAACCACGCCCAGGAGATTGCCGTCCGCCAGCTTTTTTTCAATACGCCTTCTTTCCTCGGGCATAAAACCGGCGCGATAGGAACTGATCTTTTTCCTGAGTTCGGGAGATAACTGGGAGACCCAGAGATGGATCAGTTCGGTGATCTTTCTGGCCTGGGTAAAGACAATGGTCCTGAAGCCGTTGCGGATGCATTCAACAAAGAGTTTGGCCGCATAGAAATTGGGGCTTTCTTCCGGATTGAGAAAGAGAAAATGCTGGCCTGCCCTCGGGGTCCCGGATGACCGGACCACTTCGAGCCTTTCCTCGATCAGTCTCTCACCGAAGACCTTGGGGTTGCTGATGGTGGCTGACAGGAGGATAAATCTGGGGGACGAACCGTAGAGCTGACACAGTCTCTTTAACCGCCGGATGACCTGATTAAGGTGTGACCCGAAAATGCCTCGATAGGTGTGGACCTCGTCTAATATCACAAAGGAGAGATTTCGCAAGAGGGTCTCCCAGCTTTGATGATAGGCCAGGATTCCTCGATGGAACATGTCGGGATTGGTGAGAAGAATCCCGGGAGTCTTTTCCCTGATCTTCTTGCGACGGTAGGGGGTGGTATCTCCATCGTAGATTTCGGCCGAGATTTTTGTGCTTCTGATTCTCGTCAGCCACGATGAGAGGTTTTTCAACTGGTCCTGCTCCAGGGCCTTAAGGGGAAATATGTACACGGCCCTGGATTGCCTGTTCTTCAGGATTTCCTCAATGACCGTGACGTTATAAATCAGGCTTTTTCCGCTTGCCGTTTCTGTCGCCACCAGGAGATTCGACCCATTCCTCAGGTGTTTGATGGCCTCTGTCTGGTGACTGTAGAGCCTGACAAGGCCGAGGTCTTTCATGGTTTCCCGGACATCGGCATGAAAGCTGAGTTGAGGGCCAAAGTCCGGCTTGCGGGCCGGCAGGTAACGGTGATATACGAAGGCGTCGCGGAAACCCGGGTGGGCCTTTAATGTCTTGACATATTGCGAGAGGTTCACGGTCCTGGCCACACAGGTTGGAGTTATTCGGGATCGCTATTGGGCTTTGTTCTGAATTTTTTCTCTAAGGCTTCCGAAATCTCTTTGGGGTCCGATTTAACACCGGATGCCTCTCTCCGGCGGAGCACATCGCGGGTAGGTTTTAGAATATCGCTCATAAAGGTGTCTTTTTCATCGCTCCAGGCACTCCAGCCGTCGATTCCGATATATTCATTATAAGAGGTCTCGTAATAAGGATCGTAGATCCGTACCCCTCTCTTTTCGTCATATTCATAGCGCACAAATTTCCCGTCAAAGCGCTCGAAATCCTTATCATCAAGTCCTAAGGTCTTTAACAGGGTCTTGTGTTTATCTCTTATTCTCATCTTAACTTCTCGTGAATTTTGCATCTTTTTTCGGCGTCATCAATCGCCAATCGACAATTATCAATCTTCAATCATCAATCCCTCAGCCCCAGTTTCAGTTTCGCGGACTCCAGTTTGTCATTACCCGCTTCCCACCTGGTGAAGAGTCTGTCCAATTCCTCTCTGATGTCTTTGTATTCGGTCAGAAGAGGCACACTTATCTCTTTATCTCCGAAAGCATCAGGATCTGCAAGCATTTTTTCCATTTGCTTCTGTCTTGATTCAAGGGCGCCGATTTTTTCCTCTATACGTTCAAGGTGGTTCTGGATCGGTTTCAGGGTTTCATAGATGATCTGCCTTTTTTCTGCTCTTTCCCTTTTTTCCTTTTTTCGATCCGGTTTCTTTTTTTTGGGGAAATTTTGGTTCTCTTCCCGCTTCAAGAGTAGGGGTGAGGTTTTTTCGGCCTTGACAAGGTGATCATAGTATTCGTTCAGATTGCCCGGATATTCTATGATCCCCCGGCCTCTGATATCCCATATCTTTGTCGCCAGTCTATTAACAAAGGACTGGTTGTGAGATACAAACAACAGTGTCCCGCTGTACCCTGCCAATGCATTGATGAGTGTTTCCGACGACTCGATATCAAGATGGTTGGTGGGCTCATCCATCAGCATGAAATTACCGGGTCTTACAAGAAGCTTTGCAAGAGAGACCCGGGCCCTTTCTCCGCCAGAAAGGACCGCAATGGGCTTGTCCACGTCATTTCCTGAAAAGAGAAAAGCACCACAAACCGATCTCACAAAACCGACACTGGCATGGGGAACTACCTGGTAGACCTCTTCGACCACGGTTTTTTGGGGATTGAGGAGGTCCGAGTGGTGCTGGGCAAAGTAGGCGAAATGGACCTCATGGCCGAATGATATTTTACCCCTGTCCGGTTCTATTTCGCAGGCAACTAATTTCAGCAAGGTGGTTTTGCCGCAACCGTTGGGACCGATAATGGCGATTTTTTCCCCCCGCAAGACCCTGAGATCAAGGTTCTCATAGAGGATGTTGTCGTCAAACCGTTTTGAAACGCCTTCGATGGACACCACCTCTTTTCCGGCTCTTGCCACTTCAGGAAATGAGAAATGAATGGTTTTTTCCTTTCGGTGGGTCTCGACCAGATCCATCTTCTTAACCAATTTTATCTTGCTCTGGGCCTGTCTCGCCTTGGTGGCCTTGGAGCGGAATCGTTCGATAAATTTCTGCGCGTCTCTTATTTTCTGTTCCTGGTTTCGGGCCTTTGCCTCCAATGACCTTACCTCTTCCTCGCGGGCCTTGAGGTAGAAGTCGTAGTTGCCGTTGTAAGATCTCATCCTTTCTGTTTCAAAAGATACAATGCTCCTGATCTGCCGATTGAGAAACTCCCGGTCATGGGAGACAAGGATCATGGCCCCCTTGAAGTTGTGCAGGAATTCCTCTAACCATCTGACAGACGGAATATCAAGATGATTGGTGGGCTCATCAAGGAGGAGCAGGTCCGGTTTCTGGTAAAGAAGTGTTGAAAGAGCGGCTCTCATTTTCCATCCGCCGCTTAAAGAGGAAACCTGCCTGGTAAAATCAGCCGTCTCAAAACCAAGACCTGCCAGGATCTTTTCCGCCTGGTGACGGGGGAACTCCTGTTCTAACCGGTTTATTTCCTGGTGTATATCAGCGATCCTTTTTCCCAGACTGGCCTGGTCCTGTTCATCGGATTTGGTCCTGAGAGATGTCTCTGCCCGTTTGAGATCGTTTTCGAGTTCTACCCGGCCGGGGATAGAGTCAAGAACGGCTTGAAGAAGGGGACCCGATATGGTTTCGTGGACATCCTGGGGCAGATAACCGATGCGAGATCTCTTTGCAATTCTTACCTCACCGCTGTCAGGAGTGATTTCGCCTGTGATGATCCTGAGCAGGGTTGTCTTTCCAGAGCCGTTGCGGCCCACCAAGCCTATCCTGTCCCCCGGTTCCACCTGGAGCCCGATCTCTCTGAAGATCTGCCTTTCAAAAAAGTTAAGGGAAATTCTTATTAATGTAACTAAACTCATTTCTTCAGACCTCGTTGAGTGGCTGAGTAGTTGTCATGGTTTATATTTGTTCCGTTTGCCTAAAAACTGGACGTTCGATGTGGTTGAGTCCCGCCAGGCAGGAGATTTTTCCCAACTCAACGATTCAACTATTTGACAATCCCTGTATATAATGGTTCATAGCGGGTTTTCAAGGGCCAAGAGTCCTGAGTGATCCGTGCTTGTCGTATTTTGCCATTAGTGATATATGTAATTAAGGTGCAAGGTGCAAGGTTCAGAGGCCTATGGAAAAGGAGACGCAATTTATGGAATATGTCAGAAATACTATCGGAGGGATGTTAGAGAAAATATCACAAGAGTATCCTGATCGTGATGCCCTTGTCCACACAGAAAAGGGCGTCAGGTTTACCTATGCCCTATTGTCGTGGGAAGTGAGTCGCGCCGCAAGGGGGCTTATGCGTATCGGAATTAAGCCCGGCGATAAGGTGGCGCTGTGGGCCCCCAATATTCCGGAATGGTTGATATCCATGTTGGCCCTCAGCAGGCTGGGCGCCATTACGGTCCCGGTTGATCCGGGGGCCGGGAGGGCTGACCTTCAATTCATCCTCCAGCAGTCGGAATGTAAGGGAATTATCGTTTCGAAAGGCCTGGAGGACGAGGAGTACCTGAATACAGTACTTTACGCAAAGGACACCATTGCTTCACTTGATAATGTTATTGTGATTGGGGATGAAACCTTTCCCGAGACGCTTCCATGGACCGAACTTACAGCCATGGGAGAGGATGTTGCCGTAGAATCGCTGGGTAAAATGGAAAAAATGATCAACCCTGAGGATCCTGTGGCGATCATGTATACTTCAGGTACAACGGGAAAGCCAAAAGGGGTTGTTCTTGATCATCTGGGGTTGATCAATAAGTCGATTTTTTCCACCGAACGCCAGCGGATTACATATAAGGATAGGATCTGTCTCTTCTTCCCTCTTTTCCATATGTTTGGAAACACCTGCATCGCACTCTCCGGGCTTATCAGAGGGGCAGCCCTCATCATGCCATGTGAGACCTTTGACCCGCCTAAGATACTGGATGCGATTCATAAGGAAAAATGCACGGCTGTTTACGGCTCGCCGTCAATGTTTATTGCACTCCTGGATCACCCGGAGTTTCGGAAAAAGAGGTGGGAGCCGGTCATCAGAGGGATTGTTGGCGGGGCCCCTTGCCCCATGGAATTGATGAAGCGGCTTGTGGAAGATGTGGGTGTCTCAGATATTACCGTGGCCTACGGTATTACGGAGACTTCTTCGTGGGTTACCATGACCCATCCTGATGACCCTATCGACTTGAGAGTCGGGACCATCGGGACCTCATTGGCCTGTAACCAGGTCAAGATTGTGGATCCCGCCACTGGGGAAGACCTCCCCCCGAAGACCCCTGGAGAACTCTGTACCAAAGGCTTTCTGATGAGGGAATACTACAAGATGCCTGGGGCTACCGCATCCGCCATCGACCGGGACGGATGGTTTCACACAGGCGACCTGGGGGAAATGGACGAAAATGGCTATTTAAGGATTACCGGCCGCCTGAAAGATGTGATTGTCAGAGATGGGGTCGAGATCTATCCGGTAGAGATTGAGGAGGTGATATATAAACATCCCGAAATATCTGAAGTCCAGGTCTTCGGCTTCCCGCACCCTGAAAAGGGCCAGGAGATAGCCGCCTGGGTAAAGTTGAAGAAAGGGTCCAGAATTTCAGAGATCTCTTTGGCCGCATATACAAAGGACTATGTGAATGAAAGCATATTGCCGCATTACTTCAAGATCGTCGCTGGTTTTCCGATGACCAGGAGCGGAAAGGTGCAGAAATACAAATTAGCCGAAATGGCGATGGAAGAGTACGCGGTCGGAGAAGAAGGGGCTAAGAAGAAGAAAAGGAGCACTATGAAAAAGGTTATACAATCTGACAAAGCGCCTGAAGCACTCGGGCCTTACAGCCAGGCAATCCAGGCCGGCAATTATCTGTTTACATCCGGCCAGGTGGCCATCGATCCGGCTACAGGGAAGCTCGTAAAGGGAGGGATCCGGGAACAGGCCCGTCAGGTTATGGAGAATTTGAAGGCGGTGTTAGCGGCCGCCGGGGCCGATTTCTCCAGGGTGGTAAAGGCGACCGTATACTTAGCCGATATCAATGATTTTGCGGAGTTCAACTCGATATATGGCACATACTTTGTGTCGGACCCGCCGGCACGAAGCGCCTTTCAAGTGGCGGCTCTTCCCTTGAGCGCGAGGGTAGAGATAGAGATGGTTGCCTTTATCGGTTGAGAGCCAAACTTAATCTCTCGTGCTCCCTCATGATGCACATGTTCATGACCACATGGATGCCTGCTTCCCTGGCCTTCTGAGCTGCTTCATTGTGGACCACGCCCAACTGCATCCATATGGTGTGGACCCCGATTTCGATCGCCTGATCCACCACCGGAGGGACCCGGGTCGGGTTCAGGAAAAGGTCGGTCATATCTACCGGAAAGGGGATATCCTCAATTTCTTTTGATGTGGGAGTGTCGAGAGGGAGTTCACCTGCGATTTCTTGCAGCATGACCTTACCTGAGTAGATTTTTGACGGTGTCCGCCTTTTTCTTCACGTCCATGACCTTTTTGACGCCCGGCACCTGTTCCAGAATCTTGTTGGCCATTTTGGCCTCCAGGGAGAGGGGAGGTCCCTCTGTTTTCACCTCATGTTCTTTTTCATCTTTGTTGTCAGTGGTATCCGAGCTTAGTTCCTTTTTCACATTTCTGAACTCCCTGATAGCTCCTCCCAACCCTTTTCCGATGTCCGGGAGTCGCTTGGCGCCGAATATGAGGAGAACAATGACTGCAATGATGATCAGCTCTGTGGGACCTAATCCAAACATGGTTTGCTCCTTAAGGATTAACTGCTGATATAACCTTCCAGATAAAGATTTTGGACTGCGTTATCGGTCGCCCAATAATATAAACTGGGCTCGACGACGTAC
>JACKQG010005677.1_pt1 | contig 13592 bp, 6 predicted proteins | sample 8237621 | NCBI WGS metagenome assembly JACKQG01 (sample SAMN15677084, study PRJNA649215) | marine metagenome | biome: marine; feature: Black Sea; material: saline water; isolation source: suspended particulate matter (SPM) from the Black Sea western gyre | collected 2013-06-09/2013-06-10 | depth...
GGGTGTGTGGGGTGCTCCGCACCCCACACACCCCTATTTTTCGAAAGTCTTTTCCAAAGTTCTTTCCAAAATCTACTTAAGCTTCTTCTGACGTGTAAAACCCCTGCAATGCGTGATAAACAAGCCATAGACCCCCTCTCCCAATTTGCGAGAGGGGCCGTGGGTGTGGGAGTCTATCGGCTTACTGCCAATTTGACGACTTTGCCCTGCGCATCCATTGTCAGGCGGGCGTATGCCGGGTGCGTGCGGTTGGCATGGCGAATTTCTTTGCTGAGCACGACCACGCTGCGCTTTGGTTCAGCATTGGGGCGGGATTTTTTGCCTAATTGCCCGGTAGGGCAGGTGTGACCCTCGCAGCAACAATTGGAATGCTCATGGCTCAGGGCCAGATGCGCCCCACTCATGCCGGGGAGGTAAAGTTTTACAACCTGCTTGACGTGTTTCAAAACTTCGGCGGGAACAGGTTCTGAACTTCCCGGATTATCAGCACGGTCACAAACCGTTTTTACTTCCAGGGGCGGTGTGGTATAGCGGGTTACATCTTTGGGGGCTTTGCTCCCTCGCATCCTTCTAAATCCGGGTAAATCTTGTGCGTAGGCTAATGGATCGCCGTATAAAACGAATGAAATCAGCGTTTTCTGGTCTTCGCCATCAAGATAGCCCTGGCGATTGTGCATCTCACTTGCCAGGTGAATTTTGGCGCGCCGCAGGGCTTCTCCGGCGGGATACCCGTTTTGCAGCGCCTCCCAAAAAGCTTTGCCCAATAAATCGGCAGCATTGAGCGGTGTCGTGACGGAGCCATAGGCTACTGCCGTCGAGCCAACCACGGCCCGCGCTCCAGCGTTGATGAATTTAAGCGCTAGCGACTCTTCGACGCTGCGGTTGAAAAGATGCGCCCCATAGCAAGCTTCGCTGAAGATCACTTGCGGCGCGCGCCCGCCATTGACCACATCACGCGGGCGCAGTGCAACCGGAAAATCGAATTCCAGGTTGGTTAGTGACCCATCGCCGTTGTTTTTGGGCGCGCGTTGCCCGTACCACTCGGCAGCATCCTCCAACCCGTGCAGGTTAAAATAGCCCAGTTGCGCGGCAGGCGCAGGAATTTTATTCTCGCTGCCAATTGGGGGTGAGGTCAGCATCTGGCGCGGTTCCCCGATTACGGTGAACACCGATGCGGCAGCCTTTTGCCAGATTTCAGCGCTGTAGCCAAAACTTTGCGTGTGGGTGCGTTGGGGGAGTACTCGCCGCAAGAAATCGACCATCCAGCGAATTGGGCCGCCTGACTTTTTGCGCTTACCCGAATGCTGCGATGCTATTCCGCGCATGGCGCTTAGCAGCAGCGCCGGATCGCGGCCCGCGCCACCGGGCAGGCGCCCTACCGGCCATTCGGGGATGAAGTAGTTCTCGTCGCGCGTGGCATAGGGATTATCAGAGGGTACATCTGCGTCTGCGTCGTCGGTGGGGTTCGGCAGATGATGAAACGGCACAATCTCTGGCCCGCCGACAATCAGCAACGCGCCGATCATTGTGCCTCTGGCGCGCAAGGCAGTATCAATATCGTGTAGGGCCAGTTTCAAAGCCCAGGGATCATCGGGAGCGGCGGGTTTTAGCCCAAGCCCGGCCATACCGGCGGGATCATCGGGGTAGACCAGCAGCGCCCCCCAGCCATTGCGCTGGCGCAGCCGCAGGGTCAGGGCTTGCATGGCTTCATCAATCACTCCGGCCGTCTGCGCACCATATTTGCGTTCCATGCCGCGCTGCGTGCTCATAACTACGTATACCGGCAACGAGCCATCTGTTTTAGGCAAATCAGGCAAGTTTAGACGCCGGGCAGCTTTTCCGAGTTCAATCCCGATCTCTTTTTGAGCCGTTTCGGCTTCATCAGGCTTCAATATGCGGCGCGCTTCTGCGTGGGCGCGTTGCACTTCAGCTTTTAAATCGGAAGATTTCCCGGGGCGACTGGTCGGTTTCGCTGCGTTGTCAGTTTGTGAGATTTCTGGATTGTGGGCCGCATCGCTGGCTTGCATCGGTGCTGGCGCGCTTTTTTCGGGTTGTCGCTCAATATTGGGGGTGGGGTCTGCTTCCTTGCGCGGCTGCCCGTTGGGGAGCAAATTCCACCCCAAGGCCGCGGCCACCCCCGCCGGGATCGAAATCTCGAGGACGGCGCGCATACGTTCTGGCCACAGCGTTCGGTAGGGATTCTCCAGGCCCCACAAGCGCGCTGGGACCTGCCCGGCGGGATCGCTGGATGCGGCGCGGTGCAGCAGCGCCACGGCAAGATCGGCGCTGCCAGCGCTCATCATGCTATCGGCCAATATGAGTTGGATCGTCACGCAATCGGGCCAGATGCGGTGATAATGCTCGGCCAGGTTTTGGGTTGCTCTTTGCGGTGTTTCTGGCTGCAACCACAAGATGCGTAAATGAGTCAATGCCGCCAGGATATTGGGCGGGTCAAAGATCAGTGTATCGGTGATGATTTCTTCGGCGGCGGCGAAATTTTTGCCTTGCAGGGCATGGTAGGCCACCCTTAGGGGTTGAACCCACGCCGGGGCAGGTTGGGCCAGCTTTGAGGTCGTCGCGACACGTCCGCCCAGGGCCAGATACGCGCCGCGGGCTGCACCCATCCCTTTGGCTTGCAGGTTGCTGCTGATGCGGGCGCGCAATTCCTGCGCTTCAAAGAATTCGGGATCGGCGGTGCAAACACCTTCCAAAATCGGCAGCGCCTTTGCGGCCATGCCTTCGCCAATAAAAGCCTGGGCGCGTAGAAACTGGATGTGTAAATCGCGCTCATAGTGGGTGAGCCAGGCCAGCGTCGCCTGACGCGCGAAGCTGTAGGATTTTACATTGAGGGCCGTTTGCAAAATTTCGTTCAGATACGCACGCGGCCAGGGTTCACCAGGGGGAAGGGGTTGTAGCGTTTTCATAGTGGTTTCCGTTTACGGTTATGCCGTTTTTTCATCAACGGTGGCAAATGCTTTGCGGGGGTTATGTACCAGGTTCATGGCAATCATAGCCGCCAATTGGCGTTGGATGCTGACATTCTCAGGGTTGATTCGGGCGGCTTTACGCAGCATGGTCTCGGCGTTGGCGTAATCTTTGGCATCTTTGAGGGCCTGGCCTGCCAGGTGGTATCCGCTGGCATCCTCTGGGGCAATGGCAATCGCCTGATGATAGGTTTGCAGCGCCAGATTATATTGCCGCCGCTCGTGGTAGGCGCGCCCCAGTTCAAGATAAGGGGGTACCCAATCGGGACGTTGGTCAATCGCCAAAACGAGATGTTGAATCGCCTGGTCGAGTTGACCGCTTTCGCGCAGCAATTGGCCGAGCAAGTGCAGCAGATTGGCGTGTTCTGTCTCGTTTCCCGCGTTTTCGGCATGTTGCAGCGCTTTTTGCGCAGTCTGGATGGCGCGCTGTTTTTCACCATTTTTTGCCAGACAATGTGCCAGCGCGATGAGAATCTGGTCATCTTGCGGGTAGGCCTCGGCCAGTTGGTGCAGCGACTCGAGGGCTACTTTTTCGCCAAATACTTGGCGTTTGAGATCCACAATCTTGAGCAGAAGTTCAACCGTTGGGATCATGCGCGCCGCTGCGGTTTCGAGGGCGGTCAGGGCCTGTGCGGCCTGCCCCTGTGCGGTCAAGGTTTCGGCGTGCATTAACAACGCACGCGGGTTGCGGGGATTGACGCGTAAGGCTTTGGCAGTGTGGCGTTGTGCATTCTCAACGCGCCCCGCGCCGAGATCGAGTTCAGCCAGGATCAAATGCGCCGTTTCATGATCGGGTTGAAGGCTGAGTACTTTTTGGGCGCTGGCGCGCGCTTCTCGAATGCTTCCTTGTGTGTGATAGCCGCGTGCCAGATATAGCCAGAGACGGTGATCTTCGGGCGCCAACACAGTGGCCTGACGATAGGTATGGATGGCTGCGGGCAAATCTCCGACAGCGATCTGGGCATGCCCCAGCTTGTGGTACAGTGGCAATGAGCTGGGTTCCGTGAGCAGCGCTTTTTCGAGATATTCAATCGCGGGCGCAAGCTGCAAGGGCTCTGCGGCATTGTGCTGGGCGGCGATAATATCGGCGGCGCGCTCATACCAGTAGGCCTCGTTATCGCATAGGGCCAACAACGCCTGGATCGCCTGTAGCTCAACTTCCAGATCATCAAGCTTTTCGGCTACCGTTGCCCGGACAGCGTGGTAAAGCGGGGTGGTGACAATATTTTCGCGGATAGCTTTGTTAAGCGCTTTTTCAGCCGCCTGATTGGCTAAAGCAGGATTCTCATCCACCAGCGCCAGTGCGATTTGACAAAGCAGGATCGGCGCTTCTGGCGCGGGGCCGGATTCGGGTTTAAGTAGTTGTTGCGCCTTTTGAGCGGCATCTGACCCCTGGGCGCTGTGCCTCAGCGCCGCCAGCGTCGCTGTAAGATTGTCTACTGTGGAGGGGAGTTCAAGTAAAGCCTGGGTGTGGCTTTCGCTGGGTTGGAAAGCCGCCTGCCCGCGCGCCATCCAATGTGCGATTTTTGCGCGTCGAGTGCGGGTATCCAGACCGGCGGCCTGAATGATCTCCACCAATTGTGATGTGTTAAGAATTGCTATCTCGAATTGCTGATAATTGTATTCCCCGAGGGCCGATTCCCCCAGGGCGTGCTTGCTGAGATGCACATCCTGATAGAAATGCTGGAACTCGGCGCGCAGTGCCAGAATGCGTGCCAGTTGGAGTTGGGCACGCGGCTCGCGCGGGGTGAGTTTGGCAACTTTTTTGAGTAGATAGACTGCCGGATCCCAGGCATGGCATTCAATCGCCGCTTCTGCCAGGGCATAATAATCTTCGGGCGCGCTGCGTTGAGCGCGCTGGTATTCACCGAATTGAGTCATGGCTTCTTTGAAGAGTTCATCGGCCGCGGCCCCGCCCCCCTGACGGATGCGTAAGCGCGTATGTAAAGCCAGCGCCCGCGGGTGCTGCGGATCAATTTGTAGGGCGCGGGTGAGTACATCGGCGGCGGCAACCTCTTCATTTGCTTGCAAGGCCAGTTCACCTTGCAGGCAGTAGTAGGCCACGGCGCTATCGTTGGCGTGTTGCTGGGGATGCATACCCGCAGTTGTGGCGAGAATAGCAGCGGCATCTTCATCGCGCAGCATGGCAATCGCAATTTGCCCTCCGATGGTCGCGGCGAGTGTGCTTTCATCTTCGTTGCCGTTTTCCTGAAAGCCATGCAACGCGCCTTGTGCCCGCACGGCTGCCTTGGGCAAATCACCGAGCAAGCGCAAGATCAGCGCGGCTTGTAAATTCAAGTGTGGGTCGGTCGGATTTTCGGCAAGTTGGCTCTCAATCCACTCGCCAGCCTGTTCCAGTTGTTCCATCTCGAGCAGTAATTCCGCTTTTTCGATGACCAGGGATGAATCTGCGGGGGCGATCACGAGGGCTTCGTCGAGGGCTTTGAGCGCGCTGGGATGATCTTGTAATTCTTTTTGTGTGGCAGCCAGTTTCTTCAGCAGGCCGAGCTGCATTTGCGTGTGATCTTGCTGCGAATCTTGCTGCGCCATACGAATAGCACGCTCAAAGCTCAATACCGCTTGCTGGGGATTGTCGGTTGCCAGCAGACCTTCGGCGGTTGTGCCCAACTCGGCTGGGGTCACATTTTCCATAATCGAGACCTGTTCAAATGCCCGGCGTGCAGACGAATGTTCATTAACCTGTAGCAACACTTGCGCACGTTTCAAGTGCAAGCATGATTGCGACGCATCCTTTTCAATGCTCTGATTGAGCGCGGCTAAAGCCTGATCGGGCGCCTTTAAGTCCAGCGCCTGTTCCACGAACCATAGTACACTCTCTGGAGTGGCGGTTTCAACTCGCAGGACAACCTGTGCGGTTTCCAGCGCTTTCTCTGATATTCCATTGACGCGATATGCCTGCGTCAGCAAGCGCGCGATCTGGGGGTCGTCGGGGTATTGCTGCCCAAAGTGTTCCAGTACCCCCAGGGCGATTTCGCGCTGTTCTTCGGCCAAAGCCAGCCGCCCCAGGTTCAACGCCAGCGATTTTGCCTGCAATGGGTTTTGTTCGAGATTGATGCTCAGCGCAGTGCGATAAGCCGTCAGCGCGGCTTTTGTATCTCCGGAGCGCTCCAAAACTTCAGCCATCAGCGCTGTAGCTGCAGGATGTTTGGCATCGCGGTCAAGAATTCCCCTGAGAATTGCCTGCGCATCTGTGTCGCGCTCGCGCATTGCCAGCAGCGAGCGGGCGTAGTCCAATTCAATTGGGGTGTTGCCGGGTGTCTCCAGCAGGGGTTCAAGCAATTCGGCTGCTTTCTGAGGCTGTTCTGTCGCGATCAAGCTGCGAGCGTAGGTGTGTGCCAGCGTGTTGGTATGGGGCGCTTGCCGATAGGCGCTTTCGAGCTGCTGACGGGCTTCTTCGGCGTGACCAAGCGTCAACAAAGTATCCCCCAGTGCAAGCTGGATTTCGATGTCCAGATTTCCCGCTGAGGGCTGCGTGGCTGTATCGGCGAGTTCACTGGCTTTGCGGAAAGCTGCCAGCGCCTGGGTAGCATCGCCCTGCTGATGATAGATTTTTCCAAGCGCCAGATGAACCTCGGGAGCCTCCGGTACGGACCTCGCCGCGGTTTGCAGGGTGTGGAAGGCTTGCTGCCATTCATGCTCTTGCTGGTAAAAATCAGCCAACGCCAACCAGGGATCGCTGACGAGGGGGGAAATCTGAATCGCTTTTTCAAAAAGTTGCCGGGCTTCATTGCGCTGCCCCAATTCGACGAGCGCCTGCCCCATCAACGCGGTTGCCGCGCCATCGTGCGGATCGCTTAGAATTAATCCTTGTGCGGCTTCGGCGGCACGCTGTGGCTGCCCGGCTCGCAGCGCAGCTTTTGCCAATGCAAGCTGGTCATCTGTGGATGGCGACTCGGTGGCATGGAGTATTTTTTGACGAATCTCATAGGCTTGCTGCCACTCATCGAGCAATTCCAACCCTTCGGCCAGATCGCGTTGCAGGGCGGTATTCTTTGGCTCCAACGCAACTGCCAGGTGCGACCAGTGCAGCATGGGTTCGGCTTCGCCGGTGTAGCGATAGGCTTTTGCGAGTAGTTTTGCGGTTGCGGCGCTATTCGGGTTCTGTTGAATATAATTCTCGCCGATATCAATAGCCTGCGTGTGCATCCCTAGTTCCAGCAGCAGATTTGCCAAGGCGCTGGCATCCCAGGTATACGAATTTTCGGCGCCGTTGAATCCAATAGCCTGTTGAGCCAACCCGCGCGCGGCTGCCAGATCGCCGCTAAACATGGCAATCCTTGCTTTGGTGATCAGCACCAGCGCGCTATTTTCACTTTCGGTATTATTCAGCGGCTCAGCCAGCGATTGCGCCGCGGCGAGATAGCCGTGATCGATGAGAACCATTACGAGATTGGCGGTCTGATCGGAGAGCGCCTGACCGTCTGCTTGCTTCCAGAGTGTTAACGCTTCTTCGGGGTTGCCTTCCTGAATGGCGCTTTTTGCCAGTTCCAGCGCAATTGAAATTTGGATCTGACTGGCTGCTTTTTGTGCCGAAATCAATGTTGCGCGGGCATCTTGAGCCTCTCCGGCGATTTGTTGTTCATCGGCCTGGTGAAGCATGCTTTGCAGATCGGTGAGCGGCATGTGCAGTGAGGCCGTCACGCCTTTAGCACGCGGGCGATGTGTGCGCTGATTGGGCGTGTATGAAGCGTGCGTTGGGCTGTGCTGGGCGAGTTTTGCGGCGATTTCAGGGCGTTGTTCGCGCAGGGCGTTGAGCGCGGCCAACCGCTCATCGGCGGGGGCGCTGAGCAGACGCTTTTCGATCTGCTCGAGTTGGGTTTCGGCAGTGAACGGATTGGCAAGCACGGCGTGGATGGCTTGCTCAACGCGGATGGTGTTAAACAGCGTGGCGGGATTGGGAAGTATGGCAAACAGACAGGCCAGTACACAATCATGCAGCGCAGTATGGGTCAGTTCTCCCCAGCGTCGGGGCTGGTTGATGATTTCCAGCGCCAACAATCCGGCCTGGGCCAATGTTGGGGTAGCAGTATCATCGGCGGTCGGCTGTGACGCCAAATACACCTGGGCGATCAATTCGGGGTGGATATTTTTCGCGGCACGCAGGTGCTGGGTGCGCAGATCGCTGCCGAGGGCGATCAGGGCCAGATTTGCTGGAGACCAGGCCTCGGGGGTTGGTCCTAGCTTATTGATGGCTGCCAGCCTGAAGTCTGCGCTCTGAAGCGCCTGCCAGACGAGGGGGTCTTGCCGCAGGGCGGGAATCACGCGCGGCCAGTCATTTTCCCCCAGTGCATTTTTTAAATCAACGATTGCCGATGAGCGCGTCATAGGTCACTGAGCCTCCCAGGAAATATACGGCTAAGCCGAGTGCTATGCCGATGAGCAGCAGCCCGATGAAGAGTAATAGCACACCAACCCCAGCGCTGGTGCGTACCATTTCGTTAGTAGCATTTAGCAAAACCGAGGCGTTGCCGACAAGACCGGCAATATCATTGGCAAGCGCTTTTTGCGCCAGTTTGCTGGTGCTGCTGGTGATGGCGCGGACGTCGCGCCCAGCGGTGCGGGTGAGCAAGATGATGATTCCGCTGGCGAAGGTGATTGTGCCCAGCAAGAATAGGCTGAGGATCATGGCGAGTAGAATATCGGCTGTGTTTAAGTTGAGCATGGTGTTCTCCTGTTTGCTCTTATGGTGCAAGAATTGTTCCAGATGTATAAAAAACAAGGCTGGATCGTGGAACGACCCAGCCTTGTTTTTTGGTTTGCGGGTAATGGTTTTTAGGGCTGAAATTCAGGCGAGAGATGGGGCAGGTCTATGGTTGCCTCATCGCAGAAGAGCATAGCGCGCTCGATGACATTGCGTAACTCGCGGATATTGCCCGGCCAATTGTGCTGCATTAGAGCTTGCATGGCGCGTTCTGAAATATCGCTGATATTCAGCCCCATGCGTTGGTTGTTGTGCTTGACGAATAAACCTACTAGCGCGGGGATATCTTCTTTATGGTCGCGCAGCGGGGGGATATCGAGATCGACGACTTTCAGGCGGTAGTACAGGTCTTCCCGGAAATTGCCTTCGCGCAGCATGGTGGGAAGATCGCGGTTCGACGCGGCCAGAATTTGAACATCCACTTTAATGAGATTGGTGCCGCCCACCCGGCGGAAGGCCTGTTCTTCGATGGCGCGCAGCAGCTTGGCCTGCATATCCACCGGCATGGATGAAATTTCATCCAGGAAGAGAATGCCGGAATCGGCCACTTCCATCAGGCCATGTTTGCGTTTTTGCGCTCCGGTGAAGGCTCCGGCTTCGTAGCCAAATAGCTCCGATTCGAGCACGGTACTTTGAATAGCCGCGCAGTTGATACCAACAAAGGATTTACTGGCGCGCGGTCCAAGCTGGTGAATGGCGCGGGCGAGTACTTCTTTGCCGGTACCCGTTTCCCCGGTAATGAGCACTGATGCCGATGCCTGCGCGGCGCGTTGAGCGTGCTGCACCAGAGCGCGCATCACCGGTGTTTTGCCGACGATGAAATTAAGCTCATTGCGCTGCTGGCCGCGCAGATGATTTAACTCGCGGCGCATGGCAACGATTTTCTGCGCGCGTTGGATGGATTGCTCCAGGCGATTAAATTGAATCGGTTTTTGCAAAAAATCGTGTGCGCCGTTCTTCATGGCTTCAACCGCCATATCAATATCGCCGTGGGCGGTAATCAGGATGATCGGCGGGCGCGCCTCTATATGGCTGGTTTCTTCCAGCAGGTCGGGGCCATAGCCATCGGGGAGCTGCACATCGAGCAAGATAATATCGGCATTATCTTGCCGAATTTGGCTGCGCGCTTCTTCAAGGTTGGCCGCGCTGATAACTTCGTAGCCCTCTCCGTTTAAAAAATCACGAATATGCTTGCGGGCATTTTCTTCATCGTCAACAACTAGAATGGTTGCACTCATGGTGTGGCTTTCTCTTTAGATGCCGCTGTGGGCAGTTGAATGTGGAACACGGTGGCGCCGGGGAAAGATGTTAATGTAATATTCCCACGGTGCGCCGTGATGATTTGTTTTGTAATCGAAAGCCCCAGACCGGTTCCGTTGGGGTTGGTGGTGTAAAAGGGGTCAAAAATTTTTGTCTGGTGTTCAAGCGGAATGCCAGGGCCGTTATCGGCCATATCAATTTGGATAATTTCTTTTCCGCTGGGGGACTGGTCTTTGGAAATTTTAATATTCAGGGTGCCGTTGCCCTGCTCGCTCATTACCTGCACGGCATTGCTGATGATATTGGTAAAAACTTGCTCCAGGCTGCGTTTATCGCCCAACACTTCGGGACGTTGGGCGGAGGTCTGAAGATTGCATTGAATATTGGCATTCGCCAGGCGTGGCCGCCAGCGTGTGATGATGCGGTCAAGCAGGTCGTGAACGTCTAATGCTGCGAATGCGTACGTGCCAGTGCGCGAAAAAGTCAGCACCGAATCCATCAGCGAAGTCAGCCGGTCGCAATCTTCCAGCATGTGTTGAATGCGATCTTTATTGGGGTCTTCATCTTCGGCTTGACGCTCAAGTAGCTGTAACCCCAGGCTGATATTGTTAATCGGGTTGCGCACTTCGTGTGCAAAAACCGCCGTGACTTCGCCCAGCAGGGCGCGTTGTTCCAACTGTTGCGAGCGAATGCGGATTTGCTCGTGCTCGCTGAGATCGCGTACAATAATCAGCGCCCCGGTAATATCCTGATTATTAATGATAGGGGTGACAGCCAGATCAACCGGGAAGGATTCGCCATTGCGGCGGTGGAGGGTTATATTGCCCAGGTTGGGGGTGTCCGTTCCCAGGAGCGCGTTTTCGACTGCCGGGAGCAGTCGATCCGAACCGATCAGCACGCTGCCAATGGATGTACCCAATACTTCTTTTTCAGCATAGCCAAAAACCAGCTCGGCCGCGGTATTCATCGAGGTAATTTCGATTTGATGCGAAACAGAAATCACCCCATCGTGAATATTCTCGCTGGCATTCTTCCAGGTGTTGAGCTGATAATTGGTTTCGTGTAACGATTTTCGTAAATTGGCTGCCAGGACATTATTGTGAATGATAGTCCCCGCGAAAGCGGAGAGTATTTTCAATAAGGGCAGAATATAATCTGGCGGTGGTGTATTTCCACTGGCGGCAATGAATCCCAGCCAGGCACGGGGCTCTTCTTCGGCCACAATTGGCGATGAAGCCAGATACGCTAACCCCATTTGGCGCGCCCGCTCATGCACAATTGTATCGGCTCCGCGTTCGCCTTTCTGCCAGAGCGCTGGCTGCATCAATAAGCTTATATTCGAAGATACAATTTCGGATGGGAATAAATCAACTTTTTCGCCCCGGCTGGCGACCAAGCGCATACTGGGGTTGTTCCCCTGGCCAATATAGAGCGCCAGCGAACACTCGCTGAGTAGATGGTACCCGGTGGCTAATACATTTTGCAGCGCAGTATCGGGATCAGTTTCCTGGGCGGCGGCGATTAGATCCGGTAGGTAGCGATTCAGCAGCCGGCTGGTGAATTTCTCACTGGCCTTTTTCTTTTCCCGCAGCAGTGCCCGTTCCAGCGTGATCAAATGCCAGGGCAGGCCTTCGCCCAATGGGTGAACAGAAATTGTGACCGAAATTTCTTGGTGGCTCCGGGTGGTTAAACTCAAGCGTGGTAGCGTGCTATGGGGGGGGCTTACTCGCCCCATTAACAAATGGCTGGCCCTCGGTATGATCTGGTCCACATGAAAAGCTTCCAACTCTGCGCGGGTAAATGCGGTCAATTCGGCAACCTGTCGGTTGACAGCAATCACATGCCCGGTATCATCTACCAGCAAAGCGGCGCGGTCTATGGTGCCGAGAATATTACCAAGATGCTCCACCTTGAGCAAAGGCTGTGTTGTGTTCCGGGAGCGCGAGAAGAAATTTTTCATCGAATGGAGTTCATATTATCACGAAGCCGCTAAGTGCTAGCAACTTTTTGGCGCGTTGGGGCGGCCAGTATCCCCTCCATAGAGCGGTATTTTGCCACAGTTCGGCGGGCAACTTTATGCCCTTCCTGGTGGAGAATGCGCGTAATTTGAGAATCAGTCAACGGATTATCTTCATCTTTTACAATTTCCCGAATTAGCGCGCGAATGGGTAGACTGCGGTCGAAGAATTTACTGAGTGGAATCATGCGTCCATTGGGCAGGCGAGCTGTTTTGCCCGAAACTGCCCGAGAAACTGTCGATTCGTGAACATCCAATTGCAGCGCCAAACTCGCTCGGGTTAGTGGGTGTAAAAACTTATCACCGCGTAAAATAAAATTACGCTGCACTTGCGTCAAAATCGTCATCATCTGACGCATAGTATTACCGCGTTGGCGCAAGCATTTTATCAGCAAATTTGCCTTTTCAAAATCTTGTTGCCATTTCTCCGATTTTTCTTCTGGCGCGTTTTTAAGCGCCTTGCGAAATAAGGCGTTGATTTGTAACGATCCGTAAATAGGGGAGAGAATTTCAACAACCAGCGGACTGTCCGGTTGCTGATTGAGTGTGCCGATGAGAATATCGGGATTATGATATGTAGGGGGATTGGCCTCAACACCCTGGCGGATACTCCCCCAATGAGCGCGTCCCGGATATGGGTTGAGGTTGGTGCTGATAAAATGGGCGATTTCTTCTACATCCTGGGGGGGGATGCCCAATAACTCGCCGAGCTTGCTATAATGACGACGGCTGAGCAAATCCATACCTGTTTCAATCGCGCGTTTTGCCAATGGCGGAATATCCTGAATTTTTGCCAAAATATCCAATTGAATCAACAACGCTTCTTGCGGGGATGCCGCGCCGACCCCGATGGGTTCTGAGTGTTGAATCAAATCCAGCACTTGTATAACCCGTTCAATTGAGACATGATGATAACGGCTGATCTCGAAGAGTTGAATTCGCAGCAACCCGTCATCGTCCAGGCTGGTAAGTATATGCGCCGCGATGGAACGGTCTTCGACGGCTAGCTCTGGTGCAATTTGTTGTAAGACATAAGTGGGCAAATCCAGCGCCGGTGCAATATTATCGTCGGGCAGATCATCGGTGTGGATATTATGCTGCGCGCCCCCGCCAATGCTGGAGAAGTAATCTTGTTGCGCGGATGTGAATACTATCGGCTCAATCTGATCGGGGTTGTGAGGGCGGCTGCACACCGGGCAAAGGCCACTTTCTACCAGACTGCGGCCGCACGAGTGGCAGCGTTTGACTTCCTGGAGTTCAAGCGCTGGATTATTGGCTAACTCGGCTTCAATATTCTGGCGCAGTTCAGCCGTTGTCATCCCTAAAAGGGTCATTGTCTGTGCCAGGTGGGCTGTGGTTTGGGGACGGAGTTGTTGTAAATGAATGGGATACATAGGGCGCTCCCTGCTTGTAGGGTAGTATAACTATAAACCTGTCAGGTTGCAAGAACCGTGCCACAAGAGCTGTTATTTTTTATAATTCCCTCTTGTTTTTTTGATAAAAGAATGCAATAATATATCTGCTCTTCCCAGGGTGCCCCCCTCACTCTGGGAAGGGCTTTTATTTTGGGATTTGCCCGTTTTCCGTGATGTGTGCGATGAAATTGTAG
>JACKQG010005678.1_pt1 | contig 13591 bp, 17 predicted proteins | sample 8237621 | NCBI WGS metagenome assembly JACKQG01 (sample SAMN15677084, study PRJNA649215) | marine metagenome | biome: marine; feature: Black Sea; material: saline water; isolation source: suspended particulate matter (SPM) from the Black Sea western gyre | collected 2013-06-09/2013-06-10 | depth...
CTATTCTTTATGTCCGGGCTGATTATGTGCTTGAAACCTTGAATGAATACAAGAATGTTACGGATTTAATCAATCAATTAAATGAAGTGGTTTGAAGAGCCTCCGAGTACTCAGTTGAAGATGGACGCCGAACATCTGTATTGAGTGCGGTGATTTTGGCACACATTGCAACAAGTGTATAGGAAGCGCAAAGGACAGCAAATTATTTTTAAAAAAGAAAAATAAAGCTTGACAAACCTTTTAGGATAGTTTAACTTAATTATAACAGGGCAATAAAGCCCAAAACAACAACCATTTATAAGGAGTAAACATCATGGCAACAAAGACACCAGAACAAATTGAGCGTGACCGGGCAAGGAACAAGGCAATCCGTGATAGCAAAGACATTATCAGAAAATTCTTTCCCTCAAAAGATTTTTCCAAACTTCCGGACATTGTTAAAGATGCATTGAGAACATTGGCCCCTATGGCAAGACAGGCCACCAGCACCCTTGCAACAGAGATCGCAGAACTTTTCAAGGACAAACAGGTTCTTACCGAACTTGATATTTTTAAAGCCTTGAAAGTCGGCCCCAATGAGATGAAAGCTAAAGTCAATCATTGCCTTAAAGTCGCTGATCCAGAAGATCGGCTCTGGATTTCTTATGATCCCGCAGAGTGTACTTGGACATTTATGGCAAAAGGCGCAGCAATGCCGGTCAATTACTCAGTTGACAACTTGATCCCCTCTATTGCAGCGCATGTCAACAGCCCTGATTTTGAAGCCCTGTCAGTCACCCAATTGATTGAAGCATCAAAGGCAGCAGAGTAAAACAACCCTGATTTTTAACCTTTAAACAAAACCCCATGTCAGAAATGGCATGGGGTTTTCCTTTTCCAAAATCCAGCCCAAAATCCCCGAATAACTATGCCAGCAAAGACGATTCAACCCTTTCAGATCATTCAAATACTCTCATATCAATTAGGACAAAGCCCTGAAAAACCCCACAAATAGGGCATTTTCAGGGGTCGAAATAAAAATAAAATAATGCTTGACAAGTCAATATGAAAGGAGTAGATTGAAGATGAAGCATTGTAGCACATATGGGTATAAACTTTTGACAAGATAAGAAAGGACAGCAAAATGGAATTTATACTTGAAACATTATCAGAGTGTGGTGAAGCTTACTTATGGATTATTATTTGCGCTGTAGCACTTATAAGCAGTAAACTACGCGGAGAGAAATTTACTAACTAAATTGTGGTGTACACTACAAAGGAGCAGTTCTAATGCCACCAAGAATAGGCGATTTAATTAAAATAATAGAAGCAAGTAACATCAGACTTCCAAGCACAGGAACAGGACGTAACCATCAAATAGTTTCTCGCGATCTTGAAAACTGTATTGGCGATCATTTTTTGAAACGTGATTACCCGTCAAATTCAGACGCTTACAAGCACATGGAATTAAGAAGGGCATGGACACCTATGAAAGCTTACAGGTTTAATAGCCTGAATCCAGCTATTCAAGAAGAAGTGTTCAAGGACAATAACGAGTGGCTTGCAGAGCGCAAAATAAACGGATGGCGTATGATGGTCACGTTCATCCCGCACACTACTCCGATGTTTTGGGGTGGTAATTTATCGACAGTCAATTTCCTACCAACAGACTACACTAACCATATCTTATTAAAACCTCATAAATCCCCATACACCAAAAGTTATCCAGCAACGTCAAAATTATTTACAACCCTATTAGATCAACCTTGTATACTTGATTGTGAAGTTATAGTCAAGGACGGTGACATGCAGTTAAGCGATCACGCGAGCCTTATTCGCATACAAGAAATTTTAGGTTCAAATGCTGATAGGGCGCGACGTATGCAGGAAGAATCAACATTACTATTTAAAGTGTTCGACAAGATAGACCCAAAGAAAATGTCACAGCCTTTTTTCGACAGGAAGTTTGGACTTATTGAGACGGTATTAAGGCTTCAAAACCCAATAGAAGGAGCGCTATGGCAATTTTCAAGAGTAAGATCAGTTGCAAACGATAAGAAAGCTTATGCGCACAAAATATGGAAGGAAGGCGGGGAAGGCGTGATATTAAAGCATAAGCTTGCTACGTATATTCCAGGCAGTAGGCTAAGGACACACCAAATCAAAGTCAAGCGCGTACATAGTGACATGGTTGGCGATGATATTGATGCTTTTATAACAAGAGTATTTAACACCCCTGAATGGGAGAAGCAAGGTCTTATCGGTGGGGTAGAACTTTCTTTATATTTAAAGGAAGGTGACGACATAAAGGAGCATGTTATCGCAAAAGTCACAAGCATACCAGATCACATAAGAATAGATATGACAAACGACCCTGATTCATGGATTGACAAAGTCGTTGTATGCGATGGGCAGGATTTATCAGCGCGTAACAGGCGCTTACTTCACGCTAAAGTTGCATGGAGTAGAGGCGTAAGGAAGGACAAAAATCCAAGAGATTGCGTTATGGAGCTTGAAGAAATAGAAGGAGTAAAATTCTGATGAAAGCGAGCATGTTCTATACACTTATATGTACAATCGGAATCATAATACTCGTTTGTTATTCATTAAACATAATTGAGGCTAAACTTAACGCTATACAAGTGCAGCTTGACACTATACAATTCCAAACAGTCAATTGTTATCCGCATCCTTACACTATAAGGACGAACATTAAATTAGAGGGCAAAAGAAAATGATACCAAAGCCATTTCAGCACCAAATAAACGCAGGTTACAAAATAAACAACCTGCCTTATTGCGCCCTATTCGCAGATATGGGTACAGGCAAATCAAGAATAGCTATTGATTGGTTTACCAGCAAGATCGACGATCAACATGCTATAGATAGAGTAGTCATTATAGCCCCATCCATAGTTGGTGAGCAGTGGATCGACGAGCAGTTACCTGAACATTGTGGTGTACACTACAAAGCACATGCGTTTGAATCCAAACATACGCAAAAAGCTGTCAGAAAACTTGACAATTTTATCATGTCAGCTAAGTACGGAAAAGGTTTACATATACTTTGTATTCATTTTGAAGTATTTGTTTCAAATAAAGGCGCTGATTTAATAAAGCAGTTCTTATCAACAAGCACAAATAGACCCGTTATAATAGTAGATGAATCCAGCAGGATAAAGAACCCTGATGCGAAAAGCGTTAAGAATATTATAAAATTAAGACACGACTATCCAAGCTCATTTAGAATGATAATGAGTGGAACTCCAGCCAGCAAAAGCCCTGTTGATTTATGGTCACAGTTTGATTTCCTTACAAATAACTATTTCAATTGCGGTTACGTTGTATTTAAAGCTCTTCATTCAGTCAGAGCGTATAAAAAACTAAGGATCAAAGGACGGTTAGTATCTATTGAAACGACACTTGACAAGGCCGACTACGACAAGATTAAAAGAATTATTGCTAAGAATACCAAGGACGGTGTAATGCATCCAGCAGTGCCAGCAATGGTGCAACAAAGATTCGGTATTAATGATTATGATTTCTGGTTTATTTACAATTCGCCAAAATTCCAGAGATTTAAAGACATGGACAAACTTCAAGAGAAGATTGCTCCAATTACTTTCGCAGTTAAGAAGGACGATTGCGCCGACATACCAAAGAAAGTTTACCAGAAAATACAGTGCCAACTAAACCCCGAACAAAAAAGGTTAATAAAAGACCTTTTAAAATATAGCGCTACAGTTTATAACGGTGAAATGCTAATGGTGGAACTTAAAGCATTGATAGGTTTGAGAGTCTTGCAAATATGCGGTGGGAACTTTAGCCATTTGACAGACCTGGAAGGGAAGTACGCCACGACGCCGATCAAAGGAGTGAACCACAAAATTAAATACCTTATGGAAGATATACCAGAGATAGGTGAACAGCAGTTTATTATTTGCGCCGTATACACGCCGGAGGTTATTGAGATAACAAAGCAAGTAAAGAGAGTCACGGATATTGGTACGATCCACGGAAAAACCCCACAAAGAGAAAGAAGGGAGATCGTGAACGACTTCAAAGCCGGTAATTTGCAGGGTCTTATTATGAATCCAACAGTAGGTGGTTACGGTTTGAATTTACAGATGGCGCGCATCCAATATTGGTATAGCAGGAACTACAGGACAGAGGTTAGATTACAAGCAGAGGATAGGCTTCACAGGATAGTTGGAACAGTTGAAAGCCCTGTCTATAAAGACCTTATAAGCGATATAAGTTTTGAGCGCGACGTCCTCGACGTACTTCAAGAAGGTAAGGACATTAACGACGTATTTGTTAATAGATCAGTTAATGAAATATTTAAGTTGTAGTGTACACTACAAAAGGAGCGACAAATGCTGACACCAAAATACAGTGGAGAAGAATCAAAAGAGTTTTGGGAGATTATCAATAATTTACCAGAAGATGCATCGAGTTTGATGTACACTTTCGGAGTGTCTTTGCAAAATCTTGAAGGAGAGGTAATTAAAGCGTTGCTTGAACTAATGCAAGACGATTTACTTCCTTGTCCTTTTTGTGGCGGGGAGGATATAACAATAACCAGGAATAGCATGTCTGATGATGGAAACGATGAACATTGGGTAGAGTGCGATTGTGGAGCTACGTCACAAATGGGAGTCAGTAAGGTAAGTGCGATCATTTTATGGAATAGCAGGTATGCCCCAAATGGCAAATAATCATAATTTTTAATGGAGAAGCGACAATGAACTTAGAACATTTAAAACAAGAAGCAGAAAAAGAGGCTGGCGAACCTAAGCAAGATTCGCTATTAACAATAACAGCGTTAGCCCAGGAGTGGAAGGAGAGAAAGGCAGCGTACATCTTATTAGAGTGTCAGGCAGCAGAAGCAAAGAAACTTTTTAATGAAGTATCACAGGAGAAAATACCTAATGCCATGATGGAAGTAGGCTTAAGCGAGTTAAAGCTTGCAGATGGCGAAAAGGTAAGCTTCAAAGAAGATGTTTCATGTTCAATCAAGGACTACAACAAGCTTGACGAGTGGTTATCTGAACGCGGAGAGGACGGCATAATAAAGATAACCCTTGAAATGGGCAAAGTACCAAGAAATATTTTGAGCATGATCTTGCAAGAGCTTATGGAAAAGTACGACATAAGCGCAGTGCCTAAACAATTCGTACACAATCAAACAATGTCCGCGCACATACGCAGGATTTGTGGAATTAATGGTAAGACAGAAGCAGAAGTGGCCGTGGCCGACATTGACGACACAATGTTAAGCGTGTTTAGGTATTACAAAACAACAATTAAGTAAAGGAGAATTAAACATGAGTAAAGAAAAGCAAACGACACCCGATGAAATGAACAAAATGTTTCAGGACTACGAAGGCGACAAGAGTGGTTTTGAGGACATGAAAGGCGACACACAGGCAGTGCCTTTTATAAGGTTGCTGCAAGAACTATCTCCACAAGTACGTAAGACCAAACCAGAGTACATGGCGGATGCGGAAGTAGGGATGCTTTACAACACTATCAACAATCACCTGTATAAGACGCCGTTGCGCTTTGTTGTAGGTAAATTTGAACGCTACTATATTGAGTGGAAGCCTAACCGTGGCGGTTTTGCTGGCGCACATGCAATAGAGTCAATTGAAAAACGCATTGGCGACGACCTTATTTCAGACGATGGATGGAAGATTATAAATCCAGCTAACGGCAATGAGTTTATGGACACTTACGTGTATTATGTACTCCTTCCCGACTACATAGAGGACGGAGTTTGCATCTTTAGCTTATCTTCCAGCCAGTTGAAAGAAGCAAAGAAGCTTAACAGAAATTTGCGCTCAACAATGATCCCTGGTACGACACAAAGGGCGCTGCCATTCTTTATGGTATGGAACTACGAAGTTATCTCAATGAAGAACGATAAAGGTGAATGGATTGGCCCTAAGTTTAGCCTTGAAAGCTTTGTTACACAAGAGCAACTCGCTCATGTTACTGAAACGCGTAAAGAGCTGCCTAACAAGACAGTTGACTATGCGTTATTGGAACAAGACGCTGGAAAACAACAAGGGAAAGATGGTGAAGTGCCGTATTAATTATTAAATAATTTAAGGAGAACATATCATGGAAACGAGCGTATATAGTGAGGAGCTTAAGCAATCTCAATGCGCTAATGAAGCTCAATACACTAATGAAGCTAGACAATCTCAATGCACTAATGAAGTTGAATTACTTAGCATAGCAATTAACACAAGCGAAGAACTTACTGCGCAACTTGAAAATAAACTTAACAATGTGTTAGACAAACACAAGTTGAAAGAAGATGCACCAGATAGTGTTAAAGTAGGGCAAGCACTTAAAGCACTTGTACCCCTTGCATCAGAGCTAAGGCATCAAAGAGAACGTATAGCGGGTAACAACCGTAGGTTAAGAGGCGTATTGGGGTGTCTTGAAAATTAGCCAAGACAATTACGCTATAATGGGTTTACGTGTAGCTTGTAAAGAAATACAGGCTACACGTTCTTTTGCGCTTGAAGCAGACGTATACACGTATCTAAAAAGAGTGCTCAATAACGATGGATGGAAGTTTATCCGCGTAGATACGCAAGGTCAGCAAGGTTTTCCAGATTGCCTATGTTTGAAAGGTTCTCAGTATATGTTAATAGAAGTTAAGATGCTAAAGACTAAGAAACTTAATAACATACTCGATAATATGAAATGGCAACCAGGACAAGTGCCTTTCATGCTTCAAGCTCTCACTAAAAAACAAAGCTATTTACTTGTAGTTGCTAAAGGAAATAGCTTGCTTATAATAGGGAGTAAAAATAATGTTTGGACAATGTTTAATAACCCCGACAATCCTTGATTCGTATGAATTTGCCAAGAGCGCACCTCCAACATGGACAAGCAGAGCAGAACAAGGTTTTTTGGCTAAACTACGACGCGAACAAGTGGAGTATCCTGATTGGGTAGCCAAAGGACAAGCTTTTGAGGACACGGTTTATCGTATTTGTAATGCACACCACAATTCCCCAATTGAAAAAGGCTCAGAGCTTTTCAAAAAAGTTTGCAACGAGTGTTTAGGGGGAAGGTTTCAAGAAAAACTATCGAAAAACATTCACATAGAAGGTCAGAAAGTCTTTCTTTTCGGCTATTGTGACGTAACATTTCCAGAACTAACAATCGACTTAAAAACAACACTGAATTATAAAGGTCAAAGCAAGTATCTAAATGGACATCAGCATTTATTGTACCCTTATATGCGCGGTGTCAGGGAGTTTAAATATATAGTAGTTCAATGGACAGACCAAAATGCGATTACTATCCAGGCTGTTCACGATATTCATTACCATGCGCCGACTATGGGCGAATTAGAAAACATCATTATTGAAAAAATATCAAATTTCTTTGATTATTTACGAAAAAACAACCTATGGCAGGATTACTACTCAATCTTTTCTAAAAATTAGGCGACAATATGAAGCAACTTCGACAGTTCTCCAACGACTTTGCTACATTGTTCGCTGGTAGCAAAGATTGTTACGGTGTACATATTCCTGCTAAGGGCGTCAAGAAAGGCGAGAAGGCCAAAGGCAAGTCTTTTACAAAAACTGAACCTTTAGCAGATGTAAATTACTTAAAGCACCTACACGGTGAAATAAGCTTAGGTATAGTGCCGATAAATAGGGAAGGGTTCGTTTCTTTTGCAGCGATAGACGTTGACGAGTACCCTTTAGACCCTGTAAAATACCTAACTATGCTGCACAAAGCGAAGCTGCCCTTAATAGGTTGTAGGAGCAAAAGCGGAGGATTACATCTCTACTGTTTCTTTAATCCGCCAGTAAAAGCAGCTACAGCCATATCTTTAATGGACAATGTGCGCGAGTTACTTGGACTTCCCAAAGATACCGAGGTATTTCCAAAACAAACAGCGTTATCTGAAAGTGGCGGGGGTAACTGGATTAATCTTCCTTATTACGATGCTGATAATACGCAGAGGTACGCTTATAGCGTTGATGGTAAGGAACTTCCTTTATCTGTATTTATCGCTAACACTATGGCGCTACGAACTACCCCTAAAGCGCTTAAAGCAGCGTTAGACTCCGCGCCATTAGCGGAAGCTCCTCCATGCTTGCAAAAGTTATTCTTAGCCGGTGGTGCGAAGGAAGGTTCAAGGACAGTATACATGCTTAATTGCGGTATATATCTTAAAGCCCGTTTTGGGGATGCTTTTGCTGAAAATCTTCATCTGCTTAACAATAACACACTTGATCCGTTAGACTACGTAAGATTAGACACTACTGTAGTTGCCTCACTTAATAAAAAAGACTACCATTATGCATGTAGCTCACCATTATTGAAGGAGTACTGCGTCAAAGATGTATGTGGCACTCGTAAATATGGCGTGGGCGGTCAATTTGTTAGCGATTTTGAATTTGGACAGTTAAAGAGGTACAGAGGCGACGACGATGATGAGTATTATCTTTGGGAAGTTAACGGAGAGTCTTTCGTACTTTACGGTATAAAAGATTTGATGGGGCAAGACAGGTTTAGAGCATTATGTGGGAGTAAATTAAACAAAATACCTAATAAACTGAAAGAAACAGTTTGGATCAAGCTCGTTAATAATGCATTAGCTAATGTTCTTGAGGTAGACGATGGAATAGGCACAGGAATGTCAGATAAAGAGCATTGGCAGGACAAAGTAGGGGAGTTTTTATCCACAAGGCGCGCTATAAGGCGCGAACAGCTATTAGATGGCCTTGTGTATCTTGCAGGAGACAAGCTATATTTCAAAACATCAATTTTACAAGAATACTTATTACAGTGTCAGACTTTACGAGGTGTAACCAAGATACAGCATAGGCGACTTTTAACAGACTATGGCGTTCAACGAGGTTCAATACGTATACGTAGCAAACCTATGAACTTTAATTACGTAGAGCTTGCAGATCAACATAGGAAAGGTCGCTTAATAGATATAGATAGAAATGCAGAGCGCGAGGACGCAGCTTATAAGAAGAAAATGCTAAAGAAAGCACATGAAGAAGGTAATTACGAAGAAGTTGTCGTTAATTTTAAAGAGGAGGAGAAGTTTTGATGAAAAAGCATACGGTATTCGGCCCACCAGGAACAGGAAAGACTACGCACCTAATGGAACTCCTTATGGAAGATTTAAAGACGATTAAACCTAACAGAATTGCTTTTGTATCTTACACAAGACAAGGTACGTATGCCGGAGCAAAGAAAGCACATGAAAAATTTGAGTTAAAATCGTCAGATACGCCTTTCTTTCGTACGATACACTCACTATGTTTTAGAGAACTTGGTATGCGTAAGTATGACATGCTCCAGCTAAAACATTACAAGCTTTTATCGGAGAAGATAGGCATAAACTTTACAGGCTACTATACACAGGACTTTACAAGCCCTAATGATGAGTACCTACATGCACTAAGTATGGAGAAGCACAACCCCGATCTTGCGTTTAGAATATCTAAGCGTATGAACGCGCGCAAATACGATTATATAAAAACAAACTATGCAGCTATTAAAAGTCAGTTAGGTATTAAGGACTTTGACGACCTGCTTGAAGAATATTTAAAATACTGTAAACCATTCGACATTGATTCAGCGTACATTGACGAAGCACAGGACTTAACCCCGTTACAATGGAAAGTAGTGTTGCATATGTTTAAGAACGCTAAGAAAATAGTTATTGCAGGTGATGACGACCAAAGCGTGTATGAGTGGGCGGGAGCAGATACGCGGCAATTTCTTGAATTTTCCAACAAAAACACAATACTTCATAAAAGCTATAGACTGCCTGAAAAAGTTTGCAAGCTTTCTGCTAAAATAAGTGGAGACATTGCCTTTAGGAAACGAAAAGAGTTTATATCTAATGGAGAAGATGGAGAGATAGTCAGAGCATCTAACCTATTGAACGCAGATATAAAAGGTGGAGAGCTTATCCTTGCAAGGACAAACTTTAAATTAAGGGAACTTGCAAAAGAGCTTGAAGATATGGGCGTTTATTATATAAGGAAAGGGTATACTTGCGTCGAGCCGACAACATTAAAAGCTATCCATGAATATGAGCAGTACCTTATTGGGGAAAGAACAATGCTTGATATGAAGAAGTTTGGAAACCTTTTTAGAGAAATCACTTTGGGGAAGTCATGGCAAGAGGTTCTCGATAGGCCAAAAGAAAAAGTAGCCTTTTATGAGAGGCTTTTTGAAAACGGTGGTTTATCAAAAGAGCCGGTATTATTAGAGACTTTCCATAGCTCAAAAGGAACAGAAAACGACCATGTGATCGTTTCTCCTGATCTGTCAATGAGAGTAAGCGATGAATTTGCAGCTCAGAGAGACGCAGAACTTCGATGCCTTTATGTGGGAATGACAAGAACAAAAAGCAAATTGACCTTGCTCGCTCCGGCATGGAGCAGGTATTATCCGACAAAATATTTTAACATATAATTGTAGTGTACACCACAAAGGGGGTGGCGATGGAATACATCTCAGATAATGAAATAGAAATATACAAATCGGCAAGAGTGTTGGCAGTGGATATTGAAAGTTTTGATCCAGAGCTAAAGACAAAAGGCCCAGGAACACACAGGGGCAAGGGTTTTATTTGTGGGGTAGGAATAGGGCGTGAAACGCCTGGTGGTGATATGACGCACTATTTATCACTTAAACACCCTGATTCAGACGAAGCCACAAGAGAACGCAGCAGAAATGTATTGACAGAACTTTTAAAAACAGACGTTCCAAAGCTTGGAGCAAATTTTAAATATGATCGTGAATGGTTGGAGCATACTGGTTATGAAGTGAACGGGGTATCTCACGACGTACAGTTTGCAGAGCCATTACTTGACGAGTATGCAAGATCATATTCTTTAGACAATCTCGCTAAAAAGTATTCAGTACATGCTAAGAAAACAAATGTACTTGAAGCTTATCATAAGCACATGGGATGGGAGGGAAAAGCAATAGAGAATATATGGCGGATGCCTTTTGCTGTAGCAGAAGAGTATTGTAAGACAGATATTATACTCCCATTAGAGATATTCTCAAAGCAAAAACGAGCCTTGGAACGCCAAAATCTTTGGGACGTATACGAGCTTGAGATTTCTTTAATTCCGTTAATGCTCCAGATGCGTAGGAATGGAGTACGTATAGATGAGGATAAACTTGGTAAAGTAACGATTCAAACAGCAAATAAGCATTTCGAGCTTAAAAAGCAATTGTTCAAATGGGCGGGCGGTACATTTAATCCAGGATCATCCGCACAGTTAGCAAGGATATTTGACGATAAGGGTATAGCGTATCCAAGAAAAGCACCCACTGAGAATATGTTACTTAAAGGGCGCGCAGAAGGCAACCCTAATTTAGATAAAATGGCGCTGACAAAAATGGCCGAAAGCGATCCAATGTGCAAAGTGATACTTGAGTACAGGCATTGGGATACTATGATAAATATGTTCTTAGCCCCTTATAGCGAGATGTTAGTTGACGGGAGACTGTATACTTCGTTACACCCTCTAAGATCAGATCAGTACGGTACGGTGTCTGGTAGGTATTCTTCGTCACAACCTAATTTGCAGCAGGTATCAGCTATAAAGGAAGAAGGTGAAGAAGATAACGAGCTGGATATACTTAAAGGGCAAATATTGCGTGAGTTGTTTATACCCGAAGAAGGCTGCGCTTGGGCTAAGTCCGATTATTCGCAGATAGAGTACAGGATTATAGCGCACTATGCCAGAGGTAAAGGGTCTATTGAATTAAGAGAACAATATAACTACGATCCTAATACAGATTTTCATAAGTATATACAAGATGCAACTGGATTCGATAGAAGGACAGCAAAAAGACTGAACTTTGGTGGAGCTTACGGCATGGGTGTATCAAGCGCGTCAACATTGTTCGGTTGGACTATGCAAGATGCAGAGCTTTTTATGGAGTCTTATCATAAAACTGCACCTTATATAAAGGAGACAAGGAACGCCGTTTCAAGAGTTGCAAAACAACGTGGTTACGTATTCACTATTTTAGGTAGGAAAGCACGTACTCATCCAAGCAGGAAACTACACTCTATGTTTAACAGGCTTATACAAGGTAGTGCTGCCGACGTATTTAAAAAAGGAATGTCAAATGCCTATAAAGCAGGTATATTCAACACCCTTATACCGCACTTGTTTGTGCATGACGAAGTGGACGTAAGCGTTCCAGAGACACTTGAAGCTCAAGAAGCTCTTAAAGAGTTAGAGTATATTATGGAACATGCTGTTAAATTGGACGTACCGTTAAAGGTAGAGACACACACAGGAAGAAATTGGGCGGAGGCCGATTAATATGAAATACATAGTTAATGGACGTGAGACTATTTACACAAAGAAAAAGGAAGTTGACGAACCAGGATGGGAAGGTGAATGGGATAGAGTAAAGCGGATGCGGAGAGAACACCACCCATTAATAAGAGGCGGTAATTTCAGAGACACAAGAGGTCTAAGAGCCTTGTTCGGCGCACACGCTACTAAAGGAGTTGCTTCCTCAAGACGAGCTTTCAAAAAACCGCCTTATGCACCAAGGAATTGACTATTTAATGATCTTACTTTTGCCATACTCACGTGCGCCAACATACCCAAGATAACCAACTCCGAAAACCGTCCATAAAGACTCCGGTATAGCATTAAGCCACGCCTTCAAACCTTCCGCAATCTGTACAGCCATTTCAGGTTGAAACGCAGATAATACTCCCATAGGAATAGCAGCAAGAATCATTATATACATAACGTATAAGAAGCTCGGCCTTGCTCTACTTGTCCAAGGATCAGCGCTCTTTGCTTCTGCAAGAATAGCGCTAAGTCTGTTTTCTTGTTCTCTAAACTCTCCGTCTTGAGCCATTTTCATAGCTTGCATTTTAAACGCTTCTTTATCCTTTGCATCGACAAAGAATTTGTCAGCTACAGTGTCAATAGCCCCCATAACGGCATTACCTATTCCAAGTATATCCATAAATACCCCTATTTAATTGATTGGCGCTGCTTTATCAATCCTTAATTCAAGTTTTTCATTTAAAAGTATGACATTTATATTGAGTTCCTGTAAATTGTTTAGAACTTTGCTGTTCATTATGTCCTGCTTTTCCCAATTAGTTGAATCAATAGTTTGTTGAAGTTTAATAGTCTTAATCATCTCAAGAAGCACTTGATTATCAACTTTTTTATCCAAAGCCACACATAACTCTGTGAATTTGTAATCGATTTTACTATCCTGTTTGTCAATTATCTTATTCTGTTGCGCGTATAACAACCCACATACAGAGAATAGCCCAACTACAGCTAAATTAAACCCAAACTTTACAAGCTTATCTACTTTCGAAACATCTCTACGCTCTTTCACTACTTACACCCCCAATGTTCAAACGAAAAATGATTAGCATCCTTAAATCGCCCACCCCAACGCGCGTATTCGTGCAAAGATTCCCAGTATTCCCCCAATTCTAACCACGCTTCATGTTCTCCGTCGCTAATAAGTTCTCCTTTAACAAAAAGGTTATAGTCGTGTGCAAGCCTTATCTTGTGTACTGAGTTCTTAGAAGAGTA
>JACKQG010005679.1_pt1 | contig 13590 bp, 15 predicted proteins | sample 8237621 | NCBI WGS metagenome assembly JACKQG01 (sample SAMN15677084, study PRJNA649215) | marine metagenome | biome: marine; feature: Black Sea; material: saline water; isolation source: suspended particulate matter (SPM) from the Black Sea western gyre | collected 2013-06-09/2013-06-10 | depth...
TTTTAAAAATTATGATTAAAGAACAAAAAGAACTTATAGATCACTTGCAAAAATTTATAACTAGCTAAAATAAAAAAGCTTTTAGAGGTCTTGGTTCTGAGTTTGTTATTATGTAATAAGGAAAAAAGGGAAACTTATGAATGTATTTATAATTTTATCAATACTTATAATTGTTATTGGAGTTCTCCTTTTGGTAGCCACTCCATCAGTATTATTTAAATTGAATTGGAAAGAAAAAACAGGAAAAGAAAAAATCCTAATGTTCATGTTTTACAGTATTTTGGTTTATATAATAAATATCATTTATTGGATTATCAAATGAGTAAGGGGGCGTTCCGTTGCCAGGTGTCCCGAACTTATGATAAAATTACAGCTATTACCAATAAAACTAGAGTTAGAGACCAAGAAGAAAAAAATAAAATTTTTACCATGTATTAATATTTGTTTATTCGGTTATTTTCTTCATAATCTAACCACATAGGCGTATTGCTTAACGCATAAAATCCAAAGAAAGTATTATATGTATTCATGACATGGTACATAAAATCTAATTTTGTTTAAAATGTGTTTATTAGCTCTGGAAGAAAAAACTTATTGTCGCACGTTCCAAAGAGTGTTCTGTTGAGAAGGGCTCCGAACTGTTTTCTTAAAATGATTAGGGCAGAAATTAAATATTATAAACTTTTTTAAGTTCCACCCCATATGTGTTTGAAATTTATTGAAATATGATTAAGCTTTTTGCAGATTAACTGCGGAAGGACCTTTTTCACCGTTCTCAACTTCAAATGTTAACGCATCACCTTCGTTTAACTCAAGGTTTGCTTCTCGAGCTGCTGAAGAATGTACAAAAACATCTTTTTCTTTGTCATCTCTTTCAATGAAACCATATCCTTTTGTTCCATTAAACCATTTAACTTTTCCGTTTATACTCATTTTATTTTCTTTCTTTTTAATTTAACTTTATTGTTAGAAAACACTAACAACAAGACACCTTTAAATTGATTTAGTAATAAATGTCAAGTTAAAAAAAATTAAGTGTAAAGGGGCGTTCTATTAACAGGTGTAATTAACAAATTACCCAGAAAACAGAGGAAAATCTGATCGTATTTCGAGCTAATTTTTAATGATTGAAGCTAAATAAGCGTTGATTGATAACAGCCAGATTCTCGGCGCACGCTGAGAAAGCGACTATACTTTTGGGTATCGTGAGTTCGAATTCTACTCTCTCCACCATTAATTTAGCTCAAAATGGACGTTAGTATCGTTGATAAACCTTATTAATTAGGCCTATTAAAAAGAATATATTTTGTTAGGGTCTGTCCATACTGTCGAAGTGATTCGACATGAAACAAATAAATAAAAAGGGAGTTAAAACATGAAAATATTATCAGGTTTAACTGGCACGATTAACAGCCTGACTAGTGTAGTTATCGCTTTGTTAGGACTTGGTATCGTTGTTTCTCTACTAGGTGGAAATGTTCCATTTGTAGGCGGAGTAGCAGAGAACATTGTTAGTCTAGTTCAAGGCTTAGGTGATGCAGGTATAGTTGGTTTAATAGCAGCTATAGTCATTCTAAACTTTTATAAGTAAATACAAACTAATATAGCACTCCCTCTAGGTTGCTATAGTAAAACTAAAACCCCTAACCTTTAAACACACCGAGGTTAGGGGCTTTACTGAAAGGGCATTTATGAACAGTTGGATCATAATAGTTACAAAATATTTAAATAAATTTATTGAGCTTGGGGTTCTATTGTTAGGAGTTTCTGTAATAGCAGAAATAATATTTGGTCCAAATGTAGCTTTTTTTGGATCTCAAGTAACAAACAATTTAATAAATTTACTTAATAGCTTAGGCGAACAAGGTGTTGCTGCACTAATAATTGTTTTTGCAGTAATATACGTTTACAGAAAATTATTAAAATAGTTATTTGGAATAAATTTTAAAGACATACATTTTGAAAGCGTGTGTACTGCCAAAAGTATTGTGGTTTAAATTTTTCTTTCTGCACCAGAGAACATATAAAATTTGTTAAGCAAAAATTATATTATATAGTTCTTTTTTATGGATAAAGAAATCACGGTCATTGTAACGCTCTATAAAACACCAGAAGATAAACTAAGATCACTACAACAATATAAAAATTATAAAGTTTTAATTTTTGATCAATCAACTCAAATAAACTTAAAGAAAAAAATTCAAAATTATTCAAAAATAAATTGTGAATATTATTTCTCAAAAAAAAATATAGGACTTCCCAAAGCCTCAAATTTTTTATTATCTAAAGTAAAAACTAAATATTGCTTGTTTACTCAACCAGATATCGAAATAAATAATAGATCAATTCAGAATTTAAAGAGTCCACTTAAACGTAGAAAAGATGTGATATTTGCTGGACCAACTTTTTTACATAAAAAGAAAGAAAATGTAAAAATGAAAAAAAATTACAAAATTAAAAAAAAATTAGATGCTGCATGCATGCTTTGTGATACAAAAAAATTAAAACAAATTGGTTTTTTTAATGAAGATTTTTTTCTTTATTGGGAAGATGTATTTTTAATGAGAAAAATCAACTTATCTAAATTTAAAATGACACAGGTGCTAAATTCTTATGCAAAACATTCACCAAGTCAGTCCTCAGCAAAAACTGATGAAATTAATTTTATTAGAAATCTTAATTTTAAGTATGGAGAATTACTGTTTGATTTTAAAACTAAAAAGTTTAGAATCCTTAAAATGATAAGACAAATAATTCAAAATATCATTTATTGTATATTTAATTTAATTTTACTTAGAAAAAAAATTTTTTTAATTAATTTATCAAATATTTTCGGTATTTCTAAATTTATTTTATTTTATCTTAAAACCAATTTTAAACAAAATTAAATAAAATGATTAAAAAGTTTTTTGAACTTGGATTACAACCATTTTATTAAATTTTCCTAATATTAGAAAAAAAAATTACAAAACATTAAATAAGGATTGATAAATAAGGCTTATTTAAGCTCAGTGCTTACAAGCATTTTATTAAATTTTCAAAAAATGATATAGTTCTTATTTCCAAAAAAAAATAAATGACAAAAAAAATTGAATCTAACTATCGGGCAGGCTCTATCAAGGTATTGAAAGGCCTAGAAGCAGTAAGAAAAAGACCTGGCATGTATATAGGTGATACCGATGATGGAACAGGATTACATCACATGGTTTATGAAGTGGTAGATAATTCTATTGATGAAGCTTTAGCAGGATATTGTAAAAATATAGATATTTATATTAATTCAGATGGAACAGTTACAGTAAGAGATGATGGAAGGGGTATACCAGTAGACATACACAAAGGTGAAAAAAAATCTGCAGCCGAGGTAATTATGACCCACCTTCACTCAGGAGGTAAATTTGATCATGACTCATACAAAGTTTCAGGCGGACTTCATGGAGTAGGTGTATCAGTTGTAAATGCCTTATCAGAAAAATTAAAATTAGAAATCAATCGAGATGGCAAAAAATATTTTGTAGAATTCATAAATGGCAATGCAAATGCTCCACTAAAAGCAATAGGAAATTCCAAAACAACAGGTACACAAATAACATTTTTGCCTTCAAAAAAAATTTTTTCCTCTACACAATTTAGTAGCAATATAATTCAAAAAAGAATGCGTGAACTAGCTTTTTTAAACAAAGGAATCAAAATTTCAATTAATGATCTGACTTCAAAAAAATCTAAAATAAGTATTTTTAAGTTTGATGGGGGAATTTTAGAATTTATTAATTTTCTCGACAAAAAAAGAGATAAATTAAAAAATAAAAATGGAAATGATTTATTTAGAAAACCGATTTATATACAAGATAAAAAAAATGATGTTGAAATAGAATGTGCCTTGCAATGGAACTTAATGTATAGCGAAGATGTTTATCCATATACAAACAATATATTTCAAAGAGATGGTGGAACTCACTTACTAGGGTTTAGAAGCGCATTAACAAGAGTTATAAATAAGTATGCAAATGAATTAAATTTATTAAAAAAAAATAAATTATCTATTTCAGGCGATGATGTTAAGGAAGGACTAACTTGTATAATTTCAATTAAAATACCTGATCCTAAATTTTCATCTCAAACAAAAGATAAACTTGTATCATCAGAGGTAAGAAATATTGTTGAGACAGTTATAAACGAAAGACTTTCATTATGGTTTGACCAAAATCCATCCATAGCAAAGGTAATACTTGCTAAAATTATTCAAGCAGATCAAGCTAGAGATGTTGCAAGAAAAGCTAGAGAAAATGTGAGAAGAAAAGGCGCGCTAGAACTTACTGGACTGCCTGGAAAATTAGCAGACTGTCAAAATTCAAAACAAGACGACACAGAGCTTTTCATTGTTGAGGGTGACTCCGCAGGAGGCTCAGCCAAACAAGGAAGAAATAGAGAATATCAAGCAGTTTTACCTTTAAGAGGAAAAATTTTAAATACTTATGTTGATGCTAATGGTGGTAAAAAAAATGGCAATGTTAATGAACATAGGACTAAAACATTATCAAAAATGATATCATCAAATGAAATAGTGACATTAATTAATGCTTTAGGACTTGACCCAAAAGATGAAGAGCTAGATTTAAAAGATCTTAGATACGGTAAAATAATTATAATGACCGACGCAGATGTTGATGGATCCCATATTAGAGCTTTACTGTTAACTTTCTTCAATAACAAACCATTTAATAAACTTATTGAAAACGGACACATATATTTAGCTCAACCGCCTCTTTTTAAAATTAATAAAGGTATGAAAGGCATTTATATTAAAGATGAAAAAGAGCTTGAAAAATATATTCTAAGCAATTCTAAAGATTTAAAAAAATTTAAAAAAGGTTCAAAAGATTTTGAAAAATTTTATTCAGTTGAAAAATCAAAATTAAACATTCAGAGGTTTAAAGGTTTAGGAGAAATGAATCCTGAAGAATTATGGAATACAACACTTAACCCTGAAACTAGAACTTTGCTTAAAGTTGAGTATTCTAAAGACATTAAAAAAGACCATAATATTATACATACTTTAATGGGTAATGATGTTGCCCTTAGAAAAGATTTTATAGTTTCAAATGCAATAGATGTTCTTAATCTCGATGTATAATGAGGTTTTTTGAAACTTCAAATCTTTATTCACTGAACAAGTCCACCTATGTTAATTTAAGATGGATTGCTTATATTGGTCAATTAATTGCTATTTTATTAGTTCAATTTTTATTAAACTTTAAATTTAATTATTTTATATGTATTTCAATAATATTTTTTAGTGTTTTAACTAACCTTTATTTAAAATTTAAAATTAAGGAAAATCAACTTAACAATTCTGTCTCTACCATATATTTAAGCTACGATATATTACAACTGGGACTTTTATTTTTTTTTACAGGAGGAATTATTAATCCATTTATATTTCTAATTATAATACCTGCTGTATTTTCTTCTCTGTACCTAAATATTTGGAGTTCGATTATATTAGTTACATTTATAATCATAGTTTTAATTGTACTAACTTTTTTTTACTACGATTTACCTCATCCTGGCGAATTGCATTTTCATGCACCTGATTATTATCTGTATGCTATACCCATATCAACAATTATAGGCTTAATCTTTCTTGTATATTTTGGGGCTAAATTTGAAGAAGAAAGTAGAATTAGAAAGAAAGCTTACGACAAACTTCAAGAATTAATGGCAAAAGAAAATGAACTTCTTTCTCTAGGAGGGCAAGCAGCAGCAGCAGCACATTCACTTGGAACTCCTCTTTCCACAATTTTGTTAATAGCCAAAGAACTACAGAAGGAATTCGGACATGATCAAAAAATTAAAAAAGACCTTGATTTACTAGTTAGCCAAAGCAACAGATGTAGTGAAATCCTAAAAAGATTGTCTTTAAACCCAAATATTGCTGATGGATTTATCGATTCTAACCTTTCTTTATATGATTATGTAAGTGAAATTGTTAGATCGTTCCAAGAAATTAGTAAGAAAGAATTTTTAATAAATTCAGAAAAATATTTGAATCCAATGAATACACATCAATCTCCAGAAATCATTTATGGACTTAGAAATTTTATAGGTAATGCAAATAAATTTAGTAAAAAAAAAATAGAAATATTTTTAAGTAGCAATAAAAAAATGACAGAGATAATTATTAGAGATGATGGTCCAGGCTTTCCTAAGGATTTAATAGATAAACAAAAATTAGGTGAACCTTATATTAGAACTGCTAACCAAGCAAATATTTCAAAATATGGATTAGGACTTGGAACTTTTATTGGAAAAACTTTATTGGAAAAAAATTTTGCCATCATAAATTTTAAAAATTCCAACACAACCGGTGGAGCTGAAGTTAATATTAGTTGGAAAAATAAAGATTTAATTTCGCTTTAGAAATTAATGGAGCTTATGTTTATTATTAAATAAACCACTTAATTGATCAATCATTACATCCCCAAGTTCTTGAACATCTACGATTTTGATTGCTTTAGAATAATATCTTGAAACATCGTGCCCAATTCCAATTGCAAGTATTTCAATATCACTTTTATTTTCTATATATTTTACTGTTCTTTTTAAATGTTTTTCTAAGAAGTCACCAGAATTTACAGATAATGTAGAGTCATCAACTGGCGCTCCATCAGATATCACCATTAATATTTTTCTTTCTTCTTTACGTTTTCCCAATCTATTAAATGCCCAGTTTATTGCTTCTCCGTCTATATTTTCTTTTAATAAACCCTCTTTTAACATTAGTCCCAAATTGTTTTTTGCAATTCTCCATTGAGCATCTGCACTTTTATAAATTATATGACGTAGATCATTTAGCCTCCCTGGATTTTTGGGTTTATTATTTTTATTCCATTTTTCTCTAGACCGACCTCCTTTCCAATTTTTAGTAGTAAAGCCAAGTATTTCTACTTTTACTGAGCATCTTTCCAAAGTTCTTGATAAAATATCTGCACATATGGCCGCAATTGTTATTGGCCTTCCTCTCATTGAGCCTGAATTATCTATTAGTAGTGTTACTACTGTATCTTTAAATTCTAAATCTTTTTCTTTTTTAAATGACAATGAACTATAAGGATCTGTTATTACCCTTGTTAATTTTGAAGTATCAAGCAAACCTTCTTCTAAATCAAACTCCCACGCTCTTTTTTGGCTTGCAAGCAACTGTCTTTGAAGTTTATTAGCTAATTTTGTAATTAAGTCCTGAAAAGTTATAAGTTGTTGATCTAGATTTTTTCTTAATTTTACTATTTCGTCTATATTTTCTAAATTTTCTGCTTTAGCTATTTCATCATACTCATTAGTAAAAATTTTATAATCTTTATCTGAAATATCATAATTCATTTTTTGCATGGCCATTTCAGAACTTTGTTTTTCAGAGTCTGTATCTACAAGCTGTTCATCTATTTTATGTTCACTAAAATCATATTCGGAGTCTAAACTATTTTTATTTTCGTCTTGTTCTTTTTTTTCTTGTTCGCCATCCAGATCTTCATTTTGGTCATCTGAGTTTTTATTATTTTTATCATCCATTTCTTTCTGGTTATCTTCATTTTGGTTTTCATCTGAATTATCAAAAATATCCATTTCTTGAAATATTTTAGAAAATTTTGAGTTATATTTTTGTTGATTTTCAAGGTTTTTTTTCAAGAAATTCAAATGTTTATTTAGAGATTCATCAAATTCTTTTGACCAAAAACTTAAAACTTTCTCACATAAATTATTTAATTTTAAGTTAAAAAAGTTTTTTAACATATATAATTCAAATGCTTCAACAATATTCACATCTTCTTTTGATTTTAATTGATCTTTTCGTTTAAGAGACAACTTATTTTTATAATTTTCTATAAAATTATTTTCTACTCCTTTTAGTATTTTTGTACCCAAAAGCTCACATCTAATTTTTTCCGATAATTCATATAATGATTTACACGATGAATTTTTAGGTAAATTAATTTTATATACTTTGTTATTAGAAAATTTTTTTTTCAAAGCTTTTGAGTCAATTTCAGCTCTGTATTTTATAAAATCATATCTGTCATTTAAATTATCTATTTCAAAAAAGTCTATGTTTTTTGAGCTCTTATTTTTTTTATCTATTTTAATATTGTAATCATCAGAAATGGCTCTAGCAGTAGATAACAGCGCTAGTTTAAATTTGTCTTTAAGATTATTTTCTTTACTCATTTAAGATTGAATATTTATCATTGATTCTGGTAATTCATCACCAAAACATCTTTGATAATATTCAGCAATAATATTCTTCTCAATTTCATCACATTTATTTAAAAATGTAACTCTAAAAGCATAACCAACATCTTTAAAAATCTGTGAGTTTTCAGCCCAATGCAACACTGTTCTTGGACTCATTACAGTTGAAATATCTCCGCCAATAAATCCTTTTCTTGTCAAAGTAGCAACCTTGATCATATTAGCTACCTTTCCTTTGTCCTTAGTATTATTTAAATTTTTATTTTTTCCTAATATAATCTGCATTTCTTTATCAAGACTTAAATAATTTAATGATGTTACAATATTCCATCTATCCATCTGTCCTTGGTTAATTTGTTGTGTTCCATGATAAAGACCAGTGGTATCTCCAAGACCAATAGTATTTGTGGTTGCAAATAATCTAAAGTACTTATTTTGCTTAATAACTTTATTTTTATCTAATAATGTGAAACTTCCGTCAGCCTCTAAAACTCTTTGAATTACGAACATTACATCTGGTCTTCCAGCGTCATATTCATCAAAAACTAGTGCAACTGGATTTTGAATTGACCAAGGCAAAATTCCTTCTTTAAATTCTGTAACTTGCTTATTATCTTTTAATGTAATTGCATCTTTGCCAATAAGATCTATTCGACTTACATGACTATCCAAGTTAATTCTTATACATGGCCAGTTTAATCTAGCAGCAATTTGTTCAATGTGTGTTGACTTGCCAGTACCATGATAACCTTGAACAAGAACTCGTTTATTATAGGCAAAGCCAGATAAAATTGCTAAAGTTGTATCTCTGTCGAATATATAGCTTTTATCTATATCAGGAACATAGTCATTTTTTTTTGAAAATGCCTCAACTTCCAAATTAGACTCTATGCCAAAAGTTTGTTTTATAGATATTTTAATGTCAGGTCTAATATCCAAATTATTAATCAATTTTTTTCCTATAAGTATTTTTAAGTTGTGTATAAGCTAGAGTAATTACTTTAAGTTTTTCCTCAAACTTTTTATCACCAGCATTAATATCAGGGTGAAATTTTTTAACAAGTTTTTTAAATTTTTCTTGAATTTTGTCCCATTTTAAACCTACAGTGACGCCTAGAATGCCAAATGCCTTTATATCGTTATGGTTAAATTTGAATTTTTTATTTCTTTGAAAATGATCTCTAAACTTTAAGTCATCAAATCCATCATTGAGAGCGTTATTCCATAGTACCTTGAAAAAATTATCGGATGAACTGAAACCTTGAGTTGGCTTGTGCCATGTCATATCTGATTTAAGAAAATTTATTATTTCTTCGTCATTCATACCAGAAAAATAATTCCAATTTTTATTGAATTCTTTAATGTGTATTAAACAAAGTAATCTATAATTTTTACTATTATCTTTTTCAATTGGAGCTTTATATTCACCTAATTCAAAGCAATTATTCCAGTCGCAAATTGTTTTCATAGTATATAATATTAACCAATTATTTATGAATATAAATGAATTAAATTCAATTATTAGAAGTAAGATTTCTCAAAACATTTCTTTCGAAAAAATTACAATGGAGGATAAAACATATCTTCATAAAAAGCATAAAAGTCACGAAAAAAATAAATTTCATATTAAATTAATAATAAAATCAGATGAATTATCAAAAATGAGTAGAGTTGATTCTAATAAAAAAATTTACAAAATTTTAGAATACGAATTAAAAAATTATATTCACTCTATTCAAGTATTACTCAATTGATTTTTAGTAAATTTCTTAACATCTGATACTTTAAAGAAATTTTTGTATGTTGGTTTGCTAATCTTTTTTATCAAAATTAAGTTAATATCTTTGTTAATATTTTTTTTGTCTGAAATCATAAATTTTACAATTTTATTTACGTCCTTCTTGCCAAAAAATTTTTTTAAATTTAATGATTTATTTATTTTAGTTATATGATTTTTAATTAGTATATAATCAATTTTACTTAATATTTTTTTTGTAAAGCTAAATTCACATGCACTTTTAATACCTAGTATTACAGCTTCTCCATGATTAAGCCTTTTTGAGTATCCCAAGGCCGCTTCGTACGAATGTGCAAACGTATGACCAAAGTTAAGTATTTTTCGTAAATTTTTCTCCTTTTCATCTTTTTCAACAATTTTTTTTTTAATCAAACAGCTTTCATAAATTGATTTTTCAATATAAGGAGTTTTTAGTTCTAAAATTTTTAAAACATTTTTTGATAAAAAGTTAAAAAATTTTTTATTTGCTATAATAGAATGCTTAAATATTTCACCATAACCACAAATAATTTCCCTAGGTGGCAACGAGTTCAAAAAATTTATATCTGATATAACAAGACTAGGTTGATAAAATGATCCGATCAAATTTTTACCAAATTTTGTGTTAATTCCCGTTTTTCCTCCGATAGATGAATCAACTTGTGCAAGTAAAGTTGTGGGCATATTTACAAATATTAATCCTCTTTTAAAAATACTGGATGCAAAAGCAGATAAATCACCAGTTATGCCTCCACCTACTGATATAACACAGTCATTTCTATTAAAATTGTTTTTTAACAAGATAGTTATAATAATATTTATATTTTTTTGACTCTTGTTTTTTTCATTAGATAAAAATTTAAGTAAAATAAATTTTTTTTTTAAATTTTTTTTTATAATTTTAATAAATTTTTCTGGTACATTTGTATCAACAATAACCAAGTATTTAGATGATTTAATTGAATACTGTTTTAAAATTTTTCCTAAATTGTTAACTAATTTTGATCCAATTAATATAGGGTAGGAACCATTTTTTGTATTAATAAAAATTTTATTCATTTTCATAAATTTTTAAAATTTTACTAGTTATTTCACCTTTACTCAAATTATCACAATTTATTTTATAATCTGCTCTTGAATAAATTTTAGCTCTATCGCTCATGAGTTTGTTTAATTCCTTCTCTTTTAAAAAGTAAGCCATTGGGCGTTTTTTGTTATTTTTAATTCTTGACATCAAAATTTCCTCACCCCATCTCAACCATATTGATATACCATTATTCTCTATTTCTTTTCTAATTTTATAATTTAAAAAAGCACCACCGCCAGTAGCAATAATGTTGTCTGAAGATTTAAGAGAATTTATAGTAATTTTTTCCTCAATTTTTCTAAAAAAATTTTCACCTTTTTTTTTAAAAATATCACTTATTTTTAAATTGGTTTTTTTCTCAATCAATTTATCTATATCGATCAAATTTAGCTTTGCCTTATTGGATAAAATTTTGCCAATAGTAGATTTACCAGAACCCATCATGCCTATTAAAACTAGGTTTTTTTTCATTTCATAAGTTTCTATATTGAAAAAACACAAATATGTCTTAATTTGAAATTAATAAACGTTATATGCAATTTCATAAAAAAACAAGTATTGGCAAGTCAAATTTTTTGATAAAAATACTTATCAAGGTAGCTTTGGTATTTTTTTTATTTATTATTCTATTGATTTTGGTAGATCAAATTAATTTTCCAACACCAAATAAAAAGATTGAGAAAATCATCCCAAATGAAAATCTTAAGATTGTTAAGTAAAAAATTTACACTATTTTTTTTGTATATATTTTTTGTTTACAATATTGCAAACTCAACTGAGCCAGTTGATATATGGAATATAGAAAAAAAAGACAATGATAATAAAAATGATGTTACCAGCGTATTGACTGAAGAAGATGAAGAAATTTCAATTTCTGATAATATAAAAAATAAAAAAACAACTTCAATTAGGCAAGAAACCGATTTAACTTTAGATAAAAATTATTTGGTAGGTCTTTATGATCCAGCCCAAAACGATTTATCAATCAATATGTGGGAATTTTCTGATGGTGAAAAAATTTTAGAGATAATAAAAAAAATCCAAAAATTAAATTTATCTGAGGATGCAAAAGAAATTTATAATGATGTAATTTTAACAAATTCTTTACCACCAAAAAAAAATTTTAGTGAGGAACAATTTTTAAAAATCAAAATCGATTGGTTGATCAAAAACAAAAATTTAGAATTAATAAAAGATTTTATTATTAAAAATAACGAACAAGAAATAGACTCAGGACTTTTAAAATTTTATCTAAACCATTATTTGTCAGTTGGAGATATAGAAAATGCATGTAATCTATTTTCTTTTTTAAAAAATTTTTCATCTGATAATTATATTTCCAAATACAAAATTTATTGTTTAATAAACGAAAAAAAAAAAGATATAGCCCAACTCCAATTTGATTTGATGAAAGAAGCAGATTTTAAGGATCGTTTTTTCGAAGAAAAATTTAATTTTTTGATGGGTTATAGCGAAAAAAATGATCTTAAAACCTCGGAAAAGAATCTTTTAGATTTTCACCTATCACACCTTGCTAGTGATGATTTTAAATATGAACCAAAAAAAGATACAACTAAAATTATATGGACATATTTATCCTCATTTAATTTGCTGACGAATGTTAATGAAATTGATCTTGAAGATAGTGAAAAAATTATTTTAATTGAAAAAGCTACTCACGATGGAAACTATTCAGAGCAAGATTTATTAAATTTATACACTAGATATAGGTTTAACATTCATCAGCTAATTTCAGTTTTTGACTCATATAAAATGTTATCAGGATATGAAGGTAGAGCTTTATTGTATCAAGGTTTCTTAATTTCCAAAGACACAAAAACTAAAATTAAACTGCTAAAAATTTTAAAAGAACAGTTCGATCAAAATAACATAGGAAATGCTTTTAATAATGAATTAGTGAAAATTCTTGAGGAGTTTAATGAGGAAGAAATACCACGAAATTATACTGATTTTTATAATGACCACTTAGCAGATAAAAAAAATAGTAATAAAAAAATAAAATTTAATAACAAAATAATTCACCAATCAAAGCTCTTAAATTACTTTTCAGATACTATAGAAATTGAGAAAGCAGAAAAAGAATTAGAAAAAACATTAAAAAAAATAAAAAAAGATAAAAAATATTATTTTTCAACTAAGGATATTATTTTAATCGAGTCCTTCATTTCTGATGGAGTTAAAATTTCTGGCAAATATTCCTCTTTATTTGAATTAGATAAGTCTAGTATTCCAACTGATATAGAAGTAATGATAAATGATGGTGAAATGGCTATGATCCTACTTAGATTGGTTGAAATTATTGGAGAAGACGACTTAAACAATTTAGGCTCAGAAACTCTCTACTTTATAATTACTACTTTGAATAAACTAAATATAGATAAAATAAGAAATAATATAATTCTCAAAGTTCTTCCTTTAAAAGTTTAAAATTTGTAATAAAATAAGTAAATTTTATTGA
>JACKQG010005680.1_pt1 | contig 13590 bp, 23 predicted proteins | sample 8237621 | NCBI WGS metagenome assembly JACKQG01 (sample SAMN15677084, study PRJNA649215) | marine metagenome | biome: marine; feature: Black Sea; material: saline water; isolation source: suspended particulate matter (SPM) from the Black Sea western gyre | collected 2013-06-09/2013-06-10 | depth...
AAGTGGCAAGACCTAAAACATATGACATTGACCCGATACAGGTAGAGAAACTTGCTGGACTTGGATGCACTAATGTTGAAATAGGTGCATTCTTTGGATGTGCAGAACATGTTATTAGGAAAACTTATGCCGAAAATATATCAAAAGGCAGAGAAAAGGGCAAAATCAGATTAAGACAATTACAGATGAAAAGTGCAGAGAATGGCAATGTGGTAATGCAGATATGGCTCGGTAAACAGATGCTCGGACAGTCAGATAAGATAGAAACTAAAACAACAGAATTGCCAAGTGGCTTCAGTACATCCATCATTTAATGTTTATCAGCATCAGCATAATTTTATTTATTCTGAAGATAAATATCCAGCTATGGTTGCAGGATATGGAGCAGGAAAGACTTATGCGTTATGCGTTAAGGCGTTAAGGGAATGCGGATTAAATGCAGGTAAGATTGGATTATTAGCCGAGCCTGTATATCCAATGGTTAAGGATGTATTGCAGCCTACATTTGAGCAGGTATTAAGGGAAGCAGGATTTGATTATGATTATTCAGCAAGTGATTTAAAGTATAAAGTTAAATGGAATGGTGGTTATGCTCATGTCTTGTTAAGAAGTGCAGAGAATTATAGAAGATGGGCAGGATTAAATTTAGCATTTGGTGGTATTGATGAGGGTGATTTACTCAAAGATGATTATGCGTGGAAAATGTTATTATCAAGGTTAAGAGATGGAAACACATTATCAGCATTTGTTACCACCACTCCAGAGGGTTATAAGTGGGTATGGCGTTACTGGGTAGATAACCCGAGAACAGGATATAAACAGATAAAGGCATCAAGCTATGATAATAAGCATTTGCCAAAAGAGTTTTTAGAAACATTAGAAGAAAACTATGATGACCAATTAATAAAAGCATATTTACATGGGGAGTTTGTAAATCTACAACATGGACAAACATATTATACATTTGATAGAGAAAAGAATGTTAAACAAGTATTATACGACAGGAATAAACCCATTAAGATTGGTATGGACTTCAATGTCGATCCCATCACATGTGTATTATTACAGGAACATCACAAAACCCCACGAATTAGAGTATTTGATGAAATATCCTTACGGCATACTGGAGGACAAGAATTAATGACACAGCAGTTATGTAATGAGATTAATAGAAGATACCCATTAGGATATAAAAGCGTGTATCCTGATCCAAGTGGAAAGCAGAAGCGAACATCAGCTTATGATACAGACCATGATATAATAAGACAGAATGGTTTTCAGTTAATGGCAAGGAACTCTGCTCCGAGTGTTACGGATAGAGTGAACGCTGTTAATAAGTTATTAAACGATTGTATTATTGATGATAAATGTAAGGGATTAATTAGAGATTTAGAGCAAGTGGTGAACAAAGAGGGAACGAGAGAAATAGACAAGTCAAGCAAGGAATTGACGCATTTTTCAGATGGATTTGGTTATTATGTTGAATATGAACATCCGATAACTAAGCCAATAACAAGGACATATATGGCATGATATATTTCAATAACTCCAGACAAGCAATAGACCAATCACTAAGCCACTTTAAGGATACAAACATTAAAGCCATGTTTGAACAAAGGCACAAATTAATTAATTATTATCAGCATCAAAACACCGACCAATATATTAAGGATTATTTCGGTGGTACTCTGCAAAAGGAAATACCATTATATACAACTTCAATTACGAAGAAGATTGTTAATAGAATCTCAATGGTATATAAAGAAGCACCTGTAAGAATGTATAATGGTGAAGTCAATCCTGATATTGATAGCTTATTTTTTAGAAAGAATTATCAATTAAAAACGATTGAGCGGATACATAATTTAGTTGGCACAATGTTAATCCAATGTATATGGAATGAGTACGAGGAAAAGATTGAGTATAAGCCAATATTGGAATATGAAGTAACATTAAATCCTGATAATCCATTACAGGTAATGAGTATTTTATATCCAATACATAAAACAACGGATGATATTCACAACCATCAGCAAGATGTATTTGCATACTGGACAGCAGAAGAACATTATCATATCCAGGAAGATGGTAAGATAATCAAGATTAATGATGATAATATTAATCCGTATGGAGTATTACCATTTGTTACCGTTCAGCCAAATAATATTATTGATGAATATTTTAATATCGGTGATGGTTCTGATATTGCTATTGCTAATCAGCAGATAGATATATCAATGACTATGTTACAACATCATATAAGGTCAGCAGGTGGTCAATATTGGGTTAATGGTCGGACTGATGGGAATCAGATACAACTTGGATTAAATAAAGTTGTTGAAATACAAGACGGCACACTTAATTCAATAACTAATTCCACTAATATTGATTCTATTATGAAAGGTATTGAGCATCAAATACAGCATGTATGCAACAATCATCATATTGCATTTGATTTTGGTATAAGTACGCAAAAGTCAGGCGTTGCAATTAAGTTAGAGAATTTAGAATTATTAGAAGCACGGCAGGATGATGTGGAGAAGTTTCGCATTGTAGAAAAGGGACTGCATCAAATTGAATCTGCAATTATTCAAGCACACATGGGACAAACATTACCTGAAATATTTAATGTTGATTTTACTGAGATTGAATTTCCAGACCCTGAGCGTGAAATGGCTCAATGGGATTGGTGGATTAAGAACGGAATTAAAGATAAGATTGATTATATTATGGAAAAAGACCCTGATAAATTCGCATCAAGAGAAGAAGCAATTGCATATTTAGATGAGCGAATAACCCAAAGAGCAGAACGAACAAACATATTTAGCCTAAGACAGACACAGCCTAATGCCGATATTAGTTAATCATCTAAAAGAGATTGACGAATTAAAAGACCAAGTAAAGCAAGAAGCTGAAAAGGTCTTAGATGTTATTGATTTAAATGTCTTAATGAAATTAGATACTACAGGAAAGCATCAATATTTAAGGGAAATATTATTAGATTTATGGGAAACGCAGAAACCTGCAATCATTAAATCATGGGAATTAGGCGAAAAGAAAGCAAAGGCAATATTAAATGCCATCGATTAAAGTAAAAAAGAATATTAACTTTAAAAAATTAGATTTCCATCGTGAAGTCAATTTAGTTATTGATTTAATTAAATTGGATATTATGCAAGGTATTGAACAAGGTATTGATATTAATAGCAAAATGTTCAAGAAATTAGCACCCTCAACGATTGAAAGTAAATCGAAGAAAAATTACCCACATCCAACAACACCATTATGGGCAACAGGATTAATGCGTAACATATATACAAAGCCAAGAGCAACAGCGAGTAAACCGAGAGCAAATATAGGTGTTGCTAAAGATAGGGTTGATATTGGCAGGAAACACAATGAGGGTGATAATGTCCCAAAGCGTGAATGGTTTGGTATTGGATCCAGAGCCAAAGCAAAGATTGAACGGCTATTAGCAATAGAATTAAAAGAAAAGTTACGGATATGAATATTGAGGACTTGCGAGAATATATGATGATTTCCGTTGAGGCAAGTGTAATCAGAACAACGGCAGACATTGAAGAGTTTGCAGGACTTATGGAAGCAACAGGTGTATCTGATGTTAATATTTTAAAAGAATTAAAAACAGATTTAAAAGACAAAGGTCGTATTTTCGGGGCGTTTTCAAATAAAAGTAAATCAATTATGGCAAATGGTGTAGAGAGTGCAGGAGATATAGCGGTCGGTAATGTATATGCAGATGCAGGAGTTAAGCATTTATTATGGGTTACAGCAGGTGGTAATGTTTGTCCTGATTGTGATAATCGTGAGGGCGTGACAGGAACGGCTGAGTATTTTCAATTAATCGGAGAGCCTAAGAGTGGGTTTTCGGTATGCAGGGAACATTGTCAATGTGAATTAGTACCTGTTGAATACAGCAATGAGGGAACAAAAATTATTAAAGAAAAGAAATAATTATTTTATTTAATCAAAAAGGAGTTATATTATGAGTGTCAATCCAAATGACAATAAACAGGAAACAGCCAATCCAACTGGCTCTAATCAGGGCGAAGCCAATCCTACTGGCGATAATCAGGAAACTAAAACTGAACATTCAATACCTTATTCGGTTTTCAAGCAACAGAAAGATGAGTTAAATGCTTTAAAAACGCAGATGTCTGAATTTAGTGATGAACGACAGAAGCAAAAAGAGGCAAAGATGCAAGAACAAGGTCAATTAAAAGAGTTGTTGCAGGAAAAGAACACATTGATTGAGAAGCAAGAAAGCCAATTACAAGAATGGGCAGGTTATAAAGCGAGTAAGCGTGAAAGTTTACTGGAACAGATACCTGAAGATGATAGAATCATTTATTCAGATTTAAATTTAGAAAAATTAGAGGCTCATGTGAATAAGACCATAAAGACAACGGTTCAACACACATCGAAGGCAACCAATCAGAGAACGCAAAATGCGGAATTTGGCGGTTATGCTAATTGGCAGGAGTTTGCGATTAAAGACCCTGTTGGTGCTGAGCAAGCCTTAAATAATAGGAGATAGTAATATGGCGGCAGTCACAAATCAAACGGATACAGATGTTGCGGTAGGATATGCGAGTGGCATAACTACAGCAAAGGCAATTATACAATTTAACAAAGCAAATGTAACTTTTCCACTTGTTTCAACAGAATATGCGGTAAAAGGAACAACAAGCGTATCATTCCCTGAATGGTCAAAACTTGCAGTAACAAGTGTTACAAATAACGCGGAAGGTTCAGAGGGTGATAAACAAGATGCAACAGCATTAACTTCAGTGGCTAATACAGTTGAAGTATTGAGAAATAATATCAATGCAGAATTAACTGATTTAGTTGCTCATGGTACTTCTGAGGGTGCATTATTACAAGCAGGACAAGTATTAGGAAATACTGTATCTGCTGAATTTGATAATGCTGTATGTGCATTATTTGATGGTTTTGCAACTTCAAAAGGAACATCAACAGATGGCTTAAAATTCTTGGATATTATGGATGCAGTTGGTTCATTAGAACAGAACGATGCACCACGACCTTATAGTGCAGTATTACATCCATTGCAGATGTGGGGTTCATTTGGTTTATCGAATGAATTAGGCGGTTCTGCTGTGAATGGTAGTAACGCAGTATTTAATGCAAATAATATGGCAAGTGACCAAATATTTGGCACAGGATTTGTTACTTCATTAGGTGGTGTTAATTTCTATACTTCTTCACAAGTGCCTGATGGTGCAGATGCAACTGAGAAAAAAGGTGCTGTATTTGCTAAGACTGCTATTGGTGCAGGACTTATTGATACTGGTGGCGGAAGTTTCATTGAGATTAAAAGTGATCGAGATGAAAAGTCTGCATCAACAATTATAGTGGCAAATGGTTATTGGGTTGTTACTGAATTAGTTGATTTGCATGGTGTTGAAATACATACTGAAATATCTTAACTGATTGATTAAATAGATGGGTAGAGGGTGGACTTTTTCACCCTCTATTTATATCATGAAAGATATAGGAAACTTAAATAATAAAGAATTTGGTGTTCAACTCGATCCGAGCAACAATCTCAAATTAGTTGAAGATGAGGACAAGGGACAGAAAGCCTATTACAAGAATAAGCCAATGAAATACATGGATTATATGCAAGAGGTTAGTGATCGTATTGTTCGTAACAAGCAAGGAAAAGGTGCTGATAATTTAGGCTCTTTTTCAGGATTTGGAGTAGGAACACTAAAAAAACCATACAAGGAGTAAAGTAATGGCAAAAGCAAAGACTTCTAAAAAGGCAAAATCAAAGAAGCCTATAAAATATAAAATAACGAAACCCAAAGGCGTAATCTACCGATATGATTTAGGCGAATATGTAAAAATATATGAATCTAAAGGTTACAAAGTTGAACAGGTAGGTAAATAATGGCAGATTTAAGAGCAAAATCAGTAATTGAAGTACTAAACGCATCAACAGGTGTGGGTGGTGAATGGACCGTTTCAACATCAGGAACAGCAGGTTCAAATGCTTCTGATACCAACACAACACATTTTTCAATTAGTGCAAACACAGCGCAATTAGCAATTCATTCAGCAGTTGAAATATTATTTTCATTTACAGCAACAGATACGGATATTGTTGTTGCAAATGCAGATGATTTATTACTCCCTGCTAATACATTGACCTTTTTAACAGTACCAAGAGGATTAGGCGATACAGTTAAGTTAAACTATATATCTAATTCAACGACGACTGGTTCTGTTAGAATAGTAGAGGTTTAATATGTTAGGCGGAATGATGCAGTCTATCGGTGTAGGTGGGACTGTTGAAACAAGTGAATTAAATTTATTAACAGGCAATGTCGGGATTGGGACGGCGACACCAGGGGCGAAGTTGGAAGTGAATGAATCTTCATCAGGAATTTATGCATCTATCATTAAAAATGATAATGGAGATGGATTAGGGTTGAATATTCAAGCAGGAGATGGATCAGAAAATATTTTGCTTTTAGAAACATCCTCTGGAATTGATAGGCATTCTTTTCTTGCAAGTGGCAATGTATATTTAGCACAGGGCGGCGGCGACGTTGGAATCGGAACGACAAATCCATCTGCGAAACTTCATGTTGTAGGGGATTCTATATTAATAGCAACATCTCAATCTCCTACTTCAAGTGGAACAGGAGTACAGGGGGAAATATCATGGGATGCAAGTTATTTATATATTTGTACAGCAACTAATACATGGAAAAGAACAGCATTAACAGGTGGTTATTAAAAAAGGGAAAATAAATGGCAAACTTTACAAGAACACAAGCAAGAGCGAGTAATATCGTTAGAATGGAAAAGAAGATGAATGGTTCTACATTTGTTGGATGGGTATTTGGAGTTACAGATGCAGATGGTAATTATACTGATTGGTTAGATACAGACACCTCTGATAGGGCAACAAAGACCACCATTAAAACAGCCATTGAAAATCATTTGCAGACTTTGACAAAAGGGTCAGCACCTGTTGTTCATACTTTTTCAGATATAACTGATAAGGGTAAAGGTGAAACAGTCGGATAAAGAATTGTTAGAGAATTTGCACAATAAATTGAAGTTAATAGAACAAGAGTATTGGAAAACAATCGGTAAGATTGAGATATTGCAAGAATTAGATAAAAAAGAAGATGACAAAAAACTTCAAAAAAAGTGAATTAGAATGTGAATGTTGCGGAGTGTGTAATATGGACGATACATTCATGGAGAAACTTCAATTATTAAGAGATAAATGTAGTTTCGGTTTTAAAATTAATTCAGGATATAGATGTGAGAAACATAACGAAGAAGTATCGCCTAATTCAAAAAACCAACATACTCACGGCTTGGCTGCGGACATTTCACTTAAAGACAGGTATAAACGCTATACTTTTCTTTATTATGCCTTAGACATGGGATTTTTCAAAGATATTGCAATTGCAAAGACTTTTATTCACTTGGGCAAAGGAAACAAGCAAAATGGGATTGGGATATACTAATGAAAACTGTTGAAGATACAAAATTTAGAGATAAGGTATTAATCACATTGAGCAGAACTGAAACGGAGATTAAAGCAATTAAATCGGACACAGAGCGAATAATTACAAGACTTGATGACCTTAGTGTTAGGGTGCAAGATAATGAGCAAAAGATTTCAAAGATTAATGGCATAATGACTTTAGTATTTGTCTTTTTCGGGACAGTATTAGCATTAATGGGATTTTATAAATAATGGAATCAATGATACAGGAATTAGGTGTTGTTGGTGTTCTTGCAGGTGCGTTGATATTCTTAATTAAATATTTAACAAGTGATTTGAAAGCTGAAATTATCGAGTTAAAAAATATAATCATTAAATTGATTGATAAAATTAACAGACTTAAAGAAGCTGTTGATAAAAGGAGTTAATATGAAATTATTAAATTTAGTTACAAAAATAGCAGGTAAGAATAAAACTGTTGAGAATTTAACAGGATTATTCGTGGGTGAAAATTCCAAGAAGCGAAATATCGGGTTCGGTGGATTTGCAGTAACGGTTGTATTATTTCAGTTGGGTTATATCGATGAGGGATTATTTGACACACTTATTATGGTGTGTGCAGGATGGACTGGTGTGGCGTTCTCGTCAAAACTTAGTAAATTGGGTGAAGCAATTAAAGAAGCGAAACCAAAAAAGGGTAAAAAGAAGTGAGAATGGAACATCCAATTAACGATGATTTCCAACCATTACAAGATAATGATGGTACTTCTACCTGTTTAGAATTATCTAAATATCATGGGAAGATTAGACGGCTTGATGTTACTGAATATGGTAATGTCCCAACACCAACGGATAAAATGCATTTTGCTAATAAAGGATATGCAGATTTATACAAAGGTTGGCATGGTGATGATCGTATTAAGATTATGCCGAGAGATTTTGTCGGTGATGATGATTCCACTTATTCAATAGGAATAGAAGATGATATAGGGGGGTATTATGGTGTAAGAGTTAAATCATCTGTAAGTGAGATATTTTGTTTTGTTGCTATTCCAACGAACTATAAAGCAACTCATGTAATGATTTACGGCAATTCTACCGATGCAATTACTGTATATGAAGCTGATATATCAAACGGAACTTATACGAGCAGAGGAACGGGGAATACAGGCACGGAGATTGATATTACAGATGTTGATTCAACAAATACAAATTACCTATCAATATTTATTAATGTAAATTCTACCTTAGATATTATTTATGGTGGGTATGTAACAATTGAGAAGATATGAGTTTAACAGATAAAACAATAGCATCAACCTATAAAGATTGGCTAATTATTGACAATGCCAATGCAGGATTTGATACTAATTTAGACCAAGTTAAATCAGGTAATGGTGTAGGCTCTGCTCTGTATTTATCTAAAGACGGAAGTAAATTACAGCCAAATGCAGATTCAACAACTTTAAAACAAGTATTTGATAAAGACGGTAATTTATTATTCTTAATTGATTCAACCAATGATTATGTAAAATTAGGAATTAATCAGTATCATGCGAATACACAATACGCATATTTCGGTATTGATTCGCTTTCTTCTGCAACTTATGGCTCAACAGACCATATCCAAGTGCCTTTTGGTATTGCCCAGACACAAACAGCAGGTCGATTTGGAACAGGAACTAATCCTGATACATCTCATACAATTTCAACTGATGCAGATGATATTGTGGTTGGCTTATGGTATATTCCAGACGGAATTACGATTGATGCGTGTTCTGTATGGGTAGGCGGTGATGCTTCAACAGGAGATACAATAAGATTTCATTTAATGAGTTTTGATATTGATACTTCAAATACTTCAACAGGTGGTGATTTATCTAATGGTGTTGTTTTGGCTGATGGTTCAGATATTACAACAGCAGGATATGAACAAGCATATTATCAGCAAATGACTATTCAATCATCCGCAGTTACTTCAGGAAAAGTTGTAATGTTCTTTTTTAAGAATGATACAACAAATTCTGATTATTCAATTAAAGCAACAGTTAAATATCATTTGACTTAAAGGAGATTTAATGCCAAGATTTAACGCAAATTTAAACATTACTACAAATAGAGGTGATACACTTTCAGCTTCTAAACAAGGTAGTTACGACGATATACTAAATATCCGTCAAAAAGTAGATAATACAGATACATTTATTAATATTATATCTGTTTCAGGGTCTAAAGGAATTGCAACCTTAGAAGATGCTAAAAGTTTAATTATTAAGAATACAGGGAATGTCGGGGCAGAAGTCTATGTAAAGGCATATACCCACACTAACGGAACTCCTGATACAACAGGTAATTCCTCTCATCAATGTTATTTAATTGGCTCAAATGATTTTATTTATCTGCCTAATATTCGACAAATGTATAATACAGGTGGGCTTTCAACTGCTAATGCTTATACACTTTCTAATCAAAGCCCCAGTTCATTAATGTATAGGGCTTTAGATAATGTGGGGGCAACAGACCCACAATTAACAGCCGAAGCGTTAGATGCTACTGAAACAGGTGTAGATGTTGATGAGGGTGAATACTTTTATATTGGTGATTTAATTCGTGTAGAAGATGAAATAATGGAAGTTACAGCAATATCATCTAATACATTAACGGTTATTCGTGGAACTCACGGCTCAACGGCAACAACCCATATCGATAATTCTGCAATACGATTACCATTCTTTAATAACTTGGCAGATTACGATAAATACTCAACGGCTCAGACTGATGCAAATGGTCAATATACAGCCACTAATTTCTTTAGTTTTGGTAGAAATACAGACGGAGCAGGAAATAGAGAAAGTAATGGAATTGTAGCAGGTTCATTTGCTATTAAATTCTATGAGGCAGGTTACCAAGAACTTGGACTAAGCAATATAACATCTGCAACAAAATCAGGTCTTGCAGTATCAACAGCATACCAATTTACAGTTACGGCTGATGGTGGCTCTGCAACGGATATTACATTTACAACTGATTCAAGTGATGTTACATTCGGAGGAACAAATGGCATAATTGCAAAGATACAAGATGCTTTAGATACCCAATTTTATACAACAGGTTCAAATTTATTTGAGAAAAAAGTAACAGTGTCAATAATAAAAGGCGATATAAGATTTACAAGTGGTCAATATTTGTCAGGCTCTGCAATTGTTTTAGGCGATTCAAGTGGTGGAGATACAGATATATGGGGTGTAGGTCGGTTTACTGCTGTTGCTGATGTAGAAGCGTCAGTAAGTGCTAAATTACCACATGATACAATGACTGATAAAAAGAGCGGATTATCTGTTCAAAATACTTCTAAGTTTGGTTATGATGATGGGTTTGGTAATATCACGGGGTTCTGTAATGGTTCAATAAATTATGAAACAGGTGCAATATCATTAACGAATTGTCCTGCCAATGCAAATTTTGTAGTAAGTGCAAATTATGGTTCTTCCCAAAGTGGTGGTAATAGATTTACAACTGATGATGGTAATTGTATTACGGCTATTTCAGGCAGAAGTGTAAATGCTAAAATTGATACAACAATTGAGATTATAGGACTTCAATAATGGCTAATTATCCAACTTATGCAACTTCTTCTGACCTTAGAGATATTTATCCGAATATAGATAAATACGATACTAAGATACCTATTCGCGGATGGGAGGTTGACAGTGGTTCATTATACAGGGCGGACAATAGTGGATTGATTAATCAGCTATTTGCAGGTGGTAAAGACTTAGGGTCTGCACAAGCGAATAAAGCAAGTGTCACAACCAACGACCAATGGTATTATGATTCAAGTAACGATGTAATATATTATTTTAATTCAGCTACTAATCCCATCGATATATTAATGGAAGCAGGTGAAGATTGGGCAACGCATATTACCGATATATTATATAAAGCATCGAGATATTTCGATTCATATATTGATAATTCACTCCCAAGACAGTCATGGAAAAATGATGAAAATGTATATGATTATATCGTAATTAGAACAACAGCACAAATAGCTGCTCATTTCTTGATTTTCGCACATAATCCTAAAAATGAAGATGCGATAAAACTCAAAGAAGAATATGAAGCGACTTTAGATAAAATTAATCAGGGAATGATTAAACTCGGATTTGAGAAAACGCAAGATTCCAGTCAAGGCATATTAAGAGAAATTACTGCAACAGGAACTTTAAAACCTGTTGATTTAAGAGGTAATTATTACGGAGTATATGATAAGATTCGATTGCAGATTACCACAGCAGGAGAAATAGGAACAGCAACATATTCTGTATGGGTTAAAGGTAACGATAAATTAGGCATTAATAAGGGTTCTCAAATTGTAACCGATAAAATTATCACAGGTGAATACCAAACATTATCAAGCGGTTTACAGGTTAGATTTGGTGCTTCTTCAACAGTTGGCACGGCAGGGACTGAAACGAGCTTATTAACAGCTTCAGGCGTGTTAAATGATGTATGGGAAGTAGAGGCTCATGGAGTGGGTGAATCTATTCAAGATTCTAAGATGATTCGGTCAATTGAAGCAGTCAGAATATAATGGCAATAACATTTACTAATAATTGGCAAAATATACTTAATAAAATTCAATCTGTTTTTAGGACTGAATTTAAAAATACTTTGCCTGTATTTATTGGTGATGAGAAAGCAGGTAGTCAATATTTAAGATTACAGCCAACAGGGACAGACTTGTTAGAATATAATGCACAAATGGAAACAAGGGAATATTCATTAGAGTTCTTTTTACATTTTTCAGACCAGTCAAAAACAAGAACAAAATTAGATGCAGTATTAAGGCTCGTATCAAGAATAGAGTATTTAATCCACGATAATATCACAATGACATTATCAGATAGCAGTCGAATATTAGATTGTAGGATTGAATCAACAGAACTTGATGCAGTAGAGGATTCAGAAGATTATATAACTAAGATGGAATTTAGATGCGTACATTCGCATTTATAATAGGAGATAATAATGGCAAAAAATTATTCAGGTAAGGAATGGCAAGTGGTGATTGGGAAGAAAGACCAATCAGCTTCAGCAATTGGGACTTCAACCAACGCATTTGTATCAAATTCAAATGTATTTTTTAGAGTTAATGCGGTTAATGATTTTGCTTTTGATGCAGGATTTCAAACGGCAGAGGTTCAAAGGTCAGGTCGTAGAGCATTAACAGATGAAGATATGATTTCACATTATGGAAGTGGAACATGGACTTGGGATTTTGAATACTTAGTTGAAAATGAAGTTGCAATACAGAATTTACTTAGTTTGATTTATGGTGGTGCAACAGTAACAACATCATTGACCATACCAGCCGAGCCAGTAACAACGGATTTATCTCATGGCAAAGGCGGAACAACAGATACAACGGCTGAAATATTATTATTAGCATCAACAGTAACAGATATAGAAGACGAGGACAAACGATTACATTCAGCGGTATTAACTGATTTAACTTTGGCTTGTGATTCAGGTGCAGACGGTGGAAGATTAAAAGCGAATGGTCAATTTATGTCAGGTTATAAGCCGATAATAAGTAATTCAGGATTAACAGGCGTAACAACTGCAACAGATTACGAAAAGACTATATTTGATTTAACAACTTTAACAATTGGCGGCTCATCTGTAACGGTTAAGTCATTTTCTGTAAGTTTATCGAATCCTGCTCAAAGGGTTGGATTTAATGGCTCAACAGGTGAAGCAGATGGATATGTTCAAGGCTCTGAATTTGCAATTACAGGCACGATTACGGTGAAATATGATGGAACAACAGCAGATTTATTAGATACTTGGATTGCAGGAGCAGGTTCTTCTGTTGCAATAGTATTAGAACAAAGTGCGAGTTGGTCAATAAGTATTCCGTCAGCACGGTTACAAGGTCATAATATCGATTATGCGTCAGAGGGTGGAATGTTTGTGGAGATACCATTTAAAGCAACATCAGGAGCAGATGGAGCAACAAATTTAGCGGTTATTAAGTGTACATAAAAATAAGGAGCGTATGAAGAAGTTAA